>Ga0126338_10000063_pt1 | contig 34660 bp, 26 predicted proteins | sample OrbCmetagenome_2_FD_92529 | JGI IMG/M metagenome (GOLD analysis project Ga0126338, IMG submission 92529) | Coral microbial communities from Petempiche,Puerto Morelos, Mexico - Orbicella C C metagenome | ecosystem: Host-associated > Invertebrates > Cnidaria > Coral | place: Petempiche,Puerto... | reverse complement strand
TGATGGGATGTGGTTAGTTAGTGTTCGGGGGGGTGGTGGGTGGGGTTTGGGGTGGTGGGGGGGGTGGGGTTGATAATTCTGATTTGATTTTCTCTGTTTGACTCCTGCGATGCATATGAGAATAAAATATCATCATTTCTAACGTCTGTGAATGAAACAGAATTATATACAATCCTCTCCTAGTACCTGCAGCTCTATCAACACATTCCGGCGAGGAAAGGAAGTACAATTAAGAAAATAGGAAAAACGGAATACTTGAGAATTATTTTAAAAATTTATAGCTTACTGGTGGGCGCTTCCCTCCGCTTCCCTCCAAACCAGTTTGGTTCGCGTCATCATCATCCTGAAATAAAACCATTAGATATATAACAGTCAAATTTAACGAAGAAGAAAAACAACAATGAAACAATGATAATTGCCTTAAAACCATCGGGATCCCTTAGTTCGCCATCATCATGTTCCTGTCAAAAAAAGAGGCTATGTTCGTTTTCACTGGTTCTGTAATTTCAGCGATAAGCAGATTTATAGCTACAAAAGTCTCTGACTAAAGCAAAAAACTCTCCTATTTAATTCCTGTATGTTTCTTTTAACTTCGTTTCTGAGAATTTGGTGGCACATTAAGACAAATGAGACAATATATTCTATTTTTCATGCCCTATTCTCTTCACTTACTCCTTGATATTGTAGTGATATTAAAAAGAGAAATTGGCGGATTGATCACTTGGGGATCAAAAGAAGGTTCACCTGACACAAGATTTTATTTGCATGGAATACATACCTCTGGGATAAAGTCTTCGTCATCTTCCATGTCCTGCATGTGAAGAAACAAAATACTACCATCAACAAAACGATATTTAGGTGTACAACAATCTCAAACGTTTGTTCAAGTTCTTTTTTATGGCAAATAACCATTGCGGGAGAGAGAATTCTCTGCCCAGAAGTAGTTTGAAAACGAAATTTAGCACTAAATCTCACGTGTGTCTGCATTGATAGCAGATTTAGTCAAAAGAAGTGCTTAATTTATCCGCTTTTTATGTACTGAGAGGCAGGGCATGGTATTCTCTAAGGTACAAAAAAAAAAATGATACGCGCTACTAACATTATCAGATATTTTCTCAGTATCAAACCCCTGTTAGTTTAAGGTTAAAACTCGTGTAATTCAATCAATTATCCGATTTCAACTCGCGGTGACAAACATTTTTGGAAGCAATTTTAAGAATTCAAATTATCAACACAAGAATAAAGAAATGATGAGCGCACGGTCATGCGGTAAGTGAATATTCCAATTATTTCGGTGTGTCTCTGAATTTTGTTTGGCCCAGAAAACTCGCTATTTCGTTTGTTTGGGTAAGAGTTAGCTATGATGAATTCTCGTACGTTAAAATCTGAATTTTCCAGAGTAATGTTACTAACAAATCTTCATGTGACAATAAATTCGACCCTGACTCAACCAAAACAAATTTACTCAATTTAACTTACGTTGTCTTCTTCGTCCTCAACATAATCGTCTGGCGTGTCCTCGACCATCTGTCCATCGTTTGCGTTCAGATCGTCAAAGTTGGGCTGTATGTCGTCTTCGTCACCGAGAACGAAGCACAGTGAGGTAAGAACCAAAAGGGAAAGAAGAAACAATTTCATTGTCGAACTGATCGCTCAGGAAGACTTGGTGATTCAAACTTGCTCTCCACAGAAGCTCCTTCAGTTTAGCACCTAAGCTGAGAATGTGGTTGGTGAAAGATGAGCACAAATTTTCTTCCATGGTCACAAGGACACGACTGCGTTATCTTGCAACGGGAATATTCTTGTTTGCATTTATTAAAAGTTTGTTTATATTTTTGACAAAGTTCTTTTGTTTTAATTTGACATCGATTTCCGGGTTTGTTCAACTTTACTTCCGGTTGAATTTCCGCTGACCAATTGTTTTGACGTCTCTATTTCATACGCTGAAGTGTAGACTGTAGCCATTTTATCGCTGTAGTTTTGCTCAATTTTTCAGAGTTTTTGCTCTTTTTTAAAATGGTAAGCTTAGCGTTTTATTGATAAGTATTTCCTTTATCCATCTTGCATGAGATTGGCCTTAATTAGCCCGTTTTCGCGAGCTGTAATAGCTTCAATCCTGTCACAAAATTTGCGTCGACGCCATGTTTCCGTCAAAGTTCGCTCGTTTATGTATTAAAAACGTTATCCTCTTTAGGCTACAGGAACGGACCGTGCTGCAGGATATGGAATGATGCTAGTTAGTGCTGTAATATTTGTGTATTACACGATATGGGTCGTTCTACTGGTAAGTCTTCATGGTAAATATTTCTCACTCCCTAGCAGATATTTAAACTGACACATTAGAAAATGCCGGATTACTGATTACTAGATTCAAATGTTAAAGAGACTTTTCCTGGAACATTAAAGGGTTCGATTCTGCTAGATTCTATTTTCCGTTTAACCGAAAACGCCACGGAACATGTTGCTTTCTTTGTAGATCTTTCCAGATTTTTTCTTTGTGACTTTTGTTGTCATGGCTTTGGACAGCCAGGGGGTAAGGTACGAGATGAATTTGAAAATAGGGAGGGGAGGGATACGTTCCATGGGTAAATTACATAATTAACCAAAAATAAATTTGTGAATTAATATTATCATTAGTCAGCTGTTAGTAAAACATGTTTTATTACCTTTCTGCTTGTTATACTTCCTTTATTCACTATGAGGAGCTGGCATTTTTGAAATTTTCCTGCCTTCTTATTTATGGTTGAAGATGACACTCTTCATCTGATGAAGTTCTACTTTTATAGAACGGTTTTACTCAACTAAAAAAATAACATTTAATGATCACTGTCTAGATATAGATCATTTTACAGTTTGGACATGACTCAGCCTAATCCCCTGACCATATTAGGAGCAAAATAGCACAACTTTGAGGGTTTGTAAAATTGTCAATTTCCACCTTAAAGTCTCAAACTTTCAAACTGTGTATTTCAAAGAATATTTTTGTAAATATGAAAATTTATTTCATATGCCTTGCAAAGATTCAATTGAACAATTATCCAAACTCATTTTCTCAAAATCTGAAGAATTCAGATGTATGCAAAATTTTGTTTTGTACAATGCATGGACATTTTTGCTCCTGAGGACAGGATAGAACTTCAATTGCAACATGATTTTGCTCATGCTGTTGTGATATTTCTTAAATTTTTATTTTATTGTCTTTCTTTCAGCCATTTGTAGAGAAAGGTCATGCTATCCAGAGATTATTTCCACCACGAATGTATGCTGTCATAATTCCAGTTGTTGCTGGTCTGGTGTTACTAGGAGTAATAGGTATCTATCTTTTCTTGTGAACTTGTATAAAATTTGAATGTCTTGATTAATTATAATAGAATGTTAGGGAATTTGACTAGTAGGAAATGGTCTGGAAATACAGAGGAAAAATTCCAGCAATATTCTCTTCAACAATGAACAATATTTTCATTACCATGTCCAATAATTATTATGAAGTACTTGTTATATTTTTTGCTAAAGTTTATATTTATTTTTCTATTGAGTTTATTCTACTGAGGTGCTAAGTTTATTGCTTGGTCTCTGACAACTAAAAAACATATGACAGTACATTTTTATTCTGTGATAGAAATTATTAGTATTTTTGTATGGGATTTTACATTTAGTGTTTTGGACTATTTTTCTCAGATTTCACTTAAGCTAAAAAATAATAATCTTGAAAAGAAAATTATAGGCTCAGTATTTAGACTAGTTGTTTCATGAAGTGTTAATGACTTGTAACAATTCTTTTTTTTAGTAGGGTTTTATTTGTAGTGAACTCTGATAGTATTGGTTTACTCCCTCATTAAAATTATGAGCTGTTTTGCTTCCCCAACTTGTGATTTCTTTTCTTTTAAAGGAATATTTGTTGCTGTTGTGATGATCAAAAGCAAGAAACCAACACCAAAGAAAGACAGTTGAAGAACAAAATGATAATTTTATAATTAGGATCAACAATAATTATTAGGAAAGTTTTTGTATGTTAAGCATTGTAACATAGACATGCACATTGAGGGCAGAGTTTTGAAAACAAAGGAGCAGGTTGCTTTAACCATCAGAAAAGCACCATGGAATGCCTCATGTTTTAAACCACCTGATGTACACTCTGGTGTAAATTATGATAAAAAGTAAAGATTTTCACTATTAACCCAATTGTGTGTTTCATTTTTGTGATGTTTTTTCTTTGGAAAATGGGAATGGATAACTTTGCAAGGTTTTCCTTACAACATGACCCAAAGACAGATTTGTGTGAAAAAAACCTCTTTCCCTCTAGTTTGATATGAATTATCCTTTGCTAAATCCAAGGAAAAGCTCAAGATTGCTTTTAACCTTTTGTACATGAAATTTGATAGAATTGAAAAGGGCTTATAAACACCATGATTTAATCACCTTATTGTCAAAATTTCCCTATTTAATAACCAAGAAGACAATGCCACTGTACTGTTTTAAAGGAAAATCGGTAATTTTAATTAAACCCCTAGTCTTACTCTGTTTTGCCAATTTGATGGCTCCGCTTCCAATTCCAAATTTCCAATTCCAAATTTTCAATTTTCAATTCCAAATGTACGCATCTTCTGAGCACGCGCAGTACAAACATGGCGAGAAAGGCGCCATGTTTGTTTTTAAAAAGATTGCTTGCTGTTTGCGTTATAACTGAGCCAGTTACTGGAGCAATGGCTGCAGAAAGAAGTGTGCATTCTGCAGGAATCGCAGAGGTTCATCAGGTACCTATAAATGTGATTAATAGACCCATACCGCCTGTACTCGAGGAAGAGAAAGTGAAGTCACTTATGAAAACAATTGAGGTGAGAGAAGCTCATTTCACATGTAATTTATGAGCGTGTGGATAAAAGGAGATCACACTTTATGCAACTTTTTCATGGTCAACACTTTTACATGAAAGGAGTTAAAAGGCCGGGAAAAATGAAAGAATGAACCAGACATGACGTTCTTTCTTCCTGTAGACCTGCAGAGATATTGCTTAAGCTTTATATGTATAAGCTTGATTCTTTTATTATTATATTATTTTGATCTATTAAGATCAAAATAATCTTCATGCCACCTTGTAACTTTCTCTTGGTCTTCAAGCATGGCTAAACACAGCTACAAAACATAATGATCACTCTTTCACTTCAGGATAAGGATTCAAGACATTCAGTACCGCCGATTGATGTGTTGTGGATCAAAGGAAGGCTGGGAGGTGATTATTTCTACTCATTTGGTGGTTGTCATAGATATGAAGCTTATAAAAGACTCAGCAAGGAAACTGTTCCTTGCAAACTGATTCAATCAACAGTTGAGAACCTCAAGGTTTATTTAGGATCAGCTGTACCTGACCTTAAATGATCATTTGCTGGCAAAGACTACTGTAAGTAGGTAGAGTAGTTAAGTTTATAAAAATAATGCTATTGTATGCAAATGTGAGTTGTTATTATCCTGAAGGATATCATTGTATTTTATAAAATAAATCATACTTATATTACTGAAATAGACCAGTAATAATTTTACAAGACTTTTTAATAAACAATCAGTTTTACAATACGTGAAGTATTTTAAGTTGACTTTGTATGCCTTTTACTACTTTGGTACACTTCCACACATAAACACTCCAGGACCAGTCAAGATTATTATTATTATTATTATTATTATTATTATTATTATTATTATTATTATTATTATTGTTATTATTATTATTTTTAAGAAAGAGGTTTATTCTTAGAAAAAAGACCTCTTTATGGATTTAAGATTTGACTTGATGCAAAAAAAGAGTAACTTACAGTATTTTATAAATATACTTTTATCCATACTTTAAGCTGTTGAAAAGTGAACTACAATAATTTGCGGTTCACTTTTATTACCGGTTCATCATTTTATTCACATGTATTTGTCTAAACAACTTTTTATTAATAGGTGTTTTGGGGGTAGCTGGGGATTCAGTAATGTTATAGAAAGTTACTGAGAGTAAGTGGACTGCTGGTGAGAGAACACTGTCGCATGACAGTGCTGATAAGCTCTTAAAAGCGCTTAATTTGTCAGCCTTTTGACATATCACTAAAATGTTTGAAACCCTGATGAATACTTCAAAAAGCTATTAAACTTACATCTACATGGCAATCCAAACAGAAATTTTGTCAATCATTTGCTCACCAAGTCACACCTACACTCTGCCACGAGTGAGCACTTGGACCCATATGCCATGCACGTTGCTCTTGATATTGTGGTTGCAATGTAGAGATCCTGTAATCCAGACCTCCCTGCACCTCAGTGGGGCACAATAATATTTTCTACCTGTAAACCTCAGAAGCAACAACTTGAAGGGGTAAATAAATTTCCTTTGCAACTGTTCTTGGGGTCATCAAGTAACTTGCTTGAAGAACAGCTGCTTAATCCTGAACTGTAAAAGAGTTAGGAGTATTGGCTTGCTAGTTTTTGGTCTGGATTAAATATATTCAGGTTGGAAATAAGAATAGTGTCACTGTGCTATAGAGTCAAATGGGAGACATTTAAAATTCACATGTTTTGGCAATGCATTATTCATATCAAGCGGATGAAAATGTTGTGACCAAATCCAAAGTAATGGAACTGCCTTAATTACAGTATAAGATCCATAGCCATGCAGCCCTTGAAGCTTTGACAAAACTTTTACGTGTGAGCTTGAGTTAGGAATTGTGTGGAAAAACGTAATAAGTCTAAACAGGCAAACTTGAGCTGGGTGCTATTATAATAATGTGAAATATCTCAAGTGGGAACTGATGAGAAGAAACTCCCCTGTACCTAGAAAAAGTACCCCTCCCCCACCCAGAAAAAGGGAATTTATTAACCAGGCAGAAGACGGCTCTTTTCTATAGTCAAAGTAACATGCAATGTATGGGTCACATGTTGTTACATATTTATATCTCTATCAACAATGCATTCTGAAGCACAGGCACAATCCAACAAACTTGAAACAGATCCAAAGACCAAAGACAATAATTTTATTAACAACAGTAAATAATTATTGTTAATACCACACAAAGTGTGTTAAATGTCAGGTGCAATTAGCTTTATAATAGAACTTCAAAAATTTTTTTTCTTAATTTTTTTGCATGAAATAGACTAACAAAATTTAGGTTAGCTGGCAATGAAGTGAAATGTAAAAAATATATTATAGACTGGGTAAAGTGGTTTTAATTTTGAGAATATACCTAGTCTGTGGACACAGCTTTGAGATTTTCTTATAGCCTAGAGTATTCATGGTACAGTTCTTTCCTTTCATTATCTGACCATGATGTTTTGATTATGTAATTATTAATGTATTAATTGTTATTTGAATCTTCCTCACATTACTTTTACTGGTTTGCAGCTTTAGCACAAAAACAGTTGACATGACACAACAGCCATTTGGTACCAGCACAATGGTTTATATTTGTGTGAATAATTGAAATGATGTCAACACGATTTTTGTAGTAAGTTAGAAAGTAAGCTATTAATATATTTGAAAACCATGAAGTTTCTCTGAACTGCAGTCAAACTCCAGCTGCTATATATAATTTAAATTTACAATTTCGAGGACTAAAAGCAAAATAATTATAATAAATGTCACTGTCAACAACAACACAATTGTAAGGTTCTGCAGTAGATAAATCCTGCTAGCAGGAGCGGCTAATACCAGCTTAGCTTTTGCTAAATATAACATATCTCAGCGTATTGAATGAAAATGGTAACTTTTGGTACCATTCGTGCAATCACCAGTGGAATGCACAGTTACTGGTTTGTTTTGAACACCATGTGTTACCATAGCATTTGTAATTCAAATGCTTAATGACCTTTCTTTGAAGAAAATAAAAATGTAACATCAATTCTTATTTTTTTTTTCTAAAAAAAAAGATTCTTTGCTATCTCTGCTTTACTAACAAAAAATATACTAAATTGTACCCAAACTACATAATTATTTTAATGAGGTAACATGTTATCCTTTAAGCTAACATGTTGGTATATAAACTTACTCTGTAGTCAATTTTATGTATCTTAGGGTGCGTTTCTTTAAGAAGATCCAAAATGGATTTTGTGTTTCTTTTCTAAGTGGATTAATCAAAGGTCTCTAGGATCATGGTGCGTCAAAGAAACCAAAGAATCCACTCTGGGCAAGGATTCTTCGGTTCCTTTGATGCACCATGATCGGAGTGATCTTGGATTGATCTGTTTAGTAAAGAAATGCAAAATCTAGATTTAAGAATCCAATCTTGGATTTTCTTAAAGAAACGCACCCCTAATTAAATGATGCTATACATAATTATCGAAAGCTTGCTTGCTATGGGTAGTTCAGCTCAGAATACACAAGATAAATGGTATTATACAATATTTATCTGTATAGAATAGTTCCTTTGAATCTCTTATATCTTCAGTTGACGAAATCTCCCAACTTTGAATTGTAACTGAAATCTTAGCAACAACACTATATCCTTACAAATATCACTGACAATAAATTGTATTTCATCTGAAGATAACTGCAATTTTTAGTTACAGACATATCAAATGTTTCAACTGGTGTCAAAATCTTAACATCAACCCTTAAAGACTCTCTTGAAGCATGCGTAAGGTTATATACATGTATCTCTGCAACGTTTGAAAAAATGATGGTCAAATTGGTAAATTTTGAGTTCAAGCAATACTCCAGATCCTTGATCTTAATGTACCAAAATATAAAATTCTGTAAATTATGTAGTCATCTTTAAATAGTCATCCATATAAGAAGCCTTTTAGACAGTTTCTTTATGTTTGCTTTAGGGTACATGATTCACATAATTGTTGTGAAGCCTTCACACAGAGCAATTAATTGTTGTCGTCAATGAAATGTGGTTATCATCTGTGTTTTTATATTGATGTACCTTTGAACATAATAGGACTTTCCATGTGTGCATGATTTTGTCTGTTACCAATCACACTTCCACTGCTCTCCCAGAGTGGTGGTGTCATGGATGAAGAGTCAGCTGGTGAGGATCTACCAGACTCGCACGAATCCTGTTTTGGACTTTCCTGGCATAAATTACTAGAACTTAATGAATGGAAAATGTTCCCTATGGGTGGAAGCTTCAAGAAACTCCATTGCTGGGGCATGTCATAACTGTGACCAGGCGCACTTGGAACTGCAGGGTGGTTGCCATGATAAATGTGCTTGGGCTTGGAGTGAAATGAAGAATGGGGTGCACTGTATTCCTGGTGAATGTTCATTGTGGCATGTTCATGTGATGAGTGATGCTGCATTAAGTTAGCACTTCTGGTGTTACCCACAGTGTGACAGCTGTTGAATGCCGAAGGAGGTGAAGTTGCCGGTCTAAAGCTTGCTGGTTCAGTTTGATGAACATGATGCTGCTGTAAGGGAATTTGGGCATGTTCATGACCAGGCCTGATGTGAAGGTGTGGCACATACATAGGCCCTGTTGTGGTTACCATGGCTGGGGTCTTGCCTTGAAGTGGTACAGACCTCATGTAGAATGGTGGTAAAGGGTGTGGTAGTCTTGGTGGTGCCTCGTGAACATTTGAAGTAGGTGCAAGTCTGCAATGGAAATTTTAGCTAACTGTTTTCATTTATCATTTTCAAATACATGCTCATTTGCAAGATATATGTAGCTGCAAGATTGGTTTATTGATTGGTTCATCGGATTGTCTGTGTCCTTTAGTTACTGGCTAGAGTGATTACTTTAGTTTTGGATTTATGATACTCAATGAAAATGAAAACTGCTCAACAACATGAGTAAAATTCACTGTTAGAAGTAGTAATTGAACGTGTACCTTGGCCTTGCCTGTTTGTTGGTTGTTATGTCTCTATTTGGTCTTTTCCTGGGAAGTATTAAGGTTGTGTCAGCAATATTCTGAGAAATCTAAAAGCAAAGAACATATTTAGTCTTATTTAACATGTGGTTTTACAAAGAACCAATGCTGGTGATACCTTTCTAATAATTAAATGATACAATGTTTTTGTTTGTCAACTGACACACTGTATCCATTTTGGGTTGTGTTTACTGTGGATTGTCTTGACTGATATATCGCTTGACAGTCAGGCGATATATCAGTCGACAGTGAGTTGAAATGTCAGGCAAAAGTCGGTCAATAGTTGGCCAACAGTTGGCCGAGACTTGGTCAATAGTTGTTAGTTATATCGGTTGAGATTTTGTGTCGGCCAACATAGCTTTCAGTTCACCGATACTTCACCAATACTTCACAGATACTTCACTGATACCTCACCAACACCTTGCTGATACTTTGCCAATAATTCACCAAGTATTGGTTGACAATCGGTCGAAAGAAACACAGTACTTCTGACATGATATATATCCACACCCAGACTAGTTTGTTTAATTCAAATTTAACGATGAACATCCCCAACCTTTTATACGGGAGTCTCCCCACCCAGGCTCAACATTTGACTGACAGTTGACTGAGAAACCACTCACAGTTGACCAATATATCACTGACATGACAGTAGACTGATAAACCACCAGCATATGACTGATACTCAATTAAGATGTGTGTACAAAATATTGACAGACTCAACCAATAGTTGGTCGTTGGTCGCACCTTGCCAGTTGATCCAACTTGGCATAGGCAGTCATCAACTCCATGCAAAGGAGCTTTTTCTTTGAAGTGTACATGACACAAAATTTTTTTTAAGGTATTTTCCTTCCTTGATATATGTAATACATGAATAATGTTTTGAAAATGCAAAAAAAATTAATTTGGATGATTTTTTTTGCGGCCGAAATACGGCCAATTTCCCCATAAAAGTGTCCCTGGAAACTGGGGACGAGAATTGTGTTTGTGATGTCACAGTGTTTGATAACATTGCTGTCATGGGAAACCGCCTTGTCATTTCTCTTGCACACAGCTTCAAATGTGCCAGTGATTTGCTAGCTAGTAACGCTAATTTTCGACCCGCCTCATGCTTCAAACGTTTCTCTTCGTTTTCAGCCATATTGGTTTGTTCATCAAACACAGTGACGTCACAGACGTAAATCATGTGACATTTTGGCCGCGTGATCTGTGGGACAATTTCAACATGAAAGTAGCGTGTATTTTGAAAGAAAAAAAGGGGTTTCAAAATATTCTCATGATCTAAAAAATTACAACCATTTTTCTAACATTATTAATGACCAGAATCAGCGGAAAAAACAATTGTGTCATATACACTTTAAAGTGGTGGAGTATTTGCATGACTATCACCCTGAGACAGGTTGGCTGGAGTCGGGTGTAGCATGGAGTCAAGACTGTGTTTATCACTTGGCAAGGGATTCAGGGCATTATATGACTAGCCAACAAAAACTAATGATAATAACATGAATAACAACTGGAGGAATCAAACTCAGACCAGGTTAAAGGCTGAATCTATGGCAAGTTGATAAATAGTGAAGTGTTTAACTTGCCTGCCAATGCAGCCCAACAGTTTCTTCAGAAACTAGCTCATACCTTGGTTCAGCCCATGTTAGTCTATCCTGAACATACTTATTAATTATTATAATTATTACCTCTTGCAGCACAGCAGGTGGTAGCCTTTCCTTGATCATTCGCACATATTTCACTGTCATTTCAAGTATCTAATGAAGAAAAATGATAATAATCAACCTCATCATCATTACAATCACTTTTCAGAATGAATCCCTTCTTACATTTTTTAAAAGTTGTTAAAACTGATACATACATTATGTATGTATTTCTCAGTTCTCATAACTTACAGAAGCCATATCAGATTTTTTTCCAGCAACACTTGGTAACAGAAAGCGCAGTTGATCACAACTCTCCTTGATACGTTCTCTACAAATATAAAGAGTAGAACAAACCAAACTGAATTGTGGATAAAAGGAAAAATTCTGGATCAAAATTGAGACAGTTTTTGCAAAATGAATAACAATAGGCCATATTTGTATTCTCATTAATGGACTGAGACTAGCTTGCAACTGAGGCTTATGCAGGACATCTTTTCAAATGCAAATGACTTTTATCTCATTGAGCATGAGCCTCCATTGCAAGCTAGTTCCAGTCCAATATCGAGAATATGAATATGGCCTATTGGATGTCTGTCATTCATTAAATGTTCTTAGAAGATCATGGGACAGTGAATTTCGGAAGCAAAATAAACTCCTTTTGACAGACAAATGTACATAATAGTAATGTAGTCCATTGCTTATCAACAGGAGAACGGTTAATTTAAGTAGTTTTTTTTTTAACTTGTTATAAGAATAAAGAAAATCATCAACAAGGAGATTATTGTCTAAATGTTTCCTCTGTAAGAAGACAAGCGGTATGAAATACTACCTAGAAAATGGTGGAGACTTTTGATCCTATCTTGAAACCTTAGAATCCTTTGATGAGCCACGCAGTCTCGTTTTTGTGTTTTTCAATCTGTCTCAGAGCCTAAAATGTCCAAGTCTCAGTTTCAAATTTTCAACAAGGTTCTTTCATTGGTGTTTCAGCATCCCAAGGAATTAACCATTTGTTGGCCATACGACAGTTCTGTGCAATTATTACTTTACCCACCCAATATTTTGAATTAAATGCACATGCAGCATAATTATCATTATTTGTGTCACTGTTTTATTTTTCACTTTTACCTTCGGATTCTTTCTTTGGAGCTGTGTTTAGACAAATCATCACGTAGCAGTGTGATTTTCATATCTTTACTACCCAGTGGTCCACTGATCATGTATGCTGGAGTCCCAACCATCTTGGTACCGTCGCAGTCAGGTGATGCTTGTGTGGATGCTGCAGGATGTTCAGCCTTGGATGCCATGTGGCCAGCACTGAAGCCTCCACTGTTGGTGCCATGAGCATTTGGACAGAGTGGTGGTGGGTTGCTGGGAATAAAATGTTGTGGAAAATTGCCAACTCTACTTGGATCTGAGGATTGTATGTTGTGGTAAACATAGCCTTGGTTGCAGTGTTCAGAATAGGCTTGGTTGACCGTGCCAGTAATATGAGTGGAGACAAGCCCTCCATGGGTGCTGATATGGTCTGGTGCTGATCTTGGAATAAATAGAGATGGCAGTGGTGGTTCTTGCAGTAGATTCCCTCCATGTGCAAAGTGTTGTGGAACAGTAGTATTTGAAACATGGCCATTGTGTTGTTGCAAGCCACCATCATTTGTGAGGTGATGGGTTTGGGTCAGATCACCAAAGCTGCCTCTATCAGCAGAAACACATTGTGCATTGTGAAATGGCTGTTGATAGCAGGATTCTGAGTGGCTACCTTGAAGAGAGGAGGGTTTGCCAAAGGACTCTGATGTTGCCACAGAATTAACTGCCTGAGAAATTGCATTACTACAGTTCTGTCTGCAAGAGATATAAAACATGGTACTCAACTCACTCAATCCTCTTTCTGCCCTAGGGTGCATAAGGCCATAAAATGGCAACTCTATAGATATTATATAGCATAATATATTATTCTGTTACTTGTATGAATTTCTTTGTGAACATCTGCATTGGTTTGGTCTCAAAGGTGTGACTCAATGATTTTAAGGTGTTGTTCTTGGAGTAGTTTCTCTTGTTGTTGTAATTTCACGTTTTCTGGCTTGTGAGAAATTTGTTTAATGCCTCAAATATTATAGGATTGTTGCCAGAAATTGTCTCAAATCTTGGTTCATGTATTTTGGTTTCAGAATTAAATATTAATAGGAAATCCTTGTGCTGGCTAAATATTCAAAGTTGTTCAAACCAGAGACAGTGAGTTAAAAAGTTATTAAACTATTTATTTCCTAGTAGAATAAAAACAGCACTCCCCATTCTCAGTGTATTTCATTGTTTTTGCCCCCCCTCCCCCAACTCCTCCCTTCCCCCCTGCCTTCTCCTGGAGATGCAGACACTTCCCATAAGAAAGCACCAAGGTGTGAATCTGAAGGTGCCCATGGACAGTTTGACTGAAACAAACTAAATTCTTTAAATGAATAATTTGCTGTTCACTTACTGAAGTGACAGGGATGGTGAGTAGTGTACAAGTGATGATGATGGTTCTTCAGCATTCTCTTTACTCCTCTCTGGACCTTTTGATCCAAGTAATTGAACTCGATCTTCAGGACTCTCTGGTGTCAGTGGCATACCTGAAATGATTGAAACAAAGTGAATTGACAGGAACATGAATGAAACAAACAGCTTAGAGAGCCAAAGGGAGGTAGACCAGCCACCTGGGTGCCATTAGTCTTGCCAAAATTAACCATCCCCCATTACATATAGGTGAATGTTCAGCTTCCAACAGAAATGTCCTGGTTGATCCGAATAATCAATAGACTTTCAATCTACAAACATTCAATCTGTAGACTTTCAGTTTAAGCAGGCTGTCAGGTCTGATATTTATTAGCTATAACTGTATCTTTTCAATGTCATTGCAACATTGAATAACAGCACTTAGCCTTCATAATGAACAAGCAACAACCTTGAAGAAGTGGCACCCTTAAGGTGGCTGAACACTGTTTTTGATACCTGTGTTTCATTCACCTTTTTCTCTAAAACCCTTGATCTCTCGGTCACCAAAAATGGCAGCAAGCAAGATAACAACACAAACTTTGGTTTTTTGACGGTTAAGCTGATGTATGTGCTGTTGCCATGGCAACATGGATAAAAATAAACAGGACTTCAAAATCAGTTTTGTTTATTTGTAGAAAATCTAGTCATTAGATTTTCTTTATAATTTGCATGCAACAAGCTTGTAGCGATTCTCACAAGTTAACACCATTTTGCTAATAATTTAACAGAGAGATCTTGAATTATCCCTTCTTGAAGGTTCACTGGAATATCTAGAATTTCCTTTGTTAAAGTTCAATTATTTTCAATACCCCAGTTACTTATTTCCTATAGTATTTTCGTGCCAAATTTCGTGAAATTCTAATGAGTGGTTTTCGAGAAATAGGTGTATTTCTGAGAGTGCAAATTTTCATTCAATCAATTTTTTTACTTACTACGCATGCGTTGCATTTAATTGGGTTCTTTCGGTAATAAAGAAAAAGCTGAGAATTGCTGGGTTCTTTGCATCGTTACCTTTTCTAACATATCTTTTGTGATAAAAGACTAAAGCCATCAATACAATGTGTTCAATTATAGATAAAAATAGCACGGATACTGCAGGTGTTGAGTAAATAAAATGATTGCTCTATTGACGGCATGTTTATTTTTTTGCAATCCTTGTGCGTGCGCTGAATTGCATCAGCAAAAGCGCGCGGAAAACTGTGTTCGGCCACCTTAAATAACGACAACATTGAAAGGCCAAAACATTTAATAAGCATCATAGCAACTATTTTTCAAGTAAATATAGTATGCCAATTTAGGGGCCAATGTTGTAATAAGTGCATTTGTTCAGTTCATTCTCACCGACATTGTGCCCTCTCATGTTTCTGCACAACTGACTGGTATATGCAACTGTGACAGAGACGATGTCGTAGTTGTATGTCACCAAGTGAAATTGGGTGCAGACATGGTGGTGCAGGCTTTGCCAGAAGGTTTCAGTGGTTTTGATTTATTTCTTTACCTTCACAGGTCTTGTGTCTAGCCCACTTCAACAAAACCTGATTCATTGTTTCCTCTGTCACTGGCAAGTGAAGGATGTCATTTATTCCATGGGCACTGAAGTCCTCTGAAATATGAAATGAAAAACGTTTGATTCATTAAAGGGGCAAAGAGAAAGGGGATAGAATATTAAGGAGGCTATTCAAAAAAACAGGATACATTTCAGTACCTTTGCTCCCTTCACTTGTCACTCCAATTATTGCGACAGAACGGTTCAGAGAATTGGGATTGTACCTGTAGTGATTTTAAACAACAATGATAAATTAAGATTATCTCTTCAACACTTAATTTCTCTTTCTACAACAGTATCCAGGAGAGGAGCCCGGGGTCCCCCTTATTTTGGATTTAAAAAAAAAAAAAAAATCACAGAAGGAAGAAAAGCCAGCAGGCAAAACAAAACCGGGCCCCCTCGTAGCTCAAGGTCTGGATCTGCCACTGGTATCTTAGATAAGCATACTAAGTACGGGTCACAAAAACATTTGGAAATGATCACCAAATAATTTTTTGTTATTTTAAACAAATTCTCTGGTACAAAATGACGTCTCAAAAGACATCTCAAGTCTTTTTCTCTGCAAGAATAATTTTGCAGGGATCTAGCTGTAATATCTTGATATTCACCTACATTTTTTTCTTGCAATTAAGGGGAATTGTGCAGTTTCGATTAAAAGTAACGAGCTGGGGAAGGTGTTCTTAATCCCGAAATTTTATTTACACTCACAAGCTGAGCCAAGCTGATCAGATCTAACTTCTTACGACAGCAGAGGCGGAGTTTACTATGTATTGTGTAATTAACAGCAAAGAAGAAACAGAAATCTTATCATGAACTCGCCTTACAGTAGAGCATATTTTTTGAGCGTTGCTTGCAACCGAAGACATGTCCAGGAAAATGAGAAGAAAAGTCTCTTTTGTACAAACCGAAATCAAGTCTGTACAATGACAACTTGCAAGTTTTATCACTTCGAGTGCCTTCAATTCTGTCCATGTTTCACGAAGTCTTTCGTTTTCTGCCTCGTGAACAATTAGGATTTGCTTCTCAAGATCCTGAAATTAAATCAACGTTTAAATATGAGAGAATTGTTTCAAACAGAACCGGGCGAAGGAAATTGTTAAAACGATTTAGAGTTATCGCAGAATTTTTCTGTAGGATGACTTGGTCAAAAGATACTGATTTTTTGCAAATTGTTTAATGTACTTTCGTGGAATAAAGAAGAAATAAAATGTGTACAACTTGGCTTAATTACCTTCTCTGAGAATGACGGAGCTACAGGTCCAAACACGTTTTCTTGAGGAGTTTTCAGTCCATGTGGATTTTCCACAATTTGTTCTTTCACAGCAGCATCCCCTTCGTTGATAACAGTGTATTCGATAATTTCTGTGCGACCATTTTCAAAAGCTTCGTTGTTTTGGCTTTCGACGATTGTTTCCGAAGCCCAAGAATTTGAACCTTCTTTGAATAGTTTACGTCTCACGGAGCTCATGACAGAAATTTCAACCGCTAAATTCCTAATTTTGCACTTCCCAGCTGTCGCGATATGAAACGGCTTTTGGTGTAAACGTTAGTGGAGATTACGCTTTTGTTTTATCGGCTCGTCTTTTTCTCACTAGCATTCACGTGTGGAACGCGGAGCTCATTCAAATTTGGCGCGGACAGTGCGCGTACATTTAAATCACTCAAAACCAATCACACTAAACAGGAAGATCACATGACCTACCAAATAATTCTGCCCCAGGATTTTTCGGATCTCAAGACACTTTCACACGGGAATAAAACCGCCCCGTCTGTTTATATCATGGGAAATCTCAAAGGATGAAACTGTGTTTCAAGTTTCCCAAAAGCTCGTTTTCACTGTCACGCAATAAAGAAATAAATCAAAAACAATTCAGTGGATAAAGTCAAGAAATTGTGATCTTATAGGAAATAGATAGAGGAGACACTTCTCCAAGTTTTAAGTTTGTACGTTTTACCAGATTGCAGATATTTGTCGAAATGTTTTGCAGAAATTTACAGAGCCCAGTAATGAGTATGGAAACGCCATGTTGGTGCATCTCTGTAGTGCACCAATATGGCGGCAGGAAAATAGTGTAAACATCTGGAACTTAGTTTGGCTATCTAGGTTACTGATTATCTGTACTGAACAAACACACATTTACATAAGCACTTTTCCAAATGATCTAACTTTTTAAAAAAGCTAAAAATCATGAGTTAGGTATATATTTTTCGACAAATGCGGTTGTAGCTTTGTGTCACGCACCGCCATATTCAAACGAAGCACACTATTGAGCAGAAACATTGTAAACAGAAAAAAAAATTACCCCCTCTTATGCCTGATGGAGATAACAACTTTGGTGGCTCTTTAGTTTTCGATTTTAGAAAATGATGACGTGACATGAAAACGATCTATTGATTGCAATTGCAATTTGTCTAAAACCTGTCAAGGTAGGGTGTGGACAAAACGTGGGGTAGGCCATGGTCTAGGCCAATGGTGGTCGCTGAGAGTATCCAAAATGGCCAAAATGGCGGCTCCGAGATCCTTACCGGCTGCCAGTTTGTAACATAGAGTGGAGTGCTAGTGTAAACATGTAATGAAAGGCGTTAGTGACTTTTTAGTATACCCCCATTAGAGGGATACAAGAAACCACGAGGGATACAATGTTATGCTAGCTAACTCGTTCGACTCTTACTGATGTTTTGTTAATGTTTTTAAAAATCTGACCACTGGTGGGCCATAGGGTAGGCCACAGGGTAAGCCATGGCCTACACCAGGGCCTAGGCCATAGCCTACCCCACGTTTTGTCCACACCCGTCAAGGTATGCAGCTGAAGCCATCCTCGGAGACCCGGGTGCTGATAGTCGGCAAGATGCGACATTTTCGGACGAGCGCTCGCCAGAAAATATCGCTGGGTCTCCCGGATGAGCTGAAGCAGGAAAATTAGCAAATAAACAGATGTGAGAGAACCTTTTCAAAGTCAGAGTCGAGAAGGAAAATTCACAGATATATAGAGGTAAACTGCAGAAAATTTTCCGAGAAAAAAGAGATGTATTTGCTTCTCTTATACTGCAAGTACATTTTTTTTTTCAGCTGCGCTTGATAAGCAATAATAATAGTCTGTTCAAGTCAGTTCGCTCTTAAAAACACCCGAATAAAAGCAACTGTATTGGATTTCTTAATTTCATGTATCGTTGGAAATCTTTTCCATCTTCAAATTTTTTTATTCAAACCCACATCCTGACTGACGGGATGGTGTCGATATTTTCTCGTCTACCTTCATGACGTCATAGAAGTAAATCCATTTGTATGGAAAAACAGGCTTTTCTGGTGGGAAAACAAATGGAACGGGCACTCCCATGGGTTTTTCTTTTCGGAAAATTTGGAATATCTTTCTTTTCAAAGGTACATGTATTCCTCTTTTCTCGTCTTTACGGGAATTTGATCGGCAAATCCGCCTTTACCATTTGCTTTCTCACACTATTCCCGTGCTTCTTGATGAAATACGCAGTCGTTTCAAATCAGTGGGAAATGAAATGGGACCATAGTTACGGGCACATTCGGACTTGGGGGCGGGGCGGTGACCTTATTGCCCGAAAAATATTACACAATGCCCGAAAGCGTGAGTGTTGTTCAAACGCACTCAAATCGCAGTAAAAGAAAAAACCTTCACAACTCTAACTGACGTCTAATGAAACTGTTATCATTCCAAAAATAGTTATTTTGAAACTTCGCATACTCTATGACCTCGATCGACAGCCTAGTAAAATCGGAAACTTATAAAAGAAACAGTTAGGTCTTTCCCGTACGAAAAATTCAGGAAAATTTTACATGTAAAACGGCTCTTTGTGGAGCCATTTAAAACGGCTCTTTTCAGAGCAACCACAAAAACAAAAATTGTGGTCTTCGTTTGCTTTTATTCTTTTGTCATTGCTTTGTTGATGAACCTAATACACATATCGCGGATTTCCGCGATACACATTTAAACGATATATATATGGCTTTACCAAAATAGAATACCTGGATCCTTATGTCATTTGACCTTAACTCCATTTTGACAAGGCAAACGTCAGAGAAAGTAGCCCACAAGCCTGGCCTTGACAACCTTTAAGAATGTTTTTCCCCGAGTACTCTTGCCCAAATCATCAGCGTTTTGCCCGAAAAATTACAAAAATGTCTGAAACTAGGGGAGGCTGCAACGCCCCGCCCCCCGCCCCACCCCGTACGCCTATGAATGGGACCGACCGTTTCACTGGAAAGTTTTCAGATGCTGTCCAATGGTACACGTTCATCCCGTCTTTATATTTGTACAGTTCCATTCAGCGGATAGACTGTTCACAGTCCCCTATTTTTCCGTGAGATAGTAGATGTCGATCGTTAACGTTGAATTCGACGGGCCGCCATCTTTGTCTCTTGATGCGAGCGAAACTGGGGAGAGTACAAAATGCCCGTGAGTAGGGGTGGTGGAGGGCACGGCGAGCGGATTTTTTCCGCCCCGTCACCCTGACGCTATTAACCCCACCGCCACTACCCACGGACATTTTGTACTCTCCCCAGTTTCGCTCGCATTAAGAGACCAAGATGGCGGCCCGTTTGAGACTTGCTAACTCAACGATCGACATCTACGATCTCACGGAAAAATAGGGGACTGTGAACAGTCTACTTAGCGGAAAATTCTTACCAATTTTAATTATTATAATTACGGTCACCCAACTAGCTTTTTAGTTATTTTGGGTGTCCCACTACTGTATGTACTGTACTGTTTATTTATTTATAATTATAATCTTGTAAATTCTCTTAGTCGTTTACAGTAGTAGAAATAAACTGTTGTTGTTGTTGTTGTTGCTGTCCACGCAAATGGAAAGCAGTCCTCCAGGGTGCTCCTTGTTTCTCCTGCATTCGCTCACCGACCATACCCGAGCTTTTTGTGTTTAATGCCGCCTCTGCTTCAGTTTACTGATCATTGCTGGAAATGAAATGTTTTTATGCGTCTTTTCAAATGAAATCATTGTCCGTTGTTCAAAGCCCAATGGCTAACCCAGGATTAGCGAGAATTTTGATATCATTTTTTGTAACTTCCGGTGAGGTTTTCTATTAATTTTAATTAGATTGTTTACCCTTCAGTTTTCAGTTTGAATCATCTCAAACTATACAAAACATAAGCAGTGAAAAACATTTTTACAGAAGAAAATTAATACTTTGGTTAACTTTTAAAACAGGCTTAGTGTTAACCGGCTTTGGAACAACCCGGCTCACAGCGGTGTTTCGAGTGTTGGCTGTTCGGAGTCTGAAAATACTGTATGACGACTTACATGCTATTGCTAAACACTGCTGGAGCAATTACTGACTCTAAATTTAGAAGCTAATCTCGTGCAAGTTTCAAAAAAAGTTATTTACGTGGGAAGATGAAAATTAGTGATGTTTAATTATTCATGGAAGCCTGCGCCAAGTTTTTTTTTCCGTTGGAAACGTTTCAAGATGCGTTGGAGCTTCACCTTGAAAAATACACCTGTTGGTTTTCACCACTGCTACAACACAAGGATATTCAAGGAGTTTCTAAAGAATGCTTTTTTTAACAAAGAAAAGGTGGCCAGCACAGGAAAGATTGGGAAGGACTGTTGACGATCTCATTAACAACTGAGTTGTTCCTGTTTCTAGAGAAGCAGATGTTAAATACGACAACGGAAGTCTATTAGACTAACGCCATAAATTTGACAAGGAATCACTCACAGAATGTCCTCCTTTTAAAACCTATTTATTTTGCTCAGGCATGTTACAATTACTCTGATATTATGCCGTGATAGTGTCCGGCATTTTAGTACAAGTATGTGCACCGAAGACATTTGAAATTACATTTCCATAAGCCCGTCAGCCCGACAGTATGGTCGTAGATGATCTACAAGGCGTTCCATGAAGTTAAGTTCTTACAGCATACCTTGAAAGTTAGAGCAGGGCACAATTCCTTAATTATGGGAGACGGTGACGGAGACTGGCGAAAGAACGCGACAAAAACATACGTAAAAAATTGGTAAAAAGGAATTAAATGGTTGTCACTGGCTAAAAATATGGTTATCGGACGTTTCGGCCACTACTGTTGCCTTCTTCAACAAAAGATGGAAAATGCAAATGTTAAACGGCGTCCTGCTAGAATATGTAAAAGATGTGTGATAACATGCCTGGCTACACACCGAACATTTTTAAAAACATACGTACCTATTTCAAAGTTTGCTGAACATGTCAAGGGGATAAAAACCGACCCGAGCTAATACAGAAACCCACGCGTTTTGACCATCTCTCCCATCTTGTTGACATCTTGTTCCCGCTTTGCTCCCACCTTCTCAAGCAAAGCTGCATCAGTTACTATATTTGTAAAAGTAAGTTGCATTTGGGCCACATTGCCGCAGCTTATCATGATTATAAAACAATTGGGAGAATTGCTACTCCCCTAGGATGAGATGCTAGTAGATGACCAAAGTAACCCCCGGCATTTTGGTTTAAGTTGCCCTGAGAGTCCGCCTTTCGCCGGTACCTAATTATACTTATGGTGTGTCTTAACAAAAACACACACGTACTTGGTCAGGGGTTCATACAACCACCCCGTTAACACAACCAGACTTTGTTCCCTCGTTATTGGTAGGTGTTCCAAGTTCCGTTTATACTCCTCGTCAACTGTGCCAGCTCGAATTTCTTTAGTTCACTGTAGATGACGCTTCTCTCTCTCCCAACCCCTCTCTATAATTTCGATCCGCTGAGAAACTGCTGGGAGATCCGTGGATCAGTAAACAGTTACAGCAGACTCTGAATGAGAAAGACGTGAACAAAAACACTTATCTAGAAAAGTCAAGTTCTTCTAGTTAATTTATTTCACACAATTCCCTTACAATTACAACATCCGGCGGTAGATATGAATTGTCAAACAAAGAAACGACGCAAACAACTTTACGCCCCCTGTTGGGGAAGAGGATCAAGAGGCACCTCGATATAAGGTGAAGCGAGTTAACTCTCTCCATCAGATGAAGATAGTTCTTATTCGTCCACTGTGGCCTTGCGATATAGACGTCGCCGTCTTGGACCGGATGCACACAAATGTCCGGTCAACCTGGTAATAACAAAAAATATAATTAAATATTATTTCAGCTACATTAATCAGAGCAGACAAGCTTTTAAGTGTCCTAGCTAAGCCGTCACTGAGTTGCGATCGCTCCAATATTCATTGCCTGAACAACAACGGTTTAGATCCAAAATATTTCGCAGCCGCTATAAACAAAATTCTACACGACAAACGACAGTCATGTCAGCTCTCAAATTACAAAGTAAGCAGTTTTTATAGGTCTAAGTGCCTGAGAAAATGCATATTCGTGTGATGGAGAAGAACACCTAAAAGCTCATGCTCTAACTGGCAAACAACGTGTGTCATTATCCAATCCGATTGCAAGAAAGCCTGTCATTGATATGGTTCTATAGATATGATTATCCAAGCAATCAAGGTTAAGGTAGCAGAATTCATTTGAAAGATGATAAAGATGGCTAAGCTAAGAGCAACAAGAAGAAAGAATGGACTGTTGCGAGGTTAAAGCGAAAATGAGAATGTTTTATTGTTTGCGTGTTTCAACGTTGGAACAAGTAGGATGATGAACGATGCAGTTTAATGAAACCTGACAGTGAAGTGATCAAAGATGCAGACAATTCGAGCCGACAATAAAGAAAAATATGAATAAAAAAGCGGCTCTAATTAAACGCCTACAATTTAAGATGACAGACTGTAATTTACGACAGGTTCTCCAAGAAAGGGATTCGATATTTTCCGTTCCTATTTTCTTTGATGTCACGATTCTTAAAAGACACCGCCAGATTGAGATTATCAGTATGAGACAAACTGACTGCAAGTATAGAAGGAGAAGCACAAATACAACCACTAAGATGGCAATTAATTTTGGATAAACCAAGCACATAATCCTCTGGCCACCTGCTTCAATAAACAATCAATACCTGCTGTGAGCGACCATTCTACATACAAAGCGAGGGCACGTTCAAATCGCCTGCTGAAAGGCACCTTGAAGACAGCCTTCACATTTGACTGCCAAATTCCTTATTGCGCAATACTAAGCCTCCGAAACGAGCCACGACACCTTAACCAGTTAATGAAGGCAAATTAAAAATGCAAAGTGAAACTACCCAAGGAAAGCAATAACTCGAGGGTGAAAAAGATCTACAAAGGTGACGCTGCGCTACTTCGACATTCTTCGTTGATGTTGCGCTAAATTTTCCTCTTTTGCCTCACCATGATTTCTTGCAACATGTGCATGACAGTAGATTTGAGATCTTTTGGAGGATAAAATCTACCAGAAGTTTCCTATTTCTTTTAATCTCTGGTCAATGTACCCAGAACAACGTATCACTTTATATTTCAATAAATGTTACAAATGTTTAATTAGGCAACAGGTACACATACCGCTCTTTTCGGATTCAACATTCTCTAATTTGTAGCCGCACTACTTCTCGACCATCTAGTGACGGTTTGAAATCTGTATGGATGAACTCCCTAATGTTTGCTGTAAAACGATTCTTTGAAACTCACTTTAGCTCTTAATACTCTCTTAGAAGATTGAAATATTTCAATACGCATACCTCGTACTGAAAATCGTTTTTTTTTTACGAAGAAAACCACCGCAATGGCCTCACGTTCAGAGCATCGTCACCGTCACGTAAGTTATATTTTTACGCACAGGTTTGCAAAGCTCAGTAGCCCTGCTAGAGCAACTTTGTCTTCAAATATTGACCCAGGTTCGAGTACGGGAAAGGAAACACTTGTCTTTGTATCGTATGCGAAACAACAAAAACTTCTAGTTGAGAGCACCAGGAGCACGTTTTACTGATGTAAGAGATGATACTATGACCGCAACCGAACGTGTTTCCCGCATAAAATGAAAATAAACTCAACTAAAGTTTACGACCGCAAGAATTCACTAGAAACTTCTCCATTTGTTTCCGTCATTGTCGCCAATCTTGATCATTTCAACCAGTAAGCTTACCCCTGCTCAAGAAATTTCTTAATTATGAATACCCGACGTTATAACAATAATTTGCCTCGGGTCAGTTCTAGATTATTCCCCGTAATTCGTCTGATGTCGAGTGATTTTGAACGGAACGCTGAACACTTCTAATATCTTGGTTGTGGTGGCTTGTTCATTTAATCGTGCATGTTTTAGTTTTGGAAGGACGTAAAAACCTACATTTGTTTATTTTATTTATTCAGAGCCAATCGCAAAGAAAATGCAAAAGAAATTCCTTCACAGCAGTGAACAAATCAAAATTGAAAAAAGCAGATTCAAGCAAACCGCTGCCGTTTAAAACTGACCTCCTAAATCAAACATTCCGATTTTGACTGTTACGCATCCGTCTCTAGGCCAGTTCTTTCAATAACCATTTAATATCAAAAATTCTAGCTTATAAAAGAATAAGTAAAAAATAAAACGGAGTCGGGAGGAAGGAACAGGTCAGAAATGAACCAGCGTCGAAACATCCTTTTATTTTTTCTTCACCAAAAAGCCTAAGTGTTATGGAGTGCTATATGACGAAAAGAATGAAGAGCTGACTCACGAGTGTTTAATAGCCAGACAACCGAAGAAACATTTGACAATTTTTTTCACATTAAATACCACATTACTCCTGAAATAGAATTCCCGACGCGTAATAAAATCGAGAGCATGACAGACTCGAGTAAGAGCACAACGGTATCTATTGAAATTTTTAACAAGGTTGTTATGTTGAAAAAACCGCTTTTCAGGAACTACAGCTATATAATGGTGGCGCGACAATCACAGCGCGTAAGAAGCAACATGCTCGAGGCGCTGCTTATTCAAAACTCAAGCCGGCGGCAGTGTATTTTTGTTTTGCTCAGCGGTTAGCTGGAATTTCTTTCTTCTGCGTCGCCTACTGATAAACGGCCATTGTGTCGAGTTTGGATTGGAGTAATACAAAGGAACAAGAAAGTGTGTAATTTAATATCCGGTATTCTTTCTTCGACAAGACTTGTGCTGAGAGCATTCGGAAGTAGACGCGCAAAGAAGGTGAAAGAATCTCGCCTTCAACTTGACGAGGCAACAGCTGTCAAGAAACGTATTCATAATTCATATCGGTTAAATTAAAACAAGACAAGAGAGAGATGAATTAAAAGTAAGACATCCTAACGCAAACTCGGCAATTGATTTCAAACCCGACAAGGGTTTTTTTTTTTTGACGAAAAACTAGCGCGCGTCGACCAAAAGTCGGTTAATTCAACGAAGGCGCTAGACAGTCTTCAGGATTTTCAAAATAATTCGATTAAAACAACCAAGCCTTATCGTGTTGTGACGACATAAATATTGCAAAAGTTCGAGAGACGCTTCACTCTGTTAAGTCGAAGAAAGCATTTCAGTGGATGCATTGAGAATTTTGAGGCTCAGATTTTTTTTCCCGTTATCCCAATGGTTTCAAGCTATCAGTGCCCAAATAAGACATTCCTATAAGTTCAGGTATTGCGAAAGTGGACGCTAGTGTGTAGTTACCGCCGCATCACCTGCCTTCCAAGTGTAATGAGGGCGAATTAAGAATCAAGCGACTTGTTGATGTTTTTTTAAGTTTGTGTGAGTAGCATACTCTTTAACGACCTACCCTACTCGAGCCTAAACTAACAAAGCTTGTAGAGATCTGGGATAAGTATCCAACAAAAGCCCTTAAATCGTTACACCGTAATTACTCGGAGAGTCTGCCCTGAAGAAAAAAAAAAAGAAATCCCATCATCAGGTTGGCAATGAATCGATGAAACCCGCGGGTATTATGCTTGTAGTAATTGTTATTTTACGTCCACGAATTCGCAACGGTATTGCACAAAAGCCGACTTAGGATTACAAAAAAATTTCCACAGAACGAGACATGCAAACGATTCACGTAGGATTATTAAAAACCTCTGTGTTCAAACCGAAACAATTACCGATGTAAATACACGTGACGGTAAGTTTATTCCTCTTTAACGCGAAGTACTTAAACAAAAGCAATTTATTTCGGAGGGGGTGACAGTGTGCCAAAAAAAAAAAACAAAAAAAACGAGAGGAAACGTGAGTGAATTTTCCTTGACATTCCGCCCACCTCGAGGAGTGCGGGATGTCATTTTACGGGAACATACAAGCAGAATTCACACGATTATAAAGCTTGTTAGGTCGCCTAAACGAACCAAAACAAAGCGTTTTGGTGGCTGCCGCTACGAACATTTGGTTGTTGGCAGAGATTTGGGCAGCAGTAGCAGGTGTAATGGGTGAGATTGCAGTGAGTGCGTTTTTTGTCATTTCACACCCAAACCAGTACCAGTCGAAATCACGTGACCCGCCAGTGTCGGTCTCATTTGATAGGCCACTTGATTATAGACTCGGCTTGTAATTAGCATACGGTGTCAAGGCAAGAAGGAAGCCCAAAAACCTGTATGATTGAATCGCTTCAAGGCGGTTAATTCCATGGCTGGAAACGAACTTTCGCGTTCGCCAGCGCGCGACGCCAGTCATCTATAGCCCGAGATCGCGGCTGAATGTGGCTTGAAAACAGCTCAAATCACGAAAAATGGCGGACAATCGAAGGCCGTCCTCGGTGCCTTCAGAGGACTTTTATAAAACGCGTATGGCCAACTCAAGTAATATTTCGCGCAAGTCTTCGATGCAAGCTGGTACCGAAACATCACAGATCGTCTGTGCGGACCGATCGCTCTTCATTTTCTCGAAGGAAAATTTTATTAGAAAAATATGCCGTACGATCGTCGAGAGTAAAGTATCCTTTGATGCGAGCGAAACGTCTTTGTACAAAATGTTCTCTCTGGTTTGGCGTTGTCTGTGAGTTTGTTGTCGTCTACCGCCGCAGTTGAGCGTGCGTGCTGAGGACCCTTGTCAGTGTGTAACGTTGTGAAGTCTTGGTTAAATTTTCCTGGTCAATTTGTGCTGTTTCAGTGGCGTGTTCCTGTGAGATTTTATTTTTTAGTTTTACGTATATGTGCGTTTGTGTTCGTATCATATATTCCTTAACTGAAGACAAGCCTTTTGAATATTTCATTTTATTGACCATCTTTGTCAATTGCATCCTACTCGCCGCAAATACTCCGCTGCCGAACAACGACAAGTCCGATCTGAACCAAAAACTAGTAAGTAGAAACTTGGAGATTTCTGAAACACAGAGCGACGCTGAACGCAGGATCGTTCTGCGGTCGTCCTTACTACACTTGCTTGGACGAAAGTGAATCACTCTCTCACACTTGTTATTGTTCCTGCTTTTTCCTAGGAAGATGCCGAAGTATATTTATTAGCAATATTCTGCCTAGAAGCCGTATTAAAAATTATAGCTCTTGGATTTGTACTACACGCCGACTCGTACCTTCGGAACGGATGGAACGTTTTGGATTTCGTGGTGGTTGTAACAGGGTAAGTATGTATACAGTATACATGTGTGTGTATATTTATGCAGTATAATGCCTGCGCTCTTTATTCAACCATGTATGTCGTTGTAATTTTCACTCGTAAATTTCAATATTTAAACAAGCTTTCACTCCCTTACCAAAAATGTCGCAGGGCAAGTTTACGACATGTATCTGATTGTGAGTTCGTTAGGCCACAATCGATCTAGTTTCGCTAAACGAGTCAGCTTGAAATGTACACGGCGTGTTAACGGCAGCGAAACGCACGGAAATGTCTACCGCTTGACGACTAAGCATAGCATTGGGCAATTACACCAGCTATAAACATGACAACCAAACATGCTAAACCGAGCGATATTGAGTCTAGTTCACACTGCCCGAGTGTTTACGTCACTTTCGACTGTGCCAAAGCTGCGCCAGTTAACGAAACGCAAAACACGAGAACCTTAGTGAACGTGTATGCGAAACTCGCTCAACCGAAACACGGAGACAAAAAGCAACACTAGTCACTAGTCACGCATATCCCGACTGTGAACTGCAGACGACCTCATGGCATGATTCTTGTAAAAAGTTGCTTTTATTCTTCTGAAAGCTGATTGTCCAAGTCAGGCAACTTGTAGAGGAGGAAATTGTATTTCCATTAGCCGATTATCGCTTCACCGTTCGCCCTGCCGGGTGACGAATTTCGTTATATCAATTCTTCACGCGATCCTAGATACTACTTCAAGCGCATCAACAATAAAACCGACACTTTCTTTAATTACCCAATTCGCTATGATTGTCAAACAGAGTATTTTCTTAGAGTCGGAGTTAGTCGGGCATTCCCGCATTGCACACAATTCCTCCACGCCAAAACTCGCCGGTGTTCAATTATTTAACGTCGCTAGAGTAAATAGCCATGTTATATAAAAAGTCAAAACACAAGTGCTAGTACATCTATTACACCTAAAACTTGCTGTATTCTCAAAATAGAAATCGATGGCTAAATCACGTCTACATAAGCGACCGAGTACGAGTATTGAGGAAACCCTCAATTAAACAGTAATATCAGTACAAAGTAAGCAGCTACTCCACACGATTAAAATAAAACTCGAAAAATAAGTGACGATGCAAGTTCGAGTTTAGTTATCCAGCTCTACGCAACAAAATGCATTACTCCGCTCGTCTGGCTACCAGCTGTAGCAATTCCCGCGAAAAACAGGTTCTTTTCCCGGCAATGTTCCTTTGCAGGTACCGCGGCTTAATATGCCTTGCATAACACAACTCCGCGCCTACGCACAAAAAAACTGAGTCATAAGAAAATAATTCCGCCAAATAAAATTTCTCACGTGGTATCTATGGTAACAAGCGTGTTGTAGAAGACTAGAGAAGTGAAAAAAGGGTTTAAGTACAAACAACCCGCTAGTTTTGAAACTTTCTCGAAGTAAATAAAACATTTTCGAAAGCTGCATTAAAACAACGCTCAACATTATCACTTCCACGATAGATACTTTCGAAGGAAACGAACTTTGGTCGTTGCAATTTTTATTTGTCGTTTAAGCAGGCATTCGAGCGTGAAATGTTAATTGAAATTTACTTTATAACCCAAAAGGCAAAGTTATATGGCCGGTCCTGCGACCAAATACTTCAAGTTCCGCAGTTCCCTCGCTTTAAAACCAATTGTTGACAGAATGGGTGATAAATTATTAAGAGCGGCGCGGCGCTCGCCAGGCACAGTTTTTGCACTACACCTGTCAAAAGCTCCTAGGGAAACCAAAAAAACTGCCATTTTATCGCTAAACGAAGAATTTCTGTCGCAATTCACCGCAAACAATTTAAACCAAGTGCGAATACTGATTTATTATTGACAAGAAGACAGTTCTAAAGCAGCCTGTTTCTGTATATTTACATTACAAAACTATTTTATGTAAATCTGTCACATCTTCATACTAAGACCCATGACAAAGACACTGGCTTTTTCTCGTTTGAATATAAATGCTTAGAACTGAGGTTAAGGAAAATAGGATAAACAAACAGTAATTGTTAGTTTTTCGTACAAAGGAAAATGCTAACAAGGTCGAGGATGTAATTGTTTCACTGAATAATGATGGTGAACACATCAAGGTGGTTTAACTTTCATGCCATCGTTTGAGTAATTGACAGGTTTTGCAAAATCGTTTCACAGCAAAGACTTTCAGAATCATCAAAGAAATCCATATTAGAGGGTTTATATTTACTTGAACATTTCTCAGTTTGTTGAACTTATGAACTATTGCCTTAATTCGTTGAAGCAAAATAAGCTTATCGTGCAATTCTTTAAAATATTCTCAGCCTGATTGAAAGTGCAGTTTTGATATCTTTCTAAAGGTGAAGAACGGCTTTCAACAGGAATGAAGCATTGATTAATCAACCTTACAATCAATCTGTATTGTACGTTCTAGTGGAAAATGTCAGTTGAAGTTGCAATTATAAAGTTATTGACATTTATGTTTACATAAATGGATGTATGTTAATGCAAATTTGTAGTTTGAGTTCTGCTTACACTTTGTTCATTTCTGCTTAGTTGGAAACTTAACTTCACGGCATAATTGGAAAAATTAGAATCTATGTTCTTTTAGAAGTCGAATCAAGATGTCTTGATAAAGTAGGAACAACGCTAGCTAACACAGTTTACTAGATCCTTACGAGCAGAATTTTTTCACTGCTGTTTCAGTATATATAATTATTAAAAGCAAGCAAACCAGAGGCTATTTTTCGAGTGCAAGTTGTCATGGTGACACACAGTTAAGTTGGCAATGCACACTGCTATAATTATTGTAGGAATAAACAACACTTAAATGAACATAATTAAATGCCTTGTACATTTAGTCGCTTAAAATGTAACTTAGTGTTTTCTTTGAAAATTATACTAATTATTATCATGATATTGCATCGTTCTTTGTGGCAAATATGTAACGAAAAAAAAAGAAAAGGCATACAGCAAAGAATTGGCCTTTTTCCTAATCATTTATACTGGAAAAGAATGGATGACCACAGCAAAAATGCTAATCAATAGTTTCTGGATTGAAGACAAGTATTATTACTTACACATCCCACACCATCAAAATTGGCAATTCAAGTGATTTTTTCCTCATCACTGAAAGTTGCTCAATAAAGAGGAAACGTAATCATATTATTCACATGACTTTAGCCAAAGAAAAGCACAGAAAATGACACCAAACTATAGCAGATAACCAGCATGCAAAGACAGTCGTGTCTGCTAGCCTGGGGCAAGTGAATTTTGCAGTCAGGATAGTGGAGTCCATCCTTCACTTGTCTAATGGGCTAAAAAAAGTTTTCAAACAGAATTCAAATTGCAGATTGAAGTCCTGTAAGAGATGAAATTGTTTGGAGCTAGTGAAAATGACTTTCAAGCTAGTACATCATGGTTACAACTTGCCCGAAGGGCCAGCCTAAACATTGGTTTTCTTTGCAACCGCCACCCTGGTAACACAATCATAACAAATCACAAGTTAATTTTTTTTTATTCTGAGGTTGACTACTGTATGCAAATTCAGTACAAATGAGCAAAAAACTCATAAGATGTGTGACACTGCAGATAAATTAGATATAAGGCTCAAAAGGCTCTTAAAAGTGTCAAATATTCTCTGGTCATCTAAATGTTTCGGGCTTAGCCCTTCTTCCACCTCCTGAAGAAGGGCTACTGGTAAGCCCGAAACGTTTAGATTACCAGAGAATATTTGACACTTTTAAGAGCCTTTTAAGCCTTATATCTAATTTACTGTATGCAAATATTATGCATATTATCACTGATCTGTTAAATGCCAGTCAATGTCAGCACATGAATGGAGCAAAGCCAAACTAAAATTATTTGATTGTAGCTATAGAGAACATATCCAAAGTTACAGACATTAACTACGTAATAATCAATTTTCATGTACGTAACAAGTATGCATAGTCATGTGACATTCCTATAAAAGGGACAACTTGACACCCTTTCAAATCTAAAACTTAATTCATTTCACATTTCCTCTCTTTGCTATTTCAAAGCCAGTCAAGAACAAAGGCCCCAATGCAAATGATATGGTCTAGAATTGTTATTCCCCAAAAAGAATCAAGAATCAATGTAGTTTACACTTAAAAGGTTTCAACCACCTTACAAATATGTAGGCTATAGCCAGGATTTGAAACATGGGCATCCAAAATGTGTCGTAGAAATATGCTGAAGATGAAAAATGTGCTGCATATGAAAATAAAACAATTTTCTTTAAGTGGCCATCCACAGGATTCCTACATGCCTGTCTGGCTAAAAGCCTGCAAATATGTGTAAAAGGCTACTATTAAGAGCTATACAAACAAAACAGAAAAAAACAACCGCATGTACATACATTGCTGTACAGTAACTAACCACAAATACATATTATCGCATTTTTGTATGACTGAGAAGTAAACAAAAAGAAATAATTTTCCATTTCTGTATACTATGAAAGGCTCCTAACCAAAATGTTTTTTGTGTCAGTTAAATATTTAATGACAGTCACTAATAAACAGTGGACAAAATTTTTACATTTTTAATTTTCTAAATTCATTTTTTATTTTTGGTAATGGTCCTTTTTTGTGAAAAAAAAAGGAACCATTTTTTTTAAAAAAAATAAAAGGCAAATTAGTGCTCCCTGTTTAATGACACCAGTTTTCAAGCACACTAGTAGGCATCTTGAGTTATTTATTCAGTGGGGCCCTGTTAATTCAGTCACCAATGGCCACAAAATTCTGGCCATATTAAAGGGCGGGGGTGCGGGGGGCATATCAAAAGGTTCTTTAAATAAGAAAATGACTGACTGAGTTTTTGTGTAGGCCAGAATAAAATGGCCAAAATAACAAGGTGACTGTATTAATGGGGTGGTGGTAAGGCAGAGTTCCACTGTATCATGACATCAATTTGTTTAAAAGTTAATTTCCTTTACTTACAAAGTTGTGTTAGGTAGATTCCAGGTGTGTATTAGAAAGAGATTTTAAACTTCCCAGTACTTGTTCAACTGAAATGGTCATTAAAATAATTGGTACAAATGTAGATAATTTTACTACAGCACATACCTTTTAAATGTGAGGAAATCACAGGTTCAGGGGCTGTGACAGTTTTGTGGACCTAAGAAGAATATAAATACTGCACTTTATTATATGGCAAGCTGGTCCTAGATGAAAAGGAGAATTTTGATTGTTTCCCTGGGTGGTCCAAATTTTGCAATGTGGATCCAGGATTCTCCATCTAACGTTGTTGAGTTCTAAGTTCATGTTAACCTACACTTATATGGGCTCTTCCTTGGTGTTTAAGACACAGATGATGTAAAACAATAGAGAACAAAAGGACAAAAGAGTGAGGAAAACAATGAAAACAATGGGCTTGCAGGGCAGTGTTCTATTGTGATGTGTACTGTGTCTGCTACACCAAGCAGGAACCCTTACATGTTCGAATAAAGACTCTGTTCTTAAATACCATCTGGGTTCCACAACCTGTTTGCCTATCTGGAAATATGTCAAATTTTGATTTTTGTTAGGAGACACTCCTTGTCTTTATTGGAAATCTGTGATTCTGAATGGTTCTCATAATAACTTTCTATCAACTGATTTTGCTCCAATGAAGGACTAATGCTTGGTAATATGTCAGCTTTTCCCAAATTTGCTACAGCAGTCACTTTACATTTATCACCTTCAAGTTGATAATCAGCAAGTATCACTGATGCTACAATTATCAGTTGAGCAAGGTACGGCTGAGTTTTGGTGACAAAGTTTTAGACTTAAAATTATGGTGTTGCCTCAGGCAACTTTCCTCATTTCCAGTTGTGGTAACAATTTATCATTGCCTGGAATTTCATGCTCTTTGCTGCCAATGACATCAAAGGCTGACAAGTTGCCTCTGAATACAGAGCCAGCTGCCCATGACCACAACACCAGTTTAACATTAAAAACTGGCCACCAAACTTTTTTGGTAAGCCTTACTCAACTGATAATCATAGTAGAACATGATCAAACAAGTGATGCTATTAAAAGGGAAAATAAACATTCTTGATTTTTGGATTAAAAATACATTAAATTGCTGGTTTTTGACTGCAATCCATTAGAGTGTCTACTAATTAAACAACTTCATAGTAATCACCCTTATTTCCTATGAGCCCTGCAGTCAATAATGCACAACCAGGTTGACTATTTACTCTCAGAAAACTTGTTCTTCTGGTCTCTTGTGGTGTCATGCTTATGACTGAGAATGTAGCATATCTTAGGGCTAGGGAATTGCAATAAGTACTCAAAACATTTTGTGATCAAATTGCAGCCTTCTGAGCTTGCCACAACTCAACGTCTTCAATGCTGGAAGTTTGAAAGCTCTAAGAGCTGCAAGAGTGCTCAGGCCATTAAAGTTAGTGTCAGGCATTCCAAGTAAGTCAAAACTTGCTCTGGCTACTGTTACTGTACATATGATCAAGTTTACCAACATGGTAGGCAAACTTATTGAGGGCAAAGTTAAGTGACAGACGGACCAACCAACTGACTGACAGACAGACGGACCAACCAACTGACTGACAGACAGACAGACCAACCAACTGACCAACAGACAGACAGACAGACAACCAGCCTTTATTTAAGCATGACAAATGGCCTTGGTAGGAGCAACATACCCTTGGTTCCATATTGTGAAAGAACTAGAACAATTG
>Ga0126338_10000062_pt1 | contig 34861 bp, 22 predicted proteins | sample OrbCmetagenome_2_FD_92529 | JGI IMG/M metagenome (GOLD analysis project Ga0126338, IMG submission 92529) | Coral microbial communities from Petempiche,Puerto Morelos, Mexico - Orbicella C C metagenome | ecosystem: Host-associated > Invertebrates > Cnidaria > Coral | place: Petempiche,Puerto... | reverse complement strand
TGGCAGGGTTTTTCAATGGTTTGCTCAGAAAGCGAGCTAAGGCTAGTCGAATTGTTTACATTTCCTGATTAAACAAAATCTCTTCGAAAGGTCAAATTGGGTCAACTTGCATGGGGCCGCTCGCCTCAGAAATAACTTTTGCCAAGAAAAAAGTTATATCACGTTCAAAAACAGCTCTTGAACTCGCTAGAATCGAATTTTGAAAGAATTCTACATAATACTGAGTATGTTTTGAGATGTTTGAAAACGGTATGGAATTTTTGATTTTCAAAGTCTAGAAACTTCGGTTCTCTTCGCTTGCTCTCCAGGAATTCGGAATTACAATTGTAAGTCTAAAATGTCATCAAAGCAGCTTAGCAACACCTCCTAAATAAAATTATAAACTAAGGAAAACCATAATTTGCTATGCGCCTTCACGCGAGGTCGATTATCTGATCGTGAAATTTGACCTCACTTCTGTGATTTTTCGGCTTCACGGGTTGTTGACGATTTTTCGCCTTTTTCTCAAAAATGTAAAAACTCTAGAAACTGAGTCTTATATCACGATTCTTAGCATACCATAGGTTATCTGTGGACGAAGTATCAAGGGGTCCATTTTTCCAAACTTGTGCCACATTTTTTCAGTCTCATTCGGTCCCTATAGAGAGTCGCTCTTACGAAAGGTGATTTCAGGATCAGACTCCTCCAAGCTATATGGGGGAAGTTGGCATAAACACATACTATCTGAAGCAATACTGGCTTACCTATGAGAGGCACAACAAGAGTGAAAGCCTGACAGGCTACAATAGCCCTGAGTCCATCCAAATGATCCACAAAACAGTTGGTATCAGGCACCAGGTATGCTGGATAGTTCTCGAACATTAAACGTGGCCTAGAAACGTGCTCCTCTATTACAGCCTGTGTTTATAAAACGCCGTTATTATTAACAGGACAAAACTAAATAAAATCAATTACTAGCTGAATTGGACATCTTTCACTGAGTCACATGGGAACTAAGAACACTATAAATCATAAGCTATCCCTAGATTATATATCCTCCAGATATTCTGAAATGCTCTCGTGAGAAGGAAAAGTAAACGATCCTGGAAATTATGTTTAGCAAAGTTAGGAAAACCTACTGTAAACTTTACAAGTGGATGAGATATAAAGCCTTTTAACTCACTCGGCTAAAGCTAACTCCAAATTCAGTAATACGAGGTAAATATTAGGAGTATTGATTTTTTATAATAACTGCACAAATTATCGCGTGCTCATTGGCTAATTTTCATTGTCAATGAGCGGACAGACACATGAATTTATAATTTTGGAGAATGACACTGTCAGGGCCTGCCGCAAACCACAGAAAAGTCCAGACCTAGGTTCATGTTTTGTATCTCTCGCGCTTAAGTCCCATTAAAACTACTCCCATTAAAACTACTCGGAATCCAAACTTTCGAACAGCCCAGCGAAAAGAAAATTGGTTTAAAAAATCGGGACTTTAAAATATCGGCGGTAAATTTCTGCCAAGTCCAGTGGAGAGGAAGAAGCGAAATGGAACTCTTAACTCAAGAAACAGTTTTGGGTTTTGTTAATGGCTCCAAGAGAAGGGGAAATGTTTGTCAAGCAAACACAGCACTGGGAAGTTGTAGCTCTATAATATTGCAATCATCTTTAGAGTAAGGGAGTAAAGGCCAAGTAATGGATTACTTTAGCTTTATCCTCTCTCTCCTTGTGATCTTCCGCTTGTTTTTTTAGGGCATCTTTCTTGGCCTACAAAAGACATTATAGAAGATAAATGTTCTACTGCTGTAAACTACTTTATCTGTAGAGTGCTTCCCTCAAGTGCAAAACTAAACCAATATACATAGCTATGCCACAAATCAAGCTGTGAATGATCTTAAATCCAGTTGTCTGGTACCAAGATATCGACTAAAGCCCTACCTTGAGTTCCTTTACGTCTTTTTCCACCTCATCACTGTTATGGAAAATTATTAAAGCAAAGATTTGTTAGGAATAGTGAGAAAGCCAGCTGGAAAGCTAATAAAAATACGGATGAAAGCTAAGATCTGTCAAATTGTTGAACAATAGCACTATTATCCCGTCTAACTCAAGCCACACATTAACTTAACTACACTATAAACTCCAGTTTCTGGACAGCATAACATATCTAAGTAACAAAACAAATCAAAAAGGTGCAGGGTAGGTTAAGATTGAAAGAGATTGAAACAGGTTTCCAACAAGAAGCTCAAAGGATTTAGGCTAGGTTTTGCAAGAAAGTGCAACCCATGTTATGTTAATTTGTAACATGGTATTGTTAGTAGTAACAGTACATGTATGTTGAAAAGCAACATACAACATGAAAGAAGGTTTGTTACATTGCAACTACTTGAACTGGGCCACTTGGAAGAAAATTGACTTATGAAAACGTTAATTGAGAACAATGAATGCCATGAATGGTGATCTTTTTCGGAAATGGATCAATTAAGACGACCCACCCAGACATTACTGTTCCACAACATAATTTTACATGAAGTGAAGGCAAATTTTTTTAATTTTTTTAATTTATTTTTTAATTTAAAGTAACACGTCTTAACAAATAACACGTATCACAAATTACAAATTACAATAACAAAGTACTCTGATATGGCTGTAAGGCAAATAAAGAACTGTTTTACTTGAATATGTTTACAGTCTATGCTTCCATACTGTAATCATCCGGATCTCACCCAGGCTCATCCTTGATGGAAAATTATCATAATTTATGAAATCCAAATTAATTACTCATTTCTGCTCGTGACTACCACATTGAAATTGTTGAAAGCTGTTAAAAATTGACTATCAAAAGAATTACAAAGTTTCCTGAGTGGTCTTTAACTTTGTTGGATTTCCAATTTCTTGCAGAACACTGTAATTGTCGTATTTTTCAACACAGAGTACTGGTTCGTTCATAAGAAAAGGTCACCTTCATTTGTTCTCACTTGACGCTCACAGTGGGCTGATCATAAGTCACACTGTACCACATACCCTGAATCCAGCTCTTCACCTTCGCTCTCAATAATCACATCACCTTCATCATCTGATTCCTGAAACAAACAGAACTGTTATCAATGGAGGATTTTGGAGTTGGTCACTGCCTTGGGTTAATAAGGGAAGGTTTAGAAACCAATTACCACTCAGAAACTAGTTAACATTGGTTAAAAACTAAATAATCTATTTACTGTTATTACCTAGCTAGTGCCACAGTTACACCATGTACTACCTCAGTAGAATCCTCAGCTACAAACCTCATGTTCGTCATGTCGTGATGTGTCCAAGTGAACTGTGACTGAGTCTGCTGACCCCTTAACAGGTGACACTGGAGTGCTCTTTATCATTGCAGAGAACTCTCCCTTCTCATCATCAAATTCTAAAGGAGGGTTTTCCAAGGAGACCAGAAAAACAGCAAAACCCTTCAGACACTGGCAACGGAGATAGTCCTCAGCCAGGTTCTACAAGAAACATAAGGAATTCCACTTACTCTGCAGAATTCAAACTAACAGCTATCTGCAGTTGATAATTAATTATATCACTAAGGTAAAGCTAGTGAATTAGATGTAGGAAATGTTTGTACTACTTTTTGCTTGCCTTGACCTATCTATCAAGAGTGTACAACTGTAATGTCATGTGTACTAATACGATCATCATTATAAATTTGGCATAGAACATTTTCACATGTAATTTGTTGTAGTTTACTTTTCTAAAAATCAACAGTGTCCACTTTACCTTGTTCTGTACATCAGAAACTTTACACATTTGTCTGGTGGCTTTGTTCAATGGCTTAAATCCAGCAAGAAATTCATCTTCCCAAAGGGTTACTATCTCATTACCTAGGGCATGACATACAGGCCTGCTATATGATTGACTACATTAAACATGACATAGAACCTCAACTCCAACTGTTTTTAAAACACATCAAATCTTGTTAATGAAATTATATATCGCAAAAAAATTAAAGCAAGGAAAGTTATGCAAATCATTTTGTGACTGTCTTAAACCTTACACGTGGAAAATTATTTTCATATGGATCACGCAAGGAAGACTTTAGTTACAACGTATTTAAATTTGCTAACTGAATCACAAAAGTACGAAAAATCGCGCGATTTCTAAGGGAAATAGTTGTGTTTTTCACCGACATCCTAGTAGACCGGTGTTGTTGTGCGAAGAAGATCATTGCGTGTTTGTGGATTTTTTTGTTTTGTATTCGATGAGATGCAAAGGGAGCAATAATCCATCCAAAGAGCACAATAGTGCTGTGATACATAAGCGGTATGGCGAATCAAAGATTCAGGTTGTGGTGCTACCACCGAAGGGCCACAAGGCAAACAAGGCAAAACAAATAAATTCTTATGGCAAGAAAATGCGAGAAATGGCAAGCTCCTGCCCACTCCGGCATGTTTCCGAAAAGCACAAATAAGATTGTCTGAGGTTCTTGGCGGACAATGCTTTGACACAACAGCATTTTGTGCAATTGTGGTTTGTACAAAGTACGAACTAAAGGCCGCCATCTTCAACACAGGTGGAAGACCGATTTCGCGAAGATCACTGTCTGAAGACAATATCGCATTTCAGTCGGCAAATAAGTTGTAAAGTCTTTCTCACGCTTTCTTGTCAAATTATTGACAAAAAAAATCCATAAACACGTAACGATGTTCTTCGCAAAACAACACTTCAAATGGTACTTTTTTTTCTCAGAAATCACGTGATCTTGCATACTTTTGTGATTCAGTTACCAACAGTTGGCTACGCTGTAACGCAAGTCTCCCTTGCGTGATCTATTTGAAAATAATTTTCCATGTGTAGAATTAAATAAAGTTTAAGACAATCGCAAAATTATTTGCGTCACTTTGCTTGTTTTAATTTTTTGTTGTAAAACGTCGATCCAGAACAGTTTTGTCCTGAATCGTAAAGGAATCTACTTCAAAATTCCTCAAGGATGCTGCAAGATCCTGTAAGAACTTATTCTAAAATCCTGGCTAAATTTTAGCAAAGATCTTTCTCAGAATTAGGGCCAAAATCTTTTTAAGATCCTCATCATCTTTTCTCTAAGACCTTTGAAGATCATGCAAAGTTTTCACCAGTTACCCCACCACGGTCATGCAAATTTACAACCAATTACTCAACCCATTTACACCTGGAGATTTTTGGCAAAATGGATTTTTGTACATTTTTGACATTTTCAGCATGAAAATGAGCTAAATTAGTTCCAATATACTCAAAAAGGCATTTGTAACATGACAACATGCCTTTCTTTCCACTAGCATCACGTTTTATGACATTTTTGCTTGGGTATGTGCAAAAATCAAAACTTTGAGACAGTTTTTAGATGAGAAAGTGACCTAAATCTTTAGGCTTCTCAATGTTTTATTTCTTATTTTTGCCTTTCCTTTCTGTCCCTTTCTTATCTTTTGCTGCAGTTGTTGAACTTCTACTCAGCTTGCTTCCAGTTCAAGAATTCCTGAGACGGGAAATTCTTTGGTGTATTTTTCGTGCTCAATTGACCCAATCACTCTGATCTGGGTATCACTGGAAAGATCTTTTCCTCCTTTTCCGCTTGTCACGGGCAGTTACCGGTGGCACAGACGTCAATCACAATAGGTTAATTAGGAGAGATTTTATTTCCCCTGTTAACAGCAATAAAAAACAGGAATTTTTCTTACCATCCTCATCCTGAACATTGTCAATATCCACATAGGCTATAGCATTTGTGAACTGGCTCACCGATTCCCAAAGATTTCTATGGGTACTAAAGAAAAATAATTGCATAGTATTTAAAATGTGTCTTCCAGCAAGACATATTCATAGACAACAGAAATGAGCCTTAAATGAAAATATTCCTGCTATTTGAGGTACTGCAACAGAAAGCAGTGTCTCATATGAGTTACACCCCATGTGCTTTTATGAACTGATACCACCACAGATGACTATATCAGTTGTTAAAACAGCTATTTTCATTTGATCATGAAAATCTGTTTCCCCAAGTGTTCCTGATTTGTTTCATCTGCAAACAATTTGAGGAGACCAAAACAAGATAAAAGGTTTCTGACTATAAATATCCCTAATATAGAGAAAGCCTTGTTCTATATTAACCAATCAGAATGCTAAAAAGTGAGTGGTGTCAAAGAGAGAAGCCACTCAGCAACATAATTATGTACTCTTTACTCTGACTATGTTAAACCAACCATAATCCACGAGCATTCACCTCGTTGTTTAGTAGACCAATCATATTGCCAACGGCTAGTTTGTTTATGTTTATTGTTTCATAGCCATACCTAAATGGTTCTAACAGTCTCAAACGAATGGCCAGACATTACAAACTAGTTATAATCATCTTGAGACTACTTACACAAAAGTATAACAATCATGTTAAACCAGTAATACTTGTAATAATCCAGTAATGTTTCGGTTTCAAGAGCATGCTTTTTATTTATGATTTACACAATAAGATTGACAGTACTGTTTGTAATGTCCCAAGAATCCTGTGTGAGGAGTGAATTAACAGTGCAGGCATTCTGCAGGTCTGAACCACACTTATTATCTCTTTGTATATATAGATTTAGCCAAGCCTAAAAGCGGAGCTCCTGATTACAATAATTAACCGTAAAGGAAAACGAGGATTTGCTCTTCTTGGATCATAAACGTAAATCAAAGGCTCTTGTGAGCCAGCTCATGGATGAATTGGATTAGTCTAGAAAAAGTAGTCGAATAAAAAGGAGGAATTGGTGGATTAGGAGTATTGAAAGTTATTTGGAACGTTGAAGAGTACTCGACAAGGCAAAATATAGGTCCGCAGAGCATACATGTGCCTGCTTACATTTACTTGATATAATTAGTTTATAGCTGATAATTTTTGACATGACTTTTTGAAAGCTTTTTTGAAAGCTCAAGTAGTACATGTACTGCGTAACTAGGTAAGTATACAAAGATTAAACTACAGGCTGTTTATACCACCTGCTTATGAATTTTAAAATGGAATATATTATTTTGATTGGCAAAGGAACATTGCACATGTCATCATAGTTCCTTGCTCTCTTCTGAGAGACTAGTGTCAAATAACATCTACAGTCTGTTGCACAATGAAACATTAAATGAGAATTCACCATATATTCACCAGTCCAAAATTGACACCCAGTCAGAGGAGTTGGTTATAACATGTACAATGTATAATATTAGCGAGTCAGCAGTGCATTTTGGGTCAAGGTAATTTGGTTGTGGTCTTTGTTCATTTAACATTCAACTATGGTATTACGAAACAGCTAAATGCTATTATGCAGAAAATACGTCACATGGTTTTGACATTTATATTTTAAGACAATCAGCTTGAGAATGGCCAGAATATTTTGCACAATTTTACTTTAGTGGGACATGGATATTGCCAAACTCTTGTTTATTTCATGCCGTGGCAAATGTAAACAATTTGATTTTAGCTAGCTGGTAAATGGGAATAGAGAGAAAAGTGTTTCTTGAAATATTATAAGAATCTTTTCAGACAGTTTTCAGCATCCCTCCCAGATAGATCTACTTGAAAAATAGGTCTGCAATGCGTACTTGTGGGCTTAGGCATAGTTTTATTACATTCGGTCAGAGATTTTTGTTTTTAAATATAAGTATCTGGTAGTTGAATAGACCAATTTCGATGTATTAAAATTCAGCCCAACACAAAAGGCCTCAGCATGGGGCTCTGGGGAATAAACCCTACAAACTCTAATAATAAGTTATTGCAGTTATTCCCCAGAGCCTTGTACTGAGGTCTATTGTTTCAGGCTGAATTTTAATATATCAAAATTGGTCTATTACTACAAGTGAGGTGATCACTGGAAAGATTATTTTTTCATCCATTATCATTTAATATTTATGTGTATATTAATTAATCATTTTAGATAGTGCAGGTCCACATCAGGACTTAATGTCTTGCCAGTTTCCCAACCTGCTTTACCAAATAAATTATGTATGTACAGTATTGTGCAAAAGTAATGAGAGCGAAATGCGCGAATTTCGTTCTTTGTCGCTGCGAACTTTCAAAGAAAGTTCACACGAAAATTCAAGTGTCTTTTCGCATTGTCTTGAGCATTATTTCTTTACAACAAGGATGAAAATTTGCGGGATTTTCAAGACCAGAGCGACAATTCCTTACCAGAGGGGTAATTCCGCTTGCAGTATGCGAAATATCGCAGTGCAGTGCGCTGACCAGTATCAAGCCATCAATGTATCGTTCTCTTGTGAACAATTATGGTCACATTGACGCTTTACTCTTCTATAAAATTCGCTGTTGTTAATGTGTTAATCCATCTTTCATGGCAAAGAACGTAGAGAATTTGAATCCTTTGATTGTTTTCAATGACATGAACTCGCTAACCTAAGTTTTGCCATGTCACCCTGCCAGCAAGGCAGGTACAAAAGTCGGACTGCTAGTCCGGGTAAACTCGGATGAAAGTAAAATTCTTAATAAGGTCTTTTTGAAGGCCTACTTCACCTCAAAATTCATCCAAAGTGACATCAAATTCAGTGATCGATGGACAAGCAGACATGTTGTTTATCTAGTGCCAGGTCTCCATGTGCCCAGTTTCCTCAGCTGTTATCACGTTGGGAAGGAAAAGTGCAGAGATGTTCGGATGGCAAGTGCAAAAGGGAAAGACACGGTAACAGGTCGTTTCGCCAACGTCTCATTCGCCAACATCGTAGGTCGATTTGCCAGCGTCCTAAGTCGCTTCACCAACATCCTACTGGTCAATTCGCCAACGTCTAAATAAAAGTTTACCTTCACTTGTGTGTGTGGTCATTTATTTCAATACCTCACCTAGAATTATTTTGCATGCAAGAGCACCTCATTATTTACGACAGCAGTTCTCTGCTACACTACCCCTCCTGCTAAGATTTTTTTTTGTACGAACACTAACGGGGGGAGGAAGCGTAACTGATTTATAACAATCAATACAGCTTGAATGTTACTAAAACTACAGGTTAAAAAGTCTTCAGCCGGGTTAAACAGATCTGTAAGAGACTGGCCTGAATAGTTCGATAATAGCTTCGAACCTTCGACGGTAATATTGCAAGGTTGCGCAGACCTGGGTTCATTGTGGCTGCACTGTGAGTACTTTCGCGAGTAGCATTCCTTGTTCGATGAAAACAGGTTGGCAAACAGACCATTTGAGCTTGCAAGCTTTAAGACTGCAACAAACAAAGTGATATCAGCTTTCTCTGGACATAAGCAAGGTAAGTTTGTGAGAAAAGGCTTTGAGATATTACTATCACTCACGATGATATTAACATTTTTATTGCGCACGTTCTTGTTTTGCTCTGGCTTAATTCATCTTACTACTGGGAATTGATGGGAAACTTAAGGAACAGAGCAAATTTTTGCTAGAAAGTTTGAAGGAAAATTTGAGGAGAGCGAATTTTCACTCAAAAAATCGGACCAAATTATCAACAGACACAAATTACTGCTCAAAAATTCGCTTCGACTAAAACAATGGGCAGCGGGAAAATTCATCGAATTTTCTTTGAACTTTCGCAGTGAACAAAACTTCGCCATTTTTCGTCGAAAAGCCCCGAAATTCGTGAATTTCGTCGAATTACGCTCTCATTACTTTTGCACAATACTGTATGCGTGTATGTATGTATGTATGTATGTAAGATAAAGGTGTAGAAATAGGTGAATTATGTAACATAATTTTTTGGATTTCTGGTATCAACATAGATAGGTTGTTACAACTTTTAAGTAGGAAATTTGTTGCAGAATACTGTTTACTCTTTTGAATTTATAGGGTATGCAGAATTGGCCGATTTTCGTGAAGTTTTGCCCAAACATTCCAGGGATAATGACAAATGAAAGTGTGTCTCGAAATTTTGATATTTATTACGTTTTTTCTGTGGTGTCCATTTACACAACACATCTTGCATATTTTTTGCTACTCCAACTTTAGATGTGAATATCTAGACAACCAATCAGAATATCAAAGAAGCATGACACTCTTTTGTTGATTGATGCCTTGTGAACAAGACTCTACAGCCATTTTGCTTGTGCTGAAGCATCCGATCACCGATAAATTCAATAGAACCCTTGTTCGTTTCATGCCTAACTGGCTCCTGAAGTTTCTAAAATTAAACCCTGACATTTCATGACAGAGAAAGAGCCAGAACTGGACAAGAAGCAATGAAAAAAATTTGAAAGGTGCAAGAATTGCACCACTGTTGCACACAACATTTGCTTAATTCATAAACATGAATGAGGCAGTAATAGGTGGTATAAAACGATCCACAAGACTATGTGATAAAGTGTAGGTAGCACTAACTTTTTCAGAAGTGTAAAACACATTGTAGGTTTAAGATATTCCAAGGTGTCTTTGGCTACAAAAAGAAATATCCATCATACTTAAGTGCTAAATAGTAATGAAAACCAACGGTAAGATTGCAAATTTGGTTTGCAAAAAGACAATTTATATCAGGAGTTTTTTTCCTCACCCCAGCCCAGCGTTGTCAAAGCATTTCAACTCTAAATGTTTCAAACACTCCGTCACTTATCCCGAAACAACTTCCTGTAAGCTGCATAAATTACTTGACCTTTGCCACAGATTGTCTGACATTTCCAAGAAACTTTTTGGTTTCTCGAAACACCCACATCTTGCCAACATAAGCTACACCTTTTGTTTAAACATCAGAAACATTTCAAGGCCTTTTAATGGTTTTTGATATCCTCGTTTAATTTCACTGTGCAAGAAAAATACCAGCGAAAATAATGTGCTATCTTTCTAGGAAGTCATCACTGTCTTGTGCATAACATTTCCACGTTCTAAGGTAAATTTTGAACACAACTTTGGCTGCCATTTTGTCTTGGTCTTCTCAAAATTTCACGTGATTAAAATCTCCAAGTTTTTTCAGAGATTTTGTACCACATGACCCAGCCTTTGCCAGGGTCTTCTCCAGACGAGCCACCATTTTGAAAATCGTTGAGGAGAAGGCCCTTCTCAGGAGAGGAAAACCAAAGAGTGATACCTTTCTAAAAAGGCTTCGGAATCTAGCTGAGAAGTGAGATGACAAAAGTAAAAACAACAAGGCATTGAGGTAATTCAATTTTATTGCAAAAATATCACAATTTCAGCTAAAATGTTGATTACTGTTGTAGTCCAAAAATATTACATTGGTTTTTTTAATCCTTGTTTATACTTGTTTGGTTGGAAATGATTATTTTTAACTCATGAAAATTTTTCATCATGAGACAAAATGGATGTAATTAGTTTTTACTATGCTGCTTGATAACCATGGTATGCCGCTTGATAAACCATATTGATTTGTTTCACTGACAGCATGAATATTGTTTGTTTCTAGTGCTTAACTAAAAATCTTAAGACATACTTTAAAGTGATCCAAAAACATTCATGTCAGCAATTTTTGACTTTACCATCGACAATGAACTGACAGTGTTGACTGATCCATGCCAATCTTTTTGCGACTTGTTTTGGCTCCTTTCTGCAATACCATTAGCAACTGATTTAAGTTTTTGAAAATCATCTCGCTCACCAAAAACAACAGCTGCAACTTTTTTATTCTCCAAATCGTTTCTTTTAACTAAAAAAGAACTCTATGAGGTATATTTGCATGACTATTGTGTCATGTTTTGATCTGACACCCTCTCAATATCATCCCCCACCAATACGCAAACTCAGCAAGAAATGAAAAATGTAAACAAAAGAAGTGGCTTAAATTTTGGCCTGTAGGCAATTTTAAAGCTTTCATTCAATTTTGTGTTCATGAAAATCTTCTCATGCACCCAAATTGAAATTCGCATTGATTTGAAAAGCAGATGTTTTCTTTCCTTTTCTATGCACAGAGATCAAACTAGGAAACATTTTGAATATAGCCAGTGTAGCAGATGTTTTCTTTCCTTTTCAAGGCAGAGAGATTGAACAAACAAGTGAAAAGTGGGAATACTACCTTCGAATATGATATTACCATCAATGCTGTTCTGTTTGTTTTTTTTAATTTGCTGTCAATGAACTTGAAAAATATGTAAAGCATGCTATCAATTTGAGCTCTTGGAAATCTACTTGCTCGGCATTCTCTTTTCAGTCTCTCAACCTGACCTTTCTTTGCTTCACAAGTATTTATGCTGGGCACTTTCATTGTGTTTACAAGCAATTTTTAGTACAGAAGAACCGCTAAACGTTGCCCTAGCAAATTTAATCTTTGCCGTCACCCAAAGTGAAATTTGCTTTGGTCTGAAAACATTTCATACTTCAGGTTGTGCATTTATTTGCTTGTGTTCCTGGGTCTGTTTGAGCCCTTTAGAAAAGATTTGACTAGAAGTAAAAGAGGATTACATTCAAAAATATCATCTTCTCTGCTGCTTTGTGAAATGCGATGATCCACTTATGTCTCAAGTTTTCACTATCTTCAAGTTAGTTTTCACTATCTTCATTAACTATTAACTCTCATCAGAGGAGAGATTCTCAGGTTTCATAAAATCCTCAGACCTTCAACATGACCTATAACTATATGGGATTATGCAGTTATATTGTATAATCCCACAAAAAATTTGGCTGAAAATAATACTCTGCCATGAAAACCCCCAGCTAAATCTTATACCAAAAAAGTTCAATTTTGTTTTGACCTTGAGTGAAGGGGATGCTTTTATTTACAATATTTGTTTTCTCCATATAACTATGCCTAAGGAGAGAGGGAATGGACTTAATAAAGTTTTATACCAGGAGGCTCCGCCCCAAGGTCCAAATTCCTTCCCTTTTGTAAAGCGTTTTTTTTTTCAGAAAAGGTTACACTGTTACATACATGTAGCTTCCAGCTTGAAACCCTTTTCACATACCTACAGTAGACCCACTATATCTCTTTTCATGGGTAAATTTGCAATTGTTTGAAATCCCTGCCTTTTAATCATACCTCCTGCCTGATAAAAAGTGTACCTTTACCCAGCTATAACAAAATAAAAAGGGTATTGAAGATTGTAATGTACACAATAAAAATAACAATTTTATTTCTTGAAATGGAAATCATAGTATTTTATTATTTTCTTGACAAGTTTGTGTTTATTTCACTAGCAATGCAGAAATTTTCAAAAGGATTGTTGACAAGTACAATCTATATTTATTTCAAGTTTTATTCCAATTGTTTGCATATCTAGTTTCTAGAAGCAAAATAAAACTCTACATAAGATAAGATACATACATCACCAGCCACCATGTGCGTTTGACAGGGCTTGTGTTTGACATGATTGGACAGTAAATCTCTCTCGCAAAAAGTAGATCTACACATACAGTGTCTTGGATGTTAATTTGTCTATCCATCACTCAAATTGTAGAGTATATTTACTCAATCGTGGATCCTGACTTGTATACCATCTGTGAAGAAATGTTCACTCTGGTTGAACTGCATAGAATAAGGAAGAAATGTAGTGTGAAAAACAAAATTAAAAAACAAAGCAATTTGAATTTTTTTGCTTGAAGCAAGCTTATTTTAGAACACAAATTAAAGCAGGGATTTCGAACTTCTGAAACGAGTACCGCCAGAATTTCAATGTGTAAATTAAAAATAATACAATACAGAAACAATGAAGCCAAAACTTAACAAGAACTTAGACTTACCTTAGACTCTACAAGGAGAGAAAGCAAGTGGAAACCATCAAATTCTCTAGCCAGGAAAAAAGCTTCTACACTGCTAAACACAATCTGACTTTCTAAATTTGTCTTGTATAAATTCTTTGACCTTGCCAGCCACACTGTTGTGACTGATACATGACCACAGTTATAAATGTACCAGTACCTCTCTCAGCTGTCATCTACATGTGAGCAAAAGCCCATAGCCAAAGTACTACATATTAACAGAAGCAACACACATGAACCCGAAATAGTCGATCTCAACTTGAGAGGTCTTCAAGAAAATTGTACCCAGGCTCTCCCTGATATCGGACCAAAATGTATGACTTTCTAGTCCCCCTGAAACCTGCCAAACATGGGCTGAAAACTCTCTGACAAAACCAGTACTTAGCAGGGGAGGAAGGAGGAAAAATGTTTAATCCAGGTTTAATTAATGAATAAATTAATTAGAATGGGGTGAGTGAGTGAGTGAGTGAGTGATTGAGCGCCATCGGACTACCTGGTAAAGGCCCATGAATGATGTCATCCATGAGCTGAAAATGATCATTTGTGAGCATGTAATTGTTCAGTGCGTGGATTCGCTATTTTTTCCAGTTAACTTTTCACGAACTATACCCAATAAGCATAACCAAGATTGTAGAAATTATAAATGCATATATCAGAGACTTTCCAAGAGACGATTGTGCACTTGGAATATGTCGGAAGAAAAGTCAACAATGTGCCAGGGGTTAATTTGTGCTGAGATTTTGCCTTTGTTTGCAAATACTCCCTCCTTCTCTCCCAATATATAACCTGACTTGAGCCTGTGATCCAATCAAAAACCAGTACCCGGTCAGCAGTCAACTTCAAAAAAAAACACGACCTTGATGAACTCTAAACCTGATTCCATGATATGGCAGGGCTCGAATTAAAAAAATCATAAGGCCGCCTTTTGGTGACCAACTGGAGAAATTTAGTCGCCAGATGCAAATTTTTAGTCGCCAGTTTGTATAATCAATAGAATATTAATTTTGGGGCTGGTTGAAAGTGTTTAAGCTTGTTTAACTTCATCATCCGGTTTCTGGTCGCGTGGAACTCACTTGCACAAGTAATTACGAAAATACGAGGACAAAAAACTAACATAGTTATACAAAACAATCTTACCCAAACTTAATAAGTAAATAAGAGTTTCTAGCCACTATCTTTGTAGCTTACGGGAGAGAAACATGACTGTATGGAGATAACACGTACAAAGGAATCAACATGGCCGATTCCATTCATTACCAGATCTCCTCTTTGTAAGGAAACCAATTGCCACTGAAACAAAGGCACAGTAAATGATGCAGTAAATCTTCCTCGCTAGCTAATTTGTTATGCATGATGATTTACATTGTCTCGCACGTGTCCTCTCGGAAACTGGTGGAAACCCAAGCGGAAACCACGTGAATATGTGAAAATCAAACACTTCGTTCCAGCAGTCTTTTTGCAAAATTCTGCACCCATGTTACCAAGGGAATAGCTGTAATGGCGTCGAAAATATCGTGGACAGAAGTTGGTAGAATTTGGAGGTAAACTCGCTTTGTTTTTGTGATTTGGCCCGTTTTTTTTTGACGACGAAAGCAAAGCAAGACGAGACAAAATGTTTGTTTTACCTTTAATCTTCTAATTTAAATCTAAATCATAGAAAAATCTGGTCGCCACATTGACGACTAAACCAGAATTTTTAGTCGCCAAAGAGAAAATGTTAGTCGCATTGGCGACCGTATCGGTCGCAATTTCGAGCCCTGTATGGTCACATGATACTGGTCAGCAGAAACCTTGTTTTGATAGCTGTCAATTAACCATAACATGGATGTCCAATATCAAAGATGCGCCTAAGATAATGTGCTACTCTCTTATTTTTCAAGGTAGTGGGCTTGGCGTACGGACATATGTACGTACATGAGGACAGTCATGTGATAACCAAAATTTTTTGACATTGATGTGTTACCAAATTTTCTAAGGTATGGGGTTCTGCTTGCGTGCCTTCGGTGCACAGGAGCTCTGATATCAACTGAAAGATTCAGGTGATCCTATGAAGAACTGTTATCTCTTACCTAATAGAGGACACTTGCCACAGATCAACACGGCACACCAGCCAGTCAGCAAACACTTTAATGGCAGGTAGAAACTGTCTTAAGGATGCACTCAGGCCTTTGCAAGTGTTCTTCACCTCAAAGTCTATACCCTGTAGCAGAGTACAGCAGGTTTTAAGCAGCAAAATAAACATCTCAACAGCCAGATTCATGGCTTGGTCCTGGGGTGTACCCACTCTGACATACTGTTCTGTTGCATCTATATAGCAAAGAAAAGAAACTTATATGAATCCTTATTGAAGCTAAGGTGTAGAGCAGGTAAGCCTGGAAAAGATGAGCAAAGGGAAATAATTAAACAGTTGGTTCATGATCTACAGTACCATTTGAACTTGAAAAGAGATAAAGCAAAAGGTAATGAAGAAAACAAACCAATGAAATTGATACATGTAGGAGAGCACCCATTGGTGAACCTGCCAGGGTTGATGGTTATTGAGGAAGAGATATGGCCATGTTGCAGGATGAACAGCCAGCGGTTTGTAAGAAATACAATGCAACATTGATCAACTTACATGTAGCAGCCCTTAGTTTTCATTTGCATTATTTCTCTTCTATATGCAGACAACATTTTTAGGACTGGCACCTTTGAGAAAAGCTTTGAAGTTCCCTATGTCGGTGAAATTGTTTAATATTTACCTTTCCAACATCCAGGAGGTTTAGACTATTTGTCCAGGATGTGTTTTGGAAGCAAGCTACATGTATAGAAGAGGCTGATGTGACTTACAGAGTAACTAACCTTGTGCTGCAGTGTTGTCAATAGCAAACATGCTGATAGCCATCATCTGCAAAAGGTTTGACCTGCTTATTGCAGAGCATGATGGGTACTCTAACAATGTGTGCAACTCGCCTATCAGTTGGTACTGTAATGTAGGCAACCTTTCCAGGCTGAAAATATATTGACAAAAATACCATTAACATAAAACAATGACATTCCCATTGAAAGGCTTTACTGATTGAACTTACTAAATTTTTCTGTAGAATAATTTTCTGCAGAGAAGTATTTAACTGTCTGTGAGATATGTCATGTGTCTGTCATAATGTGTCACAGACTGTGTTAAATACCCCTTTTACATGTCACAAAATTTAATGTAGTAGTGTATACCCAGATAACTGGATGTATTCTTAGTTTGCAATCTGAGCACCTTCACGCATAACAGAACAGAAAAAAGATAGAGGAAATTTAGTGCAGAATATCTTTATGAATCAGTATCATCAAGGCAGAAATCAGTCAATCAATCAACCAATCTGTTGTAGAAGATTGAGGAGTATTAAAGATGATTTCCAGTCCGTACGGCACAGTCTCAGCACCCTAATGTTTATAGACATAAAAAGTCTCACTCGATGGAAAGCAAAACAATGTTATTTGTTACGAACCACATACCTTATCTTTGAGGGCTTTCAATTTCTTTTTCCAACAGCTTCATTGATTTTGACAGCTGCAAAGTTGTTTCATCAAGTGATTTGGGGAAGAATGAAACATAAAGCTTCGCATCCATAATGGCGGTTGACATTAAACTTTGAATTTACTTCATGTAAGTAGTTGTGAAATGTTTACATTTTGTGATGTCTTGTATGAAACAAAACAAAAACGTAAACAAACTCTCAAGAGTGCACAGTATGGAAATCACCTTTAAAACATGCCACCTGACAGGGTGTAGAAAAAAGATCAAATTATGTGGAAATTTTTTGGGGGGAATGCAGAAAAATGCATCGATTATACATAAAACACACTGGATTATGCGGAAATTTCAATAGCAAACAAAATTAACAACAGTGAAACGAAAATAGAATGAACTTAATTAAACATCGAGAGATATTGTTTATTCAGTATTTTACCACTTTTTAGTTGCAAATATGATATCATCACTGATCTAATTTGCATAATAGAAAAATGTCAATATCTCTAAAATGAAAAAAGATATTTAAAAAAAAAATGCCATTCTTCTGTATTTTTAAAGGCCTTTCAAATACATGGAAATAATTTTTCATGTCATATGCACTATAAAAGCCATCCCAGGTCTCCAAATTGTGACCGATACTGTTGCCAATGCAATTACCATTTCATCTTTGGCAACCAAAACTTCTGGCTCAGTTGCCATTATGGTGACTACATTTCTGTGCGCTGACAATCAATAACGGTTATTTTGTCACACAATATGTCCCTCTAGAAAATTATATTGAAAGATCTTCCTTTCTAAAACATTCAACATAAGAAAAGAAGTCAATCCATCCTTTTGCTTTGCTGTATTGACTCTCTCACAGCGGAAAACTTCCAAATGGCTGACCATGCTTGAAATCGCCCTATAATGCATTGCAAACCCTTGATCATTGACTAACATCGTGTATGCCTATGGGTTGTTCTCTTGTAATTTAGGGATCCTTCATACTATTACCTGATTCAAAAGAAACTTTATTGAGTAGAAACACTTTAAAAAGCACTTACTATTAAATTTTATCATAGATCCTAATAAACTGCTTTATTTTCCTTGGTACTCTAATGCATTTTTTCCTCCCATTTCCTAAAAAATTGGCCCCTAAAAAGATCTTCAGGGGCCACTTTGGCCCTCAAGTAAGATTTTCTGGCTAAAACACTGCGTAGCCCATAGTCATGTAGCCCTGTAGTCCTGTAGCTCATTCGGCTTCGCCTCATGGGCTATTGACCCAAGGCCCTTGAGGGTGAAGGGTCTAATTGTTTTAGTATCACCCAACTAGTTGGACAGAAAAGGCAATAATAAAGTTAGCAAATGCAAGTCAAAGAAATACTTCTTTGGGAATAAAACGAAAGAAAGGGTCACGCTCGATTGTGCCAATTTCACTACTGGAGGACTATTACTAATAGTCCTCTAGTAGCGTAGCCAATTAAAATGCAGGATTTGCATTAGTCCACTAGTTGGGTGATACTAATACGATAAGCATTGCGATGTGTGGAGTTCGGCAAAGTACATCATCTTCTTATTGACATTCAATTGATGACTGCGAGATAATCCACCACATTACTATCCCCTGTTCTATCAATAAAAGTAGTGAAGCCTTTCAGCATCAGTCCCTTGCTTGCTAAAGCAAAATACTTATGTGCTGTTGTCCTCATTCATGCTGCATGCTGAAATGCAAATATGGCGTCCAATGTTGACTTAATTTGTCTATCACACAATGGTCACTTGATAGGATTTTGTCATGTGTTGCCAAATAATGAATCAAAAGACATTCAAAGCAAACAATTTTTATTTTAAAAATCAAAACGTGAAATTTCCCTGGCAGATAAACTGTGTTTTCATGAGTTTTGGGCTCAGGTGAGGGTGGGGTGGGGATTACTCCCCTATAGTAATAGTGATAGTAATAGTATGTCTAGTGCACCTTACTCTCTTATGGGAGGTGTTGGTCTAGTTGCAATAACGGTTTGAACGTTAACTAATAAAACTACAAAATAACATTTACCATTTTTGTACAGAAAAAAATTAGAAAATTCATAGCACTTATTACATTTGTGAATTAATGATCTCTTTTCTTTTTTGAAACATTGAATATATGGGCTATCAAAGGTATGTGAGGCCCCAAAGAATATGGTTTTTGAGTTGTTTATGTCTGAAAAAGGTGTAGATTCTGACCATATTGGTCTGAAATAGGGGTATTTTTCACTCTGGCTTGGCATTGGGTATGTTGTTTACAAGGAATCGATTATTTCCGCATTAACATTGGCAAATTTGTAGCCCTTCTCAAATGTTTGGGCGGATGGGGTCTTTTTCTGGTTTGCGGTGGCCATACATTAAAGCCATTTACCAATTTTGTAGGCCTGAAAATTGGATATCAATTTTTTCCCCCTGGGAAGGTGGTTTTGGAGTTGTGATGTCTTGTGAGAGATCAATGCTGAATGATGTATCGTATACTGTCATGATATGTAACTATTTTGTTACATAATCACTATATTTATAACTATTAATGAAATTCTTGTAAAGTTTATTACTGTCAGAAAATAGTAGCGAGCTACAGAAGCGCAATGCCTCTGTAATTCTAGGCGAAAGTTGTCCCAAGTAATTGAAAGTTGAACTTGCATCCAGACTTGTGTTGAGAGGGCAAACGCATTTCATGTTTATTTGCAGCCCTGTAACGAATGACGTGCAATCAATTTGTGTTGGCCGCCGATGGGTGGCCAAAGGGAGAGCAACTTCTGTGGACTTGCCTTGCCTTGACCAAAGTGAATGCAGGCCATCGCAAGTCTTTATGTCTATTAGACCAATACTTCAGGTCTTAAGAAAAAAATTTAAAAAGTTTCAGATGGAACAGATCTCACTTCAGAATCGATAAAGATTATCAGAATTGATTTACAACCACCTTAAATTTTCCAAAAATTTGAGGTGGTCCTGGATCTGCTTCCACCATTTTTTTACACTTACCAAAGACTCAAAACTTGACATGCTGATTAGAATTCAATTAAGAAAAAAGGTTGCAGGAGTCATTCTTGAGTTACAAACCCATAAATCTAAAATTAAGGGTGTTTCAAATAGGTTATTCTTTTGCAATAGTAATCATTTGCATCACGAAAGTGGCCACCACTTGCTCATCGATGTTTTGGCATTTGTTTGATACAATTATCGTAGCATCGGTGGGAGGCTGGTGGCCATATGCCAGAATGAGTGTTCTAGGGTTGAGCCTTGGCCAGCGACATTATGTTGTGTTCTTGGGCAGGACACTTTACTCTCACAGTGTCTCTCTCCACCCAGGTGTATAAATGGGTACAGGCAAACTTAATGCTGGGGGTAACCCTGCGATGGACAGGCATCCCATCCAGAGGGGAGTAGAAATACTCCTAGTCGCTTCATGCTGCAGAAACCAGGATAAGCTCCGGCCTGATGAGCCACTGCAAAATGTTATGAGCTGCATAAGTTGTCGCAAACATGATTTTCTTTACTCACATGATCGACTGATTTTTATAACATGGAGTAAGATTCTCGCTTCGAGCACATGCTCTGCAGGAGTGGTCACTAAGCCTATAGTCTTGTGGAGTGGTTGCTAGGCCCTCCACAACACTCCCCAGCCGAGAGGTTCTAACTCTTAACGTTCGGGATAAAAGGAAATTTCAACAGTATGAAATGGAGTTATTACAGAGAGAAAATAAAAGAAAGGATACAATTTGCGATCCAGATTAAATGTTCACCAGTTTGTTTAGGGCTTGTCTTGCTTTAACAGCTGCCCTCTGGATTGGGTGCTCATTTCCAAGTTTCTGTCCACTCCTCTGGTGACTGGTCATCCTCACTTCGACTGGGCTGGACTGGGGTCTCTCTTTGTTCAGCACATTCCAGGGGAACAGGAAGTTGCGCATACGGTTTAGTAACTTTCCTGATGCTGTTTGGACTGTAGCTGCTCTGATTTCCCTGTCTGTACTTGAAATGAGTTCCTCTACAATGGCTAACTTCCAGGTACCTCATGGTGAACTTTCCTTTAGAAGTACAATGTCTCCTTTCGTAGGTTGCATTGAAGATTGTGTCCTAGGAGCTTTTAAGTGTTTCTGGGTCCATTCACACAAACTCAGTACATATTCATCGAACCATAGCTTCCAAAACATGTCAAGATGTTTTTGACCTTTATGCCACATGTCAAAGAGTTTTTGGGAAGAACTCAACTTGCTAAGGAAATCTGGGTCTTGTTGTTGATCTTCTTCTGCTAAGGATGGTATGCCTGTTTGGGGTTTAGGCTGAGGAAATCTCCTGGGGTGAGTGTGAATTCAGAGCTGAAGTCAGCTCCTACATAGACTAATGGCTGGGAATTGACCACTGCTTTGTCTTCTTTTACAACCATTTCCAGTTGAACCATAGTAAGACAAATCTTTCTAATACTCTTTCGAAGACATTGCTTTACAAGTCCGATAAGTACTTCATAAAAACCACCAATCCAGGGGGCCAGTTCAATGATGAAGCTCCACTTTATGCCTTTGTTGGTCAGGTAACTTTGTGTGTCAAGACTTGTCATAGAGAGTTGCCATGCTTCCTCAACAGTTGACTTTACTACTTTGAACTAGGAAGCATTGTTGGAAATTATCTGTTTCGGTATTTGAATCTTCTTAGGCATAAGAAGAATTGTTCAGCAGTCATACCATGAACAACTTCTAAGTGAATAGCCATAACAGCTAAACAAGTAAACAGACACAGCCAGACTTTTTGGGCTGCTGATGGCTGACTGACTTTCACATGCAAGGGTCCAAGATTGTCAAGACCGGTGTAGGTAAAGGGGGGAGATTCTTCTATTCTTGATCGTGGATAAGGAGCCATTGCAGGCATTCTGTATGGTCCCCCTTGATGTCATCTGCATCTCAAGCAGTCGAGTGGAAAGAAGAAAGAGAAAGAAAGAAAGACTTTATTTAAGTGTCAATAGTATTTAGCTCAAAAAACACTAATTGGGGGCACTATTTGGGGACAACTCTTCTTACAGATGATCTTCCTTGTGGAATCCAGAATTCTCTTCTGATAGCTGCTAATGTGTGAGATACACCTGCATACATCATCTTTTCATGGAAGCTCTTGATCACTAAGCTTGTAAAGACATGGTTCCTTGGAAGGAGGTTTGGGAACACAGTATGTTCTGGGAGGTTTTCACTGATCAATCTACCATGGCACCTTAGTACTCTGTTTTCATCCAACTGCAGGCCTAATTGGTTCTTCAGATTGTTTCTTGAATTTTCTTTGACTGCATTGACCTCTGGTGTGAAAGCACTCTTTTGGAGATACTTCTCCCACATGACCTTTGCTTGGTTTATTTCCTCTGATGTAAGCTGTCCTTTGATTGTAATCTTCTTCTGTAGTTTTCCAATAGATTGCAAAGCCCAAGTGCTCACTCTGAGTAGTTTGGTTAACAAGGAGTAATTTCTTTCGTGGATGCCAAAGGGGGCATCTGGCTTGTCAAAGGTCATTTTGCTACTTTCTCTTGGTATTCCAGCCAGTGTTGCAGTCTCATACATAAACATGTGGGCCAGGAGACTGTTTGGTATTCTGTTCAGACACCTTGCTGTTAAACTGTGTTGACTTCCATAAAGGCCATTGTGATGGATGATCCGTTAACCACAATGGACCATGCCACCATAAGTTCACCTGTTGGAAAACCCCTGGTAGCCAGATCAGCGGATTTTATGAAGTGGACACATAGTCAAACTTGATGTGCCCGTGTGAGGTAATCTCTCTAAGCCAATTCTGAACAAACACAGGTAATGGCTTACAGGTTTTCATCCAGTGAAGAACACACTGTGAGTCAGTCCACAGAAATCTATCTACCATGAACAACTGAAGTTGTTGAGTTACATAGTTAAGGCATCTCGTTCCGATAAGAACACCTGGCAGTTCCAACCTTGGAATGCTGAGAGGTTTGGCTGGGGCAATGCATGCTTTGGAAAACACCAGCTTGACAGTTGCTTTTCCATTTACTGAAGAGTAGAGGTGTACTTAATAGGCTTTGGCAGAGGCATCTGTAAAGCAGAGCAGTTGGTGTTCATCTCCTCCAATATACCTGGATAATGGCTGAGAGGACAATGGAGTCAGGCTCTCACAAATCTTGCTCCATTCTTGTTGCTGTGACTGACTGAACATCTTGTCCTGATCTTTTTCTTGTTTCCACAGTTTCTGAATGAACAGCTTTGTTCAATGAGTCGTAAATTCTGCTGACAGACTGCTGTGCTTCTGTTTTTGCGGTCACTTCAGAGGAGAGATTGTGAAATCCATTGATGAAAATGGTATCTGTGGTCAAATTCCAGGAGGTTCCTAAGACTTTCATGGTTTCTGCACTGGTTCGATCACATTCTAGGATATTCTGGGGAAATTCAGAGGAGCTTGAAGCCCACTAACAAAGATTCATTGATGCAGATTGGAAGAGGGTCTTGGCTTCTTTGTACAGTTCATCTGCTTGTGTTGATGTTTCAAAGTGTATAATCACGTTGTCTACATAGATGTTATCCGCTATCTGTTGAGCGATGGGGGTACCTGCCTTGGTTAGATGATTTCTGATTGTTGCGGCCAACAGAAATGGACTGGATATCATACCAAATGGGACTCTGGTGAATCCCAGTACTTGAACATTGTTCTCAAGGGTAGGCTTAGAAGGATCTTTTAACCAGAGGACACTCACCACTCCAGTGTTGTCCACTGCAATAAATGCAAATCATTTTTTTTCTTCCAGTAAGATTCTGTGGTAGTTTGGTTTCAGACAGTAATGCACTAAGAGTAGTGTTAGAATCCAACTGGGTGACCTGTGATGTAGACCACATGTTTCCAACGGAGCCTTTGTAATCAACTTTGTCAGAACTTTGCCTATCTATATTTTCCCTGTTACTAATGTACCTATGCAACTGATCTCTGAGTAGCTGCACTGTCCATTCGTCACCATTTTTCTGGTCAGTCAGGTGGATGAGAATATCTTTGGGTAACTTAGCCATTATCACTATCTTGTTTAAAATGAATGGGCGCCCATTTTGTTTCCCTTGTTGAAATCATCGAAGGGGAAACTTCTGAGCACATTGTGTTGCATATGGGATAAAATAAAACGTTATTGCGGTTGTATATAGAATATTGTATATGATTGAATTGTGCGATATGTTTTTGTTAGACAGCCATTCAATCTGTGCAGTTCTCGAGGGATTTCTGGCACCGCGATATTTTATGAGCCACATTTGGATTCTTTTAAAATTTTCCTTATCGCTTTCCGCATGAAGGGACGCAGAGGTATGTTCTCATAGCTTTAAAATAAAAATTGTTTGCTTTGAATGTCTTATTTACTCTTTTCATTCAGTTTTTGGCAACAAATGACAAAATCCTATCCAGTGACCATTGCGTGACAGACAAATTTTAGTCGACATTGGACGCCACATTTACATACAGCATACAGCATGCAGCATGAGTGAGGAGAACAGAATATAAACATTTTCCTTTAACAGGCAAGCGAATGACGCTGGAAGGCTTCACTACTTTTATGGCTTGCCATTTAAGAACAAGGGATCGCAATGTGGTGGCTAATCTTGGAGTCGTTAGTTGAATGTCATTAGAAGATGATGTACTTTACCGAACTCCATGCGTCACAATGGTTATCATGTAGGATTCTGAACACACCAGTACTTAATGTTTGAATGTAATATCTTACAGAAGGTGAACTAAACATGACTTTTCTGCTATGGTTTAAGTCCAAATACTGAGGAATCAAATGCAAGAAGTTCCTTTTGATTATCTGGTCACAGGCACTTGCTGATTGTTTTCATTTCTAGCAGGTTAGTGTTGTGATTATCATGATTTTGACAGCATTAGTACTCAGTGCTGATGAAAAGCCCGAAAATAATTTTTATACCAGGTTTTACACTGACATTTCCTCTTTCAAAAGGTTAGAATTTTAGGTGTTTCAGTTTTTTACCGGGTAGCGAATTGAAAAAGTGTGAACTGATTTTAAGTGGCTCGCTGTGACCTTGAAAATTAACCCACAAAAGTATAATTGGCCTCAAAAGACTTGTAAACCCTTGAACAATAAATTCCCAGGATCAAACTGGAGTGTTATTGTGATGCGGACGGAACAGAGCGAAGTTTATGATAAGGTATGAGTCACTTAAGTTTGCATGTTTTTGACCAGACATGGGTCCGTAAGAAATTTGTGATATTTTGGCGGGTTTAAAAACTATTTCAAGAAAAAATCCCGCCATGTTTCTGGGCGAAATGTGAAAAATTTTGATATTTCATCATGTGCCACACATTTGCGATATGGCTCGGTCTTAGTGGACATTCCCTCGTCTTGATAAGTTCTTCTTACCTTTATTCAAAATATTAGCATGCTATCAGGTTTTTTTTAGTAACTTTATTTTTGCCAATGTTGCTCAAATGTTCTGCGGAAATCATCTTAATTCATTGTTGCGTTCTTGGAACATCCATAAGTTAGTAACCAGGTGTATTAAATAATGAAAAACTAGAATCCAGACTCTTCACCTAAAGAAGGTTAGAATGCCTGGAGGTTAAAAATTTGTCACAAACAAAATGGTGTGTTTTGGTTGCTGTTTTAGGAGAAAAACTACTTCAAAATAATCAATCTCCTCAGAATTTTTATTTGCAGGGGAGGTAATTTTTTTTTTTTCACCTTTCCTTTTTCTCCTTTTCTTCTCTTTTTGCTGCAGTGATTGACCTTCTACTTGGCTTGCTCCCAGTTCAAAAATTTCTGAGAAAGCATCATTGAGATGGGCAATTTTTACCATGGAGGAGCTAAGTGCAGTCACAGGAAATTTTACTGCGAGTTTTTCACTCAAATTTCTGACCATTTTTGTGTGTATTTCAGGCTCCATTGAGCTGATCACTCTGACCTGGGTATCATTGGAAAGATCTTTTCCTCCTGCAGAACTTGAGTATAGATGATACCAATTTTGTTCAAAGGTGATGATGTCAGTAGTGGAACAAAGGCCAAGGCTTGTCACGGCCAGTTACAGGCGGCACAGAGTCAATGGTTAAATTATTCTTATCTATAGTTCCAATAAAACTGATCAAATCTAAGCGATTTGAGGACAGTGCCTACTTTTGTAAGTGCACACGCATTCTGCACATCACGCAAGGCATGGTTTAACTGCCATGTGTGCACTAGGGTTGGCACTGACATAATCAACTACACTACCAAGTACGCCACCAAAATGAAAGCAAAATTCCCTACTGTGACCAAACCAGGTTTAATAAACCTGCACTAAAGACAGGAATACTGGAATAGCAGCTTATCGTTACCCAATAACTGTTAATGGCTTCTAGCTGAAAAACCTGCTTTTATCTGCAGAAAATTATACTGAAATCCAACTGTAATTAAAATTTTCTGTTATTCAAATTTTGACAAAACTCGAACTCCGTTGGCCAATCCAGGCATCGTGTTTGTAGAAAAATGTTTCATGCCATTCGTCTCATTTGATGCAAGTTCTCAATCAAAGTAGGCGGCGAAATCATGCAAAGTAGCTGGCGAATTTTGCCAGCCGCCATCCCTTATTGAAAATCCTGTGAATAACTCTAAAAAACGTGTGGTTACCCCTACATTTTATGTTTTGAAATGGAAGTGGCATGCCTTCAACATGTGATTAGTTTCTGATTGTGAGGAAAAGCTGTTTAGATTGCATTTTAGCTGAACCAGAGGAAGTGCTATTGTAATGATTTTGTTATCAAAAGCATACCAAAAATGGTTTTTATGTTACCATTTACCATGTAGTTTTAAGATCTTAATAAATGTATTTGTTTTTCTGTGTGTAAAGGTAAATTCTAAGGAAATTTGTGAAGAAATATCCTTTCCTTCTATGTTCAGAAAATGCTGATACAAGCATTTTTGTTGAGACTCTGCGTTACTTATGAAAAAAAATGCATGGCTACCCCCATTTTTCTTTGTGGATTCTAATAGCCCTTAAAAAGATCTACTTTTTCTGCACGGTCCTAATCTGGCACAAAAACCTTTGTATTTAGTAGGCATTGTCTTTAAGTGATCACATGACAGAAAACTCTTAACTGGATGCGTGCAAAGTAAAACTATCTGTAAAAGAACTTATCTTACCCAATTCTTGAGTACAGGAGGCCATGAGCACAAAGAAAGTGGAGCACAAACTTCTTGTTCACCTAAAAGGGTTTTTGAAGTGTCAGATAACAAAGTTAGGTCACTTTAACGTGTGTTTTATCATACTACATTTCAGAGAGCTGTGCAAGGCAGCAAGTCTCTTCCTGTTGAGGTACGAATAATACAGACCATTCCTGCATACCAATGAGCAATGATGCTGAGTCATAGTCAGGGCGGGTAAAATAAAAGATGTAAGAAAATGTCCACCCCAACCTCATTTTGGTTCTATTGTATGTGCGCACCAGGAATGGGGTAAGGTCTTTCAAGCTCATCGACCATTATGTATCCACACACAGATGTATGGAACAGGGTTACAAATAGCATCAGTGCTTTAACACGAGAACCATTAGAAACTAGGGACATTAAGATTGTCAGGAGTGGATTAACCATAATAATTTGTAAGATGAAACTTTCTCTTGTTCTCTGGACAAGTCACGTTTGAATGCTGTTGAGGTCACAAACATAATAATTGGTTACAAATGTAACAAGGGACAGATCACAACAAAATTGAAAGGCTCTGTGGAAAAAGGGCATTAAGTATTTTTTGTCAAAAGTGAACTCTGTCAAAAGGCCATGCGCACTGTGTTGGTGTACAGAGCCGTTACAAAATATGTAACACTAAAAAACACGGTGGAGTATAAAATTTAAGGACAGCTATAACAATCTGACGACATCAAATGAAAGTAAATTATATGTGCATTTATCTCCTGATGAGAAAATCCCAGAATATCTACTTACTTTCACTTGAAAACAAAATGAAAACACCATACAGGAAATTGACGATAAAAACAGGAGTGAACGAGTTCAAAATTTTTGACATCCTTTCCGCTGCCATTAAAATTTTGAGACAAAAGTCTTGAAAATCAAGGTGCACAGGAGTTGTAGAATCAAGGCGAATAGGTATTTTTCACAGAAAGTCTACACAATCAAGATAAAAGTGATTTTCTAGCATTACATTCATATTTTTGAACCAAAGTTTTGGTTCAAATTTCAACGTTAAACACAAGCGTTTTGTCCAGCTTGTGAAAACGTTCACATCGTTCGTTTGCTTCGTTTCATTTCCATCGTTTGGATCATTTCTATTGTTTGCAATGTTTCTATCGTGCGTTTCGTTTTTGTTGCACATTCGTTTCGTTTCTATCATTCGTTTGATTTCTATTTTGAATATCGTTTGGAACCCGGGTTTTGAACTATCTTTGGCATTGTTGTTTTTGTGTCTGTTACTTGGTGTCTTGCCACATGAATCTCGACAACAGCTTCAATTGATGCACAGTTCAGGCACAGGTAGGCATAGTTTAGGCACAACGAATGCACATTTTACATAGTTTAAGGTTACTTCAAACCTTCGCTGGTGTACTCCAGAAAAAATTGGTATGTGCGCTGTTTTCAAGGAAACCCCCACAAACTATATATCAACAGAAAGGTTGTAAAATGTAGAATTCGATAAAATTATGTTTTGCTTTGGATTTTGCTTTCCAAAGGCGGCAGAGGCCGTCAACTCCAAAATGAGTGACTGACATTCCAGTGAATTAATCGGGTATCATATGCGATCGTTCATGCAAAATAACTGTGCAGTGTTCATCACAAAGCCTCAATCTCCAAAAACGTGTCAGCATTTTCTTTTATTTCTATTGGTTATCTTTTTATAGATCTGTCAAGTTTGACTATCGAAAAATTCGCGTAACCTGTTGCGTTAAAGGCTGCCACGAGGAAAGTACTTAAAATATGGGAATTCGCCGACATGCTTTTGTTCCCTATCTATCAGTGGATGTTCTGACCAAATTTCATGGAAAACCGTCAAATCTGCATACCCTATTAATTAATTTAAAGAGAAGGGATTCTCTCGAAAAACAAGGGTGAGTTTTCGCCTTCTAAAGATTTATAAACATGTCATGCCCTCACAGAGGAATGTGTCAACTTGAAAAGCCATGAGCCAATGAAATAACAGAACCCCTAGCGTTCACAGTATGCAAACTTGAGCTTTGCGGACTTAAATTTTCTTGACCAAAAACATATCGACCAGTGTAGCCCCGCGAAGGTTTGAAGTAACCTTAAGAATCTTCCAACGTGCAGATCATTTAAAATGTTCATCAACAATTGTTCAAGGATGGGTTTAGAGTTATTTCACTGAAAGCATTAGCAAACCTGGTCAGTTCCCAATGCATTGTAAAAACATGCAAAACGTTTGAAGTAAATTTACAATGCTTGTAAACAATACTTGGAGTTTAATTTCTGTTCCTATAAAACTGGACCAGAACCACGCTGCTCTTCCTAAATTTATTGCATGATGAGCCAGTGCTATGAGAGGTTTGAACTCAATGAACTTGGGATCAGCTGAAAGTTTCGTGGCTTTCAGTGGCAGCATTAAATCACTCATGTCATGTCAATTTCTGTTACATTAAGGCATGTTTAACATGACAAGTCTTAAGGTTACTTCAAACCTTTGCGGGAGTCCTCCAGAATAAAATTCGTAGGCATGCTGTTTCCAAGGAAACCCCCACAAACTATATATCAACAGAAAGGTTATTAAATGTAGAATTGGATAAAATTATGTTTTGTTTTGCATTTTGCTTTCCAAAGGCGGCAGAGGCCGTCAACTCCAAAATGACCGACTGATGTTCCAGCGAATTAATTGGGTATCAAAAGCGATCGTTCATGCAAAATAACTGTGCAGTGTTAATCTCAAAGCCTCAATCTCCAAAAACGTGTCAGCATTTTCTTTTATTTCTATTGGTTATCTTTTTATAGATCTGCCAAGTTCGACTCGAAAAATTTGCGTAACCTGTTGCATTAAAGGCCGCCACGAGGAAAGTATTTCAAATTAAGGAATTCGCTGACATGCTTTTGTTCCATATCTATCAGTGAATGCTCTGACCAAATTTCATGGAAAACCGTCAAATCTGCATACCCTATTAATTCATTTAAAAAGAAGGGATTCTCTCGAAAAACGAGTTTTCGTCTTCTAAAGATTTATAAACATATCACACCTTCACAGAGGAATGTGTCAACTTGAAAAGCCACAAGCCAATGAAATAACAGAACCGCTAGTGTTCACAGTATGCAAACTTGTGCTTCGCGGACATTAATTTTCTTGACCAAAAAAAAATCGACAAATGTAGCCCCGCGAAGGTTTGAAGTAACCTTAAACTACAAACGAAACTATCTGTGCCTTCCTAAAAAACTTAGACGCATCCCAGACGAAACAATTGTACTCTTTTTGTTGACTTTTAATAAAATACAATTACAGGCTGGCCAATCAGAATCGTTGGTTCCCACAGCTAGTAAAATTCCAGGTTGAATGAATCAGAAAGGTTACCACTGATTTATCAGTTACCACTGATTTACCCATTTTTTTTTTATTTAATGGCTTTAACAGTTGATATATCTTAATTCTTGTGACTTTATTTATAGGTAATCAATGGTAGAACTCAACATGTAAGACGCATGCGTTCTAGCATCGTTAGTGTTATACACTATCTTTCCACGCAGTATTTTACGTCATGTCGTGTTACCAAGGACGGCAGCTATTTTTCAGGTAGCGCCAATTGTCCCTTTTTATTGCAAAAGTGAAACGTTAGAGTGAATAATTGCTCGAAAATGCGTGATAAATTATCACATTCTGTGAATTATCATTCAGGAATTCGCGCAGACTGGAACAATAGGCATCACCAAAATGTGGGCAAATTTCCTCAAAATATCGTTTCAAGCGAAATTTCTTCGAAAAGCCAAGAAAAGCCAGGAATTTCATTGAAATTTGTTTGCATTACTTTTGCACAATACTGTAGTTAAATAAAAGTGATTCAAATGATATATTTTTATTATTGAGGATCATATAGTATCACAATCAATTCCTCTTCAAGATTTGACAGGTCTTCCTGAACTCTGCTAAGCATGTTAGGTAAAGTGACTCATATTCATTGAACAGAAAAGCTGTAATAGAAGAAAAGCCGCTAAAAACAGACAATAACAACAACAACATCTTCCATCAGTCGACCGACCTTTCACACAAACTTACCAAGCTAGTTGTGACATATACACACCAAAAAGCGCGAGTATGTGTGATTAACTGCCGTTTTCCCCCTCGAAAAAAATAAACAAAAAAAGCACCGAAATATTCTGAATTTTAATTCCCATTTACAAAGTAAAACACAAGTGTAGATGGCACAGATTATACCAAGTTGCAAGCAGATGGTGGAAAGTGTTATCCAGTGTATCTAAACAGCACTTGGAAAAAAACCCTTCACTTGTCCGATACAAGTTCTTATTATATGGCTAGCCCCGTGAGCGGGCAAGATGAATCAAATCCTGTGCTGTGATTGGCTACCCGAGCGGGCAAGATGGAGCTATCTTGCCCGCTTGGGACTACCTGCCATACACCGCAAGAAAAATTTCCCCGAAAGCCATATAATAAATCCTTGATTGACCAAGCTTATTCAGTCAAGATGGCTGGATATTGGCCTTGTTCTTTTTTTGCGAGTATATGGACCTCGACTCCGTCTTGGTCCATAAACACGCAAACAAAGAACTTGGCCAATATCCAGCCATCTTGACCCCACACTTGGTCAATAACACATACATCTTTTTCTCGGGTATGTAACTTTAACTTTGTCTACTCACTTGCCCCATGGGCAAGAGCCCAGGCAGCCCATCCACCGACTAAATATTTTGATAACAATTTTGAAACACAGAGTAAATATTTAGGTACACAGGTAATAAAGTGTTGACTTGAGATGAAGCTTGACGAAAATTACAAATTATAGCATTGTTTTGTTGATTGCATGATGCATGATCGCAGTTCAGAAGTGGTTACCTAGCACGTGATCAAAAATCTGCCCGGATCAAATTTCTTTCCACAGTTAAAAACAGCCGTGCTTGGCAGGAAAATGCTGTAAGGGCGCTGTGCAATAGACCAATTTCGATATATTAAAATTCAGCTTTAAACAATAGACCTCAGCACGAGGCTCTGGGGAATAACTACAGAGTTTGTGGGGTTTATTCCCCAGAGCCTCGTGCTGAGGTCTATTATGTTAGGCTGAATTTTAAAATATGGAAGTTGGTCTATTTATTGCGAGCATTTTCCAGTTTCATGGTACAAACCCAAACTCAACAATGTATCAAAGAAACAGAAACTGCACACATGCGTTGTCTCATGCTCAAAGGTAAAATTATCACATACTAAAGCTCAGTCAAGTGGAACAAAGTTCATCGCATACGACACACTGCAAATTTGTTCTTTCCTATGATGACTCGGTTCTTGTAATTAAACGTATCATTTTATTTTAGTATCAATATCACTCGATTAAAATGGCAGAAGAACTTATTGTTACAAGTGAATTCATCCTGCTCATGCATTGGCATGGATCATGAGCATGTGCACCCTACCATGATGACATTACGCAACATGGCAGCCATTCTCTAGCTAATGGGTTGACATGCAGCCTTGGTTTACATCAAACATCTTTGATATTGGACATCCATGTTATGGTCAATAATTGACCATAATTGACACCTGTCAAAACAAGGTATCTGCTGACCAGTATCACATGACCATATCAGGACTCAGGTTTAGAGCTCATCAAGGTCACAGGTTTTAACCTCTTGTAATCAGGAGCTTGCTTTTAGGCTTGGCAAAATCTGTGTCAAATCATTAGTTTATCTGGGAACACTGGAATTGTTGGATCCTTCCTGTATGCCACTGCATTTTATCCCATGTTTCTTTGATATTTTATTTAAACTTATTTACCCAAAAAAGAAATCTAGATAAGACAACATACCTCTTGAAGCGATATCTTTGGTGATTCCTTTACAGGATGGTCTGTAGAGTGCTCTTCATTCTTTGATTCAGAGACAGGATCTCCTGCTGAATTCACCTCTTGTACTTTGTCATGGTCAGTGAGCACAACCCTCCTGTACACTCCATGATGCATAAAGATCCACACTTCATACCTGTGTGACATTTACATAAATGTGATAAATCTGTACAAGAGTCACCCAGCATTAACTCAAAAACGGGCAATCTCAGATTGGTTTCTACCATGGTTAAGGTATCATGGTAGGTGAATTTTTCCAAAAAATGCAAAAAAAAAAAGTGTTTTTGCTGTTCAAATTGAGAAGACTGAGATAAATATTTTACAAAAAGAATGAGAAAAAAAGCTCTTTTCCTTTTAAGATAAAGAGAAAAACTATTTTTGAATCTCATTAATCCCTGAAAGTGCGTTGACAAGTTCCTGTCACCTCTTATTGAAATTCACCGCCAGTTGTCATGTGAAATGCGAATTGTGGTGTGATATTTCACCAGAACAAAAGAGACGTACATGCAAACTGTTCTCGATCTGGTTGTTTTTATCCCAAGTTGGCTTTCGTTCATGTCAAATTTTCAAACGCAAGAAAACTTCTTGCCCATTTTCATCTTTGAGGAAGCTGAAAAGGCCAAAGTCTGATGGAACTGAGGGGTTCAGTGCTGACAAAACAAAATCTTTTGCTTTGAGCGACTGTGGGTTGTACTTTAACCAAGAAGAATGGTTGAAGGAACTCAAGGACACTAGTCTCGCCAATGAAGCCAAAGGACAAACCATAGTTTCAAAAAATGTCAGCAGAATGAAGAGGCCTTGGGCTAACCTTGAGCAACATAATAATAATGCCACCAACGAAATCTTCTTAGGAAAGGAAATCACGGCAGTTTACAAAAAAATGTGTTTAACCCATTGACGCCCAAATGAAACTGCACGCAACCCACCCCTAAATTCCCGGGGATTTTTTAACATTTCAGAACAAGCACGAGTGCTAAAAATAAACCACATGCACAGTAACCACACACAAGATTAGGTTTCAAGACATTGTTTATTTTAAGTTGAATAAATGAAGGGCCAAAATATTAAAAAATATCAACAAAAAGAACTCAACTTGATGTTTAAAACTGATGAGAAAACAAGAAATTACATTATTTCTTTACCACGTGACAAAATGTACCACAGAAGCCGAGAAAATTGAATATGCGAAAATGAGTTATTAATGACTTCGGAGGACAAACTGAAACCAAATACATCAGAACTTCCATTCTTGTACTATAATGGTTAGCATTTGAGAAAACAATGGAAAATAATTATTCTTCACCCTAACACGAAAGCTTGAGTTTTTGCCGAGCGCTTTTGCAGTCATTTTAACGCCTGTGGCTTCACCAATCGTTCCAAAAGTTGAATTCAACTTCAAAGTAGTAATGTAAATTTACCATTTTTGTTTCTTAAGTCCAAAAAGCTGCTTTAAATCTACGATTAAAACTTACTTGAAAGTGCTATGTTTCCGCGGTGGTTCTAGGAAGAAAAACCTCTCTACCAGAAAGTTTTGAGGACTCTGTACTGAACATTGACTTGTATTTTTCCTTTCTATTTCAAAGCCCAAAGCAGTCATTTCTCCGTGTTAGGAACGACAACTTCACTTCACTTCACTTAGCTTCTTTGTGCCTCGTGGCACATAAGGCCTCCACAGAATGCCTCCAATTTTCTCTGTTGGCTGCAGCAGCTCTTGCCTCATCCCATGTACGCCATCCTG
>Ga0126338_10000061_pt1 | contig 35018 bp, 20 predicted proteins | sample OrbCmetagenome_2_FD_92529 | JGI IMG/M metagenome (GOLD analysis project Ga0126338, IMG submission 92529) | Coral microbial communities from Petempiche,Puerto Morelos, Mexico - Orbicella C C metagenome | ecosystem: Host-associated > Invertebrates > Cnidaria > Coral | place: Petempiche,Puerto... | reverse complement strand
TATCGGATGGTTTACAACAGAAAATAAAATACGAATAAAAAAAACAGCAATTTCTGGTTTGAGTAGTTTGATCAGACCTGTCAGACTATTATGTCCTTTGCCACGCTTCTGCCAACCCATATCGTACGAAGCGCCAATCGAAACTACTTCTTCTGTCTCCTTCCTCCAGCACTCCTTCTCCACCTCCATTGCCTCTTCACATGAGGCTTTCGCTACTCCCTCGATGGCAGGACCAACTTCTCGTTCTCTGGCTTTGAAAGTACTTTGACTTACGGGAGGTATGTTGATTGAAGTCAACAACGCGTTTACGTGACTTGGCCCTATTCTGGCGTGTAACATACCTAAATTAACGAGGTTTTGATTGAAAATTAGAATTAGAATAACTTTTGGCCACAAACTTTTATTTCATCAAGAAATACTTCGAGTTGCAAGCCTAAAATTGAACCTACCCGCTGCCAATTTCGTGTTTACGTCGAAAATCGGTCTTCCTCTTCGTTTGTCACTTGAACGATGGGCCTTGTTTGTGTGACCGACATTTATCTCTCCACAGTCACTGTTGCTGCAGGTGATGTAAAGGAAACTCCCCAACCCCGATACCGTTTCACGAAAACAATTCAACAACTGGAGTGAAGCTCCACAACTCTTACATTACAACTCTTTCGCTGACACATGAGTTCCGCGATACGTCTCCCTCGTAACTCGAGGCAACTTTGTGACAGTGAGCTTCAGTGCCCATTTCAACCTCCTCGACAACTATTCCGGGTCTTTTACAGTTAACCGCTGACATTTCTCTCCGTTTAGTCTCTTTCAGTCTTCGAAAACAACCTTTCTTGTCTCTAGGCCGCATAGCCGCCATCTTGGAAATGTTGCAAATTAAGAGCTGATGTTATGCGCAGTAGGAATGCGCAGTGCAAAACTGGGGAATCACCTTAATTTCAGTCGTTGACTCGTACATCCGCATATTCCTTGTTTCACTATAAAGTTTGATCTCCAGTCACAAATTCAGGGTTGAAATAAACTGCAGAACATACTGTACAGTAGTCAACATTTCCCTTGTAATTGACATTGTGGCTTTCGCAAAATGCAAGAGAAATGCAATTGTGTAACTTTATAAACAGAGCACGTGACACGTGCTTCACGTCACGTGCAAGTCTCATTTCCACACTCCCCTCACTGTCCATCACGTGTGACTTGTTTTGGCTAGGACTTTCGCACGCTACATGCTGCCTATCCTTATTACTTAGTAGTAATAGTACTCAGGTAGTCACGTACAATATCAGCTCGAAACAGCTGTCAGTGCAAATGAAAGAATAGACTGTTCCTAAGTAACCCTGCGCTTTTTTGATAATATGAGACCTAGTACAAAACAATTTATTTCTCTGTTTTGTCTCTCTGTATTTAACTTTGCCGGGGTAAAAATCAAGTTCCATTCAATGAGTCTGACAGTTCCTTGCTAAACCGTTCCAGTTTCATACTTAACGTGATTCTTGCCCGTCTCCATTTGTTGTTGGAGTCCTGGTCAACAAAATAAACCTCCAAGATACAATAAAACTTCGGAAATAAACTGTTTAATACCAAATGTTCCCTTACGAGAATCTTGCAAACTAAGAGTTGTGCGTCGTTTCAGCGTAATACCAACTTCGGGGGTGGGGGTGGGAGCAACGAGTTGGGGGCCGGTACCATCTTTATCGGTCACCGCGAAGCGTAACGAAGTTGCGTTTGGTTTGCAATAATTACAGCAAAGAATCCGGCAAGTTGGCTTATATGATTGATGACCCCAATGAATAAACAAACATCTGCCATTTATTCCAACAATCTTATCAAAAGTTACACAAATATATGAAAAGAGTCGCTGTAATTAAATTGATGACATGCAATCGTGAGCATAAATCTTGATATTAGACTACAGGTAGTGGCATAACCATAATAACTCTTGCTATATGACATTTTTACTTTAGAATTGAGCAAAAATCCCTTTATAGACGTCCTCTATTTCTTTTTTTTTTTTTCAAGTACCCTAATGCCTTTAATTTCACAAATTTCGTGAGTTGTTATAAGATCGGAACAACAAAATCTCGTTAAAGTTTATGTTAAAAGAGATAAATTTTCCCCAAGCACAGATAAGAAATACTAGTTTTGACATTATCAGTCAACCTAAGCCCACTTTTAAGGCAACAATACATAAAACAATTTTGCATAACATTTTGTTCCTAACATGTCAGTAACCGGCGCGGATCAATGTTCAGAGCTATTCAGTCTTGTGTTGGTACATTTCTTAGCCTTTCAAAAGATCAGCAATTTGGCAAAACCTGACATGACCATGAAATTTATGGAAGGTAAAAGCAAAGTAATGTTTACATGCTTTTACAATGTATTTGTATGAAGATTGTCTTTCATATTGTGCCAGTGGATAGATCCATTATCGTTAGGTAAGCTCAATATTTGATCAAGATAATGCCACTGAATACGCAAAAAAATAAAAAAATAAAGAACATACTTCATCCTCAGCCTTTCTGTCTTGCATGGTTATGTGCATTCCTCATTCTAGCTCTACCCATACAGACCCTCTAAAAACTTAACTTCAAAACATGCAAAATAAGGCAAAATCTCAAATAAGCTACCCTGAAATCTAGCTATTTCATCTTTGGTATATGTGATATTGTAACAGTCACCATGTAGTATATATTCGCCGCCATCATTCAGTCTTGGTCGCCGTTCTCCTGGTGAATAACGAAGAGCAAGTATTTTAATACGAAATGGGTTGCCAAATAAAAAACAGGTTACACAGTAGCTATATCTTATAGTAAAAGCACATCTCCCAAAAATCGCAAATTGCTGAAACTCCTCCTCCATCCCTTCTATAAAAAGACAAGTCTGTATACGAGCCAAGAGGCCAATCAGGCCGGCACGTATCTCCGGTTTCTGTAGCATGTAGCGACTAGGAGTGTTTTTTGTCCTTCCTGGATAGTGTGATATTTCATTGCAGGGCTACCCCCAGCATTGTGTTCGCCGGTATGCATTTATACACTTGGGTGGAGAGAGGCACTGCGAGAGTAAAGTGAGAACCCAGGACTATGTTCCCGTTCGGGGTTCGAACCTGGACCGCTCGATCCGGAGTCGAGCGCACTAAACTAGATGCCGTATATCTTGAAGCAAACACTACAAAGTGCTTGTTTTCATACAAATTTCCGAGTTGTCCCACACTTATTCTTGAGGTTGTATCTTGAGAGATTGAAAGCCGGAAAGTTACAATTCACTTACCTCTAAAACGTCGCATCACCTCCATCTTCGTCGCCACTCGCAACGTAATTTTCTTTTCCTCTCTTTTCTTCCTCAGTCGGTGTGGGTTGAAACAATGGATTTGTAGCCACTGGGGCACCACCAACTCCCGTAACACTGGTGGTTGATTCATACAGGTGGTTTACTACAGCACCAGCACCGCCCATCTCTGAAGAACTACTTGATTCATACAAAGGATTTGAAGCTCCTATTGGACCAGGTCGCCCTGTAAGACTTGCTGAGTCATACAGTGGATTTGCTGAAACCATTTTGGTCTCTGGTTTGAACGTCGTGAAAGTTGTCTCCATTTCATTGTCACTGCTCTCTGGTGATGCTGGATGGTCATTCTCGGTGCTTTCCACTGGATAATAAACAAATAAATGTGTAAAATAGAACGTAAACAAGCAAACGGTTGATCGTGGATGGTACTACTTGAGAAGACAATCATGTATCGGCCAAAGATGATCGAATTATCAATTCTGAAGTGTGTGTTTTGGAGTTGGTTTAAAAATCACCCAAGTATATTACAATCGAATTTTCGCTCGAAGGACAATTAAATGCGTATGTTTAATTAATCCTTGTTATCTTCTTCCCTTTGCTATGTACGTTATTACTCGCTTTAAACTATGTCCCACTGTTTTATCAACATTTAATGGTTCTTTTGTAATAAACGTTCAGATTGTTAGCTAACCTATCTTGAGTTCAAGTTTATGTTGTTTGTTATATGTCCTTTCAAGTGTATGGACTTATCACTTATCACGGGCTTTCAAAGCAAATTATGAATAAATAAGATAAAATAAATAAATAAACAAACAAGCAAACAAACAAATAAATAAATAAAAAGGATATTCCTTTAACGGGGGTCCGCTTAATAGAGGTTTCACTGTATACATTACTGCGTAACTGAAAATTCCTCATATCACCGAGAGAAATTGTCTTCCTGAGTCGATGAAAACGGGCACTCGTGGAGTCATGGGACGAAAATGAAAATAATGAATAAAAGCGGAAATCAAAGATCAAAGATCCTATCAGTCATGACTCGAAGTGAATACCAGCAATTGAATAGCGTTAAAAAATAACAAAAAAAAGCCCGGAGAACTTATACTTACAGTGAGGTATCTCGGTTTCCTGACGTCGACGCTTTGTGGCTGTTCTGAAAACAGTACAAGAGAGCACTGTTTATCTAACTCATTTCAGTGACGTTAATGCTATTTATGTCATGTTTTCTGTCACAAGACCAATCATGTGCACTGCTATATTGGTCTTGATACTCAATTAAAGGTATTCAATCAATCTTTAATTCTTTCATTTATCATTCGAGGGTAATGAAACAAGAAGGTGCTAAAGTTTTACTCCATGCAGACCAAGTAAAAAATCCGTTTAATTTACTTAGAATTCGATAGTACCTATGTAGGACTGAACTATACTTGACTCAAAGTCTGTGCTACATTGGGAGGAATAAATGCACGAACGGCAACCCTAAGCATAACGTAAGACATGATGATCCCTATTCTGACTTTTTTTAATACCTTTTTGGTTTACCTATCCAACACAGTGACGATAGGCTTCAATAACAATCGGAAGTCTACCCCTCGAATTATGTGAAGGGTACAATTAGAACGCCACCGGAATTTTAGTCAATTATTGTGATATTGCCAGAAATAGTTGTATCAACCAATGCTTCTCCCAAGTTTTCTTTTTAGGTTGACGGTATCAGCCTACGTGTTTATGAACGTTTTTTGCACCCGTCCTTAAATGTCAATAGCTGAATATAGCTTCAAAGATTTTTTTACTGAAACAAGAGAAAAAATCCTCAACAACGACCTATTTTTATCTACCACCAGATTCTCGTAGGTAACATTAAACTATCTGTATGCAGGTATGCAGGAACAATACTCGACGTAGTGGTTAATATGGTTCACGACCCTAACACGAAAAACATAAAAACACATACTTTTTAGTTGACTTTTTATATCTGTTGATGCCACAGGAGGCTGCAAAAAGTACTATTACTGAAGCTGCGCACGCGCTAATTGTAGTTATAATCCACGTGCTTTGATCTGCTCTCAGATTGGACGCAATCAAGATCTTTAAGGTGGTTTTGTCATCAGACGCTAGTAAAGCCCCACCCGTGGGATTTTCCAGTTGAATCCAGACCACACTTGCCGGCGCCTGTCTTCTGTCATTGCCCACATTCAAAATGAAAGAGCTATTCCACTGACCATCTGTCATGGATACGTTTCCAGATGCTGGCCATATAAATTCCAGGGTATCAGAGGAGTCATTTTGGTACAGGGACCATTCCACGGTGATATCACCTACAGAACCTTTAGATCTCAGAACGGGGATCTCCAGTGTGGTAACTTTCATTCTGCGAAAGACCTCAATGTGCCCATTCGAACTGTAAACTACACAGAAACAGAAATATAATGTTAATGCTGTCAGAAAACACCATTATTTAATTTTTTTTCCAAGGAATGATTTTCTTCTCATAATTGTTCATGACTTCCTTATATTATAGTTTTGTATCTTAATTTGTTGTATTTCGTGGTGAAACAGTGTTAAAATTTAGATAGTAATGCAAGGAATTTGCTTCCAGGGAACAGGGGAATAAAGGGAGGCACTTTTAATAGAAGATTAGGAAACGCAGAGATGCCCGATGACTTTCCAAGAAAAAATTAAAGTGGAAAAATTCAAAGTTATAGATGGAATTGACGCAATGCTTTGTATAGACTTTCTAAAAGTCCTTTCCAATAATTCTTCCCTGGGCTGTTGGTTTCGCCGTTGGAAAGGACTTTTCCCACTGGCAGCGCGCCAAATTTTACCGGTGGATTTTTCCACCGGTGACGTAAATACACATTAGTTAATGAACAAACAAGTACTAACTATACGTCATGACATCGCGCGCGATCAACGACACAACTCGCAGAGCAAAATTAGTGTCTGCTGAGTTCAAGTACTATAAAAATATTTTTCGTTTAGCTTTTGTTCTCGGATATACTTACTGATATGAATTTTATGGAAGCAATTGAATATGGGCTATCCAACTTATTTCGAGTCTTTGAAAGAAGGACAGGGAAAAGCAGTGGAAGGCTATCTATCCGCCCAATACGTGTTTGTTTACTTACGGACGCGATCTGAGCTCCTGCGTGATCCGATTAAGTTTGGACCTCTCCAAGAAGAACAGGGCCGTTCTTGCGGTTTGCGAATGACCAAGTTTCTTCTCTACAAAGCAAGGGCATCGCAGCAAATTTGCATCGGCCGTTTTAACGACTTTACCGTGTTGAAAGCACTCGTCGATCGATGAAGGACTTTTGGGAACAGCGCTTTTATTCTCTGCCGTTCGTTGCGACTTCGATTCTCAATGTTATTTAATTAAGAGAGCTTTACAGAATAAAAGTTCTCCCCGACTAATTCCGTCTTCTTTAGTTAATTCGGATTCTTGTCGGTACAAGCTAGATCTACATAAGTTCATAGCATTTGTTTGGGAGCTCTCTGGTCGACTAAAATAATTCCAGATCGGTTTAAACACGGTTTTGTCTTTTCAGGAGGCGTTAATCAATGGAACAGCTTTTGCCGTTTGTCTGCTGGCTACATACTGCACTGTACACAAATAAACTCATTTGAGTCAGGGAACAGTACTCGTAAACGTTTTGATGGAAATCATTTTCTGCTTTCGCGACGATCGCGCGCGGAGCACATGAAAAGTGAGAAATGTCAATCATGTATTTCGCGCCAAAAATTTACGCTCTGATTCACATTCCTGCAAGTGAAACAAGTCGGCCTCTCGCGACTTACGTGGCTCGCGCCCGCCCTCGCGACTTCGTCGCATTACCGCTTCACCCGAGGGAGATAAATAAGTCAAGGATTAAGAAAAGGTCGACTTGTGGCAAGTTTATGCTTTGTACACCTAGTTATAAAAAATGCTAAAAGTTTTCGAATCCAGGTTGAGTCAACATACTTACACGACCAATAAATCTTTTTTTTCAGTTAACAACGTAAATGATAGTCAAAATCTTTTATATTACTTAGAACCTACTCGAGTGACTCTTGTCAAACAGAATCAAGCCATTCTTTGCATAGAAGGAGAAGAAAAATGAAAATTGAGTCAGGTGACAAACATGCACTTCCAGAAGTTTCATCGAGCGGTTCACGTGACTCCAAGGCTCTGGACAAGTCAGGGCTGCGTCAAACCTAGAATGAAAGAAGAAACGATGAATCAACTTGTACTGAGCTTACATAACACTGAGAAAAATTTTGCTGGTTTTTGGATTGTATGGCTTTTGATGCCAATTTCTCCTTTTTCTTCTTCTTTGCAACGCGTCAAGCTCTAAAGTTCCGAAACCGATATGAGTAGGTCGCTTTGTCGCCCATACTTAGCTAACTTGGAGGTAAAAACCAGCAGCTTTCGCCCCTTAGTTCTCAATCGAATTCTGGATTAAACCGAGTAGCATACACAGCAACGACAGCGCCTCAAAATTTTATAACGAATGGCGCGGTTTGTGTTAACGCAAAATTGTGTGAAATTTCAGCTTGTAGAAGCTTCGATTATAGCGCTCAGTTCAAAGCAGCAGGAAAAAAAGATATTTACCAAGTCTCGTTATCCGGATCCCACAAATACAGCACAGGGTCTATGTCTTCCTTGGTAACTTCTTTACTGACGTGCTCTTTGTTCGCTTCAATCAAGTTATTGATGTCATAGAACATAGAGAGTTTGATTGGCTTAACAAACTTAAATCCCTCTTGTACAGTGTTGGTCTGAGGATCCAAGGCCTTGATGACAAAACTGTAGTTACCAAGCATGAATTGCTGTTGGGTTGTAAAAGTAAAATACCTTCATTAAAGGTACAATTTACAGGTTGTATGGGGAAACAGTAACAATGAGCCTCTGAAGCCGAAAAAAGGTGCAATTTGCTGCCTTGTGATTGATAAAAAAAGTAACAGAAAATTTAAAATTCCGTTTGTTTTTTCCCTGGGCAAGATCGCTTGCATTCGTTTTATTGGGTCGAGATTGGAAACCATGCCCACCGTTACGAAATTCAATATGTGATGTTCTTGAATCTGCTTATAGGAGAACGATAAATTGGTGCGCAGATTGCGAATTATTATGCCTTCAAGTCAAAGGAAACCTCGATATAACATCAAAACTTTAGGCTCGAGAACCAATGATGAATGAAGAGAAGTGAGACCGAGGGAAAACTGATTAATATCAATATACATATTCTTCCTACTGGTACATAATACGTTTGTCCAACTAATCGTTGGAACAATTGCTCTTTCTTAAGTGTTACTTTGTCAGATCAGTTGGTTTGTTCTCATAACCTGCAACTTGACTTTGTGTTGATATGGGAGAAGAAATTCCACGTGGATCATCGTAAACAATTCGTTTAAACGAAATAAAAAACAAGATCATCCTCACACGGGCAAAATGTACCATTTTCGTTGCCCCTTAAACTCGGTTTGCCTTAATGTAAAATATAAACGTCCTAGTGAAAAAGGGTGTCAAACGAACCTTTGGTTTTGTCTTGGAAGGATTACTGACAGGACCCTCCTCGGTTTTGTTTTCGTCTAACGCTTTTTCATCCAAGCTATAACATCGCAATTTCACTTCATCCTCAACAGCTCCTTTAGGGACATCCAGTGTTCCGTACGTCTGCCCAACGCCTCCATCCTTGCGTGTTCCATTGTCGTTCACGTTAACAGTATCGAAGAAAAACGACGCTTTTGATGAATTGTCAAAGACATACTCGGACTTCCCGACAACAATTCCGTCGGAGGATAGCCAATCCGACAGTAAACCAGCCCCATTTATTGCTCGTACGGTTGCGAAGTATTTTTTTCCTTTTTCTAGTGCCCCTTCCTTTACCTTAGCACGCCATATAGTCGTATTGATAACCTCTTCAAAGTCTGATACGTCGACCAGACCAGGTCCACTTCCCCACGCCACCTCATATGACGTCACACCACTGTCTGGATCGCTCCCAGAAAAGTAGGCAAAAATAATGTCAACAAACACCTGTCAAAAACGAGAGATGAATCTTTATGGTACGGCATGTAATTGAATTTATGATCAGGGTTGATCGTGCACGCGTCCGTAGAGATCTTGCGTACCTCGTAAAAGGGGAACGGAGAGGAAAAGTACAGTATTCATTTAGTCCGTCTTAACACTTAAGTTTCGAGGAACATGTTTCAACAACCTCCACTGGCTTCGGCAGTTAGGAGAAAAAGATACAACGTACGATATGAATTATGACCTATGTAGACGGAGAGTAAACTTAGTAGAGGTTGTCGAAACATAACTTTCCTCGAAACTTAAAGGGTTTTTTTTCTAAAAATAGTTACGTGCAGAAGAAATTCCACATCTAAATGCTGCTTGAGGCACAGGACTACCCACGCTTTTATACCTGATAGTCCATGTCTGGTCCCATGACTCCATCTCTCACATATGTCATGACAGGCGGTGTAGTATCTATGATAACACCATCACTGTGAGCAGCTGAACACATTCGGGCTCCATTGCAGGCAATAACTGTGATGTAATAGGAATCTCCATGTTTCAAACTAAGTCCATAGTGACTTCCATTTGGCCTCATACCTGTGCTCTCGCATACCCGAATGTCGTCTGTCATTGGCTTCCTGCCCACACACCAGAAATACTCTACAATGTCGCTCTCATTATCCAGAAAATCAATCCACCTGGCATGGACCTCTCGCGTGTTATTCGTAAACTTCACATCCGTGGCCTCAAAATTACGAGTAGAACACTGGCTGTTTTCCCCAAATGTTGAGTTATCGGAGCAATTCACGTTTTGGTCACTGCCAAGTCCATCGTATATCACTCCAGGCACGGGAGCTGTCGAGTCGATCACAAATGATCCTGATAACGAGCTCGTTGATTTACCAGCTCGGGTGGTTTCGAGTAGTTCGACAGTGTAGACGTGCTCGGATCCAGCGACGAACAACGATCCATTTGATAACTGAACATTGATTCCATTTGTTGTGTTGCTCAAATGTAAGGTCGAAACACAAGATGTGTCATCGCAGATACCTGACTTGAAACTGGAGGACTCATTAATTTGAGGCGAGAAGCAAATCCTCCCCTCGCAAACTGAACAAGTTTCCGAAAAGCCTCCAAATGATTTCCTTCCTTCCTCACAAGGTTGACAAGATATGGGACGTAAGCTCCGGACGTTATAAACTCTGGTACGGAAGTGGTTTGGTGGACAGTATGTTGCCATAAAAACTCTTCCGGTGCTTGACCATTGACGAGTGTTAGGCCACGTAAGGACGTCAGGTATCCCGAATAAGATAGTGTTTCCTTTGAAGGACACAGATGTTCGAGTCTCCATGCCATCAACTCGTAACGCGCTTCCTCTGGCAAGTACTGATCCTAGATTGACACATTCAGTAATTTCTTTCCTCACGTCGGGATCTTTAGAGTAAATTCCTTGGAAGCCAAGCAGTTGGACTCCTTCACCACCATTTAATGCTTCAATTCCGAGGGCAACAATAAATCCTTCCCCTCGAGTGTTTACATCAAGATTCCCACTCAGTTCATCAATATCTCTCCCAGCCTTGTACTCACACACATCATGATAAGAATTTGAAGAGATGTTAATCTGAAACACTTTTAGTAATCGAGATGTCTCGGACAATACCACAAGAGCGTCCGTGTCAGTAAGGTGTAAAGACAGAGGTGCCATTTGGTTTACAGAGTCGGCTAGACATATTGTTTTACGGACTACAAGGGCCGGTAGTGAGTATATAAACACGCAGCAGTTTTTCCCATGTCCAGCCGAAATCGCCAGAGTACGGTCGTTCAAAGATATTGAGTGTCCAAAGTTTGGATCGTTCAAATCCTCGCCAATTACCTGAGTAAACTTCCATTTTCCAGAATCCTCTCGAAAAACGGCAACAACGCTGTTGTTGGAGGTTAAATTCGTTCCAGTCACTGCAATTACGTTCTGACTGAGGGCAAATGCTTGTCCAAGGTTATCTGCCCATGCTTCATCATCAGAGCAGTCTGACGCTGAAACGCTTTTACATTTTCCAACCACGATGGCCTCGCTTAATATGCTTTCACCAGGCTCACCAGCAGTAAGGTTATAGAGATAGAGTTTACCATTCAATAGAAAGCCTGTTCTGTTTTCACTGGAAGATATCTTTACACTTGCATTAGGATCAGAGTGGTCATCAAGCACAATAGAGTAACTTGCAGTTTGATTCTTCAGAGGCTGTAGAACCACTTTACCTTTACATCCAATAGCTACAACGTCATTTTGCAAAACCGCAACGGAAACTCCATAGTCTTCGATTGGTAAAGTTGACTTGAAGTGTGTGTCACTTAAGGCAGATAGTGCATTGTTAGGCGTTCTTGCACAGCACGCACCTTCCGCGTCCGCAAAACCAGGGATTGCCTTCATTGTTGTGGACTGGGATGTCATATTTGTGTCATTATTTCCACTTGTCACTCTTTTAACGATTATTTTAAATTCGGCAGTTGGGCTAAACATATTGTGTTCGAGTAAAAACTTTGTTCTGTCAAATGTTTGGTTTGAGGCATCACTGTTAACGGTGAGTTCTAACTCCGCTGGAGAAGAGATGAAGGTCACATCGGTATCTACTGTACTCTCGCTGACTGGTGGAATCCTCAGGTTTGGTAACCAGCGTAAGTGTTCATTTTCAGCGGCTTTGTCGCGGATTGCAAGACCACGGGTTGGTGGAGGACTCGGTTCCATTTTTAACCCATCGCTGCAGGCCTCGGAGTAGATTCCTCCCTTGTTCCACACCCTCACAATGCCACGGTAACGTTCCCACGGATGAAAGGTTCTTCTTATTGTTACGTTGCGTTGCCACGGCAACACGTCCATGAAGGGTTGCTCAAGAGACTCTCCATTCCAAGACGTATCCTGAAGAATTCGTGGTACAGAAAGATTAGAGGAGAGTTTCGTGACTGCTACCTGAACACGCAGGCGTGAAATTTCGTCAAGATAACTGCCAATAACGTTCCACCTCAGTGTCAAACTTTGCAAATTGGCCTTCCAGTCGATATCTGTGAAATTGCTTGTGTTAAAGCTTGAAATGTCAATCACTTCGGCCAGCTTCGGTGCTATAGTAATTATTGTGCATGGATCTGATACTATTCGCCTTCTTAGTTTCGCTCCGTTCTCGGCATACACGGTGGAAAATAGTTTTGTTCCTAGGCTAAGTCTGTTGACAATAGCTGCGCCTCGCGTTCTCATTCCCACCGACCTCACAGACACCACGTCACAGGAAGCCTTTGCTGTTCCAACACACCAGTCATACTTCACCATTCCACTCTCTTGGTCTTCATATTCTTCCCAACGGGATGTTAAGTATTCTTCGGAGCAAATGAAAGTGATGGGAGAGCTAGTTTGATTCTCTTTTAATGATTTGAGATTTGAGATGGAAACATTTACATTTGTTAGGGTTGAATTTGAACGTGTCAAAGAAGACAAATAGTCATCATTCTTTGGAGTCGGTAGGGTCAAATCGATCAATACTCCATCACTTGTCATCTCCGTTGACTGTCCAATTCTATTTGTACCACGAACGATAGCGTAGTAAGTTTTGTCATGCGTAAGGTTAAGGCCATCGATTGTGTAGCTTCTGTTCAATTGTACGTCAACGAAGGTGGTGACAGTACAGTTTTGGAGAGCAGAAGTCAGACAAATTTCATATTTAACGATGCCACTCTCGAAGTCCATGAAAGGAGTCCAACTGCAAGAATTAATGAGTAAATATAATTAAATATAATTGTTTTAACTAGTAGAAGCAACTTCTTTTAGATGATCACTTTATTGCTCTCCCAGGGTTGAAAAAATAACAAACAATTCAAGCTAATTTATAGACAAGTAGAACTGGAGCAGGAGTTATCATCAGAGTGAAGTGAAAAGTGCTCATCAGCCAAACGTTTTCTAAATCTGATCTGATGTTAGTGTAACCGTGATGTATTTGGCGGTAAGACTCGTGTAAAGTTTGTCCGCAGTGACTGTTCAGTCCTTGTAAATTTCGATCTGCGTATTGATAGTCAGTTAAGTCATTCTATTTGAGGTCTGATCGTCCGTTTAGGTTGGGAATAAGTCGATAGTTGCTGACATCTAGTGGGAGGCGTTTATGCCAAGTTTGTGTACCCACTTCCTGGAGTCAGTCGTTGAACAAAGTTTTAAGTTTAGGTTAATCTTTGATCAGAGTCTGAGTCAATGCTGTGGTTTGTAGGTTGATAATGTTCTGCTATGTGATCATGAATTGACATTGCTATTTCCCTTCGCTCGTTTGTGTTTTCAGGTAGTCTCGTGTACTCCCTATCTGTTTTTATTGGTTAGTAAATTACGAAACGTGTTATGTGGGCTGTAGGATCCGCGCGCTGGTCTAGAAAGTGTCATCTATTTTGACCTTTTCTAGATATCACAAAACTTTGAAAACAGTATTCTGTCGGGGATTCTCCATACTTACACACGGACGCTATTAACTACACTCGCATTCATACGATTACTTATGCTAATTAGAGCAAAATACAGCAGTTTATATGACAATTCCGTTCGAGGAAATTGCAATGGTTTTTGATTAAGGGACTAAACGTGCTGGTGATCGGTTCTGAAACTATTACCGATTCCTTGCTGAATTGTGCTCCATTCATTCAAATCACTATCACACATATTATGTTACCTTACGACCACTTTGGCAGAATCTGACTGATAGCTGACGTGCATGTTTCTAGCACCAATCCATACTTTGCCTTCCGTCGGAGGAGTAAAATCGACCGTGAATCCATCAGAGAATGCTTCCACTGTAATACCGGCGTAGTTTTTGGCCCTTACGATAAACCTGTATTGCTCGCCACTCTCAAGATCCAAACCTGCGGGAAACAAAGTCTTTTTTATTGGAAGTACGTTTAACTACGACTTGCATTTCAAATTTGAGCAGAAAAATGTGCACAATAACAGTCACAAAGCTGAATAGAGGATGATTTGGCAATCACGCTGAAGGTTAAATCAAAGCCGGTTACTCGTCATCAGTTTAATCTCACCTGTTATTGTCACATTAGTGACTTGTCCCACTGCAGTGAAGGTTTGAGGACAGGAAGACAGGTTTCTAGCATCACATAAAGCGACTTCGTAAGACTCGATACCAGATTCCAAGTCCAGAAAATCTAACCAACGTGCAGTGATATCATCTTCACTATTCACATAATCTACATCTGACACCATTCCATCTATCACACTACCGGAAATGGGAGGGCTTTCATCGACTATCACTCCATCTGACGTTAGTGATGTTGTTACACCTGCTCCGTTGGTTGCTTTGACCGTGACATAATGGCGCTGGCCATTTGCGATCGCCTTGTTAAGCACATAACGGACAAAGGTGCCATTATGATCAATTTGCGTTTCATTCACGAGATCACAAGTGCCTAAAGACAAACCCGCACACCAAGTGACTTTAATGACTCCACTTTCAAGGTCTTCAAAGGCACTCCAGTAAGCTGTAATGAGGGTTCTGCTCTGTTGAACATCAATGTCCTCGCCTTCTTTATTTCCATCTATTATTGTACCACCATTGGTAGGTCCTAAAAATATGGAAAACAAACTTAATGTAAACGTAGTTCTAAGACCTAAAAATCTCTTCACCGGAGGGCAAATAAAGTTCAATATTGACCAGGGACGACATCTTGGCCCTCAATGATCTTCGTCTAAGATGATCCGGTAATATACTCCACCGGAAGTTCACTTTAAACGGACTCTGTTTCTATTATCTCAGTGTTTGTATGCATGATTGGTCAAATAAAGTCACCTTAATCTTAAACTATTTAACTCAATGCCAGCAGTACATATCACAACCTGAAAAGGAAGCATCGTTAATTTACCCGTCCTCGGATCTCTTAATGAGGTAGTCCAAGCAAGAGTATATTTAACATGGTTACTTATTTTTTCCAAGCAGTAACAACACCTCGGTGCAGTGGAAATGGACTGGAATACATTTAGTAGCTGCCCAATAAAAAAAGAATCACGAATATCGATTTGTACCTGTCTTGTCGACAACAATCCCGTCAGACGTTTTCACTTCACTTGCTAAGCCTGCTCCGTTTTCCGCCTTAACAGAAACAAAGTACGTTTCTCCTTGAATGAGCGGTAAATCTTGGAAAGTGAAAGTAGTGGAGTTACTCATGTCAGTAAAGTTCTTGATGTTACAATCTCCTGGCTGTGTTCCAACACAAACGTAGGAAGTACGAACACCGCTCTCTTTGTCCCAGAAGCCATTCCACTGAACTGCAATTTGGGACTGTGTGAAATGCTCTGCAGCCTCCTTCACGATTGGGTTTGTGCTCTCAAGGAAATTTATCTCACCCATGAAGGGAGGCGTTGAGTCAAGCACGAAGCCATCTGAATAGAGTTCTGCGAACAGGCCAACGTTGTTTTCCACCCGAATTTTCGTCACATACCTTAGTCCTTCTTTGAATTCCAGGTCAGCCACACAGATAAATGTTTGGTTTCCTACGTCTAAATTATACAGTACACATTCACGAGTGTCCGTTTCAGAGCAGACGGAGACCTCGCTTTTGAGCACACCACTCTCAGAATCTATGCTATCCCAACTAACACAGTACCTGTCTTTAGCTGTGAGGTATTCAATCTTTTTATCACCTAGGCCAACCTGCAAGTCCAGAACCTATCCGAATAAAGCGTATATATAATTTAATCAAATGAAAGAAACGTTTCTATTTACACAACATTAGCGTATATTAAAGCAATTGTTGCAACTCCGAAACGTTTTGCTCGATTCTATATTTAATTTCTTATGCACCCCAAATCGTAGAAAACAAATTCAATATACATGTAATGTTAAGTACATCATATTTTAGTAAAAATTGCAGTGCAAACCCAGGGTAGTGCGGTGATCTATTTGAAGAAAGTTTGAGCAAGTTGTCTAAAGGACGTTTGTCTACTACATCATTCATACGCAACTAAGCCGCTTTTTGTTTAAAAAGGGTAACAAAACTTTTTGAGTATCAAAGGGTTAAACTGGATCCTAAACGTGCCGAAAGAAATATAAAGATAGCGATGTGAAAAGGAAGTGGACTACAGTGGGCTCACCTTTGAGAGAATCGGTGGAGTGTCGTCAACTCTAAATCCGTCCGAGGATACTGTTGTATATTGGCCTGCGTTGTTCCAGGTGCTGACAGTAACAAATATTGATATTCCTCCAGGTAGTGGTGGCAGAATCTGTTGACTGGCACTGGTGCGATCGCCAACGCTGGTTTCGGATATGATATCGCAGATACCCTTTCCTGTGCCAGCACACCAAGTATAGCCTCTAACATCTGATTCTTCATCCTGGAACTCATCCCAGTTGGCAGAAATGACCGTGTCAGCTGCTTGGTAATCAATGTCCAGGAGTGTCTGACCATCTCTTACCTTTCCTCCTAAAGGTGACGTACTGTCAACTCTGACACCATTAGAGGTTGCCGTTGTGCTGTAACCGGACTCACTCGTTGCACGTACGGTAACAAAGTACCTTTCATTGTGCTTTAAGCTTAATCCTGTTATGGACCCTTTAAAGTCCATGCCAAGACTTACAAATCCACTCACATCACATGTCCCTGCTTCTGTTCCTGCACACATCTCGTAGTCAACAATGCGGCTATTAGCACATTGGAACGGGGACCAGTTGGCTGAGAGTCGAGTAGTAGAGCTTTGAAATTCTCTATCTGTCTGTCGCTCCAATCCATCGTACACAGTCCCCGGAGATGGGTTAGCTCCATCCAGCATAAACTGGTAGGAAGTAGCTTCACTGAATAAGCCAACCTTATTAAACGCACGGACAATTATGACATACGATATGCCATACTTGATACCAAAAGCGTCAATATTTGTAGAAGTATTAAGGCCAACGTTCACATATTCATTAATACATTTGTCTGTTTCGCTCGTTTGACAAATGGCCCATTCAAAATGGCTTAAACGACTCTCGTTATCCACAAACCCACTCCATTTAGCTGTAATTGAATCTCTTTTTTTAAAATAGGTGGTTTCTGCAGTTTTTCTTAAGGTCACATTTCCAACTGACGGAGGGGTGGTATCAATTAAAAGCGGTCGGGCGACGACCGTGGAAGTAATTCCAGCACCATTTGTCACAACAAGCATCACATACACTACAGTACCAGAGGCTAGCGGCGGAGACATGTAATGCTTTACCGAAGTATCTTCCGGATCAACTGAGGTCAGCGAGACGATATCACAGGAGTTGTTCTTTGTTCCCGCGCACCATTTAACGGACCAAATTCTGCTTTCCGTGTCATAGGGCTTATTCCAATAGAATTCTAAATATCTACCATCATTTTGAATGATGAACTGGGGCACGCTATCTTCTTCATTTTCAACACTGTGGTAAACCCCTTCCATTGTAGGTGGCGAGATGTCGACGGTTATACCATCAGAGTAGATTGCATCTTTAAGACCAGCACCATTGGTTGCCTCGACTGTAAAAAAATACTGTAAGCCTTCTTGAAGATTAACCCAGTGATAAGCGCTTGTTCGAAGGTCAACAGATGTCATGTTTTTTACTTCACAGGTTCCTGAAAAATAACACAAAACTTAAATATTCTATGTATATACTCCAACTCCTAACAAAGAAGTCAAACATAAACAGCTGCATCGGTACGTTGTAAATGGAATGGCTCGTCCAAGCATAACTTTGGGATGACCAGGACTTAAAAAAAGAGGTGCACCAAAGAGAAGTCATAGTTACCTTGAGCTATTCCAACACACCACTGATATTCTATAACATCGCTTTCAGAATCTTCAAACCCACTCCAGTGCGCAAACAACATCCCGCTATCTTTTTGGTAATCACTGTCGATAAACACCCCCGTCATTGGCATTGTCCGATTACCATCCAAAATTTCCCCTGCTTCAGGGGGCGTCCAGTCCACTACTACTTGCTTTGATGTTAGAACGGTTTCCAGACCTACCATGTTGACGCCATTAACGGTCACGTAGAAAATTAAGCCTTGATACAGCGTGAAATTTACCTGGCCTAAATCAAGGGAACGGCTTAGACTCTCGAGGCGTTGACTGGCTAACAGGTCACTTTCAAATGGAAAGCTGCCGACGTGAACGATGAAGTGGCTTATTCCGCTTTCGGGATCATCAATTGACCAGGTAACTACAGGAGCAGACGGTGATGTTAAGAACAAAGTTTCTTCACCCGATGATGGCGAGATCTGGATTGATTTTGCAACCGGAGGTGTTCGGTCTATAATTACACCATCCGAGGATGACATTACAGTATCACCCCTAACGTTTTCAGCCTTTACTGTCACGTAATATTTCTTTCCATGCAAAAGAGTCAGGTTATGAAGGCGACTAGCTTTGGTTTTTAAATGGTGCACTTCTATGAATGGCCATGCGCATGCCTCTAATCCAGATGCATTGGGTGGCAGATCTCTAATGCACCAATCGTATCTTGAGATACTAAATGCAGGATCCTTAAAACCACGCCAGTGTGCCCAAATAGCTCTATCATCGAGCTGGAAGTCAATGTCATTTTCTGACGAGAACGGTCCGTCGCTTACAACACCAGCAGATAGTTTTCCTAATATTACAAGCATTCCTGGCGAGCAATCTGTTCTGTGAAGCCCAGCACCATTCGTAACTCGAACAGAAACAAAATAAGTTTCGTTTTCCATAAGGGTTTGATTCTCGATGATAACTCCGCCAACAGAGTCATCAGCTACTACTTCAGTGTATAAATTGTCGCCATCTTGTTTCAGTTTTTGGCAGTCTGTTCCAATTGCCCAGCTGGTCTTCTTGATACCACTTTCAGTATCTGTAAATCCTGTCCAAGTGACAACAAAAGAGGAATTGGACAGCTTATTGCTGCTTTGATCATAACTGCGTGGGAATACATGATGGGCAGCTACAATCCCAGGGCTTGGCGCTGAGCGATCAATGATAATGGTATTTGAGGAGGATTTGCTAGACAGGCCACCTTTATTAACCGCAAAAATATTTAAAAAACACGTACTGCCCTGCTGGAACGAAACGCTTGATATTGATATGTTAGTTACTGATGGCGAAACGTCGGAAAAGTTCTTGACGTCATTCGTTCCTGGAATTGTTCCAAGTCCCCAGGACACTGACTTCACGCCACTTTCTCTGTCGCTTACTGACCATTCAACTTTTAAGAGATCCCTCTCTGGATCAAATGCAAGCTTTAGATTACTCACTTCAGGAGGTGTATTATCAATTGTAACACCATCTGTCCATTTAATTGACTTCAAGCCAACAGCGTTCGCAACCTCAATTCCAGATTGGTAAGTGTGTCCTTCAATAAAGCGTGCTGTCATTCGACCTCCGCCTGTAATTACTGCGGATCCAGTTGGGTTCACACGCGTCTTCAAAGTGTAAAACGGAATGGCGTGCTCCTTTGTTTGCATATCTCTGACCGAAAACTGATACCGAACTATTGGAGATTCGTTGTCATAGCAAACCCAAGAAATAATGAATCTGTTTGAGCTCGGAGCATATTCAATGTCATTTGGATAGTTACTTTTGCCATCCCAGACCTGGGAGCATATTGGAGGAGTAGTATCAACAGCAAATCCATCTGATTGTATGGTAGCTTCTAGGCCGATGCTGTTCACTGCTGTTACGTTGACATAATACGTTTTTCCGCTTGCAAGTTCTTTTGATAGCTCCAAAGTTAAACTAGTAACATTCCCACGAACCCTGAAGGAATCATGCATATCCAGCGAGGTGTTGTGGGAACTCCTTCCCCATACTTTAAGTCTGTATACCTGAATGCCACTTTCAGCATCAACAAACTTAAAAATAACAAACAAAGTCCTATTTGCAGTCTGATAGTCACCATCCCGAACATAAGTTGGATTAGGGGGCGTATCGTCGTATACGATTCCATCGGAATAAGAGGCTGTTGTAAGGCCAGCTTTGTTAGTGCATCGAACAGTACTAAAGTAGCGAGCACCCAAACGAAGCTTTCGATTGGTTATAAAAGAGGTTTGGGACACTGGTAGGCTGGTGAAATTTACAATGTCTGCATCACCTGGCTGTAGACCAAAAGCGATAGCAATGGCGGAGAGGCCGCTCTCTGGATCCTCGCACTTCCATGTTGCTTTCAGGGAATTTTCAAATGTATAGCTTAACTCATTATCGGGATCATCACCATCACGACCTGGTTGTGAAAAAAACGGAGGACTGAAATCTACCAATACGCCATCGGATGTAGCCATAAAGCTGGGCATCCCGAGTATGTTGTAGGCAATCACTGATGTATAGTAAACTTGACCAGACTTCAGCTCCGAAACTTTCAGTCTAGAGCTTGTGGCGGTGTTTACCATCCCCACGTTTGTGAATCCTTGCACGTCTTGGCCACCTGGGAAAGAACCAAACGCCAGATGATATGACACGATGCTTGTTTCATGTTCCGTAAAGTTACCCCATGAAGCTGTAAGAACGGAGCTCTCCATTTGTGTGCCTATCTCCTGCCCTGGTCTTCCATTAGAAACATAACCTGGATGAGGAGGGGTTGTGTCTACCAGCACACCATTGGAATGAAAGAATTTGGAATTCCCAGCTCTATCCTCTAACTTAAGACATGCGTAGTACGTCTGTCCCGAGATTAACGCTAGTCCGGATAAAACATAGAAGTTTGTGTCACTTGAAACGATTACCTCTTTCCTCGCATCACAGAAAGTCGACCTCGATTTGCTAGACAACCCAAGGTACACTTTGTCGATTCCTGAGAAATCAGTAAAACCATGCCAGTGCGCACGGTAGACGGAGGCAAAGCTCTGATACCTGGCATCCTGTAAGTCCCAGCCATCTAATACTATCCCATCTTGAGGTACGTCAAAATCAGAGACCAGAGCGGGGGAAGATTTAACAGTGGGGAGGCCAGCGCTGTTTAAAGCTAATACGGTGATGAAATAACGCCTGTTGTTTTCCAGAAATGTTGGTGTCAGCGATGTCCAGTTAGCTCGCAATGATGATGTCGGAAAACGTAAAGAGAAGGACTGGAATTTAATGATGTCATCACCGCCGGAATAACTTCCAACGCCAATTTTGTAAGCTTTCACCCGGGAAAGTTCGTCTTCAACCATAAAGTAAGATCGAAATGTTACGACAGAAACGTTTACATATTCCAACGTTTCGCCAAAATGGCCATGCTGCACCAGAGTTATTAAAGGAGGACTGCTATCAACAATAAACGTGTTTGACAGACCACGGGAAGCAACACCTGCTTTGTCGCTGGCTTCAATAGCAACCGAGTAGACCCCATCTTTAAGATTAATGTTACGGCCAGCGTATCTTTGGCGTCCAGCTAACTTGAATGGCGCGAGAAGCTGCTCAGTAGTTTGCGTTACCACAGAAATACTAAACATACCAATTCCACTGTGAACATCAAAAAAGCTGTCGTTGCCACACTGATTATTGTTCTTTAAAACTGCAGATGCTCTCTTCTCATCCGCCAAACACCAATTCCATCTTGCCCATACTGACGTAGTTATCCACTGGTACAAGATTGGTGGACCTGCCAATCCGGTGAAAACTTTTCCAGAATGCGGAGGGACAAAGTCTACAATAGCACCATCGCTGCTTGCGTTGATACACATACCCACTCTGTTACAACCAATCACAGTCACGAAGTAACGCCGACCACTTTCGAGGAGGATTCCTGTTATTGTCTCATTAGTCTCCGAGCCCACCGAACTGAAAGCTTTAATGTCAGCAAGTCCAGATTTAGTACCAAGCCCCACACGATATTCCACCAGCCCACTTTCTGCATCAGAAAAAGCTTGCTCCCAGTGCGCACTATAAGAAAAGCGGTCATTAGTATAGTTCTTGTCCATTTCTCCTTGTCCATCTTTGATGTATAGTGGTGCAACCGTTGGTGGTGTCATATCAATTAAAATGCCATCCGAGGAGATAGTTTTCTTCAGACCCGCTCCATTAATGATCTTTATGGTAACATGGTATCGAAACTTTACGAAAATGTTAATGTCAGGAAGTTGAACATAAAAAACACCATCCATTGTGGTTTGTGGCAGATGGTCGAGTTTGTCAAAGGCTCGAATGTCATCTCCACCAGGGTAAGTCCCGACACCTACAAGCTGTGAACGAATGGTACTTTCACGATCTGAACATTTCCATTTTGCTTGGATACTTTTTAATTCTCTCACGAAATCTACGTCTGACGTGTCCTTTTCATCAGAGACGTCAATCACGCGTCCTTCACAATACGGTGGTGTATTATCAGGTATAAATCCATTTGTCTCGATGACCGCTTGAAGACCGACGGCGTTAGTTCCACGAAGGGTAATCCTATAAGGAGAGCCCGCCTCAAGAGAAAGGCCATCAATGAGGGGTGTCGTTTGGGTGACAGGTACATTGACAAAAGCTGTGACTTCTTCACCAGATATATTTCTCACAATTTTCCATTCATACTTGGTAATCGGACTTTCACGATCAATAAAACGATCAAACTTTGCACGGACACGTCGTATTGATGGAAGAAAGCTCGCGTCAACTTCACCAGCACCGTCTTGAACATATGTTGGTATGGGCTGAGTTATGTCAATTAAGATACCGTCGCTGCACATAACCGCTTTTAATCCGAACTTATTCATTGCATACAAGCGAGTGAAATACGTTTTTCCGTGTTCAAGATTTAAACCACTAACTTGAATAGAGTTAGAATCTCCAAGAGATTTCAGAGGAACCACGTCTGCTTCTAATGTATCTAACGTACAAGCTGGGTTTGAAGAAACTCCCCATTTGATCTGGACAATTTCATTTGAATCACTTTTAAATGCGAAGTTCATTCCTAAAGTGTAATTATCGGACTGATAGTCAGCATCTTTTCCTTTTACTACGCCATCATAAACATAACGAATTTGTGGTCCTTTTCTCCTCGCGGGAAACGACGGACAATTTGCCAAGGGACTGTCGAGTCCTTCTTCGTTTGTCGCCATAACACTGACAAATACATCTCTACCGTCCATGACCGCGAGGTTTGTGACAACCTTGCTAAGCGATGTACCCACCCAAGAAGAGTAGTCATCAACTGAGCCTTCTATAGATCCTATCCTGACTTGATAAGCACTAATTTTTGAGTCTTCCTTAAATCCATGCCACTCTACAAAGTATTTGGTGTCTGCCACCTGCCGAGCTACACACGTTCCCGCTTTCGGAGGCGTGCTGTCTTTTTCTTCCTGGCAACTCGTGAAAAGGACTTGGTTGATTTGTTTTGTTGTCCACGACCACTCCTTAAAAGTGTTCATTGAGCCCCAGTAGAATTTTATATCACACCCAATTAACCAACAATCAATGCTTATTTTCATAAACCTGTACCAAAGATAAACTCTGATGCTCAAAGGGGTCAAGCGAATTCTCAGTTCGATGCATGCTTTTAAAGGCCAGCTGCCAAACGATATACGCAACTCCGGAATAAGGTAAATTTCCAGCAGCCTGGCTTCAATTGTAACTCCAGCTTTAATAACATAAAGAGGAACGCTAGCACCAGCGTATACAGAGATCCACGCCCCGGGAATCAAACCTGAAGTAAAGAGATTCTTTTTTAAACACATTGTTGCCTGGTAACCTATACTATAATGACCAGCAGCACCTGCAACAAACACAACATATATTCCAAACACTGAAAAACCTGTTTTATATCGATAAAATTCATGGGAACCTCGCAATAACGTTCCTCTGTGAGAAAATTCGCAGGAACCTAAACCTGTAGCACTTCTTTGCACTCTTTTTCGGTGAATCTTTTCAAGTTGCTCATGGTAGACATCTGTTTCCAGGAGCTCCTGAGAGATACTTCGCTTGCGGTTTGTTCCACACATGTGATCTCCGATTGGAAAGAGTGTCCGCGGTCTAACAACGTTGTAGTTCCTTACTTTAAAGTAAATACAGTTCTCTTTTATACCAAAGGTGGTATTAAGAATCGGCAGCCTTATTTTAAAGTATCTGTCTTCAAAGTCGCCACCAAGTAGTTCGAAATTTTCTTTTTCAGCAAACGTACCACTGGAGAATGCCAATAAAATAACTTCATTATCAACTCTGTTGACAGATTCTAATCCAGAGGGAGTTCGAACCACTCTCGCTAGGGTGTTTTCTCCCGTTTCGTCCCCATTATTCAAGTGATGAAATTCAAGCTTGCACTGAAACCCAGCAACCATTGCACACCTTGAGATACACGCATAGTCGTCACCAAACTGCCTTACAATCGTCATCCCTTGAGCATTCTTTCCGATGTGAATTACTCTGTATGGGGCTAAACCAGCGATAGCGAGATCGCCATCCAATGACAGCCTATAACCGTACGCCTTACCCACTTTGCCGTTTGTTATCCATAGGACATTGCGTTGTTCATCGTAAGACACAGACCCAGCTGCTCCCTCGACAGTCACAGTCTTGAAGATATCAACTTGTGAAGGTTTAGGTGAAGAAAATGATGACGTTATGTCGACTTTTTTTACCGAAAGGATTTCATTTCCATCATTGTTGCTGATCCAGATGTAATTCCTAGCTATAGCAACACCACCAATTTTTACCGACAAAATAACACTGTGTTTCTTTAGCTGAACAATTTTCTTGACCCCCTTATCAACGTTTGTAACAACAAGGAGCGATGCTTTGTCTTCATTACTTGCTACGCCGTACATTCCCAGAATCATATCTTTCTCGGAGAGCTGAGCAATTCCCTCCACTTTATAGTCATCAAACAATCCCGGTGTAAGCCAACGTCCGCTCTTTTTCATTGAAGATAGATCATCAAGATGCGGAAATTTCCAAGTGAAAATATCTGATAAATACTGAGGTGATGATCTCCTTATAGATCTTAAGCAAACCTCCTTAGAGCAATACGGTAAATCTTGCCAAGGTTTGTAAGTGCTGGGGTCTAAGCCTCTTTGTCTCGTCTGAATCGTGTTCAAAAAATTGGTGACTTTTTCTAAAAATCCATTGACTTTGTCAACCGCATCGGCCACTTCTGAGGTGTATTTGTCAAGATGAGGTTTCACCTTGTCGCTTATCTCTTCAATATCAGCAAGAAGGATGCTAGTTGGCTTCGAAAACAAAGCCGTCACCTCCTGTAGATTATCAGCAAATGCCAGCGCTCCTTTAGTACTGGTATCCAAAGCCTTCATAACACTATTAACATCTTTTGTCTTTTTCCAGAGCTGATACGATAATTCAAGCTTGGAACGTATGCTCTTCAGTGACTGTACGTGTTTATGTATAGCGTCTTCGTAAACACTACGGAATCCCAGAAAAGTATTTTCCTGAAAATTCTGAATTCGGTTGTCCAACTCCTTGGCTTTTTGTATATAATCAACAGCTCTTTCCGGACCATCGTTTGCATATTTTATGGCCTTTTTTCGACTTCCAGTTCCCTTTTGTTGGTCTTCGTCAGCAGCAGTTTGTCCTGTGATCTTCTGCAAGATTGCTTTTACTCTTTGAGTATTATCTTGAAGAGAGAAGTTCTGTACTTGCTCCATAAGTAGCTTAATGCTGTCCACCACTTCTGTTATGTTGCTGACACCCTCCTCGCACTTGCTGAGCAAGTCGGTGTACTCACTGGCTTTCTCAAGTTTGTCCTTAACGATATCTAGCTTCTTTTTAATAACTTTCCCTTGCTTAATGAACGCTTTGGAAATGCAGGTACCGCCTTTCACACATTTCTGTAACTTGAAGTTCTTCCACGTTTCCGGAACCAGTTCACTGAGGACAACTATTTCTTCCTTAACGTCTTCATACTGATGGATAACGAACCTACCAATCGAGAGTGCTTTTTGGACACAGGGTCTCGTGCTTTGGACAAATATTTGAGTCATCTGCTCGCAGTCAGGTAACTTTCTTGCTGTTTCAAGTATGGTCGAAAACGAGCTCGTAACAGGCTTGAGATCGTGTAGAACTGCTATCACATCATCAACCATTGAACTAATTCCTTGCAGTTCTTCTTTTGTCTCGTCTACAGAATCCTTTATACTCCTAAATTTTGGCAACGCTTTTTCGACGAGCGTGTTGGCTTCTTGATTGAAAAATTCGTTGAGCTCTTGCACCACATCAGAAGGTCTGACAAGCACTGCAGCAGTGATGGCTTTGAACTTGTTACAAACATTTTGTAGCCGTTGGTCAAAGTCATTTCCGAACTGTTTTCGGATATCAAGCTTTTGAATTTCGTCTTTATAATTCTGTGATTCATTTGCAAAATCAATGATTTTGTCTGCAGTTTTCCTTGCCTTGATTGCATATTCTGGAAGGCTTTTTAGATGTTTAAGAACTTCATATAAGCGAGAAGCTATATCTCGAAGGGCGTTAAGAAAGTCATTTTTCGTGTTTACAATTGATAGAAAATTCCCAATTATTTGGGAAACACGAGATATCTTTCCCACACGAGCTGCCAGGTTTTCTTCGTACCACGTTTCGACGTTTGTGACTGCAGACTTCAAATCTGTCCCAATAGTTTTGATTTTTGATGCCACAGGTCCAATCACAGATGCTAGGTCATTAACTGCCTGACGCGCGTTGTTTTGTACTTGATCGATGACATCAGCGGACAATGTTGATGCTTTGGTACAGGCCCCACTGAATTCCGTCGACGTTCCTCTCGTAAAGTTTACGGCATCATCTACTATATTCTCAATATTGCTTAGTTTGTCCGTAGTTTCTTTTAGAGAGTCAGAAAGGAAGTGTTTCACAGAAGTGGTGAAATTCTGGTCAATCTCGTCTATTGAAGTATCTAAGACAATTGTAAGGTTAAGCAATTCTTTCAGAACGCTTTGTGTTGTATTTTGAATGTCCTTGAGAAGAAATATGCCCTCCCTTTCAATCTTATCTTTAAAGTCTTCGAAGCTCTGGGAAAAGTTTACTGCTGTTTCATGGATTCGACAGGTTTTCTGGACACTCTGTTCTGCGAACTGCGTCATTGCTGGTCCAAGTTCTTGAAAAAAGTCCGTCATATGACTTATGATAGAAACGTTTAGAACATGAAGGTCAAGTGTGTCAGTTACTTTCAAAAGAAACGCTTGCAACAAGTCGGAGGGGTCAGAGGAATTTCCATGGTCGTTCTTGTAAATCTCAGTGAAATGCGTTTGCAAGTCAGATGATCTACCGGGTAAGATATCTTGAAAGAACGTGTCGAGATCGAAATCGAGGAATGTAAACTGCCGGAAAAATTCTCCAAATTTTCCAAGGAGAGCAACGACTGTCTGTAAATCCGTCGATTTCAAGTTGAGATCGAATCTGAGGTAAACCTTCCAGTCAAAATCAAGGCCAAAATTAAACTTTCGGCTTTGAAACACTGGAGAATGTATTTTCAGAAACGGAAGGCTTAATGTGGGTAACTTTGTCCCATCCAACGAATCCAGCGAATTAGACATTTCCAGATATTTGCTACTGAAACGCTGCAATCTTAACAAAACTTGCTGAAACCTGTTTAGTGAGAAGGAGAAATGGATCGAGAACTTGAATGGAAGGTGTAAGCGGAATCCATCAGGCACAGACGACCCCAGTGTCTTGAAATATTCCTTAATCTCGGCGTCTTGTTGACTGACAGGAACCTTTCTGAGATTGTGAAGAAGGTTCTTAATATTAAAGTCACCCGGGAGATTTTTTGGCAGCTGCTTACTTACGTCATCGATAATTCCAAGTATTGTGTCTAAAGAACGAAGAACTTTCTTGAACAGGGTCTCCAAACCACTAAGCTTTGTCAGACTGTGCTGTAATTTCTTGATTCTATCTATCAACGATGTCCAGTCGTTAGCACGAAAGCTCAAATCTCTGGAGAAGCCGATGATCTTTCTGGTGGCCTTAATGGCTTGCAAAGGAAGACTCAGTTCTTTCAAAAAATTGTTAATTTTTCTGGCAAAGTCTGTGAACTTATCAATGTTTAACGGAATATACCTGGCGAGTGTTGCTCGGAATTTCTCGATTTCCTTAGTAATTACACTTGCAATACTGTCGAAGGTTCTGAGAAGTTCATCTCCAGCATCTGCAACAGTGTGAATAAGATCTTTTGGAATGTCGTTTTTAAAACTTGCTGAGACCTTGAACGCAGCTTTGCCCTTGGCTACATCAAAAGGAATCTTGAGAATGTGACCTCTAATCAACGCGTAATTATCAAGATTAATTTCAAATTTTCCACCGAAAAGTCCAACGCGTAACTCGAGTTTATTCAAGAACTGAATGACAGTTTCAGCACCTAACCAGTCTCCCCCAACAACCTTATCCCAGCGCTTCACTCGGCCGATTTCGTAGCTGCGAGGGCGGAGCTCTGGTATCAGGGCACGTTTGCGGCGATGAATTACTCTACGCTTGGTACGTAAATCTATTGCTCTGCTATGATTGCCATGGTTTTCAAGGAATTCTTGTATTGCCGAGTCCAAGGAGTCGTCCTTGTCGGCGTGCCACATTGCTTGCTCCAATCCTAGAACTACTGATTCAGTCAAGTTTTGGTGGCGATCAATAAAAACATTGACTACTGCCGTCTTGACTTCCTTGTGTTCATCTTGGTTCAAGGCTGTCATCAGATATCGGTCTGTGTGCTTTGGAGACATTTTTCGCATAGCTGAAATCACCGCTGATCGAATATCAGAGTTATCGTGCTCAATGTGTTCGAGAATGACTGGAAGTCCGGAATGATGACCAAGATTTCCAAATGCCCAAATGTGGTCTCTCAGGTGTGATTCATATTCCATACTTTCCGGATGATAAATGCTTGACTTGTTTCGGTACCTGTTGTGAATCATCTCAGCAACGCTATCGCTTAAGGTTTCATTGTATCCTGCTCTTTTTGCTTTTTCTGTAAGTCCAGCCAAGACCAGCATTGCTGTAGCTGTAACAGCTTCTTCTTTGCCGTCTTCCATCGTCAGATCAAAAAGGGCGTTAAAGAGACTAGAGTGCAGTGGTCCGTCTGGTAGGTACAAAATTGATATCAGCAAAGTCTCGTATTCTTCGCTGCTGAGAAGCCTTGGATAATCTGTCTTTACGGCGTATGCTAGGGTATTTTGGGCTTCATATTTGCCGTGCGCAGCTAGAGCGGCTAAATAAACGGCCCATGAGGTTAGGTTTTGGTGATTTCGATTTTGGACCAACCTTTTGACTGCTCTGAATACATTTTTATCATTGCGAACCATGTGGTGCAGCTCATTCGTACAATAACCAACTTCCCGCTCTTCAACGGTGTCGTCTACAAAACAGCGTAAGACCTCGTACAAAGGTCTTGTTTTCTTCTTTTCCTTGCTTATCTCTGAAACTTTTATTTTGTCTGTGTCATCAAGCAGTAAGCTGTCTCTAGTAAGAGATTTTGTTGTCTTGAGATGTTCGTTCCAGGCAGTGGAGCGCTTGGAACGTTGATGTTCAGGACCAGAGCACGATATTAAGGTCAGTTTGCTGTATCCACTGGTTGACATCTCTATATCCTGTTTTGCGAAGGCTTTAAAATTCTCTGCCCTTGGGTGTCCTTTGGCTGGCCTGAAGAATGCACTTGTGGTGCGGTGAACGTTATCTACTTTTCCATCTTTAAGATGCACATGAACGCTATGCTGAGACTGAACCTTGTGTTCTCCTTTCGGCGGAGCACCATCTGTAAATTGCTGGTAGTCGAAGTTGGTCCAGGTTCGGTGGAGATGAGCGTGTGTATCATTTAAGGATAGCACATTGTACTTGGTTCGGAAGATACCAGAATCATCGTACTCTTGTACCTCGTAGGTGTTGGCTCTATGCGCGTCCCTCAGATTGACTTGAAAAGCACCAACGATGCCTGATGTTGAGAAGTGCATTACAAGTATATGTTATTTTCTATTTCTCATACTGGAGTAACAGTTAGATGTGTTGAAAATACACACTTCAGAGAGTTAAGTGGAAATTTTAGTGGAAGTTTAACCCCCCGGAAATTACAAAACTGCCGATTTTTTTTCCGGCGATCGGTGTAAATCGTCTGAGACAAAAAGCTCTCCGAAATGAAAACTGGTAATTTGGAACTGGACAAACGAGTTCAACAGTATAAGCCTCCAGACGTGCTCAAAGGAGGGGGAAGTACGCGTTAGAGGGGAAGATGGGCCTTTTCTTATCAATTGCCTAAAATTTGGACAAATGTATGCCCAAATAACCATCATTCGTTTCCGTCACCTTACTGTCGAACTTTTTTACGCAAACCCTGGTAAAGTATATATTTTCTGAAAGCTCAAGGATTGTAGATTACGAAGGAATATTCGATAAAATCAAACATTTTAGTGTTTTCCGATTACAGCGCCCGATTTCGTAAAGTAAAGAGGTTTACTAATCAAGTTCGTTTCCTTTCGGATTTGATCGGGAGGAAGCGATCAACTTCGCTATGTCTTCTTGACACCTTTCTCTAAAAAACTGTCGTGAAATTGTGATTACTTGTCTGGTTTGTTATTGACACGTTATTTGTTATCGACACGCAAATTCGAGAGTTGATAAACAGCGTTACTGTACAACACTGTCACCGAATGGATGCTATCTCAAGCTACTGAAGACAGAAGGAGAGGAATGCACTGGACACTTTCGACCGTTCTGGAGGACGACATTGCTTTGCTATCTCATTCTATTAATGACAGGCGGGAAAAATCTGACAGGTTTAATAGATTCGCTTGGCAGGTGGGGCTTAAGATCAGCCCTAACAAGACAGAGGTCTTGCCTGTAAACTTCTCAGCACCATTGACCATTTATGACAGCTACACTTACAACTACCTATCAATTCACGTATTTGGGTAGCACGGTCTTCAGTGAAGGGGGAGCCGACCAGGACATTCGACAGAGGATTGGTAAAGCTAGAGGGGCCGTCAAAAAATTGCGACCTGTGTGGAGGAGAAGAAAGTACAGCAGAGGCACAAACATTAAGCTTGTGTACTGTCTGTACTACTTACTCTATGGATAGTAATGTTGGAGAATGACTGTAAATTATCTGCATAAGCTGCAACCCTCTCACTCTTCCGTTCTACGTTAAGTCTTGCGTATCTTTTGGTCAAGAAAGATCTCCAACAATGAGCTCTTCAAACTGTCAGAGCAGGGAGAGATGGGAATTGTTCTTATCAGGCGAAGATGGCGTTTAATCGGTCACGTGCTCCGTAGAGAAACTACTAACATCTCGAAAGTTGCTCTCAGATGGACACCATAGGGTGAAACGAAGAGACGCCGCTCAAAATCCACCCGGAGGAGGACTGCAGAAGCAGAACTTTAGGCCCTAAACCTTAATTGGGAGCAGGCCGCACAGCGTGCCAAGGACCGACAGAAATGGAGGAGTCTTGCTGATACCCTATGCGCCAGGTGGCGTGTAAAGGATAAATGATGAATGAAGAGAGCAAAAAATGAGAATTCTCCTTTAAGGGTTTTTTGGCCTGACTATCGGGCTACATTCTCTCCAAATTTCCGTCACAAACATTGAAAACTTGCTGAAAACGAACTCAAAATGTGCGCTTAACTCGCTGAAATTTTCCTTTCGAGATACGAGAGAAAATGTACTTTAAGGCGTTCTTCCTGTGTTATGAGATAAATACTCAGAAAGTGTGAAAGTGACGACTTGGTGGTCGATAAAGTGAACGCTCATTTACTTTAAGAATAGCGCTCGTATCATATTAGACTAGAGCTAGCTTGCAACTGAGGGGCTAATGCGGGGTCTTTTTAAATGCAAATAGCATTTATCCCTTTTTATTCCCTCGCATAAACCTCCGTTGCCAGCTAGTTTCAGTCCAATACCGGGAATACGAATATTGTCTGTTCTGAAGGAGTCTCAAATGTTGCTTCAGGAGGAAAATATCCTTTGCAAGATCTGAAATCCTCTGTTCAGGCACCCAAGTTAGTAAGGAAATAATTTTCGTCCCTGCTTATTCTTTTCGACTTTCTAAATGCCTTAGCTTAATACAATGTGAATGAAACCCACGACGTATTGAGTGAGATGTTACTTCGAAGGGCGAAAGCGCTAAGGAAGTGATGCTTAGCGAACGTCGAACGTCTTCCTCGTCCAATGCAAGAAACGTCTCCTGCTCGAAGGACCCTTTGTCACTAGCAGCCAACACACTAGCCCAATTTCTGATCGAACGATTTTGAAACCTTCAATCTTTTTCCGTAGAACTTTTAAAGAGTTCAATGTGATCTATCCGAAAAAGCCAAAAACAATTTTTTACCATAAAAAACCTTTGCTTGCCTGGGATCCGCCATTGGGCTTGACGCATTCCATTTAGTCAAAATCTCTCAGTTGTGCAGAATAATCGCAGTTGTGACAGCCTCTCCTGGCTGCCTAGTATGGTGCACTTTAATGCTGTATTTTGTATACTTGCTTAAAACAGGCTAAAATACAGTTACAGGGGGGGTGGCATGCTACCTTGAAAATTTCACTTTTTCTCCCTTGTTCCCTTTAAATTAATTCCATGTTCTCTAAAATTTTTGGCAAAGTTCCCTTTAATAGTAAAGATATTCCTTCTTCCTCAAATTGATCCCAAACTTTCCCATGTTCCTTTGAAATGATCATGTTCCCTTGTTCCCCAAAGCCCCTGGGAGGCCTTCAGGATTGTACAGTTCATGTTGACATCAAAGCATCAAAAATGAGGTGTTTTTTTTCTGTAAATTGCTGCGACCAGTCAGGTTTTGTATCAAAAATTCCGCTGGGTGACCGCTAGAATATGTAATTTGGGATATGGAACATTGACCATTTCCCTCTTTTTTCACTCATGAATATGCATGGCCGATGAACAAGCCATAACAAGCACAATGTAAGCTGGCTGCTCGTCACGTTTGTGTTACATTTTGTCTCTTGTTCTCGTCGTCTTGACTTGTCAAATATGACTGTGACTAGAAAATGCTGAATGGGTCGTTAATGCAGCTAATATGGCCAAACAGCTTACAGTTCTAATGTTTGGGGAGAAAAACATTTCTTCTATTGATGGCATTCAAGATGTCTGTATTTATGGCAATATTAACAACCAAATAGCACAAGGGGAAAGATTTTTATCACTTCCATAGCTATCAGAGCGCAAGATGCACCAACCATTTAGGGAACGAGACCGGATATGTCACAAAAGAAGAGATTAGAAAGGCCGTTGGAAACATGGAGAATGGAAAAGCAGCAGATTAGATTCCATCATAGGCGAGATGTTGAAAGCAGATATAGTTGTGACCACCAATGCATTACATTAGTTATTCCAAAAAATCTGGGACCAGGAGGAGATACCAAATGACTGGAGTAGGAGTTTGATCGTCAGATTACCAAAGAAATGTGATTTGAAAGTTTTGAAAACTAGAAAGGAATAACGCTTATGTCGACAGTGGCAAAGGAATTAGGCAGAGTGTTCATTTCATACATACGAGGAGAAGTCAATCAGAATCTGAGAGCCGAGCAAGCCGGATATAGAAGTGGCAGAAGTACCACTGGGACAGATATTCGTGCTACGCAATGTTGTCGAACGGTTCATTGAGTGGAATTCTTGCTTCTAACTATTTTTTGTAGACGTTGAGATGTCATTCAGTGATAGTGTTCATATAGAGACACTGTGGCGCTTGCTGAAGAGTTATGGAATCTCAATCAAGTTGGTCGACATGGTGAAAAGTATGTACAAGAATTGCAGATGTGCCTTTATAGATAAGACCAGGCATCTCGATTGGTTGGAGATGCTTTCAGGAGCAAAACAGGGTTGTGTTATGTCCGGTTTCATTTTTCTCATGATCATTGACTGGGTTATGAAGAGAACCGAGGAGAACAGCAAAAGTGGAATCTGATGCAAACTGACAACAACCCTTGACGATCTTGATTTTGCCGATGACTTGACACTTTTGTCTAGCAGATGGAGTCATGCACAGAAGAAACTGAACCGACTAGACCAGTTCGGGAGAAAGAAGGTCTAAAGACCAATGAAGAGAAGACCAAAGTTCTGAGGTACAACCCTGGCAGACTGGATCCACTAACCAACCAGGAGAGAGAGAAGTGGATGATGTGGACAGTTTTGTATATTTTGGTTCCAAAGCAAGGAGGTACAGCTAGTGATATAAGAGCAGGCTATGGAAAGCAAGGGTGGGGTTTAACAAGGTTAACAGGGTATGGAAAAAGTAGCTTCCTCAGTCGAAAGACAAGGATCATGATCAAAACGAATGTTGTTGCCGTTCTACTCCATGGTTGCGAGACATTGCGAATGACCAAAGAGGGCGATTCCAAGTTAGACGTTTCCCTGCACTAATGCATGAGGAAAATCCTGATCGTTTACTGGTCGATGAAGGTTAGAGATCAAGATCAGGCACAAGGACAATCAGCGAGTAAGTAAGAACTAGGAGATGGAAATGGCCGGGCCATGTTTTGAGGATATCTTCGGACCAAAATTGCAAGATAGCACTAACATGGGCACCCTAAGGCAAACGCCGAAGAGGACGGCCAAGAGAGACATTGCAGAGAACGATCAACAAGGAGAGAGAGGATCTCGGATTCAAGACATAAAGGGAGGTGGAGGTGGCCCCATTCTGCACTAGGAGAGAAGGAAAAAATGATGATGATCCTTCCCATGCTCTGCTGGAAACGAACATTATAAGCACACGGGTTTTACCGATTTCATCCCCTTAGAGCGGTTTTCAATTGAGTGTCGAAAGTAATTAGACAATTACTTTGGTTTTGGTTTTGGTTTTACTTCGGTTTGAGATTGGCTGAGTAGTCTAATTGGTAAGTAATTGGTTTGGTTTTGG
>Ga0126338_10000060_pt1 | contig 35059 bp, 14 predicted proteins | sample OrbCmetagenome_2_FD_92529 | JGI IMG/M metagenome (GOLD analysis project Ga0126338, IMG submission 92529) | Coral microbial communities from Petempiche,Puerto Morelos, Mexico - Orbicella C C metagenome | ecosystem: Host-associated > Invertebrates > Cnidaria > Coral | place: Petempiche,Puerto... | reverse complement strand
GTTAAGTATTCTTTTCGAGTAGGTGCTCCAAGTATTTGAAGCTGTGCGCCTAAAATTTCGGCAGTGCGCCTAAAAATTTACACCTGGTCGCACAAGTGCTCCCAAAGCCAAAAATAAACTTTGAGCCCTGCTTTAATTGAGGAATGCAACATGTAGCATAATCTAGAACTGTCATTTTGTCTTTCAGTTTGTTCTATTTCAATACATACAGTGCCAGTTTGCAACGTACAGTGGAACCTCCTGTCAGCGACCACCCAAAATGTCAAGCCTAGGTGGTCACTTATGAGAGCTTAGACCATATTGGGTCAAAAGTTTGCCTCATTATCACATGGTAATTGCAGAGACTTACCCCAGGGTTTAAATGTTTTATTCATGTGAAAAGTTACTTTCAAGAAAAAATCTGGTACTTTCCGTCTCTTGTACCAGCCAGGAATGCAATAATGTTACAACACCTTATATCCAATTTGTGCTCTATTATCTGTCAAGTGGTCACTTAAGGTGATTCCCCAGTAAAAGAACCCGCCATAGATTTCCGAGGAAACTTGGTACGCTGTTGTGACAGGACAAGGAGATGTTAAAAACGTAGTCAAAAGAGGGGGTCATCTTGCTTGTTTTCACACCCCAATGCTGAGAAATACCATTATTTAGGTGACTTTTGGTAATCTGCGTGCACAACAAATAAGCTCGATTATTTTTCAGTGCAGCGTGTTATATCGCACAGAGTTTGACTTTCTTTGATTGTTTATTCATCTATGTCCCAGAAAAAAAATGTCTTCAAATACCCTGCATTTTTTATCCTTTAAAGGAAACATAATTTGGACATGCGCTGTTGGGCCTGTTACGGTATGTCTCCCTCTGTAGTATGTATTTCATTTGCCAAAAAAGGAAGCCATAGATTTCTGCCAATTATTTTCTCAGTTATTGAGGATATTGTTCCCATTGAAATTATGAAATAATAAGTGCGGGTAACCGTACTTGCTTAAGAGAAAAGGAGCATTTATCTCACTATCAAGCTTAGTTTGAGGGAAATCTGTTACATTTCGTACGCGCTCACGTTCATGTGCATGCTAATGATGCGAAAATCGTGCATAGTAGGTATGTGCAATGCAATACTAAGGAATCACCTTAATACATGAGAGTTTAAAAACAAAAGAAAATTTCAAACTTTTAGCTCTTAAGTGGTCACAGTCGCTTACGAGAGGTGGTCGCTTTCAAGAGGTTCCAAATACAGTGATTCGACTTGGAAACGTTTGGTATTTTGGAAAACTGGTAAGGAGAGGTGGCCGCTTATGAGAGGTGGTGGCAAACGGAAGTTCTACTGTATTTGTTATTGAACAGTGTCCATCAATAATGTACATCAGTATGTAGACTACACAAGAATATTCTCACTGTACAAATATTCTCACCATGGAAAATTTGCATGATTCCAGTTAAGGTGAGGTAAAATCTATGTCAGGCCAAATGGCTGAAGCTTATCCCAGTTTCAGTAGCATGAAGTGGCTAAGAGTATTTCTACTTCCCCCTGAATGGGATCCTAGTCCACCACAGGGTTACCCTTACAGCATTTAACAAATTAGTGGGTACCCATTTGCACACCTGTGTGGAGAGAGCTACCATGAGAGTAAAGTGTCTTGCCTAAGATCACAATGCAATGACCCCGGCCAGGACTCAAACTTGGAGTGCTTAATCCAGAGTCTACTGCACCAACCATTAGGCCGCTGCTCCTCTGCAAGGGGCTGATTTCATTTCACTTGTAGACATGTTGATTGAAAGCTGTATGAAATGTTGAAGTTCCCTTGACAACATAACCTTTTCTGCTAGACAAAAGCTAATCCAGGAAATGGCGGCTCATCCAGGTGACAAACCAAGTGATGAAGAAAGAGAAAGCATCAAAGAAAAACACTCTAAGTTAACAAAAGAACTTTTAGAAGTCAAAAGCAAAGTTCATCATCTTGAAAAAGAAATCAAAGCTGTGCAGAAGGAAATTCTTGAAGCAGGTTGTAATATTTTTTTGTGTCTTTGTCTTGTTGAAACAGTGTATTTTATCTGAAGTTTGCCATGTTGGGAACAATTTTAAACGCTCTTTGACTAACAACTGGTACCTAGGGAAACAACATTGTCTGCTGCCCAAAGGACTTGTAGTTATTTTTTGGGTGAACATGTAAGTACATTATTTTTATTACTGTCCTTGTAAATGTTGTTAAACTAACTCTTTTGCAGAGGAAACTTACTCTGAAGGTGGTCGACAAATATCTGATCTCGCCAAAAGAACTACTTTGCTGAGTGCTCATTCCAAGCAATGCAAGCAGTTAGCAGAATTGTACAGAAGCTTGGCTAAACAGATCAATGACAAGATAACAATTTGTAGGGATGTTGCAAGGTGTGTAATACATACAACAGTATATAATTATTAACCAGTCGTATTTAACAGATACATTTTTTTGTAGACTTTCATCTGTACATATAATGCTGTACATACATGCACTTGTATAGAACAGTAATATGGTTTTTAAGACCGAAAGTGTAAAACATTGTCCACAAGGACTTAATGTTTTACTTCCCTTTTTTGTTTCCTTTAGAAAGAAATCCATGGATCCAACATATTACACATCACAAGGAATCATTGCTGGAAGCTCACAGGCATTTACTACTGTTGAAGGACGATCAACTCCTACTGGGTTGGAATCAGCTTGTACTGTAAGTGTCAGGGAAAAGTAAACCTTGCCACAAATTGTGAAAAAAATGCTGTGCGAAAGTGCATGCCATGGTTCTAGTAAATTATTGCACTAGCTATAAATCTGCATTTTTTTTTCAGAAAGGAAGCAATCTCCCCTTTGAAAGAAATCTTTTCTAAATTCAAAGACTTAAATGCTTGGAGGTGTTGGGGGAAGTCAAATCGTATAATTAAATTTTATCAAATCATATATTATACTAACAGTACTCCTACAGTTGTATGTGAACACTTGGCCATGGCTTATGTTGTCGCAGCAGTCATCTTCCAACTTCTAATTGGGTGTCTTTAACTTATTAGCCTCTAGAATTGTGATTTGGAGCACTTCACCTTGTTAGTAACAATGTCTGTGATTTTGCTACTTGTACATGGATGTACATTCATGGGAATAAATGAAACATGAGCGATTGAATGATTATATAAAACATTTATGAATTGGTTGATTTTGTTATTATGTTGTTAAAAGCAACTGAGTGTTTTGTGTTTTTTTTTTTCTTGCATCAGAGATCAGTTAGGGAATCGTGTGAAAGAATCGGTTCCTTTTTGTATGACGTGTGCAAGGCAGAGGAAGAAACTGGAAGGTGATGTAGTTTGTATGATTGTATGACTTATTCATAACATTTGAAACTGATCATCCCATCACATTGTACCAGTACACGTAGGCTCATAAGACAGTCACATTCTCAGTCCAATACTCTCAAGATGGGTTGGAAGAGTTGGAATGTGCATTCCAACCCAGGGCTGTGATTAAGGGCGGCAACCTGTAGCACCTGTTTACGGCTGAGTGTGCTTGATTTTCCTTTGATGCTAGGGGTGAAATTGCCTGTTGTTGATAGAATTCACCCACAATTATCAAAATTGTTACGGGTGTGGAGAACAAGGCTACAGCCGGACTAACAACTTAATGACAGCCCTGCAACTCTTCCACTCCATCTTGTTTCTCTCTTTTTCAGCAGTCTTTGTTCAAGTGGTATACTCATACAGTAGCATTTGAAATATTACTCAAAGTACAATGTAGTGGCATACAGGCCGGCCTGTTTACACTATTTGTGCACTAGCCAAGCTTAAAGACATAATAAGAACTTCACTACAAGTGTAGTTGATCTAGAGTGGTTACAAGTTGAAAAGGCCCAACTTATGGTCAGTTCTGAATTTGTTTGTATTAATAATTTTGTTAGAATTGATGACAGCAGTCAGAGAAAGGTTAAAGATCAGTTGTGGACTGGAGTAGAGGTTTGTTTTGTTTTGTAAATAGTCAGTATGTAAGTGTCTTGAAAATACAGTTTTGTAACTAGTAAGCATGTAAGTATGGTATGTTGAAAGTACATGTACTAGTTAATACACGCCTGTTGGAGAGGTGTTACAGGGTGCAAAGAAGAGTTAATTTTTGAGGCTTGCACTTCAGGTTATGGGAGGTTGAAAAATTAATGTAGGGTTTGTATGTGGCTTGATCCTTGAGTCATGATGAACTTAAGTGTCCAAGAGGTGTCTGCTTTGAGGAGTGGCAGAGGTTTGACTGTATCTTGTACATATCTTTTGGATGTTCCAGTAGAGTATCTTGTGGAGGTTCAACTGTATCTTGAAGCCCATGTGTAAATACTGAGTAGATTCACTAAATTTGCTGATGAACAATTAATTTTCTTCCAACACATCTTTAGAATATCTTGTCTCAGCACCTGGCAGATGACGTCCTCACCTCATTGTCTCGAATAGCACAGGACTCCGCCGTCAGCCTGCGGGAATTGTCTGCCAGAATTGACCTGAAGAAAGATGCCAGAGAACTCAAGTTAGTTTTTGGAATGATTTTGCAGCATTCATTGAGTGGTGCTCCATATGAAGTTTTCTACATGTATTTTGTTTCCTTTCATCAGGTTTAAATATGAAAACTCTGGCAAACTAACTGACACATCATCCCCACCTTCCCTACTGCAAAGTGTCCACCAGTTAATAGAGGTGAGTTGTAATCTTTTGTATTATCTGGGCCGGACTCTTGACTGTAAGATTAAGCAATGAACTGTTCACGGCCCTCTATTTTGTTATAATTTTCTTCAGTCGTTTAGCTTAGACTTGTAGAAAGAATCACTGGAGCACTAGACATTTAAGCACAAAAGTGAAAGCACAGTGAGGTGCAGTGTTGTGCAGAAGTAGAATGAGATTCTACTTCTCCAACATTGGTGCAACAACAACAGCAACTACAAAACAAACAAACAAACAAAAACATTGGTGTGGCACAACTATCTGCCATTCTCTACTTTAAGCCATCCAATTTTGAAGCAAGACAAAATGATTTGTCACTCTTTTTGACTTCGGCTTTTCTCCTCTGAGAGCGTCCCGTGCCCCCACGGTACTCTAGTCAGGGTTGCCATAGGTAAGGAAATGGTCAGGGGAAAAATAAAATCCTTCAAGGTCAGGAAAAAGTCAGGGAATTTTATTTTGAGTTAGGAAAAATTGACATTTTGAAGAAAAGGCAAGGAAATTTGAAATAACTTAACACGGCTGTTTTAATGTCTGAAGGCTGGAGGAAACATTCGGGTTCACTGTGATCTCAACAATATTTTTCCTTAATGAAGACGAAAAATTTGTTGAAAACTTCTCAGTCTTAATGAATGAGTGGGAAGGAAGGATATAAGTTGAGGCCAGAAGCTGCTATTAGATCTGACATTTTGTATTTATTTTGTTAGGGAAATTTGATTTTTTTTTATCAGGGACAAGTCAGGGAATTTTGAAAAGTGATGTCTGTGGCAACCATGTTAGTGTATCACTCACTGTTTCTCTCATATTCTTTCTTTGCATAAAAGGAAACGGATAAGAAGTCACAATAAAAGAGCATACACTAAATACATGCTTCATTAAATCAAGGGTCTTGTCTAACTTAATAGTACATTTCATATGTATTTGTGTAGCCAATCAATCACATAAAAAATAAATAAATAAACAAATAAACAAATAAATAAATAAATCGAAGAAACTTGATTTTGTTATTTTGTGCTGTTTCAAGGAGGGTCAAGCTGCTCATTTTCAAAGGTTTATTGAGTCAGAAAAAGGTCTCAATGAAGCCTGGAGGTCACGGCAAAGACTGCAAAGACTGCAGCAACAATTGGAGGCTAATCTAGTGTCAAGTCATCAAGACTCTCCTGGAAATATTGAGTTGGCAAGGTATACATAATGATACATGTGTGAAGATGAGGCGGCCTCGTGGTTAGTGCGCTCGCCTCCGGATCATGGGGTCTGCATTCAAAAAATGGGTACCGGTGAATTTAATGCTGGGAGTAGCCCTGCAATGGACTAGCAATTAAGCACCCCATCCAGGGGGAGTAGAAATACTGACTCCTGGCCGCTTTATGCTACAGAAACCGGGATGAGCTCCAGCCTTATGGGGCACTTGACTCAGACAATGTATGCAGACTTTACCTTAGGTATACAGAAGAGAATAGAGAACGTATAAACATAAATGTTGTGTGTTTTGAGTTGTAGATAGCAGAATGAAATTAAATACTGGTTTTGTCTGACGTGTACTCTTGACTTCGTGTATGTACATGTATCATCAAAAATGTCAAACTTACATAAATGTAGTAATTCAAGAACTTTCGGCTCACCTGATGCATGCCAAAAGCATACCAAGAATTAGCGTCATCAGCTTTTGGTTAGCATCGCTGAGCCTGTGAGCTAACTCATTTTCACTTTGCCCTGACGTAAGGCTGCGCTCAAATCGTCAGCTTGACAAACCTGTACGGCGGTTAGTGTATCTGTTCCAAATTGCTAAGTAATTTCTATACCGCTTGAGATTAGCCAAACCCTATATACATGTATGAAGTACATGTATAAAAGAAAGCGAATTAGCTTGTTATTGGTAACCTAGATCCAAATCGATCCTGCTGTAATCCTGTAACAACTGAGACCTGAAAATCTTTCCTTCATTTCTGCAGAGTTTTACTTCACAATGAATTGGAGCTGACAGCATCCAAGGCATCACTGGAGTGCATGAAAGCAGAAATGGCTGAGCTGACCAACTCCAGGAACGAAAGACAAAGAGCAAAGGAATTGCTGCTCATGAAGCACAAGAAGATTGAAGATTTTGAGAAACTTGCCGTGAGATTTGTGTTGTTTTTATTTCAGTTTAAAGGGCGCACCGCATTATTTTGGGTGAATCTGTGATATAATCATAAATTCTTATTGACCGAGAGCAAAGTCTACGAGAAAATCTCAGACTGAGACCTTGCCGTATTGACCGAGTGATAGCAAGGTCAATACGGCAAGGCTGAGGTTTGACATTTTCCTGTAAAGACTGAACGTTTGAGGTTTAAACTAAGTTTTTTTGTTATTACGGGGGAATAATGCCCAAGAATTAGCCAGTCAGAGGGCGCTACAAACAAAAGCATGTAACAATTATGTGTATCCACTGGACTTCACTGTCTCAAATTAAAGTTGTAAATACAAGTTTAAAACTGCAGAAAAGGAAAAGACAAATGCTGTTACATGCACTACATGTAGATAGCCAAAATGAATAACTATGATATCAAAATTGAAGAAGATTAAATGAATTGCATTTACTTGTAGCAAATTTCATTTCCTTTAGGGAAACAGAGTGGAAGTGTTTAGTGCTAAGGCTTCAAAGTTCTGACTCATTAATCGTACAATATATAGACGCGTTTTCATCTTTTTCTTTACTGAAAGTGAAGTGTAAACTAAGTTACCTTAATCTTTCTTTATTACTAATATAGTTTGTCTTGTTTCAGCAAACCAAGCAATCCCTCATTCAAGCTCTTGTCAAGCAGAATTCCAATGCCAGAGCAAGGGTTGAGAAACAGAAACACGAGGTATAGATGTCTCTAATTAGGAAAACAAAATTCTTCAAGGTCAGGGAATAGTCAGGAGATTTTATTTTGAGTCAGAGAAAGTTGACATGTTAAGGAAAGGTCGGGGAAAATTGAAATGATTGAACACGGCTGAAAAATGCCATTGAAAGCTGGCAGATACACTTTGAGTCACTGTGATCTCAACGACGTTTTTCGTTAATGAAGAGGAAACATTTGTTGAAATATTATCAGTCATATTGAATGGTTGGAAAGGAAGGCTGTAAGTTGAGGCATTTATATGGCCAGGGAAATTTTATTTTTATCAGGGAAAGTCGGCGAGTTTTAAAAGTGACGTCTGCGGTAACGACGGTTCAATCTTCTCACAGTTTCCTGCATTGGTACTTTTAGCCTTGTTTGTTTAAACCAACACGTTCTGTTTTGCTTTAAGCTCTTACAGTACATACAGCAGAGGATCTGCTCGCATGAGGTTCAGGTGGTTGCCATGGCTAAACAGTTACAGAACAGTATCGCACAGGAGGTGGATAAGTTTGCTGCACTACCCCTGGATCAATTCCAATACTCAGGTGTAGACAGGTCAGTAATATAACTCTGACATGAAAACACATTCGAGTTCCCCTGCGTTACCAGCAGCCGCTTAATATTGACACCTCTTGGTTCCTCGGTTCTGGCGGGAATCCCTCGATATATTTTCTCGTAATGTCCATTTTTCCATTGGAAAACTGACACAGTGGAACCCCGTTAATCCGGTCACCAACGGGTGACAAACATGTGGCCGTAAAACAGGGTGGCCGTATTAGATGGGCGCTTGGAATAAGAAAATGACTGACTGACCTTTTGATCAGGCCAGAATAAAATGGCAGTATTAACGAGGTGGCTGTATCAACGGTGTGGCCGGATGTAACCTCAAAATAAGCAGAGACGACGGCGACACCAAGGAAAACGCCTTGTAAAAACCGGATTTATTTTTAAAATTTTACCTTTGAATTTTACAATTATCTAGACCTATTAAGTGCGCCGATCGATCTATAAAACCTGCTCAAACCTGATATGTAATGGCAGAGCTTGATTTCAAAAGGAAATACTGTACGGGAAATTACTCGTCGTGGCTCAAGTTGTGCAAAATACGCAGAACTTGGTAATGACACGTTTTGTTTCGTAGAGAACGGCTACGAAATGTTCAAAGATTGTTAACTTGCCATTGTTCTCGTTGCCGTCGTGTTTTTTAATTAATTTATTTTTTTAAATTCACGTTACTCTATTGTCGTCGTTGTATGCTTCATGCTACATGAAAACAAAGCAAGGTCACGATGGACTGGTACGAGTTGCTTTGTTTTTCAATTCCCACTCCCAGCATGGCTGATTTTGTACCACGTGACCGGGTCGTGCAAAGAGGGTGTTGTGTCACCTCTATTGCCTTCTTCCCCCCACCCCAGCTCAATCCGTCACCTTACCCAGTGTCTGACGACTAAATTTCAAGTCCTTTGTTGTCATCACGTTTTGTTTACACTCCTCAGTACAAGAAGAGTTCCAGTCAGCGAGTTATCAATCAATCGTTTAGAAAATCTCTCAACAAGTCCAGGGGGCAGTACAATAAGAGCTGTGTTAGATAGTCTGGACTTCCCAGCCTACAAGGTAAGGATGCTATGCTATTGTTTAGGCGAGGTACAGGGAAGGTGAATCCTGTCGCATTCTTAAGAATTGCATCATCGAGATTCATCCATGCCAATGCTTAAAGGAGCTACGTCACAGTTTGCGCGTGTTGCAAAGTTTATCCTAAATTTGTCAAGTTCTTCGTGTTATCCATGTTAATCTTCTCTATTCTTAATCGCCCTTGTTCCTTTATGGTTTACTATTATCTGTGTAGTGTTTTTCTAACTTAGTAAACTTTTATTTTCAGGTTTCCTTCAATTTAAAGGCAATTTTATATTTTTCCGAAAGAAAAACTCAAAATACCATGACTGAGCTCCTTTAAAATTCTGAAGCGCGAAGCAACACGGAGTAATCGGGTCGAAAGTCTAGCTGGTAAAACCCCCTCCCCCTTCACACCTAACCGCATTTTGTCAGTTTTCTCCAAATAAAAGTGATTTTCATTGCCAGTGCTTTTTTTTTTGGTGATTTTGGGAGTTGCGACATCAAAACTGGAAAACTGAAGATATTAACAAAAAACCTCACTGAAACGTTGGAAACGAGAAATCAATATTCTTGCTTGACCTTGATTAGTTCACTCGTACCTCGAACAGCCTGGCCCTGACCATGCACAAAGTGGTGCTGTGAGAGCTGAGTGTCTTCCAATACAGCAACACATTATCCTCTGCCAGTGCTGGAACCCGCACCTTTCAATCTGAACTTTAATACCATTTACCGCGCCTCCCGTTGCACTCACTGGCTACGTAGGTTCAGCGAACGAGAAACTTTTTCGATCGGAATACGTGAACACTTATGCTCTGACAACTTAACGACTGTTATTTAAAAGATATATATATTTTTTTAGTTGCACTAACCAATAAGTAAAGTATTGTCTACGTTTCCGTGGTGATGATTTGAGTAGCGCTAGAAAATCGTGTTGTTTTCGCCTCTTTCAGGCTCCTGAAGACTTGCTGTCGACGACCATGAAGTTGAAAGAGAAAGGTAAGATCGTGATTTAGTTTATTTTCCGTGGAACTGTTATGATTTTTAAACTGATGATAGAAATTTTTTATTAAAGTTGACGACACAAGATCCCTCGTACGGTCACGTGATGGTGCAGTTTGTGAGGTGGATGGTGACAGATCGTGCGAGAGAATGGTCGCGCATTTGAATGGTTTGAGACGGGAGGTCACTGAGCAGGACCGCGCACAACTCGATTACATCATGCCGCTGGTACAGAACGGGCTCAATAAAACCACCAAAGCTTTGTCAGATTGCATTTCTGTCAAGGATATCGTGAGCTCATGGTATGGACGTCTTTTGTTTCTGGTATCAATAACAATCGATATTTCTCAGTATTATTTCTTTGACTGGAGCAGTAGCCGGTTTTTACAAAGTTTGTTTATCACTTGCATTATCTATTTGACAACAGTTACGTTTTCTGTATTTTTCTTAGGTGGGAGCAACCCGCACAGTTCGTTACACCCTGGGTCAAGTTGGATGACATGAACATGAGACAGTGGACAGACCAGTGGACACTGTCCGCTACTCGCTTGAGGCAGTTACAGATGAGCCACTGACACACAGACACTGATACTGGTCACATCCCCAACTAGAGACAATTATGATGAATTAGAGCACAGAGACACTCACTGAGACAGTGCAGGCCTTGTGTCATTTATAATTAAGTGAAAGAGTTGCGGATGAGTTACGTACACATAGACACTCGCGTGGGACAGAGGACCCCGTTAGTCACTAGCGTAAGACAGTTGCAGATGAACTGCCTCGCAGAAAAACTCGCATGAGACAGTAGAATTTGTCTGCGACTCATTTGAGACAGCGATGGATTGGTCACTGGCACACAGACACTCGCATGAGAGTGCGGGCACTTTTCAACCAAAGACACAGCGGTCCCTTCTCCCCTATTTAAAATTCAGACGATTCCCGCGCGCTCCCCCCTCCCTTCTGTTTTTCCCAGAAAGTCTAAATAATGTGAAGAACGCTTCATTTTCCTCTTCAGTCTACAGACGCTCTACATTAATATGCAAACTGTTAGTGGCACAAACTGTTCTACTAAAAGCCCCTATGAATAGACTGTCAATGTACAGCTTAGTCGTGCGCGGCGCGTAAGCGGAAAGCGAGAGGCATTCTCAGCAGTGGACAAACTCTCGAGTCCGTCGGGGATAGCATCTTTTAACGACTCGCGCGGCCTCCACTCGCGAGCCAACCTGTACGCACGCAACTTAAATTGCACGTAGGGAGAATCATTTGTAACTAACTCGAGCATCCTAAAAGAGATTTGGGTGGAAATAGTGTCTGTGTAACTACAATTATAATTTTCATTTAGAAAAGAGGTATGGTAGTTATCTTAGAAGCCTAAAACGCCATTTCCCCTCTCCAGCTGTCTCAGAATACGAAGGAAAAGAAGAAGGTAGCTTTATTTTATAACAATGGGGTGCAAGTAGTCGAACATGACACGCTCCCGTCTGTCCTAACACCTTTAGGCATTTACGACTATTTACCTTCCATGGAATGCATTTTCAGGAAGGTACGTGATACTCGTAGTTTGTTGTTTGTGTGAAAGAGAAACTAATGCTTTATCCGCTTGGCAATCGGAAAATACCGTCATTGGCTGAAGTGGCCATAAAATCGAAGCTGATACGAGTGACATTTCAAAACAGAACATTCTACTGATTTCCGATCCTAAAGTGCCTTTCTAGACGACACCGGAAGTCGTGTCTGCTGAAGCTCTTATCTTTCTATCATTTCTGTCATCGTGAGTGAGGTGATAAATCATCCGTACAATGCCAGTCTGGACCACACTTAACAAATGTTTTTCCCAAGCATAAATCACTGATCCAATTGAGGTCTTCGCATCTGAAGCGTTTGAAATTATGTTTCAAAGTACGGAAATGTTTACACGAGAGTCGGATGTTATTTTCGATCTCCGTAGGACTCCTTACTTCCGAAATATGACATGGCAAATAGATGTCTTGGTGTAAAGGTCCTTGCCTCGCTTTCGTTCGCAGCCTCTCTTGGAGGCTGGGGCGTTCTAGTCTGCCTGCCAGACGTTCAAAGGGAAAGGGGAGGGAAAAGCCCTGAGGGGGATGTAGGGGAACAGGGTTTCCCTCCCTCTCCCACCGATCGCGTTTTGAACAGTTTCGCCTTTGCATTGAAAAGTTAACTTTGAAAAGGGCTATTATTCCCGGCCTGCGTTTATTGTACACGATCTTTTACGCCCCCTGTCACTCTTGGCAACATCTCCCCGTCTTAGCGGTCTTGCCGCTGGTCGAGGGGACGCGGGCACTGGGTACAGCATTGACAACAGACCCTGTCGACGACACGGCGGCCATTTTGAATTCTGTTGTTTCAAATAGCTAGCAACGATGGGATGCATACGGGGCAAATACATACTAATTTGCCCCATGAGTATCCCATAATAGCTATTTGAAACAATGGAATTCAGAATGGTCGGCATATCGTCGAAAAGGTCCATTTCCAAGGCTGAAACATGCGGCCTCGTCTTTCTTTATGTACAGTAGGCAAGCGAGCGACAAAACTCGATAGCAATCGATTACTTGGTAAACCTCATTGCTTCACCATCTTAGCTTGAGGCAAACTTTTGTTCGCTCGAAATATACATTGTAAAATACAATCAGGAAATATGGCAATTAACAATTATTTTCCCGCAAGAATTAGAGGATTGGTTTGAGTTTCGACGTAAAATTGTATATTTTTGTTAAGGTTTTCCTGAAGTTTCAATTTATGCCAGTTTGGGGAGGTTATAGACAAATTTAGAAAATAACGCCGGAGCGATTATCGTTTAATACAGTTTTTGTTCACATTGGGATAATTTAAGTTGGCGCGGCGGTAGTGTGGTCCAATGGGGCTGCCAACATCACATCCATTTATTGTAACAAAGTTCCCTCCTCGAGCCCTGTCCCCCCGTAACCAAGGTAACAAGGTCTCACGAAATGTGTATGTTGGAACGATCTATAATTAAGATCGTTATTTTAAACTATAGTGATGAAAAGTTTTTAAACAAAGTTCAAAGTTTAATTAGAAAAAGTACAGGGAATATCGTTCCGGCACGGTCTGGAAATTATACCTTCTTTTTTGTTTCTCTTTTCTGGGGGTAATAACAATTGACGTCATCGGCATGTACTCGAACGTCCGTCACACAAAAAGGAGACACTTCATCTACAAAAAATAGCATAACAAATATTTTAATAACCAAAAAATTAAATGGCATAGCTCGTGAAGCTTCGCGAAAAGCCCCCTTAAAAGATTAAAAGCCATTATTCTTTGTGTAACTGAATATTACGTGTAAGTTCAGTTTTCATCGCAGGAAAGGCTGGGCTAGTTGAGTCAGCGAGAACCGCAAAAATCACCCAGCAGCAGTAGACTAGAGACGTATCGAATTATTTGTTGTTTGTTTTTTAACCATTTGGTGTGGAATATGGGAAAGACTTTAACCATTTTGTTTAAAAGTAGGGCATGTTTTCTGTACTTTGTACAATCCTCCAATGAAACTTGAGGTTCAGTTGCAAGAATCGCGTCGTACACTCCAACTCGAATTTTTTGATCACCGCTCCCCGGACTTAGTGGTGGTTTCCGATCTTAGATTTGCGCATTTACAGGGCCACGTCACGGTTTGCGCGTGTTGAAAAATTTAGCCTAGATTTTTCATGTCCTTCGTTTGTAATCCGTGATAATCTTCTCCATCCTTAACCATCCGTGTTCCTTTATGGATCATTTGTTATTATCTCTTAGCAAACTCTTCTATTTTCTGGTTTCCTTCAATAAAAGGTAATTTTGTACATCGTCAAAATACCGTGACTGAGCTCCTTTGAAGCAGTACACCATTTTTGTACCGCGTCAAAACACTGCGAGTCAAAACACTGTTTAGTGAATCGCGGATCATCCAGGTTAACGGTATAATAATGAGGTGAGAATAAAGGATAACGCAATTTAAACCCTGCACACTCATCAAGGAAAGCGAAAACGTGTTGTATATTCCAGAATTGTATATTCCAGAATAACCTTTATAAATTGTTTGTTATTACATTGCTAATTAATCGTTGGATCGCGTGTTTTACAATCGATATCTTGCTCATCAGCCGACGTAATGCGCTTCCTAAACTCGTCAGATAAGCGACACAGTAGTTCAACAAGTATTGGTCTATTTTTTCCTCTGGTCGCGACGCTTCGTAACCGGTTAGGGCGTGGCACACGATTGTTTTTCCTTGAGAACTTTTTACAGTAAGTTCTTTTTTTAAATAGCGAGCCATTGACCGTTTTTAGACAAGAAAAAACATACAGACTAGTTCTCTTTGTGATGTTAGACCAGTCATAAGGAGGTATTCAAGAATTTCCCGCCATGGACAATCGTCCAAACTTCCCGTAGCTGGGTTCCTGCTGTCTCTTGTAGAGTCGTGTTCTTCAAACCACAATTGTTGAACTTCCTGTGCATACAAATTTATAAGCAAAAAATTAAGCAAAACAATAAATGAAATCTATCATTTAGCGTTCAGTTTTAAGGCTTCTGCTGCATGCTCCGTTACTCGCACAATTCAATACGGCGAGAAGCGTGAAACACAACCCTGGTTTAATCAAGCATGCCGGTTCGGTACAAGAAGGGTGCGCACATGGAATACACACATAGTGATGAGAAAACCCGAAGACCAGTTTGTGGGGCATAGCAATATCCCGGCATCTTTAAATATTCCCTAATCTGTATCAATATCAGTAAAGAACGCTTTCTTAACGCTTTGCGTGTCAGATGATATTTTTACCGGCAAATTGACCAGATTATTTAAAACAGTTTTGACCATTATACTGTTGAACTAGCTCTTGATCCTAGACAAGCGCATCCGGCTTGACTCGCGCACGGACATCCGTACCGATTACAAAGCAAAATAGCGCCCTAAATCGGTCACGTCCGCTCACAAGGCACGGAATTCGACGAATACAGTGGTTAACCTCAAGCGGAAACGGGACATGCCACAGGGTAACCAGGGTTTAAGACGTCCTCAATGAAAAGATTAAAGAGTCTTAATGGCTGTGGCGCTTGAGAACTTACTGTGAACTTTTTCTTAAAACCAAAAATAAAATAAAATAAAATAAGAATACGAAAAAATGAAAACCTTCACTAAGTAGAAGTGTAGTTCATCTAAATAGTAACAATAATTTATCGATCCGAATCAAGAAATATAAAAAGATTTGAGGCTATTTTCATACCGGAATGTAAACCGGTCAACTTCATGGTTATGCTGACTCATGCCACTACGCACAGCCCACTCTGATCGCTCTCGATCGGCCTGAATTATGAACTTCAATATTGAATTCGGTGTTCTTTAAGAGCGTGAACATAAACATGTACCCATGACCTTAAAAACATTGCTGATTCAAGATTTTGTTGTCATTTAACGTAGATTTTTATAACTAAACTTGTTATACTGAATTTTACGGTAGGTCTTGGGCGGTTTACCCTCAGTTAATCCATTCCGCTTCGACATTTTAACTTCGACGAACATCAATGTGCCCTAGTGGTAACACGCTGGAATCGTAAGTCTCGTTGCAAGAATATAAATGATATTTACCCCGCTATAGTCCATCCCACTGACGTTCATAATTTCTTGTCATGTTTTGGTATAGATCGTTTAAAAAGCGAAGGAAAAAATGCACGTTATTTTGTTAATTCTCACCATAACCTGCTGTAGTATTCATTGATATTAGATTGGGAATTCATAAAATGGATAGATCTACTTATAATAACTCTTTTGAGGTCATCGGTGTGATACCGGAGTTTTGAATTTTTGAAATTCTGCCATAAAAGAGATGTTGTTTTGACGTTTTTGAGCACAGGAAGTCACTGTTTGCTGATATAGTATCAGCGATTTTAATCCAAAGAGCAACAAGGCCTTATTTGTTACAGTGAAAAACTCTATAACTCATCCTATATTTGATATTGTAATTAACGGCGAGGAAAGCTGCCAGTTCCAGGCAAATTGGCCTGTTTGAAGACTGTTGTAAGGTGAGCCTTATGAGGTTGGTTATTGCCATTCCCTAAAGACTGTCTTGATCTATGCCCTAAGAGGTAGTTTTTAAGTTTGAGTGTGAAAACTGTCACTACAACTTGCGGTTCGTTTATCACTTCTTTAGCGCCATTTCGTCTGAAGAGCGATTCAGAAACTAAGTACCCAGTTGTCAGGGTCTCGAGAGTTCCTTTGTGATCAGTGATAAAATATAATGCTGTTTTCACTTTCAGTATGATGAGGTAACGAATTTTGTAAATATTTCTCTGACATTTGCTACACCTCGTCAAATTAAAAGGGGAGGTGATCAACTGGCGCTAGACCTCGAAACGCTGCCGCGAAAACCCAAGGCTGATCAAATTTGAGATCTCCAGACTTTCGCCGGATCGAGCCGGTAAGGTTTTATGTACAAGTCAGTAAAAAATTACACATATAGTGCACTTAATCCTTCACTTTTTCGATAATTTCTTCGCCGTGTCCTTCCAAGGATAACTCAAAGCATGCACAGTCTTTACTTAAAAGGAAAACTGGTGACAGCTTGATCGTCCGCCATTCGTGTGAACCGGCTAAGTCTGAGTCTAAAAGCGAACTCGCGGGTATATAGCCTCTCAGTTTTAACGCACCCTTTGATATTTGTAGAAAGGACTCTTTCTTTCTTCTCGTTTCACCTTCTCTCTAGCTTTACTCATCTTGTGTGTAAGTTATTCAATTTCATCGCGCCAATCTGTACTTATACTTCACAATATACTATCTTTTAAAGCCGTCTTGGTCACTGCGGTTTCCTTCTTCACAGCAACAAAAATAACTCGGCATGGCGAATTCTTTTTTTTTTTTTTTTTTTTTTACCGTACCGGGATATGAAAAATAAAAAGAACTATATAACGGAAACTTTAAGAGAATTCTTTAATACAGAATGCGGAATGGTACATTTGTAATGCACACGTTGGCTTGAAATCTCACCAGAATTTCGATAGAACCTCCGAATAGGCCAGTTCACACGTTCAGTTGCTTATCTCCACCCAGCAATGGTCTTTAAACTAGTCGATGTAATCCTGAATCAGCGAAAGAGATAGGGAAACATTCAGCTTTCTTCAGCCGCGTTTCTGTGCGGTGAGAGACAGTTGTAGACCGTTCATACTGCTGATTGACGATTGTGGACTACAGGCTGTTTTTAACTAATATGGCCGCCATTCCCATTTCCATTACCGAGAGTTAACCGTAAACAGGCTAACCTGAACGCTATTCATGAATGATAATTCAGGCTACCCGTCCTGATACTCAGGCTAACCAGAGCGCTACTTATAATTATAGACCTGTAAATGTAGTCTGCAGTCTGCACTGAAGTCTAAAGTTCGGCTGAAGTCTGAAAAGGTTGTACACCAGTTTCTGTGGCGGCCTGGACAAATCATTTTTCTTTTCTGACAACAACGTTCCACACTGCACGTTCAAAATCTTTAGCACATCACGTGACTACACAAGCGTGACTGCGATTGCCACCCCACTAGGTTTGACGGCGACGCAAAGTAACTGTTACGTAGATCGAAACTTAGAAAAGCTAACAATGCTAACTGGAAAAAAAGGTGTCGTAGCCGTTTGAGGCACTCCTGTGAGCCTTGTGGCCTATTCGTTAGTAATGCGTATAGCAGTTGGCTCTTGCCTCAATGTTCGCGGGCATTTGTTTTCAAATTTTGTTGTTTTCTTCTTCTTTTCAGAAGCAATTTATCACTTTGATCTGAAATAGTGTCTAAGACAACACACGTTTCATTTCACAATCGTTTTAAATAAACCTATTTTATTTGCTACTGACTGGTGACGAGCTCTTGAAATCCAATTTTGGTACTGGACTTTGACGCCCGATCGCCCAATATCCAAGGTCCATAAAAGCTCGCATTCTCTACTCCCTGAATATTGTCAATAAGTATTACAGTCATGAGAAGACTGTAGTTTCCTGATTAACTCAGGGAGTCTTGTTTGCAGTTGGTTCACTGGCTTGGAACAACATGAACTTTGACACTGAGGTCTCAAACAAGTACAAAAGACATAAAAAGGAGTTAAATTGAGCTCACGAGGCCGAATATCAACACAGAACATCCGGATCCCCAATTCTCCAAAGTTTATGAAATAATTCACAGTATTTTGCTGAATGTGCCAACTGTATGTCCAAATTTTACAGACGTTACTATAATTTACACCCGACTCTCTGAGTCTGTTTCCCGTTAAGTCTGCGGCCCTCCCTTTTCTTAGCGTGCAAATGCCCTTATCGTTTCATTCTGTCTCGTTCTAATAATGCTTACTGCTGCCATCCGCCAAAACCCACCAACTTCCTGCAGGAGTGTGAACATATTTTTATAATAAAAGATATTAAGATCTATTTTTATGGATCTTTAATTTAGCAAAGAACTGAGAGGTTTAAGAATAACGTTTACGACAAACAGCAAAGTGAAAAAAAAGTATCTCTGATTTTCTTTTTGTTTTCCCCTAGTCCTTAAATCAACCCAGCACAAAAATTGCAAAAATAAGCGATTGTCTTATTCACAGAAAATACAAATATTCTCACTTTAATATACAAACGACTAAACAAGAAACGGCAAGCGTTTCATTGTTGCGATTTCCTGTGTACGTCAATCCTTAACCTCTCGTTGTACGTCATCTAGTCACCGTTTACACGCGTCAGTGATAATGAAAAAAACTGAAAGAAAGATTCTCCCTAAATAGAAACAATAGCAAACATTGGGTCCGGTGAGCCGCTTGAGATCTTATAGTTGTACTTGTAACAGTCCAAGAGTGGTTTGTTTTTAGAAACCCTCAATTTGTCAGTACGTGCTGGTTGAGCAGCACTCCGTACGTTGCCATGGTAACCGGGACCCACTGTTCGTGTGCGCATGGTCACATTTCCGATATAAATTAATCTCAGCTTCACTGGATTCTCAGCTAATGAAAACACAGAAAGACAACGGCTGCACGAGAAGACGATCTCGAGTAATTTTAAGGTTGGTTCTTGCAGTATACGGTATAGATTTACTAAGCATAATTTTTTTTTCCCAACTTTCTTCCGTCTCAATTTCTCCTCCGATGCAAACTCTGCTTGTTAATATTGTAAGGTGAAACCACAAAACAGAACAGAAAATTCATGTTTGAATATGAAGCAGGAACGGCCAAAGGGAGATTATCACATGTAATACATGGCCTCACTTACCTCCTGTGGAACGTCTTTCTAGAAAGACATACTCGTTCCTGCAGTTCTCTTTGCCTTGATGTTTTCCTTCTGTTATTCGAACGAAACCACGCGATCCGGCATCTTACGAGCAGCCTATTCCAAAGAGAAGGCGATTGAAACTAGAAAAAAATCATCATTTGCGTCCAGCGAGTACAAAACTTGGCAAATATTCTACGATTTACCAGTGGTAGGACTGGGATTCACGAATACGGGCGGGAACTTTTTTTTTATTAGCTCTCATTTGACTAGTAACCCAGTTTTAAGTGTCTGAAGACTTAGAGTAGCAAAGTCAGCTAGATGAAATTTCATTCCCCCTATTGGTTGACAAGTTGTAATCCGTCGAAATATTCGTTACTGCGTGCCAGTTCAGTCTCAAAAACGCGTCCAGCTGTTATTTTACTGTTTTTGACCAAAAAAATACAGAAGAATTCAAATTAGAAACTTCTTACTAATTCCCTGAAAGTGGCTAGACATGACGTTAGTTTGACGTTCAAGTACTGATTTATAGTATTGGGTTCTCAAGCTGGGCAGTATATGTATATATGACTGAGTCGAACTGCGATAACCATGGGCTGACTCGACACTTTACTTTACTTTACTTTCCTAGCTAGTATTAAAGAAACAGACATAATTACTCAGCTTTGAATACAAAACTTGCTTGTATTACATTTGTCGTAACATCCTGAAATCAAATGGAACGACGCACAAGCTGTCTCCATCTCCGTCTCGATTTGAAATCTGCTTGAAGACTGATATTTCTACGCGATACTGCAATTTGCATTATAAATGGTAACTTGAATTGGACCTTATATTAATTTGTCTGTTAGTCTGTCTGTCAGTATACATAAACTTGTATTTTCTCGGTATAGACACGAGGCTTATTTACAAGTGGGTTATTCCATGGTATACCACGAGAGAGCTTTGCATAGCTATTAAATACCATGCCATAGAAAACAGTACAGTGGCCAACACAGTCAGTGCGACATACGCGCGGCGCATGATGGGAAGGTTGGATGTAATACCGTCAAGTATACAACGGCTGTATTTTTCATGGCATGGTATAAAAGACATTGTTATCCAACTGTAGCGAATACCGTCCAAATAACAGTTCAAATATACAGCGATATTGTACAGTTATTTGTACACAGTAGCAAACCTGTTTGCCGTACAGATCGGCGCGCGCACGCAAAACTGTCACACTCTCCCTCTTTCACTGATAAATTTATTGACTACAGCAGTTAGATAATAAATCTTTTATTAGATATTTTGGTATGTAGTATCGCTTTATATTTTTACTCGTTGTTTGTACTTTGACTCGCCCTACGAGCTTGTCAAAATGCAGCACAACTCGTAAAAATATACAGTGATATTACACACCAAAACATCTGATATATATATATATCCCAGCCTGTAGCTATATTTAGTGATTTTTTATTTTTAACTCTCATTGCTCGACTCGGCAAATCAATGCTAAATAAAAACTGAATGTTGATTAGTCATCTCCAGTGTGAAGTCATACGGCTGGTGCTTTCTCCTGTCACACATCAGCTTCGCGGTATCAGCTACCCGGCCAAGAAAAGAGATCTTTTAAAATATCTAAATTGCAAAGCCGTGAACGAAGATCCTGCTTGATTGAACTTTGGATCTCACAGGAAATCTACATTGTAATCAGCCAACCTTGAAAAGTATAAAACGATGGTAAGTCAACTGAGACTACTGCAAGGCTAACACAACGTAGTATGTTTAAAACAACATTTCGGCTGGCCAGACCAGCCGGGCTTCAGGTTTGAAATATGTATCTCGCTGATTACAGTCAAATGTTAGTGCTTGGCTTTTTTCACCTGTCGTTACGCAACAGACAAAGAAAACGTAGTTTGATCAAAACGCCGGATTACGCATGCATGAGAGGCTGCCGAGTTATAAGCTACATCGACTGACCAGGATAAAGCGCAAAAAAAGAAAAAAGAAAAAAAAAAAGAAAAAAAAAATATTAATAATGAAATAAAAATATATAGTGAAAAACCTATATCAGATGACTTCACTTGATACTGTAATTGGTTTGGAAGTACAGCTTAAGCTGGTAAACCCAGAAACTAACGACTGCAGGAGAAATCAATCCGCAGTTTTGCCTGATACAAGAAACACTGGTGAGAAATAAGGGGCAGTGTGAAGACGTCTCGCTCTCCGATCTCACGACACGACTACGTGTATGCTTCAACGGGGGGGTTTCAATTTTTCTGTCTGACGGAACTACAAATTTTTCTGTTCCGAAACCCTGGCAAGATAAATTGTTGACTGAATTAAATGGTGAAGCCATTTAATTGAATTAGTCTCTCTTTTGAACCTCGTACGAAGGTTTCATATATTGAACTTTTATCTCAGCTCATCAATTCCATCGAAACGAGGATTTTTTTTTTCCTTTCTTGTCTTTCTCTGTTTCATTAGTCTGCCTGGATACATTAATTTTCCATCCTGGGTTCCTTCTTCGCAAAACGGTTTCCTTCCTGTACAAACAAGAAGACAGGAAGGAAAAAACTAACGTCGGAATTGGCACTTTCATATTATGCATTTGAACCTCACTATTAAATCTAGACTGTAATAAGTAGTCTCTTTCTTTCTCTTGTGCGCGACGGGTTAACTTTCGTTTCCTAGCGTTTTAGATCGTGCCCCATTCTCTCTTCGTTTCTTTCTCTAATTTGCATAATCTTATAAATCATTCCCGCACACGGAGGATTTCAGGAACAAAAACCGACTACTGGTAGTCTATCTCCTCTCTATCTCTGTCGATCTATTTCTAACTCAAATCAGTTTTTTCTTGGATATGGTTTTTCAGTCATTCCCTATGAGCTATCTCGCACGTCTCCATCAACAATCTACCATACAATTTACTCAACACCAGCCGAGATTGATTTACTTGTGTTACTGTTGACCGTGAAAGTCGTAAAAGTTCAACGACCAGACACCAGACACCATGAAAAGGCGTGCAACGTCATAAACGTGGACGCCCATATGAGTTGTAAGCTAGGCGGGTCTGTTTCTGTTCAGCCCAGACAAATAAACTTGCACGCCATGTTTTAGTCTTTCATTCAGCCCTAGTGTGCATGCGGATGGGGTGATTTTACGCTTGAGAAATCCAACAGGGGGTCAGTGCTCCTGAAGCCAAGAATAGACTGAGACTATGCGACATCCGGCATTTTCAAGAGCATCCCAGCAAGACCACCAAACGCTATTTTTACGAGCCTTGGATGAAATTTGACAAACACTGCACTGCATTGAGTGTTAGTCACACCGGATTCCAGACCTTTTCGCCAGTCAGATCTTCGCTTCACGTACATGTATCCCTTTGGCTTAACCCGTTTTCTTCATGGTAAATTGCGAAAGTCTAGTTCACCTGCTAAAATTTCGTCTCAAGATAACTGCTGTACTCTACGTCAGAGTATAAGCCGAAAATCCCCGTTAGAATTCCGAAAAGTTTACATCCTGCTTGGCCGAGACCAAACCCATGCAGAAGTATTTGTACGACCCTATCACAAGCACGACAGGCTTTAAGATCAGCTGGAGGTTCAAGAGTACTTTCGTAAGTCGAATTAGCGCTCACCCTTACCGGGTGCTGAGTTTTTATGATCTGTTCGATTCTCTAATACCTGTGGATGCCATTTCAAATGCGATATGATCATTCTCGAAGTTGTAGATGGTTGTAAGAGGTTTACAGTTGGTATAGACAAGATTAAAGAGAATAAATTACCTCCCAGGGCGCTTATTTTTGATGCGTGAATTCCGCTCTGCATTTATATTTTCCGTTGCGGTTTTGCACTGTATGGAAATTTTCTTAAACTGTTCTGTGGTTGCCTGCGAGCAGGCTCTCACGCGCTCGGCACTGACAAAGGCGAAGCCCCGAGAGACGAGTCGGTGAGGGGCCTTGCACTTGAAATCACGCTGAACATTTCATAACTTCTTAGTGTGCAAATACCTGTAGCTTTTAAAATACAAGCGTTGAAGGTGTACTTCCTTGGGGAGAAGTCAATTCTAGGTGAAAAAAACAAACAAAAAATTGCAGAGTACTGTACTGTTTTAATAAGGTCCGTATAAGTTACAAATGACCAAAGTACAGTCACGACGGAACTCCTATCCTTTTTGGAGAGATAAACGATTTTCTAGTTATCGCTAGAAAGCAATAAACAAGGTGTAGGTTTTCGCTTGTCTGGAGCTGAGTTGTCAGTTCCGGGGGAGTGTAGTGCACTTCAGATGCTTGATGAAACACACCTTTCAGCCCTAGCTGCCATGCTCGGATGAAGCTTCTCTTTCTGAAAAATAACAAACAAAGATCAAAAGAACAAGCTAGAACGGTCACTCGTAACCACTTGTTAACAATTCAAAATAATTTCTTTTGAGAATCAAAGTTGTTATATTAAATTGGCCCTGAATGTGGTAGAACGGGTTAATATGTGCGAACGAAAAAGTAAAAATTGTCACGAGAAAGTTTCTTTTAAGTTCTTCTTCCTCCAGCCTCGATCTCGATCTTTGTTCCAACGAGAATCCTACATATAAAGTCTTGTTTTGTCTGAGTCAAAATATTGCGTTGTTGCATACAAAGCCGGTATCTTTCATGATATCAGTATCTGCCTCAGTTCTGGGGAGTGGAGTAAATTAATTGTGTGTACGTATCCGACAAGCATGTTTTGGCAAATATTTGGGTAATGTTAGACACTGAAACACTATGTAAACAGCCTTCAAATTAAGGACGAATATTTCGTCTTGATGGAATTGAATATTTTTGAAGGTTTGGGTGTCGCTTGGAGGTTTGGAGTTCGAAGAGTTGTTTTCGATCCAGGAGTACTGGAAAACCGCGGTGGAAAGTAACAGGAAAGGCCAAACATAAGTCTCGAGTGGCTTTTTAAGATGAAATCTCGAGTGCCGGCGTTACGCGGCTGGTCGAAAGTTGAGCTATCTCAATTCCTAAGCCTAATTGAAGCCTTTGTCATTAATATTGATACTATCAACCCATTGCAAAAGATATTCTTATTTTGATTACTCAAGCTTTAAATTGATCTCGACAGAATTAAATGCGAGTATTAAAAAACAAATTTGCATTCAGAAAGTGGAGAAAGTGGGTCCGCGCTAAACGAATGGTTTGCGCGCGCGAATCGTCATCCTAGATCATTTTAATATTTGTCAGTCCAGATTAAAAGATCGATTTTCCTAGAGATTACGAGAAAACTGTAAGACGCATTTGCAAAATAATCAGTCTCTCAGGATAAAGCCATACGCGGAAAGTATTTCCGGTTCGAAACCGCAAGGCATTGTCATTGGTCGCCATTGTCACACGCCGGAAACGAGTAATTTCCAGAGATAACATTGTGATTAACCGAGTTTAACATACCTGCCGTATTTACAAAGTTTATAAAAAGAAGGAACATCGGCTCCACTTCTGTCATCTTGAAACAGAATTGTTTGCTGCTTTGAAAGCGCCTTTTGTGTTCTTTGTCAACAGAACCTGAAACCACGCCGCAATGTCGAGTGATCTTCTTTGTCTTCATTTCCGGCCGCCAATAACAGATAACGTCACCATTCCGTTTCCGGTTAGTTTCCGCAAGCTTGCGGTGATACGCTGTCACGTGCAGGCATTTTTGATCAACAAACGGTTGTGAAACAGTCAGGCAGACCGCTTGCAACGCTTTTGAACCTAGACGAGACGTTCATGCCGTTGGTTTTTTTCTCATCCCAAAACGAGCTCGCGGCGTCGACTTTTCAGTTTCACCCAGGTGACAATTTCGACAATTTACCCGCCGCGTAATTTCCGGTTTACAGTGAAGGGGTCACTGTGTGATCTGTGCACTCCACAATAGCCGTGCTAACTCCTGTCCTGTTTCATTTGTTTCTTGTGGTTTCAGCTTTTCGTGGGCGTAGAGCGGAAATATCAAGAGGTAGAAGGCGTAGAAAGCCGGTAGCATGTATTCTACGTTAGAACATCAGCCGAGTTTAAACTGCGCAGACAAACGGCCTCGACTGGACGGTCTACCACTGACTCACGAACCCCGTGTTTGGCCTTACAGCCCAAGACCAGAAATGTACCCGTATCAAATCGATGCAAGCGATCACAGCAAGTCGAACTCAAGGTAAGTGTCTTTTGCTGTTAAATTTCTACCACCACTTCGTGATCTTAAGGGGCTTTTTATGAACTACATTTCCAATAGTAAACGTGCGCCTGGTCTTGAAATCATCTGAAACTGTTAAAGCAAGTCAGGAAAAAAATAATTGTCGTCGTGTCGTCTTTCCAGCCAAATTTAACCCACATGTCAGACCGGTGCTTCCGCTCTGATGCTGTCTTTGCGCTTTCGATAACTGCTGCTAACCACCCTTAGCTGTTTCCTCTGGTATCGTCATTAGACTAGGAAGGAAGGCCTAGCGCTAGATCGCGCTACAGAAACAAAACGATCTCTTTAGGTATCCCGCGCACGATTTAAATTCTCGTTAGCTCTTGGCAAAGCGAAGGAAACTATTCAGACAATTTTGAAATATTCATCAGCATCGACGCTTACATTTGATTTCACGGTTGACTTCGGTGAATATTCCGTGCGCAAACCAAAACAAAGGTAAGCTAAGTTTTTACACCCTTTATTTTATTCAGCTGTTCGTTTTGAATTGAAATGACTTGTTTTAACTTACGAGTACTTAGCTCGGCAATCGGCTTTCGCAAACAAGGTAAAACCAATAGAATTGATATCTTCTTAAAATTGTAAAGCTGGCGTTGTGAATAATCTGGTAAACACTCGTTGCTCTCAGTTTATAATGATGCGGTATATAAGGTGATTGGAATTATCTGGAGACGCCTTCGGCAGTAATAATTACCGCCCTTTTGTTCAGCAAATGTTGTCGGTGGAATATCTTGTTTGTTCTCCTTCCATTTTAAGAATCAATCCAATATAAAACAACAGAGAAATAACTTTTTGTATGGCCTAAAATGTCCCTCTGTCGTTTTTGTAATGTAGAATCTCCGAGGATGAAATCGAAATTTATACGGTGTTTGAATGAAATCATAACGTTTAGTTTTGGAGAATGGTACAGTTAATTGTTTCTTTGGGTGCCTATTTACAAGTAAAAAGAAGCTGCAATACACCAAGGGAAAACTTGTATAAATTCTTTAAACTTTGCCGAGTAAAGAGGAAGCTCTTTGAATTTCCTGTTTGGAAATGCGTAAAAGTCCCTTCAATTGGAATATTGGATTTTTTTCTGGTTTAGCTTTCCGGATTTTAGTGAGACCCTCAAAGGGGAATCCTTATTTCTGTTTAAACGCGCATGAATAATTATGAATGTTATTCCTTTCTGATCAAGCCTTCAAAAAATGCTTGCTCTGAAAGATGGCAGTGTAAGAAAGTTCATTTCTGTTTTATTTTATCTTTGTAAAGAACCCTAATTATCGGTACAAACTGGTGAGTTACAACGCGAAAGTGAAGGGTTGTACGAGGAATTTGCGGAATGCACAATGCAGACATGGGTTTGGTCAGGTCTGGTCTCCGAAGTTCGAAAACAACACGTTATCTATCAACTCTTGTGTAGTTTTCTTGACAGAAAATAGCAATATGACTTCGAAGTGGGGCAAGCCTAATTATAAAGATGGAACTCTCACTGTTTTAAGCTGAGAACACCGGAAAACACTTGAGGCCACTTACGGTATCGTAGAAATTCTTTCATATAAAAATTAAGGCTTCAAAAAGCTTTGAATTTGTGGAAAATCAATTCAAACGTCGCTGCTTCGCTTTATTCCTCTTTCTTTCACCGCAATACGACTTGCTTTCGCGTCATTACTATCTTCAGAAGAGCAAAACAATATATCATTCAGAGATTCAAAATTGCTGTTGTCAGTTTTGCGTCAACGAAAAATGTGGAGCAAAAAAAAAAATGCTTCTTATTTTCACATGTATTTTGTTCTTGTTTCTTCTATACGCAATGCGATATTTCTTTTTGCCTAAGGCTTGGGAAAATACTGAGGGACATTTGCAAACGCCAGTACTTTTTTTCCAGTTAGCACAACGGCTTACGTAATAATTCTTTTGTCTTTCTTTTCGCTTCCAACACGCAAATGCTTTCGAAAGAAATCACTGAATGCTGAGGTCAGGCCAAATTTGGAAGCTTATCTCATTTATGCCTTCATGGCAAGTTTGCGGTCCTTAAGCACGTATTTTTTATAGTTTCGATCCAGCTTTACGTAACTCTAACCACAATGGAAGGAGCTTTTGTTTTCGCTAATTTATTATAACCTTAATCTTCCTGTTCGGCCTCCACATTTCATCACGTCTTCAAGATTTTAGGCATGATTAAAGCCTCGAGCTCATTGTTTGTTCAAGGCGCGAAACTTGCAAAAGAGAGCCTAATTACGGTCTGAAACCCTGCTCGGAAATTTGCCAAGTCACGATTTTTGGAAAGTTGGCCACGCTGCGCTTGAGCTGGTTGAGAGAATTTTCGCTTTTTTGGAACTGACTGTTGCCATTTGACGCTGAATATTCTCCCTGGCGCCGTATTTTGTTTTGGTCCGTTTCCTAGAAATGCTAATATGAATTATTTCCTCGAGAGTGGATTTTCAATGACCCTCTTCTCTTTATAAGGGGTTTTTACGTCAGAGGCGTATTAAATACGTGACGTATATCAGTTGAAACGAGCTTTAAAGACATCTTTTTTTCATAACTCGAAAATAAACCGTGGGTTGCCAAACTTGAATCAGTCACAGTGGACTACTTCTGCTTGGAGCAGACATTATTCAGTTCACCTCTGTTCAGAATGTTTTCCTCATCCAGGTAGAGTTATTTACCAAATTTATAAGCTAAGCTAAAAATATAAACGGTTAGTTCCGTCCGTTTTGGGTTATACCGGAATTCCGAGATCGTTGATGGCCCAACCTAACTATTTATAAATAATATCGTTTCCCCGCTGTCGAGCTTTAATTCCAGAAATTTCATCATTTGTATTTTTGTCTGGGCGTTTATTTCACTATGTGTTCATTGGCAACTGACTTTGGAAAAACCACAAACAAACGGGCACTGCCCTGCCGGGTCAAACATCTGCTTCGACCGAAATATAGAGATTTTTTTAAATGGTTGTTAACCTCTTTTCTGAAGCCGCCTTTTTGTCTGCTATTTCATGGATGAACTCCAAAAGAAGCCGTGACTTCCGAAATATTTGTAGGCCCGAATCGTGCGGAGAATACAAACAACGCTGCACAGGAAATTAGTCATTGAACATTTCCGGTTACATCAAAGAGTTTATAAGCTCTGTATCACGCTATCCGCTCATATACGTGGTCAGGCGGCTTTAGTTTATTTTCAGTTAGGAATTCGATCTGTTGTGAACGCATTGATGGCTTGTGTTTTTCCCAGGTTAGACCCAGCTCTTGCCTACCCCGTTCCTCTAAGACCGAGTGTCTTTCAACACGCTCGCTTCATCGACAAAATGCAGCCAAGTGTGGCCAGAGTGAAACAAGAAAAGTTCGAAGGTGGCTACCAAGAGGAACCGTTGAGTGAAGGTATGTCGATTATTCGACAGTTCAGTGCTGCATCGCTAGGATGTCCTCGTTGGATGAAAGTTTCAAGTATCAAAATGCGATTCTAGAATGAGACAACTGATTTTAAATTTATTATCTACCCACTAATACAGATCACTTGCTTTACTTGAAAATTAGCAAGTTAAATGAATTCAATAATCGAGCCTACATTCTGTTCCCTTAGTTTTACACGAACTAGTAAAGAACAATCTTTTTGAGAGATATATGTTCTAAAACCGGAATACAATAAACTCAGAGGAAAGGCTCGACATTTCGAGTAAGCTGATTTTACCGTATTGGCATGTAAAAACCTTTTGACGAATATTCCTATTTTCTAGTTTACAAAGTTCATTAATGAAACGTGAGCGAGACGAAAGCAGACTTTGAACTCAGAAGTTTCACGAATTTCCCAGTGTATCCATTTCTTGTCCAAATAGATTTATGTTTCAAGGTAAACTAAATAAGTTCATTGAGATCATTGTTCGCCCTAAATTGACGTAGTTTCTAAATTGAGGACTTTTAGTAAACAAAGTTTAAAGAATGTGAAAATGAAAACAACATGAAGTAATGATTCATTTTTCGTTAAAGACAAGGCGTTGAAAAAACAAACAAACAAAAACGGTAACGTTTCGCTGGTTTCGAGCCAAAAACAGTCTTAAGTTTTCTGAGCCAGTAATCTGTGCGAAATTAAATTTGTAATGATTGCAGGGGAAATAAAAGATCGAAAAAAAAAAAGCTCACAGCGTACTTAAAAGATAAAGCAGTTTTCAGCCGGTTTTCTATCTTGACAAGAATAAACTAAGTAAATAATTCATAAGGGCAGTAAACTTGTTAACAAAAAATATATAAGCTGGTCATTTTCAGTTATTTTTACCGCAATTTGTTTTGATCATGAAAATTAGTCAAATATCCTTTATCTTACAGTATGGGTAACAACATTACATCAACTGTTTTTCAAAGAACAGCTTTTGATTTTGATTATTAATTTTGAACTGAACAGCTTTATGAAACGCTTTGACGTTTTAAAATTACAATTTGTATGTATTCATGTATTAAGAAGGTGCATCTCTTTACGTACGCAGCTGATCCAAGGCGATGGAGTCGAGAGGATGTCACTCGGTGGCTCCAGTGGACGTCCGAGGCCTTCAATCTTGGGAGCGTCCGACCAGACAGATTCCAAATGAACGGCAAAGCTCTCTGTCTCATGACGATGGACATGTTCCTCTACAGAGTCCCAGAGGGCGGTAACATCCTGTATCAGGACTTTCAGAGAAGACTCAGAAACGCGGTAGCCATGCAGACTTAGCTCATACGTTCTGACTACTTCGGTTTGCAGACAAAAGTGAGTTCAACTGGCTCTGACTTGGAATTTGGTGTCCGCTGCATGAACTGGGCCACACGCATGGGGTTGGAAGATAAAAACGTTGAGAGACTGATATCATGGGGATGTGTCGTTGCACGAGAGTGTTGCCAAGGAGGCCGTTAAGATGGAAAAACTGCATACAAGACAGTTTTTGCTTCTCCACAAGTTCGGAATCCGTTTGCTTGTGTATCGCAAGTTTGGAACTTTCAGTTATATGTGGAGAATGTTCTAGATAATTATGTTTATTTTTTAACGAGGTGGAAAGCTCTTTTCTTTGGAGAAAAAAAATCGACTGCTGAGGGATTACTGAATTTCGACGAAATATGCTTAGAATCAGCCTAGAACAAGAGATTTTTATAGAAGGCCTTAGTAACTTGGATTAACATTGTAGCCGCTTGTAATATTTGTATAAAAAGAAGATTAACTCCGACATGAGTATTTTAAATGGATGAAAACTGTGATTCCTTTCATGTAAATAGTTCATAGAGATGCTATAAAAACACACAAGCTATGCAATCTGAACATACCAAGTTTACATTTTCAAACAATGACAGTCATACGCCAAAAATATCAGTTATTTTTATTCATGGTATTTTCTAGGAAGTATTCAACATATGAAGCAATATAGTTTACATTAAAACAAAAGGCTTATTATTATTTTGATTTCGTGATTTCAAAAGCCCGAACATAGACAAAAATCCCGCAAATATTCCCCTTGTAATGATTGGAACTGATGTTTCGGCTTTTTGTGCTAAGCCATATAATTGTTAATTAAGAACAAAAATGCCGCGGTCTATTTATACCTGATCTTTTTCTCTCTTTCTTAGTAAGCCGCCTCACGCCATGTTGAGGCGCTTTCTTCGCTTTCGTCCACACTACGATGGACGAATCTGAAAACGGATGTTTCACTCTGAAAACGCATCACATGTTTTCCGTCTACATTCCGCCGGAGGAATTTAAAAACGTAACAATCACGGGTTATTTTGGATTTGTGTATGAGGAAACCTCGATCAGGGAAATCACATGATTATCGTGACGTTTTTCAAAAGTTCCGTTTTCAAAATGTTTTCCGTCCACACGAAAGCGAAAAGCCGGCATTTTCAAATTCCTCCGGTTTGAAGAGCGTTTTCGAAAAGCTCCGTTTTCGTGCCGGATTAGTGTGGACGGTAGGCCTAACCATAGAAGTAAAGCTGCGTTTTTAAATTTCTCCGGCGTAGTGTGGACGCTGCTTTAGGCCATTAAATTCCCAGGCGTGTTTAAAATCTTATTTCTCGTTATAATAACAACTCATCAGAAAAAAAAAAGAACATCAACAAGAAATGATTGTGTTTTGATGTACCGCCAAATCATCAACTGACAAAAGGTCTTGAATTCGGGGCTGAAAAGGCTTAAAAAAGAAAAAAAAACAAGACTATCATTGAACATCAGCTCTGGAGAAAGCTCTTTATTAATTCCGTATTTCAGTATTTCAATGTTCGTACTGTATCCATACAGTACATAATTCCCTTCCAGTTCTCTCGGTAAATGCCTTTCAGCTGGAATAATCCTTAACTCTTTCGTTCAGTTACAGTGTTTAGTCAGTGATGCCGAAATCCCCAGTTTGTGACCATTCGAATGAAATCCAGTGAGCGGTTCTTTTAAGTTGTACTATTTACTGATTCCGCACAAATGCAAGGTGAGCGTTTTGCATATGTGAACTCCCTCGGGTGTACCAGTAAGGTAAACGTATTGTTTATTAATTATATGCCGGACAAGCTTGAGGCGGTTCTGACGTTTTAGTCTGTACTTAAAATGTCAGGGATTACCCACTGTAATGAAGTGCATTAATAGTCATTAATGAAACATTATTGCACTTTCATGTCTATTTCACAACTAAAAGCTCTTGGGAAATTAGTTCTTGAGGTAAATTCGTCTTATCCACCTCTCCGATCCACTGCTGTGAATAAAGAAGGTATAAAAGAAAGCATAAAGAAGGTAGGATTAAGATACAAAGCCGGGAAAGTAAATAAGTGCCTCTCAGTCAAGCACTAAAAAATCGACTACTAAAATGACGGCACGTTTGGCAGACTCACCAGGTCAGGGATGAAAATCACAGACACTTTAACCCTATATATCCTAGGGAGTGGGGCGGGGGGCGGGGTGAAGAGCGGCGCAAAGTGCTCCTGAACAATATTCAAGCTGTGGTGGTCAAACTTTGTACCTTTTCCTAACATTTATCGAGGAACAGTTTGGTGTCTCTCTAAAACGAAACTGAATACCCGATTAAGCAAGATTTTCGATTTTAAATTTATAGAAATTTTAAACCAAAATCTTTTTTCATTCTTGTATTTTTATAGTTTGTTTTGTTTTTGTTTTTGTTTTGTTTTGTTTTGTTTCGTTTTGTTTGTTTTTTTCTATTTTTTTTTTTAAATTAATGCTGGGGCTGTTCTGATATTTTCTAGAAAGAAAAGTTAGAATTCCATGATGGTAGATCCAAGATGGCGGAATTTTGGAAATGTGACGTCGTTTAGGCATGATATGACGTCATGACTGGCACGTAACTACAGCTAAAGAACTATAAAGTAAACACGTTTAGAAGCTTCTACATGCCAATTAAGTTTTGTTACCATTTAGTTAATTCTTTTCGAGATGTATAGAGGGGGCAGGGTAGGGACACAAAGAGCCCCGTCCAAATGACAGGAAAGACCAGAAGTGGAGTAAATCGGCCCCATTTGTATTTTTTATAACTTTAATTGTATGATCCTTAAGTTCTGCTCAAAAACTCTCTATTATCTCAGCATAATTTCCGCCGGAGATAAATGGCCATTAAAGAGCGTTCGTGCTTGACGTTATTCTAGCATAAATTACGCCCGTGTCACGCGAACATGGCGATCTTACGTTTCATTAAGTTTTCTCAGAACAAGGAGCAATAGTTTGGCGCAATCTAATCGTCATCCGGGGAGCGAAAACCTCTAAGGGAATTTAAATTTCACTCAGGAAACGACAGAGGCGACTTTGAGGTAAGCGATTGGTTCTTGAGAAGTCGTTACTTGTCATCTTTAAAAAATAGAAAGAGCTGATTATAATTGTGCCGCTGGACGATCGGTTTCTGACATTTGTAGAGGGCAGACTGCAGCCCTAACAAAAAGCAAGATAATCGAAACCCTGGGCTAACCTTACTGCAATGGTAACCCTTCAACCTGACCCTAATGCTAACCCTAAAACCTAAATCTAGTCCGTAGTGCTAATCATATATATACCCTTCGGTCGTATGCAGACTTTACCTCTTATAAGAGGTTTAGTCTGCATACGACCGAAGTGTTCCATCAGGCGGAGCTTATCCCGGTTTCTGTAGCATAAAGCGACTAGGAATACTTCTACTCCCTCTCTGGATGGGATGCTAGTCCATCGCAGGATTACATCCAGCATAAAATTCGCCGGTACACATTGTACAACTGGTTGGAGAGACGCATTGTGAGAATAAAGTGTCTTGCCTGAGAACCGGACAGGAATTGAACCCGGACCGCTCGATCCTAATTTTCAAGTTTACTTACCCTAAACTATACAAAACCTTACGTTAAGAGTTTCAAGCTGCAGTCTGTAAATGTTACAGACCGTCCATTGACGAGAGTAGATGAGAATGAGCAGATCAAGACTCGAAATTTCAAAGTCCTTATCTCCAAAACTTTAATAAACAATGAAATCAGAATGTATGATTAAACTTCAATTCAATCATTGCATAATTAAAATTAATGTAAGTGCATAATTACTGCTATAATTATGCTTCTGCAAACATAATTGCATCATGTAGTGTCGTCGATACGCAAACACTGAGAAGCTTTAGTTACTCCCTCGGTTTTTTGCCGCTACTCTGAATTTCCAATTAACAGTAAATTAGCTCACCTGAATAGCGGCATGCATGCTAACCTTCTGTGGAACAAGAACAAGACAGATGCAGTCGTTTTATACAAACTTATTAGATTGACACAAGTCACCCAAGAAAGCAACAATAATGATGATTACACCAACTGGGGTGAGAGAATTCAGTATTTTCTCCTCTGTAGATAAAATGAGAAGAAATTCTTGGGTTAAGCAGTCTCGATCAGGTCAGGGGCACCTAACGACCGTTTTCTCTGAAATGCTTTTAAACGCTGTTTTAGGCTATCTGAAGTACTTTTTTAAAAGCTCTGTAGGTTAGTTTTAGGTTGCGCTAAAAAAAAATTATTTGCTCGGTTATTCTACGGGAACTTGAGTATTCTCGAATTTATCAGGGCTTTTTTGTCCATTTCCCGAAAACCTTAGGTCTTATCGCCTTTCCGAAAGTGATAGCTTAACTTTTTTCGGTTCCCAAAACGACATTTTTAACAATCCGAAAACAACAGACATTAAATTTCTCATATCACGAAAGTTCGTAAGAAAATTAGAGGGGATTAAAGGCCTCCCGAACAGATAATTTACCAAAACGATCCGTTGGGTGCGCCTGTCAGGTGGTCAATTATTATCCACATCATTACTGTTTTCTTTTGAAGCCCGCCATACTCGTGCTACCAGGAGCCATAATCGGGGACGGAGACCGTAAGTCTCGGGATTCGCGCGCATCTATGATATGGGACAATTTTTCTATTTTTAGAACAAATTGCGCCATCCTGACGTCATATATCCGCGCGGATTCACGCACATGTCGGGGGCTCTCGCGTGGATGTTGTCACGTTGCGTGATCTAATGGTGAGAGTTGAGAGATTCTCTTGCGTATT
>Ga0126338_10000059_pt1 | contig 35139 bp, 20 predicted proteins | sample OrbCmetagenome_2_FD_92529 | JGI IMG/M metagenome (GOLD analysis project Ga0126338, IMG submission 92529) | Coral microbial communities from Petempiche,Puerto Morelos, Mexico - Orbicella C C metagenome | ecosystem: Host-associated > Invertebrates > Cnidaria > Coral | place: Petempiche,Puerto... | reverse complement strand
GCAGCAGTGGAGAAAATTCCTTTTGAATCCAAAGAATAAAAAGGCCTTCACAGAGTTTGTGGTAAAGGGGTGGAGACGGGATTAATACAGAACAAAGTTGACAAGCAAGGTCACTTTTCGGGCGAAAGTGACTGTTACGAGATTACCTCACAAGCTGCCAATATAGTTGAAGAGCTCAACTCCACCCAGGAACAAGCTGATACCAGGCTTATTCTACATGCAGCTCATGCAGCTAAATTGGGCCACAAGGTGGTGGTTGTGGCATCGGAAGATACAGACGTATTCTTGCTTTGCCTGGCGTTTAATTGCTTTATTCGGCATCCATGTAAGTCAAGTGTGGAGCGCAGACAAGACCTAGATATGTCAGTATCTCCAGTGTGGTGGCAGCCGTAGGAGAACAACTTTGCAAATGCCTAATTGGTATGCATGCTTTCACTGGTTGTGACACAGTGAGTGCCTTCGCTGGTAGGGATAAGATAACAGCCCTACGACTTGTCAAGTAACAGACATCTTACCAAGATGGGGATGGAATGGGTTCTATCAGATATGCTTTTTCAGAGCCTTCAAGAGTTTACATGTAAGCTGTACTGCTCTCAACCAGGAACTGATAACATTAATAAGCTGAGGTACAGGTTATTCTGTGCCAAGAAGGGTAACATTGACTCCACCCAATTACCACCTTGTGTTGACTGCTTGTTCAAGCATACGTCTCACACAAACTTCCAAGCAGCCATTTGGAGGCGAAGTCAACAAAGCTGCCAAGGGACACGACCCCCATTGGTTTTGGCTGGCGCGAAGACGGTGATAACTTTGCCATTGACTGGATGAGCGGTGACCCAGCCCCTACAGCCATGCTAGAACTACTGTCTTGCTCCTGTACAAGGTCATGCCAACTTCCTACCTGCAGTTGCCTGGCAAATGGTTTGAAGTGCACGGATGTGTGCAAGCTAGTAGACTGTGACAACAGATATGAAGATTCTATTGAGGAGTTTGTCTCAGATGACAGCGAAGAAGACGAAGAAATCTAACTTTAATTCTTAGTGTAACACATGTACAAGCAGTTTCTTATATCCTGAATAATTATTCATATTTAGCATTTGGCAAGTTTAGCCATGGAAACCATCCAGGAACAATTTCTTTAAGTTAAAAATAAGTTGTTGACATAAGCTCTGAAAACGTTTGCGATTTTCAATAACTAAAAGCCAGTGTATGTAACATGACTGTATTTGCATTTGCTTGTATTTGACCAGAGTAATCAGATTTGTACCAGTTCTATCTGTTCAGCCCAAACGTGTCATTTGCAATTGATCACGTGATAAGCCTGGTATAGCTACTCATTTGACATGGTTATCATATACCCAACTAAGCAAGAGGAGTCAATGTAGTTTAGAACGAGCGTTCGAAAGTAACCAATGCAATTTACACGAGCACTTTCTTTTTTTTCACATTTTCTGTCTTATTGTTCATATTTATAATTTGACAACTGTTGCCATGGAAACAATTCAGGGATAATACCTATAAGTCATATATAAGTTATTGGAATTAGGACTGAAAACTGCGTTTGAAGTTTGTGATAACCAAAAATCGATGTATGTAACATTTCCACGTTTGCATTTAATTGTTATTAGGCATCTTTTTATCAATTCTGCTTATTCAGCCAAACCGTGTGACGTCATTTAATCACGTGATAATCCTAGTAAAGCTACTCATTTGGCATGGTTATCATACACCAAAATAACCTAGAGGAATCAATGTTGTTAAAAATAAGTGTGAGAATTTGTCCCTCGTTTTGGTACCAAATGGCTCTTTCCAGGGTCCTGGCCCATGGACTATGTTGGTGGTGTTTACTTCCACTACTCTGTCCTCTATATCCCAAGGATAGGAGGAGGGGGGGTCATTTTATGGCCATGTTGGTGGTGCTTAGTTCCAATACTCTGCCTTCTACATCCCAAGGTGAGGAGTGGTAGGAAGGGTTGTTTCATGGCCATTTAGGTGGTAGTTCCACTGCTCTTTCCTCTCTATCCCAAAGGGAGGTGGGGGAGGGGTCATTTTATTGCCAGGTTGGTGATGTTTAGTTCCACTACTCTGCCCTTTATATCCCAAGGGGAGGAGTGGTGGGAGGGGGTTGTTTTATGGCCATTTAGCTGCGAGTTCCACTGCTCTATGCACCAGACACTGCTCTGTCTTCTATATCCTAGGGGGTCTGTTATATGGACATTAAAGTGGTAGTTCCACTGCTCTGTCCTCTATATCTCAGGGAGTGGTATTCCCTTATTTTGGTCTACACAGGGACATGCCGCTAGACAGGGTATGGTTTTCTGGCCTCGCTGTCCTGATCAGCACATACAATAGACCATTTTTGTATTCTCGGTATAGGACTGGAACCAGCTTGCAACTGAGGCTAATGCAGGGAGTCTTTTTAATGATATATCCTGCATGAACCTCCATTGCAAGCTAGTTCCAGTTCAGTACCAAGAATACGAAAATGGCCTATTTTACTTGCCTCTGTCCTAAACAGGGTTGGAGCCTAAATCAGATTGATGACAAGTGCATATTGGCAGAATAGATCGTGAATGGTAAAAGAAGAGAGTGACTGTATATTTTGTCACTGGTCCCAAACAGAGTCTTAAAATAAGAGGTGTCGTCTTACACAGGGTAGGTTTTTAGAGTAGTTTTGTCTTAAAAAGGGTCAGGATTTCAAACCCCCAGTGGCACCCCTATACTCAAAGATGGGTCGAGTGCCCCCCCCCCCTCTCCCCCTACTCTTTATATCTATATAGAAGACAAACTAGTGGAACTTAAAACCACCTAAACAAATGGCCATATTTAATTAGCCTGGAAACCATCTTAACATCTTCTCACTAAACCTAGTAGCTCACTTCACGTCCTAATATCTGCTAAAAATCCAGAGTTTTTAAAACCAACTTCTCTTTAACCAGGTCCTTTCTGATGAGTATGTATAAAAAGTAATAGACACGAAAACATTCCAGAAGCAGAACACAATAATGGCAAGATTCTTCCTTGTTATAATACAGAAAACAAATTAATTTTGCCATTTTTAACAATACTTTCAAAAGTAAAACTAACAATTCAACATATATAAAACATTTGCATTTATCAGTTACAACAGATAAGCTACCTGGAAATAAGAAGGAAAAAACTTACATTTAAACCAGGTTTTTAAAATGATCTGATACCTTCAAAAATTAATCATAGTAAACTATTCTTTCTCAAAAAAAGTATTTTTCTACTTGAAATTAATTTCATTCAGTACGTAAAAACGTTAAGCTACAATTTTATTAATTAAAAATAGTAAAACTTGACATCACAAGCATGTCCTGTAAGAGAAGACAAATATAATATTATTACAAATAAATGTTTTATATTTACTTAGTTACATTCAGGAGTAGTTATAAAATGGTCAGGTCTGTGAGAGTTTGTTACTACCAGTTGTGATGTAAATTGAAGCAGAGTTAATGATGGTAGTTAAGCTTTTTGCATGAATGGAACTCGGGAAAACGGGAAAAAAGTAAACAACAAAAAACTTTCCTAAGAAGTGGGATGTTCAAGTGATTCAATTTAGTCTCCTCAGGGATTTGGAAATTCCTATACTGTGCAGTTGTAAGCTCCCTGGAATCCCCCATAAATTATATAATTCACTGTAGTGATATCCCCATAGTTTCTCAGGGGTGTAGCCAGGATTTTTCAAAGGGGTGTCACACTGTCAAAGTGAGGGTACTCACCAGATTGTCATGTCGTTTTTCGCCAACTGTTGTAGGTTGTTTGCTTAAAAACGCTTACAAAAGGGGGGTCATGGGCACCCCAGACCCCCTTAGCTATGCCCTGGTTTCTGCACCCTGTAGAGGAGGGAGGAGTACCTTACCTAAAAAGCCCAAAGGGTGTGTGTCACCCCAATTGGTCGTCTGAGAGGGTTTCCCTACCCAGGTGCAAAAATTATTAGTGTTTTGTACCTCTGTATTTTCTTGGTCAGCTTACAGAGAGATCCATCATTGCTGATGTCATTTTTAACAGTTTTCTTTAAAAATATTTAGCATATTAGCTTTCGTACAGAAAAGGCATTATGAAAAATAATGAATTGACTCTGTGAAACTTAGAAATTGAAGCAATTTCTGGCTCTTTGAGGGTAACTTCCAAGGCAAAATTGGCTATCAAATACTGCAAAATCTCTGGGTAGCAGAAAAGCACTAATGAGCCCATACATTCTTTGTAGTGTTTTTTACCCCATAATTCACACAAGTAGTATTCAATACACCGGGCTCAAATTCCCTGGGACGGTTATAATATTGTACTTTGCCCCTCCAATACCCAGCACTGACATTTTTGTAGCCAAATTGAGGCAAATATTGTAAACAAAGATTTCCCTCTAAGAACCTAAAGAGATGTCTACGTCTACCCCTGCACATTTAACACTGACCTAGTGTAACTATGAGTTTTTTTTCTAAATATATAATTGTATATATTTTTAATTTAATTATTTGTAATTCCTGAATTATGTATATGCTTTTTTTGCATTTGAATTCGAATGAAATCAACAGCTGGAAGAATCAAGTGTTTTATTGGGTTCGTAGTTTGCATAGTAAACAAAATAAAACAAAAGCAGTGAAGCGGGGAAAATGAAGCGTGAAAGTTCAATATAGATAAATTAATTAAAAAAATAAAGACTGACCGAGTACCTCAGTATTCAAATGTAATAACTTAAACTTATAATTATGTATGGTTGAAGTTTGACCACAGAAATCAGAACCTCTTGCCTGTGATTTTCTCAGCGTGTTTTCGATCAGTCATCTTCATCGTCGTCACATTCGGGATAGAAAATACTCCACTCGTCTAAGAATTCGGCTAAATTTTTTCCCAACAATCCACCAATGTAGATACTTGGAGCCAAAACAAGGAGTAATTTTGTGGCTCCTATCCTTGTCGACGTAGGTTCTTGCTTTATGTGACTTGAAACTGAAGCAGTTCTTGTCCGATGTAATGATTTAGAGCACAAAATATTACGTGCTCTTGAGATGCTCTGTCTTATGCAAATTGCGAACATTGTCCTTGTTGGCAGGCACTTCTCTTGTTCTTCCTTGGCCAGGGAATGCTTGAGTAGAATGCCTATGAATGAGTACAACAAAGAGTTTAGAAGAGATGACGATGGGCCACTTTCAAAGAATTAACTGTCCACGGGGAGTAATCAGGCCTTTTTTCCGCCCTGGGTCAGTGCATGACAACTCTCGCCCTAATATTTGTGAATGAAACCCGCGGGATTTACGCGGGATCATTAAGCCTTACCGAACATCTTCCGACAATTTATCGAGGAAGTTTCGTCATCCCTCGTTATCATCGGAGTAAAATATTCCCAAGGAGCCTTGCGGAGTGGGATTGTTTCGTCTCGTGCTCTCAGTACGTCTGGATTTTCCGGTCGCAAGCGGGTTCATCTTTAGTTAGTTTACGGTTTTTAGAGTGTATTAATGGTGCTATAGTTTTCTTTGTTTCTTTTTCTTTCTCGCTTCGTTTTTGTTGTGAAATTAGACAGGTTTTGTTTTTTTTAAGTGTACAAAAATGTCTAGCTGACTCGGAGTCCTTGTCGTCGACGTGACGAAGTGTTAGCGATTTGGCTCGTCGTTTCGTTTTCACCTTGAATTTAGATATTATCCTAATGTCTTGTATTCACTACAAGTTTCGAAGTGCTCTAGAATATGACACAATTACATTCGACGGGCTTTCTATCTCGCTCGCCGACCTCAAGCGGTCTATTATTACTCAGAAGAAGTTCGGAAAAAATTCCGACTTCGACTTGGAAGTTACAAATGCCCAAACTAAGGAAGGTGAGGTGTTCTTTGTACACGTTGTCTTTTTCGTTTAGTAATCATCCGTTAAAACTGTGTGGTTCGACATGTAGTTGGTTACAAAAAAAGTGGTCAATTTGTGTGAAGACTTGCGTCGTTCCGTTTGAAAGTGACATGAGGTGGCCTGTAAGCTGTTTTAGCCTATGTTTTATTAAGTTTGATGATGTATTGAGATCAAACGGTTAACGTTGATCAGGTTTATCAGGTTGATTGAGTTTTCTCGTTTTCAGTTCAGCTAGTGGTAAACTTTTCCAACCAATATCAAACATGATTCAAGTATGGTTGATTTGGTTGAAGTTTGCCAAAAGAAAAAAAAATGTTGAAATTACAGTTCTTATATAAGTTTTCTGAACTCATCTGAAAAAGAAGGAGTAGACCAAGCCAACCGATTAGTCGAAAATTACCCAGTAGAACATGGCCCAACAGTTACTAACCATTTCAAGTTAGAATGGCTGGGAAAGAAGCAATTTTTTAATACCTCTGTGCTTGTTGACAGTATATTTTAACCAGTATATTTTACCAGTCCAGATGTTCTATCTACAGCTGTGTAGGCAAGGAAAATGAAATTTTGTGTTCTTGGGCAAGCTGATAGAAGCAAGCTGACTTGCTTAGCAAAATCAAATAAATTTCCCTTACATGAAACACATGTAGTAGTAGTAATGACGCAACACAAGGCATTTTCTCAGATTGTGTTGTTCCAGAAAATATCCATACTCCTCCCACAGAGTATTTTTTGGGGGTTTAACCCCTCCTGATACACATATTTAGTTCAAAGGCTTTGATGATTAAAATCTTGAGAAGATCATACAGTAGCTTATTTAAGGGCAGGCACATGGACATAGCAATCAGAAATTTAGCAGTTGGTAATATTGTGAAAGCTGCTAGTGAAAATTTTGAGCACGACTGGCCAATTTGCTGTTAGCTACCTCATGATGAAATTCTTGCTTGGTTCCATCTGTTTGCTCAGTAATCACAACCTAATACATTGCTAGATAATCTTAGTCAAAGTTGTCAAGTCATTGATGGTGTATTTATTTATCCTTCTGGTAGAGTATAAAGATGAGATGACAATGATACCAAAGAATTCCTCTGTGGTAGTGCGCCGCATTCCTGTTGGACCAAAGAGCAAAGCACAACTGGCAGCGTAAGTTCTGACACTTCTTGTAATGTAGCATTTCTCCCTGGTTCATGAAGTGGTGTCCTGGACTCGGTATATTTCTTCAAGTAATAGTGACAACAGTAATTGTTATATCAAAATTTATTATCCTGTAGTATCCTTTCCAGTCAAAAGGAAGAAGCCTTTTGACTAGTTCATTAAAATGTGTATAAATTATATTATATCATCTTCAAATTAATGAATGTCTCCAAATGATGCCATATGACGCTTGATCTGTGTAAATGTATTTACTTTCAATATTGCCAGTGTTTCAGTTACTGTACAGTCACAAAAAGGATTGACAGCCTCTAAACATGTCAACCATATCACTTCCATTCATATGAATGGTAAAACTGCAGTATAAAATTTATACAACCAAAATTTTGTTGTGTAGCTTAGAAACACTACAGCATGGAATTTGTATAGTGTACAGTGTTTTGCCCAACTATTGGACTCAGTTAATCTTCTTGCCAAATAAAGAGTGGCAATAGGCATTTGAAATGTTGCAATTGGCATTTCAATTGCCAGCATGGCAATACAAACTTGATTAATCAAGAGAAACTGGTAGCTCAGTTTGGTAAAGTTTTGAGTTAACAAATGCATCATCTTACAATGGAATGTCAATTTTACTCTCCAGGGAAAGATCATCTCCTTTTTCAAGTGGAGAGCAGAAAACAGTATGTACATGGTTGAAGAATAATTTTGTAATCAAATTAAACCTGTGCTATCTCTTTTAAAACAGTAATTGTAAATTGTAGCTTGTATTGATTTATGATAATATGGTCACACAATTTTAAAGGAACACTGTCTTTTCTTTAAAGCACAACTTCAATAAGTACAAAAATATGCCTGGATTGCAGAAAAACTCCAAAATTAGAAAGGGAGAGTTTGTTTTCATGTTATTGAGGATGGAAAGTAGTTCCCATAATAGTTGTAAACGGACTCGAAAACATCACACTTGGTCTAGTAGCTTTTGAGTTCAGATCTATCAGGTTCATTGTTTTGCAACTTAAAGGAAAGGCTTTCTGTGACCATTTAGAGTTGTTAAATCCTGTGAACTGAAAAAAATGAATTCCTCATTTTGTGGCAGTTTTAAGCAAATAACTGATGACGGTGCTCCTTTAAGGCTGATTTTCACATGTTTCAAGAAAATCCCAGATGATCAGGCATTAATTTTTCCTGATGGTCCTTTCTCTTGTGCTATGGAGAACACATTTTAATTTTAAGCTTCTTGGGAAATTTAAATCAAGCATAAAAGTATGGCACTGTACCAAGCTAACATACCATATTTCTTTGTCTATAGATTGCACCTATTTTTCAAAAAGATGCATGTAAAATTGGATGCAGCTAACATGTGGTATAAATCAAAAGTATTTAAATTGATGGATAAAATTTAGAAATTGTATTGCTATACTTTGCATTCTTTGAATAAACTTGGCCAAGCTGCATGCTCCTTTGAAAATGCTTGAAGTCGTATTTTTCCAAGAAACATAGGGTTATACATGAGTGCAACCTATATACATGCTAATATGGTATTACAGAGAACTCAGGTCATCATATAATGTTTGTTTTCATCATGGTGATTGTGGGCTGTTGCAGATATCTAGGACAAATGTTCTAGAAGCTATTATTGTTATCTGTAAATCACAGAATATCCCAAAAGATCACAGATTTATAGGGTCATCATGTTTTCACCAGCTTGGGATATCTGGGATGGCTAGGAAACAAAATTTAAATTGTCTGGGATTTTCCTGACATTTGAAAACCATGCTTTAAATTGCTGGCATTGAGTATTCTGTATACTAAGAATACCAAGTTCGTTGCTTCTTTTGCCAGATGATTCTCACAGTCTTCATTTTAAACAAGTACTGTATATTAAGTGTACAAGTAGTTCAGTTGCTAAGCTTTTTTTAATACACTGTTTTTAGTGATGTATCCCTGAGTTTAGGTGGACAAATGATCACACATGGGGTGGGAGTTTTGAATTTGAAGCAATCCTGCTTTTAAGGTGTACTAAGAGTGTCTGGTTCTCAGATATATGTATAAAATTGTCTAAGATGTTTTAAAGGGGGTGAACTACACTGTAAGTTAATGAAGGCTTTTTGTTGTGAAGCTAGGGAATGTACTAAATGCATTGCCTCTCTTTTAGCTTTGCCTTGACAGTAATAAATATATTTTACACTTGAAAGAGTTTTGATTTTGAGTGTAGATATTAAAAGTTATATATGCAAATGGACACTTCAGTCAAAGAACTCTTCTTCAGTCTATGTGTCAGAACTTTACACATTCCCAGTTTCACTGGGCAAGAAATCAGAACTTTGTTCTTGTCACATTGTCTCAAAGGACAGTCGCAAATATGGAAAGATACATTCCCTTTTCAAGAATGTTTCCTTGCAATAAATGTCTTTATCCATTTCCAAGTTGGATATTTGCACCTTTGATTATTTGGGGCACCCTATTTGATCTTCTCATTAAGTGATGTGTGGAGAAGTTGCCAGAATTATTATAGTATGGATTACAGCACTAAAACTGTGGCAAAGCTGATCATCTATGATAGCCCAGGACAATGGCTCATCTCTGTTTGTGCTCAAAGAAGAGCTTACCAACAGCAATATATGAAGGTGCTTATATGTACAGATATGGAAATTCATAGGAAATCTGGAATATCTAATGTTATGGCCTTACACAGCTACTGGCAGGAAGAGAGATAATGGAGATTCTGATGTTCCACTAACACTGTCATTGTAACACCTCTAAATAATTGCATGGCAGAAAGTATGGAAACTTTCTAGAAGAACAAGGAATTTCCTTCCTCAACACAGCCCCTTTCTGTTTAGCATGTACATTCAAGTTCTTTGAACTCCCATGATCATGCAAGTAACCTTGTGCATGTGAACAGTTGAAGACAGCTTATTACACTGGAAGGGGCTGATAGTACCACAAAGATGTATCCAAGTCCAAGGTTTCGTTGATCAACTCTTCTGGCAAGCACTATTCTATGATACCAAATTTGCCATGTGCAAAGAGGAGATGAGGTTTCCTTATTAAATCTAGTCTTTATCCAGGGTTGCCTTGCAAGCTGACCCACTCTGAACATTACCGTTAAAATAGCTGAAGGACTCTGCTTAAATGATAAGGTTATCACATGTTAACTGGGTACACTAGAGCAGCAGACTGTATTATTTGTCCCAAAATTTCAAATTGTGAGGTGAATAACAAGTTCATTCAACCATTGCTTGATGATGCTCAATATGCAATTGAACAGTCAAAGTTTGAATGAAAGCATTGATTATTGTCCTGGATTAATAGAACTTATAAATTGTCTCTTTAAAGCAGAACCCTTTAGCTGTTTTGACTGCAAAGCTGAGGCTGTGCCACATTGCTATATCTCCTTTCTAACCAGGATAAGAAAGACTGGAGATCATTCAGTGGGTACAAACTGAGTTGTACATCAAACGGGAACAAGTGTGCATGGCCGCATATCATTTCAAAAAAAGCAAAAACACAGTCATATGGAGTGATGTGTCAGTGATGCAATAACTTACGACAAGTCTATGGCGCAACAATGGTTGTGTAAGACAGGACAAAATATTGTACGAAAATGAAACAGGTTTTAGAAACATATGACAGTTAGCATCAGATAAAATAATTGCATGACACAAACAGAATGGAATGGAGGTTACAACTGTATAACTGGTTTCCATACAATTGCATACACACATTTACCATCATACAATCCACTTGGATTTTGTGGGTAAAACTGTGTTGCATGCAGTGCGCTAATGAAACGTCTACTGGTAAATGACATGACAACTGACGTGTAGGACAGGAAAAATACTGAAGATCAATGTTGCATTACTTAAACAATATGGAATGTAGGTTAAGCCTGTAAGCACAAGCGCAAGCACAAGCACAAGCAAAATCATCTGAACCGTCCGCCATTTTGGAAAACTGATCAGGTGCAAGGTAATCTAGATCCAGTGTTTTCATTGGCCAAACAGAACCATGTGTGGGAAATATCTTCGTGCTTGTGTTATGCCTGAGTGGTATTTTGGTTTTACTTGTTGCAGTGCAAACGTGAGCATCAGCACAAACACAAGAAAAAGGAAAAACCTGATTCTTGTGCTTGTGCTTGCACTTGTGCTTATGCCTGCGTCAAGGCATTTTTAACAGTGAAATAAAAATTTTGTGTTTGCATCTGTGCTTGCTCTTGTCCTTGCGTCGCTAGTGAAAACCAGACTTTACAGCTGTAAGCCAGGTTTCCATACTATTTCAGACAACTGCAGTGCACTGTAGATGATCACAGGATCAAACATCAAAAATTTGTCATTCATAACAATGCATGCATTTGCCAACATAAATTGGCCCAAAGCAAAGTATACAAGCTCTTCATTTGCCCAGGTTCATATGGATAGCAGGCTTTAGACAGACTCTTCTTTGGAAAGGAAATTGCCCTGATGTTTTGTCTTAATCCATTTGAGCAATCACAACCCCCTTTTAGGGCATCCTTTGTGTAGGGTTACTATAGTCACCTTATTAAAAAGTACATTACGTTTCTGCTTTGTTTTGGTCAGTATTGAAACAAAGTCAAAATGCATTTTAATTGTAAAGATTACAAGCACATGGATTTGTCATAAAATCATGTGGGGGACTGGTGATTTATGAAATGTTGCAAAATTTGGCAAAAAAAGGTAAAATTATGAGAAAAATAGGAGACATGCTTTAGCTGTTTCCAGCTACAAGGAGTTAAAACATCACAGCAAGCTTTAGAAGAATGTTAAGCTAGCAGAAATTCAAGTGGATAGGATAATAGAATGTTGAATTTATGGAGTAAATTGGTTTATTGGAAAATACAAGATTTTATTTTTTCAATTACTAACTCTTTGTTTTGTAAGAGCACAGGGTTGTATGTAATGACTGATGCTTGTAGTTGAATTGTCTCTTATTGATGGTTGTTCCTTTTCACGTCTGTTCACCAAGAGTGGTTTCCAAGATTATCAAGTTATAAAATCCAACAAGCTGAGCAAGGTAAAATCATGCTAATCACAGCTAACTATAGGTATTAGACGGATTGTAGGAGTTCATACCATGCCCTGTTGGGAGAAAATAAGATTGACTATTTAATAAGCACACCCCCCCCCCCTGACTTATCCTAAATTTGAAATAACCCCTCTGGACTTTAATTGGAGGATTTATGGTATTAATTTTCATTTTCACATATCTTTAGTTTGTTCTCCTTTCAAAATATCAAACTCTTGTTTGGAGTCATGTGTCAGGGTCAGGGTATTTGTCATATGGTGTAGACTGTTGCCCTTACTTCCTAGGTGGCAGATTTGGCTAATGCCGATGCATCCGAGGAGGACAAGTTAAAGGCCATGATGAAACAATCTGGAGAGGATTGGGACCCTTCACAGTGAGTCAACACACACGTGACACCAACCAAAGGACCCTGCTGGGTAGTGGGCATCTGATAAAATAGACTAGATGCCATCCCCCCTCTTCCCCAGCTTTGACCTTCTATATTTTCTCCACTCCAAACTTTGAGAATACGTGGTCATTACATGAAAGGAAATGCTCATGCAAAACATAAACAGGCATCTGAGTATTATTGATAATAACATTATAAGAGAGTACATTGTTACATAAATGTTTAGGGAAGATAAGTAAACCTGTTGAACATACTTTCATTTTCTTTGGTTCTTTTTCAAAACAATGCGTGGTGCTGTTTTCTTCACTTGTACATTTAGTAATATTCTGAATGTTGGAAAATCTCTGACTTTTATTTTGACAGATATGTGAGAGGGCGTCGACCTTATGCACCAGGTGTGCCTCTATCTCAGAGCTATGTGTGTTTTAGATGTGGTAAACCAGGACACTTCATTAGAAACTGTCCCACTAATGGGGTGAGTGGAGGAAAGCTTACACTTGAATTATATGAATGTGAATGTGTTCTGCAGGGTAGTGTTTTTTCTCCGTGCCACTGTGGTCAGATTCAGAAGGCCTTTTTGAAAATCATTGGTTTTCACTTGAGTGTGGAAACTATTTTGCATTTGCTTTGGTTTAGCATCGCTGCCTCAACCAATCAGTTTAAATGTCTTGTGCCACTTTGTCATCCAGTCAGTAGTTAAACCAGAATCAGTGGTGTCTCCTTTGCACATGTTTTCCAGTGTTTTATGCTGTCTACATGTTTTCAAGGTTTGATTGGTTTACTGGATTGTCTCTGTTGGTGATTATTTTGATATTTACGGTTTTATGACACTAAGCTGAAAAACACTCTACCTATTTATGACTATTTATGATAATAATTGCAGTAACTTAACATTATGTGCAAATTTTAATAGGATGTTAGATTTGATGTTCCAAAGATGAAACGCACCACTGGTATTCCTCGCACTTTTCTTGGCACATTAGAGGACAGGTCATCGCCTACAAACAGGTCTTCACCATCAACTCAAGGGTAAGTAGGTGTAAGTTAAATTCACAAATAATTTCAAGAAGATATATTTCACCAAGGATGTAATATTTTCACTTTTTATTGTTAAGTTTAGAAAATTCTTGTAATATTATGTTATGAGTATCAAAGCATCTTGAGTAACAGTTTGGATCAATGCCGTTGCAGCGAGGATTCCAAACCTAAAGAAAAAGGCACGGAACCTGCTAATAAGAAAGTTCCTTCAGCTGAGACGGGTAACAAGAAAGTTCCTTCAGAACTTAGGTGCCCCTCTTGTAACAATTTACTGACAGATGCAGTGCTTATTCCTTGCTGTGGTACAAGCTATTGTGATGATTGTAAGTTGAACTGTTTTTCACATGTCTCGTTTTTTCAATACGATTTTTATTCTTTTACTCTTTTCTCTAGTTTCATTTTGTCCAGCTTCGGGAAGGCCCTCTCCTAGTAAAGGCCAGTCCTTATCTCTCAAAGCCCCAGACTGAAAGTTAAATGAGCTTTCACCCTTCCTGTTGAATTTGCTTTTCAATATAAACTTTGAACTTAAATAAACAAATTATACAACATTTATTGTGCCTTTTGTTTAAGGCCCTGAATGAGATAAAGTGAATCACTCATGTACACTCATTACACACAAAAATATAGTTAAAGATAAAAGTCATGTTGGCACTTAGCCAACTGGCCTTCTTTACTTTGTGTTACAGTATATACTGTGTTTATCTTAAATACTTGCGACAATCATTACAGGTGTTACAGTTTGTGGGCTGAACTAAGAGCACTTAGTCTAGTGTTAATTGGTACTGTGCTTTCTTTTGTTAGGTATTAGAAACTATCTTTTGGAGAATGAGCAAGAATGTCCATCTTGTGGTGCAGAAAATGTTTCACCCGATTCATTGGTAATCAACAAGCAGCTTAGACAGGTGAAGGACTATTTTTCTTGGTCTTTTTTTTATTTATTGCTCGTTTTTAATTCCTCTCCTAATAGTGAAGTACTGTATTGTCTTGATTAAATGTCATGTCCCAAGTAAATGCTGGTTTCAAATAAATGCCAGATGCACGAGGTTGAGTTTTAAATAAATGCCCCGGACATTTATACTAGGTACCAGTATTTATTTGAGGTTTAGCATTAAGTTATAGCTAACATGTATCATGTGACTTATTTTCATCAATCAGTGGCCATAATCATTCCACAATCTTTCAGATGAGCTGCAAACAAAGTAATTTGTTCGGCATAATGCACTCTTTGCTCACTGATGGGCACAAGTACCAAATTCTGTTTGACTCTTATTAAAGAGGAGTGTATGTTATGTTACCAGGATAAATGGTTTCATACAGTGGTGCCTTGAGTCTAAACTGCATTGTGTTCTTTCCTTGCAAAGGCTGTGAATACTTTCAAAAATGCCAGACCAGCCAGCCCCTTTCCAAGCCAGGCTGTGGTAACAAAAAGTACATCAGCAACATCAGTTACTGTAGCTAACAGCTCTGAGGTAAAACAACTTCAGTCAGCAGCAGTGGATACAACTGAAAGGTAAATGGACAACAATTATTAGTAGTATGTAAAGCAGCTATGTCTGGACTTTTCAGGTTTGTCCCCCAGTGGTGTCAATCTGCAGAGACAGATTTGTGGCACAAAAAGGAGTACCACAGGGTGAAACTCAACCTCCTTATAGAATCTTCTGTAGAGAGTTTTTCAGGGTTTAACAGTCAAATCCGTTAACTAAAGGACAACTCAATTTGACAGAAATTTTCTTTCATCTTTGACGGTGTGTTTTACATGTAGGCCGTCTTGCTTCTTGTGTGAAATTACATGGTTGCACTTTTTTGTTAGCCATTAGTCACAGGTAGACAAAGGTTAAGGTATGAAAGTGTTAGAGAGTCTGTTTCTGTTTTTTTGCAGTGCCAGTGAAAATGTTGTGTCGGACAGTAAACCACCTGAAAGTAAAGGTAGTTTCAAAGTTATTATTTTATACGTTTGGTCTTCCAATGGAATTTATTTGTAGTACAAAAGGTAAAAACATTGTTTCTTTGGGTATTATGTTGAATAAGGTTTGATCTTTTTCAGCAGTCAAACAAATTAATGATGCAGATAACAAGACAAAAGAAAGTTCCCCAAAGGTGAGTGCAGATAAACAGTCACTCCGTACCCTAGCAGAGAAAACCTCCTCTTGAGACATGGTAATTATCAAAAGAGGCCTGAAGAATGTTTATTTATTTTTGTGCTGTTTTATATTTAGGTTATCATTAAAAATTTATAATAAAATAAATTATGCCATTTATTTTGACACAGCCTGTCAAACAAGTGATAAGTCAGCCACAACAAATCAGAGTCCATCATCGTGATGGTCCACCACAACAAGGTACAATAGTAGTGAAGAATTAAACAGGTCGGCAATGCATACATGTGGTAGAGCAGTGTAAGGCTACAAATTGGTACACCCTACCCAAGACAAATACTTAATAGAACTTACTAAAAGTCAGGACTGCTTGCTATAGAGCAATAATCCAAGTTGCAAGAAGATCATTGCCTAATTTCAAAGGACTGAATTGAAGCCTAACTTAAGACATTTATAAGCTTTGTATTTTTTAAGTTTGTCCATTCTGTTATCCTCTTGTGTTATTGCCATTAATACTCCTACTGATGACTCTTGTCAGATTTTTAGTGCTGTTCTGTTCAATCAAACCATCATGGTTGTACTAGGTTTGTTGCCCGGCAGTGTTTTCTAACACAAAGCATTGTTAATAATTTTTATATAATAATCAAATGAATGCACGTGCTCTGATTGGTCAACCAGTTATTGTTTATTGTGCCAGTAAACTCATGGAAATTTTGCGTGTCTTCTGAATTATTATATAAAAGCAATAGACCACAAGTTTCTATGGTTTAGAGGCATGAGAAACCATTTGGGATGTTGGAAGAACACTCGAAGAATTCGTAAATCACGAGCCGCATTCTTCTCGTGTTCTTCCAACATCCCGCGCGGTTTATCAGCCTATAAACCATAAAAACTTGTGGTCTATTGCTTATGTAGCCACTTAACATTATAGAAGTGAAATCCAAGGATTTTTTTGTTTGATTCAGCTGCTGGACTACATCAGGGTGGTGCACCATTTGATCCTCGCAGAAGACCAGGTGATTTCCTTCCAAGGTAAAGTATTTCAAAACTTATGACCACCTGTAAAGATCAGTTTTGAAGCCGATAAAGGCTTTCTCATTAATAGACCATTTTAGCTTGGGCGGTTTGTTGCCCCATTTCAGACTATGTGATGATACTTTTGAGAATTCTTGCTTTCAGATTTTCAGATAGCTGCCTTTACCAGAATGAATCATTTTTAAATGAATAAAAGAACAATTCTCTAGAGAATATCATGTGGTTTGTAATGAGGAAACAAAACCGCCCACGCTAAAAAGGTCTACTGAGCTTCACTGGTGAAGACATAAGTTTAGAAATGAAGCATAAGGCTATGTCAAGCATATATCTTTGATGTTCACTTGAACTTGGTGATTTCCTCTTGCAGGGGTCCACCTCGGATACCTGAACCCATTATTCCTCACGGACTGCCCCCAGAACACGTGCCTCGTGTCCCAGCTGTCAGGCCAGGTATGGGTGGCCCACCTCACCCACGTCCACCCATGAAGGTACCCAATTATGTGCCTGCCTCGATTGGAGGCATGCATGCAGTAGCACCCAGGCCAGCTATTCCTCGAATGCCACCTGTCCCTACCTTAGTGGGGGCACCACTTCCGCACCGTCCACCTTTTGGACCACCGATGTTCGACCCACTCCACCACCCGTCCGATATACCAAGGTCTCTCACGCCACCTATGTCCGAGAGAGAGTTTTACAAAATACAAAAGAAACTGAAATCAAGGTAAATGAAACTAAACATTACCAAGTGGCAATATTTTAATTTAAGTTGTCGCACCTTGCCGGCTGTTGTGTTTTATTTCAATCTAGTCGGAGGAACTGGCTACGTTTTCTCGTTTCTACGATGCTTTTGCGGAAGATTTAAGGGTGTGAAAACAGCAGCAACTTTCAGACGACACTTCAATCCACGTACGATTTTCCTGAGGCGTGAAGATTAATACTAACTTAACGTGTAGAACAACACTGTCCAAAGAGGCGGGTCTGTGTCATTATTATGGAGGTAGCCGCATTATAGAGCAAGAGATTATATGAATTCTTGTTTCTCTGGGACTCGGTTAACTGTTCATAATATTTAGGTGTCAGTAGTATGGAGATGTCTGGAAGGAGAGGTTCGACTCTACTTGGAAATCCTTATTTGAAGGGAGTTTAGTTAGAATTCTACTAAAAAGAAATAGATTATCCGCCGTCGATTTCTATAAAGCCTCGTAGAAATCGAGAGCGAATAATCTAATTGTTGATTCGACACTCATCCAATGTTATGCAAATTCACATTTTTACAGAACCAAGAAGAAGCGAGAGCATTCTTCAGCCACTTCTTCCTCACGTCCCAGAAAGGAACCCAAGAAAGACGGAGGTAAATTCGATTTTGACGATGAACTTTCAGAATACCGTGAACTGCAGAAAAGTCGTCAACGTTTGCGCTCACGGTCTTTGACTCCATCACGCTCATTGTCACGTTCCCAATCACGATCGCGGTCGAGATCTTTCTCACGATCACGATCACGTTCCCGCTCACGTTCTTCAGCAAGTCTCGCGCGTTCACCCACGCCAGAGGGTTGGGACGAATCAAGATCTCCATCGCCAGTTCCGTCACGAAGTGGCACTGCTTCCGCAGAAGAGAAGAGAAGGAAACACAAGAAAAGAAAGAAAGAACAAAAGAGTAAAGGGCACAAGAAACAGAAAACATCGCACAAAGAGGAACAGCCTTCCACAGAACAGAAAGACGGGACTGCCGTTTTTAAGGAAGAAGAGAAAGGCACTGACAAAAAGAAGCGTAAAAAGCAAAAAGAGAAAGCTGCTGGCATAGAAGAAGAGAAAGATAAGCTCCTGGAAGTTGGGAAAGAAAAAGTTAAAAAGGAAGATAAGGCGAGTAGAGAGAAAGAGAAAGGGAAGAGAAAGGAGAAGGAAAAGAAAAAGCTGAGTGATAAGGAGAAAGGAAAAGAAACTGAGAAACAAGGTGAAAAGAAAGAAGGAAAGAAGGGTAAAGAAGGAAAAGAGAAAAAGAAGAGGAAGGATAAGGACAAGAAGGACGAGTCGTCTTCTGGTAAGAAGCGAAAGAGTAAAAAGAAACACAAGAAGCACAAACGACACAAAAAGGAAAAATCCAAAGAGGAGAAAACTGGAGATGAAGACGATGATGAGAACGATAGGTTGGCGGCCAAGGAAGATGAAAATCAGGATGAGTCATCTGATGGCGATAACCATGAAGAGGAAACGGCGACAGATGATGAAAAAGACGAGCATGGAACAGACCAAGCTGAACTACAAGGTGAAAGCAGTGGCAGTGAAGAAACAGAACGGATGGACGAGGATGAAAGGGAAGGAGTTGGAAAAGAAAGTGATGATGAAACATTGGGAGGGCTGAAGGAAATTGACGAGGAAAAACTACTAGGGAACGGGAGCGACGACGAGGAAGAACAAGAAGAAAAGATTGAAAAGAAACTGGGAGGAAATGGCAGTGACATTGAAGGGGATCAGAGGGAGGAGAAGTTGCTTGAGAGTGATAAGGAAAATGATGAGCAAGAGGCCGAGGACAAGCTGAAAGGGGATGAAAGTGATAGTGAAGAAGAACAACGGTTTAAGGGAAGCGATGAAAAACAACTTGAAAGCAGAAGTGAGGAGGAAAATGACACAGACGGTGGAAGGAATAAGGAGAAACAGGGGGAAGATGGCGGACTTGTGGTGGGAAGGCAAGAGAATAGGAGTGACAAAGAGACAGCGACTAGACCGATAGGAAAGACTACAAACGGCAAAAATGAAACAACGAATCATGATCACATAAGCCTTAAGACAACTGAAGAGGAAAACGATAATCATAAAGTAGAACAGTGAGAGAATCAGGAAATAACTAGAGAAAATGAGAATCACATGTACACGGATAAAGCATACAGAAGAGTGAAGTACTTGCTGAGAATATATTGTTCGCACAAGAGGAGGTACGAAAATGGTAAAATGTCTAACGTTGCGTGCTGAAGAAATCCATTTAGCTTAAAGCAAAATAATGGAAGGGCGAACACTTCTAACCCTAAAATCAACATACATATCCTCCCAACTGGCCACCGTAAATCGGTTATCATACAAGATGGGAAGATTTGATGTGTGAGGTTTTCTCCTCGGTGATCAGTTTCCTAATAACTGTTTCTTGTATTAATTTTGCAAGGAGAAATAAGATTCTGATCACCAGATAAAGTGGGGGCTAATAAAGTGTCTCAAGATTAGCATGTCCATATGATGTAAGCAGCTAACTTGGTGAGTAAAAAGGAACACGAAAGAGGAAAAGTGTGTATAGTAAGCTAGAATTATAATTTACTGTAACAAACGTGTAGTCAAATGTCTGTAACTTCACTGTAAAAACAAAACAACCACACAGAATATAAACGTTTTCTACCGAGTTCATCATGAGCTGAAATTTTGATTTTCTTGTACTGTTTGTTAAGAACGTTTGAATAAGAGGTAATAAAGATGTTTGTATTTTGCTTAAGAAAGAATTGTGTGCATTTTGCTTGTGATGGGAACTAAATAAACAATAGCCTCCATTTAGCGCGAATACATTCCCGGACATTATCTGTTCCGAGAAACGGTTTTCCGAGAGCGTAGCACGAGGAAAAAATTTGAGCTTCGAGGAGCAGATAATGTCCAAGGACAAATATCCTAGCATATTCTCGCGCCAAATGGAGGTTACTGGTTTTATATTTTTGCATCAAATGGAGGCTATTGTTTACACTGATGTGACGTGTTTAAAACAATCGCGCACGAGCGAAAATATTTGATGGATTATAATCTCAATTTTACGTTGTCGCTTGACTTTCAGCTCTCCTCTCCAGTCGCTTACACTCGACACAACGTCTGCATCAAATAGCTGTTTTATGCCGTCTTGGGCTTCCGTGTCGCTTTCGCATTGATTGTGGCAAGTAAAACAAGATTGTGATGAAGTTACTTTATTGACCAGAGTATGTAGGGCGGTACCCCACGTACTGGAGGTGGACGCAGCTGAATGTCAGGCCATATTTGAACTTCGATATATTAAAATTCAGTTTGGCAGTGAGGTCTAGAGGACACAAACAATAGAGATTGAATTACATGTTTATTCATTTACTTTTTGTTCTCCAGGCGTCACTGACAACCTGATATTATGGCGCGAAAAGGGTGCTGCACGCAATGTTCGATTATTTTGCCATTCCTTTTACTCCAGGCCCTGGTTTGAATTAAGATCTCGCGGCTCTCCAGTGTATAGGAATGATTCTATTTAGCGGTCTCCCTCCAATAACGGCCACCTTTTCCAGTAAGCTCTTCTCGTTGAGTGCCGTTCATGTAATAACCGTCTCAGGCGCCCTCCTTTGAACTACCAAAAGTAGATTAGCGCCCCGGGTGCTAAATGGAATCATTGCGGTATCCAGCTTTTGAACAACCGTGGCCAGGTCTTTGGCTTCGGTTATCGTCTTGGCTTTGTCGCCTCGCATTTCTTCTTTTGAGTTCGAGGTGAGGGAGTGGCAAGTCTCAGTCGCCTAAACGATTTCATCACCAGGGTGCAACGAAACATACACCTATGGCTAGCTACGACTGGAAACTGAGCCTTGTAGACTTCGAGAGTAGTCTCTCTTGCTCGAAAATCCCCGCTGGAGGAACGCCAGTGTGTTGGACTGTTGAGTGCTGGCGCTAATCGCAGCTCGTTCGCTCAGTCTTTCTTTTCCTTTTGGAGTTTTCCCCTCGCGGATTTACGGGCAAAAGAGAGACTACTCGCAGTCCACTAACGAATCGACCATTTTATCCGTTCGTTCGAGAGAGCCGTTTTCAAATACTTACTAGACGTTCTCACTAGACGTTTTCACCACCCTTTTCTACCGTTTGGCTCGCGGAATCTCCACTCCCTTCGGGCGGAGTCTTCCAGAAAAGTCTATTATAACGACTAACGGAGACCTACACTTGGTTAAGAGTTAGCTGAATAGCACCCAGCTGGACTGTCTCCGGTTACCCCTTAGAAGTAATGCTAATGGTAGTATGTGTCTGTGGTTCTGCTTTCTCCCAGGCCTTCACGGTCGATTGAACGGCTCAAAACGATTGACCGCGGCGAAATATTGAGGCCTAGAAACTAGGCAATATCTGTGGCACACCGATACAGCTGCCAGTAAGCTGGATGAAGATCGTCTAAGATAACGGTGGGAGAGGGAGAGGGGGAGGATTAATTAATTTAAGACTTTGTAAGCAAAAACCTCTTGAAAACGGCTCGAATAAAGCAAAAGGAACCTGATGTCATATCTGTTTGAGTTTCACGACTTTATTTAGTGCTATATTATTTACAGTGTTATGGACAGCTTTGTGTTTTCTCAGAAGTCATTGTCACTGTCATTTAGACTGTTAGCCTGAGATCCGTCATCCTGTCCTTCACCCCGGCCTTCATCCATGTCGTCATCATCTAGCAGCTCCTCGTCATCATCCTCAACGCCAATATCACTCTCTCCTGACGACAGAGAACCACTCTCGTCCTGAGAAAGCAGAGAAACATTTTTCACTGGTTAAATTAAGCAGATAGTTGTATCATAGGGCAAAAAAATTTTGTATATCGACTTTCAGTCGGAGATTTAATAACTTTAATTTTATTCGACCCCTATCCCGTCCCGAGATTTTACTGAGCTCAGAATAATCGGAAACTGTTCTGCTATTTCTAGGGAGATTTGGTCATGAAACGACAGCTCTTTCCTTCACTAGGTGTGGAAATAAAGCTAAAACAAATGATACTGACCTCATCGGAGTCCAGACCTCCTCCTCCCATGGAACCAAACACTCGACCACCGGCTTCAGCAGCTGAAAGGAAAAAACGAAACTTGACTTATAACTTATTACAGGTGTTTTTCTATGCTTGGTTTTGGAAATTACTTTTGAGGGCTGCCTGAAAACGTTGCTAAGATTTATGTTGAGAAGAACAACAGCAGAAGGAAGAAATCTTACAAAGGAAAGGGTAAACAACTCTACACCTCACCTTGAGGTCTGTTGGACTGCCGTGGCTTGTTAGCCTCAAGAACAATTTCACCTTCCTCGTCACCCTCATCATCCAGCTCTCCAAGTTCACCTCCACCTCCAAGCACTTGGTCTCGGTCTCCAGTTTGCATATTCCTTAGTGTTGCTTCCGACTCCTAAACGACCAAAACAACAACTCAGTTACACTGACAACTGTTAGTATATTTACCGTACCCAAATTCGTGATAATCATAATCCAATCGGAAGCGTATTATGCTGTCCCGATATCCCGCCCTTGACCTGATATGGCAGGAATTCTGGTCCAATTTTTGTCTAGTACCTACTATAAGGGCGCCTTTTTGGTACGCTTAGGCGCCATATTAGGCCCGTTTGGTCTCTCCATGTGTATTTTAGCTCGGCTGCTGTTTGGTAGAACCATGGCTCGACCAAACTCGCCTGGGTACTACTGAAGCGCACCGATAAAGAACAAGATTATGCATTAATACATTGAACTTTCTCACCTCAAATCTGTCTTGTTCTGCCCTGTTTATGTCCTCCAGTAGTTGTTCCAGATAGGAAAGATTCCGGTGCTTTTCCATAAATGTCTTCAAGAAAAAATTAAACAACACTCATTAATTGTCATAATGCCCACTAATGCTCTCTTTGTAAAGCAATGAAATCTGGCAAAACATTATCCCAAAAACTGAAGGCAAGATATTGAGTTGAAAATCAAAATCCCCGCTATATGTAATCACCTCGTAAACTTTTTTGAGTTCCTCTTCAAGTTTTTCATACTCGTCCATGTATGCAGGCCTAAAAGAAATGGGGTCCATGTTACTATTTCACTGACTATCATTAGCAAACTTCTCTGATGGCTCATTGGACTCGAACACAGACGTTTACTTTAGAAGCAGATCAGTGTTGTGTTTTAGTCATGGTAGTGTTTTGGAATGGGAACAAAAAGGAAAATAAACGTCCTTTTCTTCCTATACGTACACATCCCCTAGCAATGTCGCCTCAATTTTTGCTCTCGTTTTCCTACATGCTTATCTCTTGACGAAGATCGACCAACTCATTACATGTAAGTAAAAGAAGGACTGCTTATACAGTCAAGGTCAGGAAAGACTGCATTACATCAAAAAGGGCATAGACCTACGTATAGTAGCTTCTCCAGGCAGGATTAAGTCTCCCTTTTTTGTTCAGTTACAGTTGTTACATTGATAATGATCCTCTTTTCAATGCCTGGCATGAGTTGCCACCAAAGAGTACACTTTTACATCAGAGTAGTTACTTTTCCTTGTTCATCTTGCAAGAATTACCTGACAGTTTCCAAGCTTCGCAATCGTTTCTGGTTCCTCTCCAGTTCTTGTTTCTTCTTGTCTATTTTAGCTTCCAGGTTAGCTTCATCAGATGCAATGTTGTCTAACATTTGATTGGTCTTCTTTATCTCATCCTAAACAAAATGAAAAGATCAGTCTACGAAATATTGTCTAAAAGAGTGAACTTTCCTGTAATTCATCTCCCATATATATGAAAAAGATATCTGGAGGCATTCAGAGGGGATGTTTTGATCTTTGTAAGCATTGACTAGTTTATGATTATAGTGTACAACGTGAACTGAACTGTAATATCTTTGAGAGAAAATTGCAGCTTGCATCAGCTACAATTGAACACTAAAAAATATCTGAGTACAGTGTACTTTGACTCACTTTCTGAATGTGCTGATCCAACGAATATTGTTTGGCTTTCTTTAAGTCCTCTTAAATGATTACGAACAAGTGTCAGAAAACAAGCCAGGAGTTACATGTGTGCAATGTACACAAATGTTGAGTTAAGTGCAGCCTGAGACTATTTAGTCCCATCTGTTTGCATGCCTATAAGTATGGGTTATTGACCAAGAGTGAGGTCAAGATGACTGGCTGTTAGTCAAGTTATTTTGTATAGGTATATAGCCTACACATGTTTATGACCTGAGAAGCAGTCCACAAGGTCCACAATAGTGCAAAAATGAATTAGACTAATATTCACTGTAGCTTGGTCAATATAAGATTTATTGTATGGCATAGCAAGAACATGACCATTTTTCTTGCAACTAGGATGCAGTAGGAAATCCCAACTAGGAAAGATAGTTCCATCCTGCCTGCTCAGGTGGCCAACATACTTGCATTATAGGAATGCAATGCATGCAGAGGGCTACATAGCTATACAGTAACTATTTGTACACATGACATGCCTACAATACAGGATATTTATTGTCTAAATCAAGGGTTAATGTCATTACACAATCCTCATCATACATTATTGGTGTACAAACCTTCACAGAAATGATACTCTTCTTGATGCCATTTTCCAGTTCATTTAATTCCAGTGGCTTAGCTATTGCACTGGTTCGAAGTTCCTGTTATGAAATTAAACTCATTATTTTTTGCTACCTGAGTAAACAGTTTCAAAGAATGTCTGATATCCAAGTCACTCTATTTATTGAAAAAACTAATTTCTGAATGTAGGCGTCTCATTTCGTTACTGAACTAAACAACCATGTAACCAACGACACACACACCTCATGAGTATGAAATCACTTTGGTCACTTCTCAAATATCTCTCAAGCAATGAAAGAATTGAACCAGAAGAAGAAACGGCATTCAAGCTAAGTGGTAAGTTAAAAACTGGACTGACCCTTAACTCCACTTCTCTGCCCAGTAAGTCATAGAGTGCCGCTCCTCTTGATGTAATCTCTGATGCCAGCTGACGTGATGCTTTTAAATCACTTATCTTGGAAGAATAATACAGAAAACACAAGACAACATAAATTGCTCAGTAACAGGACACACATCTACAGTAAAAGACACATACAAGTTAGGATCAATTACAGAAGTGTTACCTTTAGAATCAGTAGCATGCATACGTAATGTCTTGTTATATTACGAGTTGATCAAAGATCTTTCAATAATTATTATTAAAAGAACTTTGATCAACTCCCCCTTCATGACCAAGACTAAATCGATCACTGCATAGCTTATTATATTATAAAATTATACTTAAAAAAACTTAGAAGTAGCCAACATCCTCAGTACTTTTTGTCAGCTTATCAGGGGTTTCATCAACGGCTGGGCAGTGGGTAAATTGACTGGTTGTGAAAATGATTTTGCTTGCCTGGTTTGAAAATCTAGAGGACGTTTTTCTTATAAAGAAGTTCAGTTTAAAAAGTTTTGCCCACCTGTGAAAACTGCTAAAAACATTAATAAAACCCCTGGGTTATCCTTGCTTACAATTCACTGCTAACAATATTATTTATACTCCAGAAAGGATAGAGGCATTGTGAGAGTAATACAACAAGAATACATCAAATTGACCCCAGCCCAGGCTAAAAGCTGATTAATCTCTCAATAACCCAGCACTCTACACACATTACACTACTGCACCTCAGTTAGGATAGATGGGATACTTACTCTTGAGGAAATATCAAACGTCAGGGAACTGACATTAGACTCCTCAGCTGCCTAAAGAATAAATCTCAAATTTATTATTAATAAATCAAAATGTTATTGGTATTACATATCAATAGCATTAGAATCATTGATTAACTTTAGTTGAAAATATTTACAGAGAAATTATTTCTTTGTTTTCTTTCTCATGATGAAAAAACTTTTAAATAATAAGTCAAATTATTCTTGCATTTTGATTGGTTCTTACTTTAGATGATTACATCATTTCTTTGTTTCTTTATTATAAAAACATAGAGATTCCATGTTGTCATGCACCTGTTCAGATATAAATTTGTTCTTACCACATTTTGATGTCATCTGTGATCTGTTACTGAACAGACCCATGGCAACGTAGAATCTATTTGTCAAATTTAAAATACTCAATTTAATTCGCATCTGATGCCAAGCATAATACAAAATATTATTTCCTCTTTCCATCAAGACAGTAGTATGGGTTTGATTAAGTTTCCATTATTATTAAGGTTACAGTATACCTTCAGGTCGGCAATTTTCTTCAAATTTGGATTTTTGGGTCAAAGTAGTGGTCGAAGAATAATCTCTAATTCCTAAAAAAAAATTTTTGAAAAAGACTAAATATTCGCGGAGAAATGGCGGTTTTACGTTTTCACCGGAAGTAAGAGTTTACATCTTGATTGACAGCCCTATGACGCGTATGCAATCAACTGAGACAATTTTTGCGGGAATTACCCGTACAGATGTCACAAATTGACTACTCATCAGTTGATCAGCTTTGTTGTTCTGACTACCAAGCATTTTTGGTACTAGGTGTAATTCTATTAAGTTATAAGTAAAGGTAGACCACATTAAAAACATGGACCAATTCGAAAAAGTGAAAGCAGCAAACAACGAGTGAAAAAACATCAATGAGTGAACATGCGAAAGTTTGCCACGCGGATGAAGCTACAGCTATCGTATAAGGTGGGCAAAAAAATCAAGGGAAGAGAAAAGAAAGGTTATGTAAAAATTTGGGAGCTTGACAGCAATAACTGGGATGTTGACAGAGATGCCGATGAATCCGATAATGACGAATCGTTTGGCCTCATTAAGACCCATTGAAATATTATCCATGCACAGCTGACCATGTACAGTTGATCCGCCACACTTTCTTTTATTTGTTTTCTTCACCCGGCCACTCTAGCATTTGTATCCTTTTTTGTCTTCCCCATTTTGCCAGAGTGACCAAGCTTCAAGTAAAACCGAGCTACAGAAAAGTTATCTCTCAGCCTTCAGCGCCTTGAGCGCATTGCAAAACACAAGGGTTTTTTGGGGATTCTATTCACCAGGGCCCTGTTTCTTGAAAGCCCCAGAAAGTTTTTCGGGTGCGAAAACTTTTCGGGACCTTCGAGAAACGGGCCCCAGGACATTAATGGTAGTAAACTTTCCCTGCACTGATTGGCGCAGTGAGGGGAGCTGTATCTGAGAACCCAGTTGAATGCGTTTGTGGGCGGAGTTTGTTTGCAAAGCAGAAGATTTTTCTTACGCTGTTTTCTTGAATATTTTTTTTTTGCTTGAATCAGATACTTAAAAGAGTTTTAACTCAAAGGGAATTTGTTCAATTGCCCTCAAATTTGGACAGTAGCTAGTTTAACATATAAACTACAAAAACATGTCTGCAAATTGTTAATTTCAAAATATTTTTTCTTCGAGAGCAATTTTTCTACGATCACTCTACACTTTTTTAATCCTATTTCGAAAATGTTCTGTAACTTTTTACTGCAATTGAATATGGCCAAATGCAGACACATTTTTTAAGTGCTTCGGGCCCTGAAACCAAGGAAAAAATGAAATTGGTGAAAAACAAAAATCGCATTGACTTGTAGCTCTCGAGAGGTGATTCGGGCGCTTGCATTTAGTGGTCGTGAAAAATTCGTCAATCCATTACATTTCAAAATTCTTGGAATAGTTTGATAGCCAGCTCTATAAGCTCTAATTTGATATAGTGGTTTAGGTATCTACCGCTTAAACTCTACGCAGTACATCGCTTGCACGCGAGACACCCCTGAAGGTATATTGTAACCTTAACTTCAAATAAGTTTGACAAGAAAACAGTTGCATCAAGGCCTTATTTCTCATGCATAGCCAGTCAGTGTAGCATTACTGTCTGGATGAGGTTGATGAAGTACTTTGTATCTTACAACAGAATTTTAACTGTAGTTCAAGATCCTTTCTGGATTGATTTATTATTCATGTAAACTATTCAAATTGTCTACCTCATTCCCAGCATTAGTCTTCATGGCACTATACAGAACAGATGTAACTTTGAGTAACTCCTTGACGGCATAACCATCAGCACCATACAGCTTCTTAGTGTTCAGTTTAATATGTGCCTTAGTTGCCTAATAACAGACAATAAATTTTAAAACTAACTTTATACAGTTTCTGTGATCTTTGACTTTGTTCTTGAAGTAAAACTGGTGTAAAGTGGCAGTATCCACCTTCTTCAAAAAACATTTTGAAATCAAATCAGACATTCCCAGATACAGTTTACTAAGGATTAGGCAGGAAAGACAAGAATTACTAAGACCATTATTCACACGAAGATATACTGTTGGGTGACCCTCATAGAGTAGGCACCCTCTTAGAAGGGTTACCCTTCTCTAATGTATTTCCCTGTTTTGTTAACATGTGAGGTGCATGTAGGTTCAGCCTAGGGGTAGTGTTACCCTACCTGCTTGCCATGTAATTGCCTTAGATACTCCAGGGTCATGCTCCCATAAGGGTCAAGTTTTGCTACATTAATTGGCCAAAACATCTGCCCATGAAACTTGGATACCACTGAAAAACTCTGACCCTCTGGGTGTCTCGAAAACTCGGACCCTAAAAACTCAGACCCTCTGGGTGTCTTGAAAACTCAGATCCTTAAAAACGCACACCCTCTGGGTGTCATGAAAACTCAGACATTTAAATACACAAGACACCCAGACACTTGAGCCCTTAAAAATGCAGACCTGGGTGTCACAAAAACTCAGACATTTAAATACACAAGACACCCAGACACTCAAGATGTCCAAAGGGTCTAAAAATTTAGGGTCTGAGTTTTTCGAGACATCCCAAAGGTCTAAGTTTTTGTGACACCCGGGGCAGGGATTACATTAAGGGCTGGGCACCTGGCAAATTGACCAGCTGAGATGATGGTTTTGCCCGTCTGGTTTGACCATCGAGAGGAAAGTTTTTCTTATAACAAAGGTCAGTTCAAAAAATTTGCCCGCCTGTGAATACATGTTGTCCTCCTGCTGAAAACTTAATGAAACCCCTGGTAGAGGGTCTGAGTTTTGGGGGTTTGAGCTCTGAGTTTTCAGGACACCCAAGAAAAAGTCATGAACAGTCAAAACTGTGAAGGTGTTCTGCTCATTATGTCTTTCGTTTGGTGACATTCTTGTTGCTGTTGCCACTGCCACTGTGGTTTGCTTAAGCTCCCTGTTAGCATCCCTCTCATTCAGAAATTCAATTTTTCACAACCAATATACATACCATGAACTGAGCTACTGACTTTATGAACAATACTCTGTCCTGTTCAGTATCAACATCCATTGGTAATTCAACATTTGGGTCATATCTATACCGGGATATAAACAATTTTCGATCTCAAAAAAAGATTGTATAGTACATATTCTTCAACCTAAATGAAGATTGCTATAGTACTCTACAAAGATATCATACCAAAACACTGCTACATGCAATATGTACATTTATTATATGGCTAGCTCCATGAGTGGGCAAGATGATCTGAATCCTGTGCTGTGATTGGCTACCTGAGCTGGCAAGATGGCACTGTCTTACCCACTTGGGATTACCCAGTGTGTCCCGCAAGAAAATAATGTTTTTCTTCCATATAATAAATCCTTTGTTCACCAAACTTGAGGTCAAAATGGCTGGATATTCGCCTCATTCTTTTTTTGCGTGTTTATGGACCTTGACTCTGTCTCGCTCCATAAAAACGCAAAAAGGAATGAAGCCAATATCCATCCATCTTGACCTCAAGCTTGGGTAATAACCCATATGTCAAGCATTCAGGTTTATAATTCATCAAATGTTTCTCACTTGTGTTTGGCCTAAACAGTCACACAACTGAACAGGCCCCAGCTAAATATGGAAATATCTGTGTAATATTACCCAATTTTCAAAAGATCTCAAGTACTGCAGAAATATGTGAAGAATAATAAACACAATAGCCTCCATTTGACTTTAAAAATATGCCTGGACATTATCTGTTCCTCAAAGCTCAGTTTTCCTTGATCTTCCCTCTCAGAGAACTGTTCGCCTCTTGGAACAGATCATGTCAGCGGACAAATATCCAAGCAAATTTTCATGCTAAATAGAGGACAATGATTATAAATGTTCATGTACTTATCGCATAAGATGCATGTGAGATCTTGATGATCTCAGTTTAACTGATAATTATTGAGGACCCCACTTTTAAAGCGCAGTTTCCAATGATGTTATTAAATGATAGTGATACTTCACCTCCTGACAAGCCACATCAAGACTTCAGCAACCAAAGCGAAGTTTGGAGAACGAAAGTTCTCCATGGATATCAGCCTGGGGTAGCCTAAGGCTCGCATCATTTCGGTGAAGTCTAAGAAAAGACGAGGGAAATTGCAGGAAAAATGTGGTTGCATTGGTTAAAGTGATAGCTCGTCTAACAATTCTAACCTTTTAAACGTAGAAAAGAAGCCAAAACCAATGGATTATTTAATACTTACTTCTCAAATCCCGGTACGACATTTTGTTGTTCGCAAGAAGAAGTTCGCAATTTATATCCTGTAGAACGCAGATGCGCATGGCTCAAAAGAAACCGCTGGCTAAACTGACGGTATTTGTTTACAAAGTTACTATGGAAACCCAGGTGACGAGAAGCGGGAGAAATAAAGATGGCGGCAAGTCCTGGTGGAGAGGAAGACTCGGTGTATGACACAGGAAGACTGTCATTATTTGATCTTATCTTAGAGAGAACCCGTGCCCAAAACAAGGTACAGTCTAACTATTGCTTCTTTTTGTTTGGTTTCGCCCGATTTTGCTTAAAAACGTATTTTTCTTTTTCTTATTTTAAGGAATATTTGCGGAAAAACAGTGGCAAAAATTTGACAATCTCTCTAATTTCTTTCCAGAAACAACTTGTCCATCGTCTAGTTTATGTGTCAAAAATCCGTCAGGACGTAAATGACAGAAAAGATATCGGAGGTAACTCCTTCACGCTGCAGTTCAGCTTACATACAACTGAAATTATACAGCAATTCAGAATACCAGCTCCTTGTTTCCTTGCTTTATAAATTTCCTTGCTTAACAATGTTCTGTAGTTAAACATTGTTCAAAACTATCTCTTTTTTGATTCTCTGAAAGCAAATTCCTGATTCCCATTTTGATTCTTCAAACGACGTGGTTTTTAAGACCATGCAGTCAGTTCTGCAGACCATACATGTAAGCTTAGTTGTACATGCAAACATGCTGTCACACTCATACCCTCATAACTGGTAGTCTTGAAAAGTTTGCCACACCTGGGTTTTTTTCTGTTGTTCTTGGACCTGGGGGACCTTTTTGCAACTCCCCTCTTGTAGTATTCACTCAATAGTAATCAGGATTATTTGGCACAGAGAGCATACAAACTTATAATCACATGTCAAACATGTCAAATTATGCTTATATGAGATTACGTTTCAAAATGTTCACCATCTTGGATTAAAAAAACTCTCACTAAAACAGAAATAAAAACCCTGGAGGAGCGGGGCGGGGCGGGGGGGGGGACTCTGACATAAGAAGGACGGGGATGCTCGGCATACCTTTTAGAGGTTAAAAAAGCATTTTTGGTACCTCTTGGTCAAGGTCAACAGTGGGAATTTTTGCGGTACCTTTTAGGGTATTGAGCTGAAAACAATATGACAGGAAATAATGTGTTGTTTTAGAATAGACTGTTTTTGATATATTAAAATTCAGCTTGGCAGTGAGGCTTAGAGGACGCAAACAAAGGACATTGAATGACCATGTTTATTCATTTCTTTTGTTTGTGTCCTCTAAGCCTCACTATCAAGCTGAATATTAATATATCGAAAGTGGCCTATTGGTACCTCTTAGGGTGAAAAAAATTTCAAGCTACACCCACAAAACAGGATCTTGGTACCTATTAGGTTTTTTTTTTTCAAACTTTCCGTCGAGTACCCCCATCCTTTTTATATGGGAGTTTCCCCCCGTGGAAAAAACACAGATCAGAAATAAGAAAGTTTGAAATCAGCACAGCCCCCTCATGCTTCCAGTCTGAAGAGAATGTCAGAGCACAATAAGATCTTGGCTACACCAGGGGTTTGATTAACATTTTCAGCAGGAGGGCAACTGGTTTTCACAGGCAGGCAAAACTATTGATGGGAACCTTTTTATAAGAAAAACTTTCCACTAGATGGTCAAACCAGCCAGGCAAAATCATCCTCATAGCCGGTCAATTTGCCACGGTGCCTGGCCCTTAATGAAACTCCTGGTATACTACAGTGCATTATGCACATTAATCAAATCTTCCCAAAGCTACACTGTACATGTAGTATGTACTAGCTCCTTTACAGGCTAGTTGCATAGAAACTGTATGGACCAAACTTGTGAATGTGCATGCCATACTTTTCAGACTGAATATTGCTTTAAAAGTCGTATCAGGGAGAAATGTTTCCCTTCTAAAGCATTTACAAGTACTAAGGCAACACATTTTCCAGTTTGCATCTGCCTAATATAAGTTGATGGCACAGGGGCAGTATCAGAGTGGTTGGTTTTATCCCAAGGGGGGGCGGGGGGAGGGGATACTCCCTTATATGGGCTATATAGGTATGTGCAGCCCTAAATGGTAGGGTTTTCAGCCATTTTGGTCATAAATAGGGTATCGATTTTGGCCATTTTGGTTATAAATAGGATATGGTTTTAGCACTCTAGTCTCAAATTGGGTATGTTTCTTAGAAGAAGCTACTTTTTCATCATTATCAATAAGACCGTCAACAAAAGCCCTTCATAACTTATGTTTAGGGCAACTGTGTCAGCTGCAACAGTCATAAATAGACTATCAAATTTTTGGTCAGATCATAAATAGGGTAGCAAAAATTGCAGATTTTGGTCATAAATAGGGTAAGAGTTTTGGGAAGTGGGCCACACACCCCTACCCAACTTTTCTGGAAGTACCCCTCTCCACTGGGGTTTTATCATATGCAACAAATATCAACTATAATCCATTTGATTCTAAGTTTTTAAAACAATTTTCTTTGTTTTTTTAGCTCACTATGAAAGACTTTTTAAGGAACTACAAACACAAGTCCATGGAGAAGCTGTCACAGGACTGCTTCTGATTTATCCTGTTCATATAATTCATGTTGTAGAGGTAAGAGTTCAAGCACAAATCTGTTTAGTGCCAAAGATGTGTGGGCTTAATGTGAAACACCTCTAGAATAATGGCAAAAATTATCAAGCATACAATCCATGACAAAAGCCTTGGGACACTTCATTGTATCACCAGCTAAAGCTTGTTGTATTCAGCATCCATCCCGATCCAAAATTGAGCAATGAGTCTTGTCAAGTGAACTGAGAAGAATCTGTCATTGGGCTGTATTTTGATAATTGTCTGAAGGACTTTGCTGGTTATTTGTGAATCATATTGAAAATAATTACTGCTGGTAAGAATAAATCAAGGCCTCTAGATTAAAGCATATATCTCAGATAAGACCCTGTTTGTGGTGATATTAGTTAATGCTCTTTATGAGATCTTGAAAGACCTAACAACGATCATGAAAGTTAATTAAAAGATCTTTCAAACAAACACAAGTGTTTTATATCTAGATCTTGGCAAAGATCCTTTCAAGGTCTTTGTAAGGATACTTCAAGATCCTAGAGGATTTGATGTGGATTTATTTAGATCTTATGTGGAGGTAAATTTTTTGCAGGATCTTGAAAGATCCTTTGGGATCACTGATTACCTTATGAAAGAATATTGGGAATCTTTGACAAGTCTTGAACATTCCTTGAGCCTTGAAGATATTTACCTGTAGTTTTGGGGGGAATTTTAAATGAAGAAACCTCAAAGGTCCTTGTGAAGATTCATATTTCATGAGGACAGCATGCATTAAACCTTCAGTGAGGGAGAACTTACAAATGTGATAGAGAGGCCTATCGACTGAATCTTTTGCAAACAGGCTGACCACTTTTAGATAACAACAAATCCACTTAAAGTTGTTTTCTAGCCTTGGCTGTTCCAGTGCACATGTGGTCACAGTCCTCCTTGCAGGTGCAGTGGCACATCCACTATAAACTGGACCTAATGTTTTGGGTCTACTAGAAGAGCTTACTAAAGTACAACAACATGTCAGCTAGCTTGAGTTTGGATCCAGTGAGTGGCAGTGAAATTGATTTTCGCTGTTCAGTTTTCAAGCTATTGGTTGGCTACACTAGTTGAGCTGTAAGTATGTTTAATAATTTGGTATAATTGTTTTGTAGACATCTTACAACATGCTCCTTAAAGTTATAGAAGATTTGGAAGAAGATGAACAGAGTATCAGGTAAGAAGAGAAAAATTGTTGAACAATACGTCTGGATTTGTGAAGACAGTGTTTAGGAAAATGTTACCCTTTTTGCTGCAACTTGGTCTAACTGTAAGTAAATATATAAAAGCAGTTGTGAAATTAAAGCCTGAAAAAAATTTAGGCTGAAATTTTATCAGGCTTTAATTTCACATCTGCTTGAAAATAAGGTGTGTGTATAACTGTGATGATCAATCTTGTCTTCATATTGGTCTAACTGTTTTTTTTTTTCCTCACCTTTAGGGACCATTCATTTTTTATAAGGTAGGGGGGCTGGTGGGATTTGATGGGGGGCCATGCGGAAAAAAATGGCTTTCGAGGGGGGACCATCCCAAAAAAATAAGGGAAAAAGGGGGGGTCATGTGAGATATTTTAGTAAAACTTTAAAATGGCATAATGTTTGAATATCAAAGAAATTGCTATAGAATAAACATAGAAGGCAGGATACAAATTTATTACAAACTTTCCTTCTGCTTTAAAAAAACGTTTGGCGACAAAAAGCATTTGTAGCTACTGAAAAGAAGTATTTAACACTG
>Ga0126338_10000056_pt1 | contig 35332 bp, 12 predicted proteins | sample OrbCmetagenome_2_FD_92529 | JGI IMG/M metagenome (GOLD analysis project Ga0126338, IMG submission 92529) | Coral microbial communities from Petempiche,Puerto Morelos, Mexico - Orbicella C C metagenome | ecosystem: Host-associated > Invertebrates > Cnidaria > Coral | place: Petempiche,Puerto... | reverse complement strand
TTAGGATTTTAGGTTTTTAAAGAATTAGGATTTTAATTTTAAAGTATTGTAAAGCGCCATGGACAATTAGTGGAAAATGGCGCTATATAAATGTATATTTATTTATTTATTTTATTTATTTATTTATGTTAACAATGTATTGCATCTTAGGTTTATGCCAGGTATTTATTACAAGTACCGGTAGTGATAAACAGGTAATGGGTAAAGGCTAACAGGTGACGAGTATAGAATATTTATTGGTTATTGACCAAGCAGGAGGTTGAGATGGCTTAATGTTGGCCCAATTTGTTTTTTTTTTTTTTTGTTTTAAACATTTTATAAACCTTAACAAAATCATCAGGTCCATAAACTGGCAAAAAAGAACAAGGTCAATATCCGGCTGTCTTCATCGAACAAACTTGGTCGATAAAGGATTTATTAGATACAAGGCTTGAAAGGCTCTTAAGGTCATTCCTCACATTTGCATTGCGCATCCTTACTGCGTATAATTTATGGTGTCATTAGCGTGCACTTTTGCACGCGCACATTGAAAACATGACGGATTTGCTTTGATATTGAGTTCTGTCACTTGAAAAATGGCTCTAGCTCAACAACGAGCACAGGCACCCCAATGTTTTTTTCCAGTCATTGTAATCAACTGATCATAAGCTTTGCGTGAGAAAAGACTGATCTAATTTCTATTGCTGAAAATTGAATAAATAAGAAAAATAGCAGATGCACTGTGGTCTTTTCTATTTTGCAGTCGGTAACCATGTCAAGAAATTTGGTTCAAATTTTTAATCAAGGATTTAGCTTTCTGTCTGAATCAAACTTAAAATGTTTATTTGTGTCCGACACATTGTACTGACTGTAGTTTAATGCGTGTTCTTATGAGTCTGGGCTCACAAAGATGTTACAATAATATTACTGGGAATGCGTTCTTGTAATAAGCATTAAATAATGCCAAAATGGGGCATTTTCAATGCCTCACTGCTCCTTAATGAGCATGGGCACCCCCCCCCCCTTTTTTATTTCAAAATTGAAGTTATCTTATGACAAATATTCAGTGGACAAAGTTTGGACAAAAATCTATTGTCACTTTTATTTCGGAGGAATTACCTTAAAAGTGTCAAATGTTCACTGGTAATCTATTTGGAATATTTGACACTATTAAGAGCCTTTTGAGCCTTATATCTAATTTACCGGCAGTATCACACATCTTATGGAAACATTTCCTTTACAGCTTTTGTTCCCGCAGCATGTTATCCTTCTCCCAAACGTCTTCTTGTGTTGAGCTATAAACTTGATAAAAACACAGAAAATTGTTTTTTATTTCTTAATCAAAAAATACCTGTCATTTAAATGTGCCCTTAAATTTTTTGAAACTTGTTCTCAGGAATCTGATGGGAAGTATTTAATAATGATGGTGGACCCTGATGCACCCTCTAGAGGCAACCCTACATGTCAGAGTTGGCTTCATTGGATTCTTGGCAACATTGAAGTTAGTGACATTATTGTATATTAAAATGTAGTTCATTCTTAGTACCATCTTTTGTCTTCCCCTAGATTTATTCACTCTAACATGGAATTTAACATCACTTGAAGTTCCCAGACACAGTGGCACCTGAATGTATTAAAAGGGTCTCGTAAAATTCAGGGTTCTCCTTATCAGGCGGCAACCAGTAAAATTTACCGCTTGTAAGAGCACTTATTACCGCCTGTAAACGCTCAGAAGTCTTAAAAAATACGCATTTAAAGTGAAATAAGCAGGCAGTTGCCATCAAAGCGCCATGTTTTCAAGCATGACTGGATCGATGATTACATTGAATTCTGCCGTAAAAGTAGTGTATGGTGTCTGGCATTTAAGGAGGGCGAGGGAATGTTTTGTTGTCTTTGTAAGAACTGGGTCTAGAAGTCCCAATTCGTTCCTTTATCTGTTTTTATAAATGACGTCTTCTCTTCACTTGATATGGAATTTCAATGAAGCAACTTAAAAATTTTGTGAGAAAAAGTTAATCCTAACTTCTCCTTATTGTCTTAATTCCACAAAAAGGTACAAAACCTACCGCAATGTCCGTTTTGGCGCCAGAAAAACAGTTTTTTTTCTCTAGGGTATCATAACATAGTGTGTTATAATCAAATTTCCAGTTCCAGTCAGTTCCAAGAAGCTGGCTTAAGGCTGTACAAGCTCATTCTAGCTCTCAACTAAATCTGGGGCTCGAATTTTAAGAGTCTGAATAGTCTGCAGAACAGGTGGATTAGCGGATTCTAGCGTGATACACGAGCACATGTGCGAAGCGTGAGAGCAGGGCAGAAAAAGTCCGGGTACACATAAGCGCCCTGGTGAGAGCCTGCTAATCCACCTGTTCTGCAGGTTAGAGTCTGAACGTCTCGCGCTCACACTCAAAACACTTTGAAGTCTCGGTCTTGCAATCTAAAAAGTCAAAATGTCTCGGGTTCACAAAGAAAAATGCCTGTCTCACCATCTCGCAAAGTCTCGCATTTACCATTTGCCACCCCTAAAAGAGTGACTCTGGATTTGAATTCGGGACTACCGAGAAACAAATCCCGCCAGTGGCAGGGTGGAGGCCTTGAACCCGGGACCTCCAGATTACAACACTAGCACCCTAAACCATCCCACCACGTATGGTTTTTAGAGTGAACACTTGCAGTGAGATCAGCATACATTCTTTTCAAGAGCTTTGTTGCACTCAATCACCATTTTTGACAATAAGGTTTACTTGCATCTGGTTAGTTCATAGAAATGGGAAAATAGACTGTGACAATTGTCATTTTTGTAACTGTTTGGTGCTATCTTACTTTAGGGAGACGACCTAAAGGAAGGAAGTATTGGATCAGGTTCTACTTTCACAGGTAGAAACGATTCATGTGGTTAAGTTGTATTGTTTTGAAATGTGTGTGTGCTTTTCAGTTTGATTTAAAATAGGATATATAGAGGTACATGCTTCTCAGCCTATACATCATAGGTCATCTGTGATGTCCCCTTTCAAAGGGTTTGATTTTGTACAGTATGTGGCCTGCTTAGGGTGAACTTTTTGCTTTGATCATAATATGTAGATAACCAGGTGTGGAAGGTTTTGTCGTAGAGATCAGCTATCAGTGTATCATTTATGTTGTTCTCTCATTGCAGATTACAATCCACCTACTCCACCTAAAGGGTCTGGTCCCCATAGGTACTACTTGTTTGTCTTCAAACAACAGGAAGATTTGGGCAGCGAAGCTGAGGTTGACAAACGTTGTGGCTTCTCAATTGATAAATATAAGGGAAAATTTCATTTGACAGCTGTGGCTGCAAACATGTTTACAACTGAAAATGAGTGAATTAGGACAAACAATGTTTATAACATTTGCATTATAGAATCAGACATGACAAGTACTTAGTACACGTGACAGAGTTTGTTCATTGTTTGATGCAGCAACAATGCAAGTTCCATTGCAGCATTAATCTATGCTAAAAAAATTAATAGAACACAAGATATAACAAGAACTGGTAAAGTCAGGAAAAAAGTGATGCGAGGATGCCATGAAAAAAAAAAATAATGATAAGTAAAAGAGAGAAAAGTATATTTTATATGTTTGATGGAATTTACATTGGATCAAGCATTCATTTACACCTGTATGCAGTGTAATTACATGAAATAAAGTGTATAGTTTTAGACGAAACTTTAGTAATTTAGACTGACTGTTTTTAAAAGCAAAGTGTAGCAATGGATAGAAGATGTGAATCCAACCCAAATGAATGGAAAGGGAAAAAGCTGATAAATGTGTTTAAGTATTTTTAACACATTTAACTGCTTCTTTCCCTTTCCCACCTTTAGTTTGAACTTCAATAACAGTCAACTCACAACAACACTAAGGAATGTGGGCAGGTCAGCCAAAAAAGTGGGAATCTTTACTCTACAGAAAACTGTTGCCATTCCATGGCTTGTTGATTTTCATTTACTCAAAATGATTACAATATAGTAAGGTGAAAAATGACGAGGATTCATTCATTCTTTCACAGCAATTTGTTTCCACTGCAATTTTGTTCCAAAATATTATATTGGCTTCATGGAAAAACAAACCTACTTAGCCTATGTTGGATATCGGAATTAATGAGAGGTGTAACCATTGAGGCACAGCTGGCTGCCTCGGACCAAGACCCTGTCCTCTATAAAACTGGTTTTAGTTGCTCTCAGGGTGCTTAGAATCAAATTATGATGAACTTAAGTTTAAATTCTCGTAACCATAGCCTTCTCTAGAAATACCGGTTGCATAAATTTTGACAGGTGGGGAGGCCGTGTTTCAAGAGGTGAAATTTGATGCCATTTTTTAAAAATTCACCTCATCACAGACTGTGACAGTAAAAAAAAACTGTTAACCCTTTGATTTGATTGTGACAGGTCAATTGTGTACTGAGCAATCACAGTAAAGTTCAAGACCATAAACAAAAAAGCTGTTTTCAGTTTTGTTTTCTCACACCTAATTAGCCTTTTCCTTGCTGCACAATAACATTCCATATATATTTCTGGCGTTCACAGTTTTCCGAGTTTCACAGCAGTTTTACAGGGACAAACTATTCAATGCCACTTTTGCTCATTTGAAGAACTAGCTTTCTTTGATTTACGGAATTCGAGATTCCAGATAGTAATAGCAGTAGTAACATATTCCACATTTTGGGAGAGGCCATTTGAGAGAACAGCACTAGAGAAAAACACTCTTGGACCTAGTACAGTGGTATACTGATGGTTTGATTGGCCTTAAACCCAGAGGCAGAGACAATGGGGGCAGTGGTAACACTTTGCAAATGCAAATGATCACTGACCAGCAGAGGCTATATTCAGTTATTTACAAAGTTAGCGGCTGGTAAAGTTCCATTGTCATTTTTTTATATATATGGAACAGAAATGGTTGTGGCAATGAAGGGTTTAATCCAAAGACTTCAACGGTTATAATTTATAATGATACAATAATTATCATCACACCTAACACTAGTAGTAAAAGAAGCTTGAGGTCAACACTATGGTAGGCCCATTTGTATTTTATTTGAAAACTATCAATTTTCCAGTATTGGTCAAAATTAGTAAATACTGTAGGTCCTAAAAGAAATCATGGACGCTATCTACATACCCCAGATTTCTACAATTTTATTTGACAGTGCAGACAATTGTACCACTTTTGGGGCATCTCTAGTGAGCCTTTGCCTGACAACATAGGTTTTTTTTTCCAGTGCCACATGTCCTAATTCACTACCAAAGAGAGCCATCTGAGATTGAACCTGGGAAATTCAATTTTTGACCTTACTGACAATTATGTTCACTACAACCATTGGTTGTACCAATCAGAGACTATGTTAAGTGAGACCTGTATAGGAGATTGTTCAAATTTTTCCACTCTAATCTCGGATGTCTGACAAGGCTGGGCACCTAAATTAAAATAGCTGCACAAAGAATATGAAAGCCAGGGCAGGATTTTTAAATTTCCCTTCAAAATGTTCCCTAATTCACATCCAACTCTCTTGATACTGAGTCTAACTTGCTAACCATTAGAAAACCATGAATTGTGCTTCTCCCATGCGCACAACCATAAAGTAGCTCCTCTACTTTTTCTTTATAGGCCTTAGAGTGTGGTACAAAAGAATGTATAAGGGAAACCGTGGCCATACACACAATTATTATATGGCTAGCTCTGTGAGCGGGCAAGATGAATCAAATCCTGCGCTGTGATTGGCTACCCGAGCTGGCAAGATGGAGCTATCTTGCCCGCTCGGGACTACCCGCCGTGTCCCGCAAGAAAAATTTCCCCAAAAGCCATATAATAAATCCTTTATTGACCAAGCTTGTTCGGTCAAAATGGCTGGACATTGGCCTCGTTCTTTTTTTTGCAAGTTTATGGACCTCGACTCCGTCTCGGTCCATAAACATGCAAAAAAAGAACTTGGCCAATGTCCAGCCATCTTGACCTCACACTTGGTCAATAACCCGTACAGACAAAAAAAAGCTCAAAAACAGAGTTCCCCTTGTACAGAATAAACTAATATCTGAAAAGACATGGTAAAGCCTAAATATAGTGTAAGTTTACACATGTATAGTGAAATTTCCACAAATGCACTGTACCACAGCAAATTATCACAACAGAGGGCTGTAGGCAGAAAACAATTATGACTGAGGCAAATTATGAATGTCCCTGGTTAAATTCTCTTCCTAGGTATTTAGGGTGTTTATGATGACTATGAACAACAAAAAAAGACTGAGGAAAGTGCCTCAGTTTGCCTGTTATTGGCTATGGCCCTGCAAACACCAGGGAGGGTAGCAAAGGGGGAGAGTGATTGAATTTCACACAAATTCACACACCACCTATACTTTCAGCTACTTACATGTATAACAACAGGGTTTTTTTTTTCCATACGTACAAATCATATACACCTTTTCATTGTTTTTCATGTGTTTTACTCTAATTTTTGCTCTCATGTGTCAAGCAAAAACCCTTTGCAACCCTCTCAACAGAAAATGCAAACTTCAAGAGTGATACCTCTCAAGTTACTTCTCAAACTCATTAATAATTCATCAAGTTAAAACAAAGAAAATCACAACCGTGAAGGAGGTTTGGATACCCGGTCTTAATTAGCATAGATTTTGACGATTTTACTTCTCCGTTTATTCCTTAGTTTTTGTTTCGATTGAGAAGATATATCAAACACTCAAGACAGTGTTTCATTGGCTATCCAAACACCTTAAAGTTCGTCAAAAATACTCCGCTGCATGTTGTATTTTCAACTCTCTTCTCAGTGTTTGGATATCCAGATGAAACACTGTCTCTCATGTTTGATATATTACTTCTACAACCCTTGTGCTGAAAAATAGAGGTTAAAACAAATTTATCAGAAATAAAAATTTTGTTTTTGTCATGTTAACTAATGTTGTTAATGTAGTTCTAAGGACAACTGTAACATAAAGGTAACACAGTAAAAGGATGAATTCAGCTAGGTGTTTCTTTGAGATTGATCCCTTGAGAGATTGGTTTCCAGTGCTAGTGGTTTTCGCTTGTAAGCTGGCCAACGACAAACAGGGCAACAGTAATGACCACTGGTATGTCCTCCGCATAACCATACTTCAATACACTTTTGATGGTAACAATGACCACAGGGCAAACCAAGTAAAAAGCATCCTTTTTTGAAGTCCTCCAGACATATTGCACAGTCATGTCCCACTAGCATTCCAGCTGGTTTTGGAGATTCTTGGCAGCAAGTGCTGTGCTTCACATGCTTTTTTGTGCAATGCTCATGTTTTGTGTCACAGCATTGGTTTACCTGAGAACAGCAGAACTTCCACACTGGCAGGCTGTTGATATATTCAGTGGGAATTATTGGGCGAAGCCACAATTCAGGGACAGCAAGGCGTCGCACAAGGAGCTCAAATCCATCTTCGAGACCTGAGGCACTGTAGTCAACTCGTGGTTGTCTCAGGGAGGGAAATGTTTGAACAGCATTTGTTAGGTAGTATAGATCTTGAGCAAACCATTCAGATATTGAAGTAACGTTGTTTTCACTCTCCAGGCCAAAGTAACCATTAATCCTTACTTGAATCCATCGTATCAGCATGCCATACATGACATATCCACCAAATACAAGCCCCCTGTGTTGTAAACCCAAACATATGTAATCCCTCAGGATGGCTGCAACATCAGATGTCATGGCATATCTGCAGTACTTGAGAGTCAAATCCAGAATTGGGGTCAGGAATGGCAGTTGGAACAGTGCAAGAACTGGCAGGCACAGTATTATTAGACTGGTGTTGTAGAATATCAGAAGCCATACAAAGTGGATCAATCTTTTCAGTATACCTCCATTCATTAGGAACAATCCCATGAAACAGCTCATATTCACAACCAGCAGAACTGTCACAAAAACATCATTCACCTCTGGATGTATCGTTCTCAAAAATAGATCCAGCGGGCGGTATGTTATCCATTCTCCTTTTCTGTGGCCGTAAGTCAAATTCCCCTCCGGTGTAAATATCATAAGGCTAGGGAAATTATCCATGCTGTATTTCTTAAAGATATGTCTTTTTGTCATCCAATCGTGTATATGTACGTGTCCGAATCGAACCCTTCCTGTGAAGTGAACTGACAGTGAACCAAGATACAAAGGAGGATCTGGCAAGGTAGAAAATAGCACAACATAGACGGGATTTTCCTTCAATCTTGCTTTAAATGTGCCAGTAAATTCTTCTACGCTGTCAAACATTGCAATCTTGGATGACAGCTGTGTGTTTATCCATTTAAACACAAGTTCAACCGACGGTTTCGAATCGTATGTTTTTAAAATGACGTTACCCTTGGGTTGATTTCCCTGGGGCATTGAAATGACAAGGGATGGCTCGTGCCAGCCGTATTTTTTGCACAGTCTAAGGCCGTTTTCACAATTAAACGTTCCTATTCGAATGCCAAATCGAGATATCTTTCTTTTAAGCGCTACCCACTGCTTTCTACGGAGCAGAGAAGTATGACCCTGGGGTATGACATCAACCAACCAAGTCCCCGCTTTCGTGTCTTCCACTTCTTCAAAGAAGTGAGATGCTCCGGTGAACTGCAACTCGTCGCTTTCTTCTTTGTCGTCTCCAGAATTTTCGGTGACAAGAGAGCAGTTTTCAGCCTCCGTCACCGCACCACAAGCCTCAACCAACTCGGCAAGCTCTTTCTTCTCCACCAAGCCAGTGTAACTCACGCCCCGTTGTTCCAAGATCGCCTTCAGTTTTCTCACGCTTAGAGCGAACGGATTTAAAAGCTGACTGGCTAAACACCCCGCTTTTAACCATGTCGATGAAATTTCGAAGATCCGAGCAACAAGAAAGGCCAAAAGGAGATAACTCAACAGCACTATCAACAGCTTTGCCAACATGGCGATCACAGCATAATAACATGCATCGGATCAGGTGCTATATTTGGCGGCAAATAATCGATGTATTCTGTGTTTTGATTGGCTACTTCGAAAACGAGTCGCGAGATCCTGTACATCTGTGTGACTAACGAGCTGATGGGAGCAAGCGGTTTTTACTTATTTATTTTTTTTCCCTTTGATTTTATATCTGGTGAAGTTTATCATCGTCTTTAATATCGTTTAACTCAGCGGATGATTACCTTTAGCTGAGGAATAGGACAGCAGTCTACTGAAAAAGAGTGAGTGTTGAACTTCGTAGCCAGACTAAGGCATGGATACTCCCCATGACCAAGGTAACTCAAGGTCTTCACAACTTTGACATTTGAGGAAGATTTTCCACAATTAATAGCTACATGTATAGCTATGGGTTATTACTTGCAGAAGTTCTTTCTCGACACACCAAACAATTTTTGTAAAGCTCTGGGTAAAATGGCAATGGAAATATCCAGTGAATTGAGTTTTCATTGAAAGTAATGGACGAAATATTCGGTGTTGGTTGGTCTGAGAACAGTGTGCCGCCATTTTAAATACGTTTCTTCTCAAATTTTTATTCAATTAACTGGAAATTTCCAATATCAGTGTATACCTAACGAGAAGAAAAAGCAGCCATTTAACTTAACGGGGCGAGTGAGTGACTGTTAATTGAAAAGAATGGTGCCTAAAACAGGGGCAAGGTTGACAGAGATTTCACTGAGGTTGACATTGTCACTGCAAGATGGCCAAAAGGGCATGGCTGATACGTAGAAAACGTCAAACAAGTAACAGAGTGTGTCTGCATCAGAATTATTTTTAAACACTTAAGAAATGTTGTACAATGTGCAATACCTAAGATTTACTATAAATTATGGTTCACAAATTTGATAGGGATCTTGACGGTTTAATAATTATAGCCAGGGAAGATATTTGTTTACAAACAATTTTTTTGTTGTTTAAATTTCCAGGAAATGAAACAAAAGAACTCTCTAGCTGGCAAATTAACAACAACAGCTGACTTTACTGATATCTTTGCTATACTTTTTTGGGTAATCCCTTGTAGATATGTAGTGATTTTCTTGAGTGATTTTACCTTGAGTGATTTTATCTTTCTTTTTTTTTTTTTTTCCTAGTCTTTGGCCTTTTTTTTTTTCAGAAAAACCAAACAGGATACCTGGAATATCAGTAAAACTGACAGTGTTAGAATGGTAAGTCCCTTTCGATTCTCTTCATTTCACATAATGTGCTAATCTAGACCCTTGGTATATGTAAATTCCATAACATAAGACTATAAGCCTTATGTCCTCCCAGGGAGGGATGAGGACTCCCATGTGGAAAGGATGAGGATGCTTGTTGTCTTACTTAGAGGTGTGAATCACAGAGGTTGGTCTCAGTTATGGTGTTCAGGATGAAACACCACTATTGTATCTGTCAAGGTATCTTTTGGGGTTTCATGCAAAGAAAGAATTAAAAAGAAATGCTGTCTGCCTGTTTTAAAGTGGTATGTTTTTGCGGGTCAAATCACGAGCCACACCCAGATTGGTCTCTGTAGGGGTTGAATTCAAATTATCTGACAAGCCTTCCCAACCCTCATATGGTGGAGTCCTTGCCTCCCAATTGGGATGTTCTCATGCAAAGAAAGCAACACACCCAATAAGAGGAAAATGAATGTATTTTACACTCTTGTGAAACCAATGGCAACTTATTACTGTGGATATAGGCAGAGCACATTGGGGAAAACATGACAAGATAAGTGAGCAGAGAAAAACATATTCTCCATTTTCACCCCAGTTTGCTCTTGTCTTTCCTTCAATTCCTATATCAGTTTGTAGAGAAAAGATGAAGAGAGCCTGAAACAGGCTACTTTCACTGTTGAGGGGTTTTGTTGAAACAGACAGCATCATTAATGATAATAGTAAAACCTCATAGGCTTGAGTGGGCACTCACCTGTACTGATGACAAAAAAGGGAAGGTTAAAGTCATTTGCAAAAAAAGCCCCAGACTCTAGCTGAGGATAAGTAGTGCAAAGCCAGCTGTGCACCAGCACACTGTATGTTGTAAATATCTACCTCTTTGGATGCAGCTGTTTGCAGAACATGGCAAGTTTGTGCATTAATTAGCTCCTTAATGGTTGGTTGACAAGACAGTGTTCACTTGTTGTGATCATTTCTTTGGTTCTGGATCATTTGTTTGGTGGGGAGTATAACCCGTATTGGAAATCATTGCTTTCATACTGAAACAAGTTTATAACTTGGGCTTTGGTAATAATATTAACATCACTTATTGCTTGGTAAGTGGGAAAGGTTTTGAATCTGTTCGCTCTTGGTGTTGGTTAAGAGGAGACAAAGATCAGAACTAAAATCGTTTCAAATTTTTCAACTTTTATTCTTATCATCTTGTAGTGACCAGCACTTAGTTTATATAGTCAATAACCAGCTTGACTTAACTTTGTTTGTAATATTCTCTGACATTTGAAAAAATTATTCTCCTTGATAAACAGTTGTAAAATCTATAAATGTTTATACAATTGGGTTTTACCCATATATGAGTACATGTAAATATTAAAAAAAGCTATGCATTTTTGTAAATTGATTTCTACTTTGAAAAAAATTATGTATAGTAATTATTATTTCTACTTTACCAAGGAGAACAATTTGACAAAACATAACATCTTTACACAAAATATCTTAGATTAATTGTATACAGAAACCAGCTGTATCTTTTGTCTGTAAGTTTCATTGTATGAAAAATAGGTCCCTTTGGATCCCACTGGGACACTAAGTGCCTAAAAACATCTGCACATGAAAATATGTACAATAATAGGACCAGCCTAATTCTTAATATACTCAACTTATAAATACAACTAGCTTTACATGAAGTTCAACAATGAGCACTTCTTTTCAAAACATTAGCACCGTTCTCTTAAACAGAAAACAGTGTTTGGGAAACTCTTGTTAGTTTGAAACAAATACAGAGACCAGCTGTATTGTAACATTGTGTTTCTTTGTATGAAAAATATGTCATGAGGCATCATTGTGGTACTTGCAGTACCTTGAAAAAAATCTGCGTAATGAAAATCTGTACACAGGACCAGCCCACTTTTCAATTTCTCCTTAAAGTAATATACACAAATGTTCTTGGAATCACTGAGTGTTCAACATATTAAGAGTTCCTCAATATTGCAATGTCTTTAACAATGTCTTTAACAGTGCCAGCACTGCTGTGTTTTTGGCAAACACTTTAAAAAGAGTTCACTGAGGTCACTGGGACCTGGAGTGGTGATGGCGTTGATTGAGGAGACCGGCTCTGAATAGGTGAAACAGTTCCATTAGACTGAGAAGCCAGAGCTTTTCTGGCCTCCTCCTCTTTCTTAGCTTGTTCTCTCAAATGGATCTTCATGTGGCGACGGCGTTCATCGGATCGTGCAAATCGTCGACCACATGTGTCGCAGGCAAATGGCTTTTCTCCAGTGTGAGTACGGATGTGAGTTGTCAGATGGTCTGAGCGGGAAAAGTTCCTCATGCATATACGGCACTGGAATGGTTTCTGTCCAGTGTGGGTTCGCATGTGGCGGGTCAGTTCATCAGACCTTGAGAACCTCCGAGGACAAGTGTCCACTGGGCAAGCATAAGGCCGCTCACTTGGTGGTGTTCTTGAGCGACCATCAGTGGGGTTGTTACGCTTGGCTTTTAATAAAGAGTTACCAGCTTTTGCAGGACGACCTCTCTGAACAGGCTTGCTTGGCATTGTAAGAAAATCAGCTGGTGGTGTTGTATGCAGGAGCAGTTTGTCCATCATTGCAGTATGATCAGGAGACATGGTGGTAGGAAATGGAGAAGGGCCACCAAGGATTGGCCACTTCATATTCAATGTAGCTGTAGCTTGCATAAACATTGGCGATGTGGAGCTCACTGGCTGCTGCATGGGTCGTTGGTAAAAGTTGGTCTGTGCTGGTAGTTTAGGGAGCCCAGAGATGTTCTGAGTGTTGTTTGAAGTTGTCACTGGTACCTGCTCTTGTGGAAGCTCTTGTGGATTGGGATTCTGTACCTTGTTTTGTCCTGAACTCACTTCCTGCGACATGGGAAGCTTTGAGTCTTGGAAGAATGAGCTCCAAGGCGTAGTCCCGGCCTGGCTGATTAACGGAGTAAGAACTGTACGGTCAGGAATCCAGAGATTATGAGCGGGCGAACTGTAAGGGGAAGCGTGTCCGCTCGGTGGCGGTGTTGATCCAGTAGGTCCTGAAATCACATCATGTAGACTTGGCCCTTTGAAATGGGCTAAGCGCTGCTGACAGGCTTTGATAGACTGGTTTACTCCTTCTTGTTTTACGTCTGGTACAGTGTAGTCCAGGTCAAGATCTCCTGAAAGAGCGAGAAAGGAAAAATCAGTGTTCGCGAACTAGTGTAAATAAAGCAAATTAGCATAAATTAAACAAAAGCGTTGCGAAGGAAATATAAGTAGGATCTAGCCTAACTAAGAGGGAAATTTCTTACTTTTAGAAACAAATCAAAGACATTTGTATCCAGTGAAACAAGGCCGTAAACATTTGGGAGTGATAAATTTGAAATCAAGTTGCCGAAGACGAATTATTTACACACGTAGTCGTATGAAAGGATTCGAAAAGAAGCTAGCGCGTCTGATGGTTGTTTAAAATGTTCGATAGAAAAAGTTACCCACGGTCTTATGAGGAGCAAAAAGTTTATTTTTAAACGCCGACACGGCGGTACGCGTAGGAGGATTCGTTTCCGACCATAACAGACATTGGCAACCGAACGCTCGCTGGCTGTTAGATTTTAACGTCCGTTATTTTTTTTTAAACTAAGTACCTGGAACAGAAGTGTCGTGGAAATCAACCGGCTCACCAAAAATGTTGGTTGGTTCATCCATGCCGGAGTGTACGAATGAAAATTCCTCGGCACTGAGTTGAGGGACTTGGCGGGCTAGCTGAGGTGTGAGAAGGCTAGCAGTGTCGAAACCAAAAAGTTGGTCCGTAGCAACTTGAGCAAGGCTGTCCAGTGCTTCAGTCATGGTGATCATCATGTTAAATTATAAACACTTGTTTCTCCAAACGATGAAATTATTTGTCTTGTAGTGGTTTTTGTGTCGTTTGAACTGATCAACAGTATAGGTATAGGTCGAGTTATTGGCCAGCAACAACTGCGACTCGGCTTAGACTTCGGGGTCGTTTGCGTTCCGTCGGATTTACCTCCTTCGCTTCGTAGAGCTCGACGATTCTGTGTACGAACCGAGTGGGCGACTCCTTAAATGTAAAATCGATTGTTTCACACAAATACTTTGACGTGCCAGAATTTTCCAATAATGCAAGGCAGCCAATGAGCTCGGTGCTAATTTTAGCCCTAGTGCGTCAGCGCTTGACGCAGATAGATATTGCGTAAATGCGTATTGTTTATCAATAACCGGTATCGTCAAAGCAGTTTGATCGAAAGTGACTCTCGGCACATCTTTTTTCTTTTGACAGTCGGAAATCATGATTTGTATACTTCGTTGAGAATTTGGGTCGATTCGGAGTAAGCGAATTTCGAGTGTAAAGCGAAAAAAAAGCGAGAGTTCGGTTTGTAGCGTTACGGAAATGCTGATTGATAATTTGCATACGCGTCATCGGTTGTCACCCTGGTTTATATTGTACAATTGTTCAATTATTGTTTATTCTATGACGTTCATTCGCTGCTGGGTCCTCGGTCAGTCGGCCGTGACCAGAAAGAATTATCTAGACAGATTCATGCAAGTATGAAGAGGGTTTGGTTGCGAACTCTAAATATTGCACAATTTTTGGATGGGGTTATGCTCTCGCTTGAGAATACGGCTTCCTCGGACGTGCCTAATAATTTATTCGTGAAAAGACTTATCGTTAAAAATTCATCACTTATTGTGCGGATATCTTATTCAAAGCAAAATGTAAAGTAAACCACTTAGATTGGGAAGATCTTTCTTTTTTAATAAAACATAGCACAACCTGCCGTCCAAAAAAAAAAACATACACATTTATATATAGATATACTTAAAATATAATTTCGTTTTTGGAACGTCTTACTATGAAGGTTGCTGGGACTGCTCGTGCACCCAAGACATTTCTTTTCCTTTATTATTATAGTAATAATAATATATATTTTAAAATATTCTAAATCGGGAAGTCTCCAAAGTATTTTTTTTTTGGTTAAAAATAAACAGCTTCTAAAAACGGACACCAATTAAAGATGTCGTGGGTGCCCATGACAAAAAAGGAGGATTTGCCGAAGGCTAAATAACAGGGGCAGGTGCATTAGTCTTTTTCTTGGCTTTCATGATAAAAATAACCGGCCAACTACGTGAACTGACGTCAAATGCTTGCTGAGGATCCCTGTCTCGAGGTAACAGGTGAAAAATACGGATATCATTAACTTTATACTCATTACTTATTCATAGAATTTGGAAGTAAACGGATGAAGGAGGAACCGATGATATCGAATCACTGGAAAATCTTCTATTTTCTGAATTCGACGGTCACAGCCAATCCAAAAAGACCGTTATGATTGGAATCATTTTCCTGTAAAGCTGACGCGTTCGTGAAGCTCAACACTATTATGTCGATCAAAAACGTGCCACTTTTGGCACCTAAATGAGAGCGAAGACTCTATTTGCATTGCAAATCTCAAAGGGGTTCTCCATGTCAGTGTTATCTGTTTTTTTGGAGATCCGCCGCACTTGGGGTTGCTTATCAACGAATTTATCGAAAAGAACCATCAAACCGATTTGAAACCAAAATTCTCAGGCGAATTTTTATCGAAGCCGAAGTCGTTTATAACGTCTTTCCTCTTATTTCAAAGATGAGGCAGAATCTAGTCTATATACTGTATTCATGTTATCATCTCTGTAATAGTTTCAATCCATGAAGCACTCGGGTATTTCCGTCTCCAGTTTTCTTCCTTGCTGATGACAAATATGATTCGAGGGTATTGTTATCAGTTTGTTGCACTATTTCTGGTGTGTTCCGGAACCACTGCCGATTCGCTGTACGTCAGTAGCGTTAAAAAGGCAGTTTATTCTTAGTATGAGACAGAAAAGGCCCAGTAATTACATATGCAGTGTGCATGTCAAAAAGTTTAACGTTCGTTTAGATCATTAATTTTCGCCACCGAATATGAATATATTTTTTTCACTGTCGTGTCTAAGGACATGGTGGTATACGAAGGACATATCCTGCGTGATTTTCGGTATCCTTATTATCAATATTCTTGACAGTATCCTTAAATTAAGAAGAAACTTAATCTTCCCCACTTTGGCAATATTGTAAAGTCAGAAGAACGAAGGTTTGTGGTGCCCTTTTTGTCGTCACTTGTTAACAGACTGCTGAAGTCCTTTGCATTCGATAATCGTAATATTTTGTTGCTTTCGGCAAGCTGTATTCATCGTACGTATTTTCATAGCTCGGGTTTTAAATATTATTTTAAAAAATGAAAAATTAACTGGCGCGCAAAAAAATCCCATGATTCAATTCCGGCAGGAGACCAGCTGCGCCGTTATTTTGTGAAGTGGACACCGATGTTGAACCTAAAAAGAAGCAGCTTTAAACAATTAATCTTTTTTTGAATTTTTTTTCTTTCCACCCATTATTTTCTGCACGAAAAATGTAAATTTAAAAAGTACAGAAATAAACCAAAACTAAAAATAGATACAGTTGTTTCAGTCAAAGAGAATACAGGTGAGCAAAGAAGGAAAAAGTAAATTTAAGTAGTTGGGTTTTCTCTTTTTGCACTTCAAGGTTCACCTATGGTCTATACGAAAAAGAGGAGATGAATAAATAGTAAATAAAAATACTCTGAGATGTTTGTGGAATGTTTGGATACTGGAGATATTGGCCAATCTTAAATGTTGTTTTGACGGGTAAGAGTAAAACAGAATCTGTTCCGGAATTTCCACACATTGCACGCGTGAATTGCGCCCTGAATTGTGCGCGTGACCGAAAAAGTCTTCGATGCGTGTCCAGAATGTTCCCGAGACGACTAGCCGAAGTAGTACGTGAATGTTATGATATGGCGCAATAACAACGCTGATGGCACGCGCGACTGATCACACATGACCTTTGTTCGGTACGTCTAGACACACCCATCTACGTGTGTATTCCGAAAGTCACGCAGGTTTGATAAGTGTCTATTTACGTTTTACAGTCGTGATATTGATATCCGTGTCTGCGCCAGCGTAGCAATCTAGAAGTGAATTTAAGAACGGTCTTGTGGCTCTTATGCCTCTGCAAAGGCATCGATGTGCACGGTTCGACGCAAGCAACTCGGGCTGTGTGGTTGGGTCTGTTTGTATTCGACTGACGGTTGGATCACTCTGGCTTGAGACCCATTTTAAGTCCTTGTTTACATTATTATGAAATATCATTCGGTTTTAAAGAGTATGACGTGATGTTGCTGTGTTTTTTTGATGTCTGTTTGCAATACTCCTTGCAGACGTTTGCTTGGATAAATATTTACCCAATCCAGTTGCGAAAGACGCGAGGTTAGTGAGAAGATTCCTGCCTAGTTAAAGTCAGGTGATACAAATTTTGTTTGTATGGATGATAAATGGCTTCTTCATATAGAAACCCCTTCTGACTAAAGGAATTTTGAAAATTTGTTTCAGCCGAAAAACTTTCGATGCCATTTAGGCTTTACGTCATAAGCTTTCATGACTTTTATTTGAAACCCTGATTATCTTGCATGGTAAATAATATCGAAACTGTAAATATCTAAAACGGAAATGTTCAGTGATTGTTATCTATTACACCTTTAAAACATACTCTAACTATACGAATAAACTGAACAAACCGGTAGCAATCTCTGCTTTTGACAACACGAAACCGACAAACATCAGTGAGACGAAATGTATGGCATGGACCCGGGATCGTGGATACTGCAGAGCATATCTAAGTCTGTGGGTTTGCGTTTATCGTGAAATGAATTGATGAACAACCGTGAGAAAGATATTACGGATAAAGTTTCGTTTCAACGTTTAGATAAGGCACTTCCAGCGTGCTTTAATCTTGTTAAACAATAAACAAGCTTTCGTTTCTTGCTATAATACCACCCGAGGGTATAATACCGAACGGTACATTTGGCAACAAACCAAGAACTATTAGATGTCATTATATTTCCCGTTACATTTGGAGCCCATTGCTGACAAGGATTATGCGTGCTTTGAGCTTGTTCTTAGCTCGCTCTGATGTTTTTTTTTATTCCTTTAACCTCAACGAAAGAGGCAGTATCGCTTGCTTGAGTGCAATTGACAGGAATTTCACTTTAGCTGGTTTTACCGCAAAATCCCTCATCGTGTGAGCCCGGCGTGTAGGCGAGTGTGCGTTGCAGCGTAACGCCTGCGAGGCCTTCTAATTTTAGTGCTAAATACTGTTATAAACGACTCCCCCGCTTGCTGGTGTTATGGTTACTCTTCGGTGGAAGTTATATAACCATTTTAAGTAAATCGTTTCAGTAAGGACATAGGTAAGGGGAAACTAAGCAAAACAAAACAAAAACACGCAGGGCTGACGGCTTTGTTGTCCCTTGCTTTCGCCATTTGAAGGAGCATTATCACAAGCATTACTTCGAACCACAAGACTTATGTAATTCAATAAAAACCTAAAAGAATGCCTTGAGTTTCTGTTAAAATTGCTACACTGATTATTCTGAGACTTTTAAGAGGGTGTTATTGTGATTTAAACTTGCATGAAATTTTGATCTCTTGCAGTCGAACAAGTGGGGCAGACTCTTTGAACTCATATCTTGAAAAAAATTAAAATGGATTATTTTGTTGACCCTTCAAAAATACACATATCTTTCCCTTGGTGTTCTCAAGGTGCATTTCGTCTATGAGCGAGAAAGTACACAGCATTGATTTTGACACCATTTGTACCAAATCGCTGTGATAATGTCCGTTTTTTTGTATGCTTCTCAAAAATTCACTCGCGCCCTGTCCCACCACTCTTAAAAGATGACTTGCTTGCAAGTTAGTTCTTTATTTTTTACATGTCTGTGACAGGTCTTAAAGAATTCACCAGGCCCGATTCAAAACTCGTTCCTTCTCATAGTCGAAAGAACGATTGAACGCACCGGACAGAAACCATTATTTCTTGACGAAGTTTACAAATTTAGTTACCGAGTGGGAGAACACTTCGCCTGCAAATACACCAAGTACTTGACCTTATAACCGGCACGGAGGGCTACTGCGTACATAGAATATCTGCTTAGGATTACGTACCGGAAAACATGGCATTCTGTAAATATTTTAAGTTTGTTTTTTTTTTGGCATTTAAACATGGATACAGTTATCAGCAAGAGACAGCAGTGTTAATAGGTCTGCCTTGGCGTGAAATAACACAAAACAACAGCTACAAAACGTAATAAAAAAAACTATGAAGACTATGATCTTTCATATATTTACTCGTAACAATAAAACTGTTAATCGATACACTGCTTTGAGACAAAGTACCCGTGCTAAATGCATGTTTTTCACTGATTAGAAAGTTGCTTGAAGTTTTGAAAGATTGCCAAGGATGTGAAGTAACACTAAGGCATTAGAAATGCTATCCTTAACTCTCATTATATCATGCACGTGACTCGCCAAACTATACAATCGACTGAATGGTTAAAAAAAATTTGTAGAGAAATGAATTTTCTTCAGGGAAGAAAAATACTCAGTTAGCTTAATGGTTAAATTAATTGCATTGTCATGGATCTTCTGAGTCAATTAAAGGGATTAACCTAGAGTTTCTCTCAATTTCACAAGTCGATGCAACAGAAAAGCTCGACCTTCATTGTTCAACAAAAAACACGGGGTGTTAGGCACATGGGTGGCTCAAGTTTAGTGGCAAGGAGGGAACAATGGTGGCCATATTATGTGCATTGCGTTAACAAAGGGATACCGCAGTCGCCCTATCTTTGATATGTATCTCACAGATTTAACGTAATTAAACTGGTTGCGAGGGCTCTTGTTAGCCTATACGATCACGCTATGTTTACTAAAACTACTTGTAACGCCAAGAAAAGACATTTTGCACGATGTAAATAAGTCGTTGAAAAAAATTAGAGCTAAAACTCGTTGATAAACTATTAATTTACACTTGTCTGTTGTTCGGAAACTTGATATGGTAGAAAGGGAGATAACGGAACAATAATTAGCAGAATACCGAGACCGTATTCGTCTGATATGGCCTCTCACCTGTTCATCCATGCTTCCACCTGTACCCTGCCGACAATGCTTACATCCGGTTTTTTTTTTTGTATAGCGTAGTCCAAATGTCAATCACGTTTATGTTTTGCCGTGCTCGTGCAACGCGACTGGAAACGAAAACACGTTTCGCACCCGTGCACCTCTCGCCGGGTGAATTCGTTTGCTCTTCGTTTGCTCTTCGTTTGCGTTGAACCTTTTTCCACGTCATTAGCTTTCTGTTTGTTGTACGTTCTCTTCAATTTGCATTGAGCGTTCTTTTGCTAGTACCTATGGCCAGCTTACGGGACCAAAATGTAGCGTAGAAGGATCTCTATATACGAGCAAAGTGGATATACAGAGTGCCGGCATGTCTCCTCATGAGTCTATTCGAGGATTTTCTTGGTACCTGATTACGATGAACTGCTGAAGTAGCTTCTATCTGGAAATACGAACATTGAGCTGTCGATTTACTTTTGCTCTACTCTATGGGACCAGCTACAAACTGCATGCAGCTTACGTCACTATCCCTTGCCAATGAGGTTAGCAATTTGTTGAGGACTGCCATTTATGTACAATTGAACTGAGTAATTCGGATACACATTGATGGAATTTTGTGTGCTGTAAAAGCACTTTTATATCAGGTAGGACTAAAACGTCTTTTTACGCAGCTGCTTGCCGAGACCTCGGATTTAGGTGGCTAAAAATCAGGAATTGTTAAAAAGCTGATAGTTTTTGGTTGTTATGTAACACGAAAGGACTGATCAGTGTTAAATGATGCTGCTCTAAATGCAAAAAGGCTTTTAAAATAAAACAAACTCTCACACTAAATGTTTTGCTATAACAGATTTGACACTTTGTAATGCAACCACTGTAAATATACTTGGCGAAAAAGCACTTTTTACTGAGTGGCAACGAGAGCGATTGAACATATGAATGTTTCAGGTGCTGTGGGTCAATTCAAGCCTGAAACTGTATCTGTCTAGGTCGCTTGAGGTTGTAGTTGTTCGGCGTTTGCACAATACATTGCTGTAAATAAGTCAGGAGTTTTCGATAACAGATCTTTGGAGTTGTAGCGTTGAAAGTGGTTCTAATTAGAAGAAAATGGAAGTGAACCGAGATTTCAAGTTGCGTTCCTTCCAGCACCATTTAAGCAAGTTGCTTTACTCAGACTATTAGAACACATGCAACAGCTACTCGACAAGCTTGAAAATCGAAAAGCTTGTCTTTCTGGATGAAACGAAAAATGAACTCCTGACTTAGTTTGAAAAGTACAGATTGGATGTGATAAACATTGTGTTGAATGGGTAAACTGTTTATTGTGTCATGTCTCCAAACTGAGTCTAGTGTGGAACACTGACTACTGAGTTTTCACCTCTATCATGTAAACAGTCTAAAAGACTCTCGTTCGGTGTTTCTTCGAAGCAAAGGTTCAATAATTTTCCATGGTATACATTTTCGAGAATAGCCACGTTGTTACTTGTTTGATACAATCGAGCAGAAATGAAAAGACAGGCCATTTGCAGATCCTTTCACAAAACTGAAACGGTATTTGACTATTATTTGGTCCCTGCTTAACAGGTCACAAAGGTGTATGTTGTTGCTTTTACAGATGTTTGCCAATTCGACTATTTTCTGGGTGAGTAAAAACATTGACTTATTCTGGCTCTGGGTGTTTTTCAACAAGACCCTATATTGCTGGAGTTTGCACTTGTGGTAGCTAGACCATGGAAACACAACGTATTCAATTTGTAAATTCAGTGTTTACCACCTAACTAGATCAAACTTTTTTCTTCCTTCACCAATATTTTAATTAGAAATCTAACGGGTCGTTATTGTCATGGGGCAAGCTTATAACTTCACCAGACAAGAACACCCCTACCTCAAGAAAAATTTTCTTGCGTACCGAAAGTCTGCAAGCAAGTCCCAAACACTCGTCCACAAACAGTGCACAAACAATCAGCTGTTGAATGTCGGATGAATCTTACTTTTCTAAGCCTTTTAAGTTTGTAGAGTTGAGCTGAAACTCAAAAGCAGCCCAGCAAATTTCCTTAAGGCTGGCTCAGTTCTTTGTTGACAATTAACCTGCTGATTTGACGTGTGCAATGTTGAAGTGGATGAATGTTTGCCGAATCAACTTTGCTTACGTTTGTGATGGCGTGGCTGCTCGTTCGTTCCCCAGAGGGAAACTAAAAGCAAACCAAAATGTCGTATTTTTCGACACTTTAACGGAAGAGTTTTCCAGTAAAGCCACCGAAACCCTATAATTATGTTATTTGCTCTGTGATTATCTGTGAAAAGCGAGGTATCTGAGCGGAGAATTTTCTCAAAGATTCTTGGGTAGACCATCGAATAACTTGACGCAAATAACTCAGTCACTATTCAAAGCTTAAATGGTATCAGTACCGCGGGGATAAAATTTTCAAACGCAATCCGAAAAGCGAATTTGTAAGCTTTAAAGCGCAGCTAAAACGATAGATTTTGCCTTAAAGCAAAGATTTTCTTTACGACGCGAGGAACTCTGCAGGACCCCTTCCAATTTTTCTCATTCCAGGCTTTGCTTTTGTTTTGATGGCGTCGGTTAAGACAGCATCGTTCTCAAACTCAGTGAAAACGGGTAAAAGAAGAAAGGACCCTGGTTATACCCACTAGTCATTGAGCAGCAGTTTCTTTTCAGGCGGCTACTGAGGGTTTTGCTCCCAGAGCCAACTGTGATTAAGTGCTCCACGTGTGTTGTTTGTTACAAGCGATGATCAGAGAGCATGCCAATTAGCAACCGGGTAAATACCTCGAGTAGTAGACGTGTACAGTATAATATCTTCACAAAAGGTTGATAAACTGCTCAGTGATTCAGTTTTTGTGGCGTACGTACGACCGTCACTTGATACAGAATGAAGTGATAGGCTCTTTCTTGCCGTTATTGTCTTCAAACACCTTCGAGGAATTGGCCCATAGTTTTGTAGTGCATTTGAATAGAGGGAGACGGGCCCGTTTTAGGCGGCCCTCATGACCATGCTCCTGAAGTTTAATGTTCGTTTGCTGCTAAGGGTCCTTCCTTTTCCTCGATATAACTATCAAAAACCGTCCCAAGTGTTTTCTTCGCTGCGCTTTTTCAATAAACCAATTTGCTTTTGAATCACAGAGGAAGTAAATTTAGAAAAGCGGAACCAAACGGAACTCGATCAATCATGCAGGCAGAAGCACTTGTCATGCGAGCAACACAGTGATTTTCAGAGCAGTAACTTATTTGCTATTTTTCGCCGATAATTTGTCTGTCTTTTCGTTTGATCTCGAAAAATGACTTTGTCTGCTATCGAGATAAATAGCCATTGTCATTTTACGATGTCTCAGTGTCTAAAAAAGCCCCTTCACAGGAGGCTACCAACAGTAGCTTAAATTACCGTTCCGGAAAGGATTTCTAGTAATTTGTTTTCTTCGCAAATTTCAATACAACTGACAATACATGTATTACTAAACGGTGCTCTTGTAACCGCATAAAACTTGGTTTTTCAATCCTACAGACAGGGAGTTCATTTTCAACGCTGTCAGGATTCTGAGGAGTTCTTGAGAAAGTTGTCATGCAGGATCAGCTCATAAAACTGAGCACAAAACATTGATCATTTGTGCATGTGGTTAGCGGTGCAAAATACTGAAGTGACTCGCGTTTCACGACATCTGAGAATTTTGACTCCAGTGTATTTCAGTACAAAGTGTTTTGATGTATTTTGCAGCTTATCGAGAGCTGTTGTAATATGTTAACACCGTACTGACAAAGTAACGCCGTAAAGACATGATATGATCGTCGCGGTTGTGGGAACATTAACAGCTAGACGAAACAACTACCTCATGACGTTGTCTGTAATCAACCGGTAGAATGAGATACTAACGGCTGGTGTTTACAAAGTAATGTGCTATAACACTATTGATGAAACAGCTGCTGGCTTCTTCGCCAGCTGATTGAAAACGAACGAGCCATTCGATAAAGTCACTAAGCTTGCAAGCTCTCTAAAATTGTTACAGTGTGCAGCCGAAGTGTTAGATTCATGCACAGTCAAACGTTGTTCCTGTTCGCCCTGTATGTTCAATGGACGATAATGTTTGAAGGAAAATAAACTTTTCGAATACACTTCCGAATAAACATTAGAGAAAACAAAACGTTCCGGTCGGAAGCATTTAAGACCAGTTTATGAATTTGTTTGGTACCTCTGGCTCATTTAGTTTAGAAAGCGGTGTGCAACTACATCATATGAGTGGCTGGAAATTTTACAAACCTGTTCCGCACCGAAATCCGCACGTCCTTTTAGAGAACATATTTTAGACAGTGGTTCTTGATACAGGAAGATTAAGGCTATTTCAATCACACGAAGCCGCCAAAAAGAACACTTGCAGAATGATACTCTCCTCCAAGTCATTCGACCCTAGACTCGTACAATAGGCCTCGTGGTTCTCAGAGTCGCGTGACCAACTTTCTTGTAACGATCCCACTTATTTGTTTTCTGATTAAAATTATTTTTTGCGTGCTAAACTGAGGAACTGACTTAAAAATTGTCAATGCTGTTTTAAAAGGGGCAAAGACTATTTATTAGAAGTATTTTTCGTTGTGTTGAAGTCACCGACTTATAGGGCTGAAGTACCCAGTTTAATATTTCACAATAACGTTGAATACAATATGTTCGCCATCGAGATCCATATCTCAGTTCAGTAAATGTAGCGGTTAGCAGTTTGTGCTGACATCGCGTGAGAATAACCGTAAACTCAAAGCCGCAATTTCTCATTAGCAATACGCGTGTGTACCATGCATCAACATACTTTTGTTGGTGGCATGTTTTTCTTAACATGGAGTAAGGTGTTGTTCGTGTGTCCGTTCTTCTGGGCTGGTTCTATCATTTTCAAACTATATGTTCACTCTCAGGCTACCTTCAGTCCCGACAGAAACGCATGGAAATAATTCCAGATGTCTGATCGGATCACGGTATAGTAAATATTGTAAAAGACTATCCAAATTGCATGTAGGGAAATAAATGGTAGCAAGAAGCTAGGAGGTGACACTTTTAGCTCCGTTCTTTTGGAGCCTAGATTAGTAGAATCTTATGATGTTAACCTTGCCTGCATTTTCAACCAATTGTTCTCCCTATGCTGGATTCAAACATTCTAACAAGCTAGAAATATCTTCCTTGAACTTCAAACGTTGTGTTTTCTTAAGTAGTGGTGCATGTAGTTTTTTTTCTGATGAGAGTTATTTTCATGGATTTATATAGATGACGTTTTAGTGTGTTCAATATTGTAGCACTACCATCAGCCCTTTGTTTTATGTGGTTTCTAGCAAAAGAGCTGTCTTACGTTGTCCGCCTCTTAGCAAAAGAGCTGATTATGTTGCTTGCCTGCTGTCTCTGCTTCATTCTAAAGGTTTTGTTTAGCTCTATATTCGCTCTGACCAAACAAATCAACCTACACGAACCCAGTCAGTTGGTTTGGCTAACTGATCCTTTCTGGAACTTTTGTTTCGGTTTATTCCTTTATCCGACTTCTCTTGCTTTTCAAATTTTGTTTTTCTAGTTCAGAAAGTTGCCTTTTAAACCCACTCACATGGGCAAGGAATCAACCAAAAGCCACCTACAAATTTGTCGTCAATCTTTCGCCCTCGTTGCAATATCACTTTCTGTTTTTTTGTATCGTATATTTTCCGCTTTTTTTTTTGTCGTGAACCCTCCCGCCTCTGTCTTAGAAACGAATTTTCGATTATCTGAGACCTGTACTCCCTTCTGTTCTTACTGGTTTTCCATTTATTTTTTTCAGTTTTCGTCTGGTAATGTTAGTTGCTTTGGTTCTAATAAACTGGCTTGTGTATGCGTCGGTTGGTGGCTTAGTCGCGGCTGGGGAACAGCTGCGTGGCGATTGTAAATCGTGGGCGCCCTCGAAGTCGACTTGAATTTATTATAAATTCATCAAGATGGTATTAGGTTCATGGTTTTGTACATGTAGTTATGCCTTGAATGCATGTATAACAGAAGTTATTATGGAGTTAGAAGACTGTTTTCTTGAAAAAAAACCTTACCATAGTTTGAGGTCGTAAACCCCCCTTCTCCCCCTGGACATTATGGGCGTGACAGGGAGTTTGAGTGGAACTATTTTTTCCTTTTTCGATGTTCACTTCTTTAAGCGTTGAGCAACCTTGTTATTGGAAAGGTCTCCGTTAGGATTCAGCCTCAAAAAGAGGATTATGAACGATAAAAAAGCAATATTTAGCGGTTTTTAGTCGAAGACACAAGATCTCCACATTTACACCCACGCACGTTAGTTGGATCGGACTATGGCTCAAAGAGTGATGTAAAAGAAGTTCTACCTATCGAGAAATTTCGCTTTGAAGTAATTACCCGGAAGAAATCGCTTCTAGTGAGGCTCTGAACGATGTCCTCGCAATTTTGTTGCTTGCAGCTAGAAAGCGAGGGTTGTTTTAGAGATGGCTTGAAACACTGTGTGGGCGACCTCTGCATATATTTCTCAAACTGCCTTCAAAACAGTTATTCTCTAGAAATTAACTTTGCGCAGAAGTGTCCGCTCTTGTGGCTTTCTTCTCCTCATAGATTAGAGTGTATACGGATAAGACTTCTTATTTTCAAACAATCGTATTAGAACTCTCGAAGGGCAGGGAAAAAATGAAGTGAACTTCCTTAAAAACAGCACATGCAGACCGTCACACTTAGTCAAGCAACTGCTATATATACAACTGATCTCTGTAGTAAAACGTTTCCGATTCACCGCCGCTCTGAATTCTAGAAACTGTTTTCAGTTACTACGTTGGTGCTATAGGAATGCCCTACTTTATGTTAAGTTTCTATTTACACAGCAACTGAACTAATTCTATAGGGACAAATTATATACGAGTGAAGTGCGCGCGATGGTCACTCATGCGAAGAAGGACCGCTTTAAACTTTGTAAATTACATTCGAACTGTATCAGCTTAAGGGAAACAGAGAATTCTCATGCACAGATGAAGAGAGTCAAGATATTTTATAGCTTCACTCCAGAACCATGCTTGTTTCTATTCTCACATAAAAACACACAGTTGACCCACCGTTCGTGTTATCTTATAAAAAATAGTTACCTTCAAATGCTGGAAAACGTGGATAAGCCATTGCTAACATGCCCAATTAGAATCCTGTGAGGCTCTCACCGTCTAGGTTCTTAGCTTCAGTGCTTGGAAAAACGAGTTGAAATTTTCCTAAGTGTTTTCCGCTACAGAGCTGTGTCCCCTCGCTAGGCAAATACCAAGAGAAATGAGCCACCGATAACCCGTGTGCACCGTTTTGGTGATGTAACCAATTATGCATATAATCGTAGGCGTTACGGCTCGTTGAACATTCGTAATGACGAGCGACAGAACTGCGTGATACGAGCGTGGGAGGACAACATTATGCCATAACAAAGCCATGACAACCATTTCCGAATAAATACGAACCAATCCCGACGGGATGTCGAGAAGTGCCGTACGTTTTTTTTAGAGACTTATTTGGTGGTGTTGATGTAAAGTCGCTCTCGTCACGGTATTGGATTCCGTCTAGAAAGGGTTATTTAAAGCGCTGGCACAAAAGGATTAAAATGATCGCCTTTGCAATTGTATTTTCTAATTTTACAAAGGGTCGATCAAAGCTTTTATTTCGTAATGCAAAAATGTTTTCTTCACAAAATATAGGACGGATGCGTGGGTAGTCACCGATCACGTGGTTAAAGAGTTTCTCAAGAAAGGCGTTGACCTCACTACTAAATTATAGAAAACCGGAAGTTAGACCGGAAGTGTCCGGAAACATTTGTCGCGTATAAATTGACCTTTGTATCAAACGCTGCAGTTAAAGTTAATTGACTTAACGTTGACAGCTAAATAGTCTCTAATTCCGACTTCAAGTTAACTGATAGAAAGAGAAGTACTTGCTATGATTTAAAAGGAAAAACCTTACATAGCGCTCTCATTGTTCATCATATTTCCACGTTATCTTTTATCGTGGACGTTAAACTTGATGAGCGTTAAGTTCATAGGTCACGTAAGCAAGGACAGTAATACAAATGAGCCGCTACGGGGGCCTTTACATGCTACCATAATTCTGCCGCGTTTATTTCCATCCAGATTTTTGCAGGACCCTTTCAGCAGACATAATCTACACGAGGCAATCAGACTTCTTCACCGGGATTATTTAGCGCCCACGGTTCTGTGGAAGGCAAAAATCACCTGCTGTGCTTTTGTGGACAATTTTGAAAAGTAGTGCTTGATTCAACGATGCAAAGTGCACCTCCTTTATTTACAGCTTATTTGGTTGACATATTCTGGACGCTTGCCTCTTCTTGCTTGTCACCAGCCGTGTGTTGTCGACGTGTGACGGCCAAAAATGTTCTCTCTGCCCACGCGTCAGGGCGTGTGCCAGAGGTTATTTTTCTCGCCAACATTTTCCTTTTGAAACAAACTGACAACGGAACTTCAAGTTTTTAGTCTGTGTGTCACTCTTCTGGAGGAATAAGGAACGCGTTTTTTTTCCTTTTTTCCTTTTTTTCCCTCCGCCCTGTTGGCTTGAAAAGGTTTTCTATGTCATTGCTCGTTTCGCACCAGTAACACCTTGTGAACCGGGTAATGTTGCATGATTTTAGCCAGCTCATCTTTATGCAAGAGTACGTGCCCACAAGTAGTTTACAGTTAGAGAAGTGATCTAATAAGATGAGATGGAACGATAAACAATGATAACAAAATAAAGCCAGTTCATCTTTATTAGATAACTATTCCATGGGTATTCTAGAGTTCTTTTACATACTTTGTCTATTTCTTGCTAGATTATTCGTATACACATTACTTCAGGCATGCCCTGTATCATGGCTTCGTTTCACCGACTCGAGGCACTGTACCAGCAGTCAATTTTCTCCGTTCTCCTTAGCCGGCGTTACCTTCTAGAGAAATATTATCGTTTGTTTTTCTGTGTTCACGATAGGAATCTAGTGATTGCAGCCTTTGCGATCTCCTCCGCCCGTCACGATAATTGCGGTTGTTGATAGTATCTTTGTTTACTTCCGATTTGGAGGTCAGGAGTTGAGCTACAGCAATTGTTGAGTTTGTTGAGCAGCACGTATTACGTAACGTTTTTCCAAATTTGTGCACATCAACTTGAAATTCATTTCTGAGTTTTGTTTCCAATGTTACGAGACTGGAACCCGAATACTGGGAGGCGGAGACTACCTTTCTTTTGGCTCTCTTTAATGAAATGTTAGAAGTTATACATATAAAAGACAGAAACTCGTTAGACGTTCAGTCGTTAAAATAGAAAGTTTAATTTTACTTTTAAAACCCCATTCGTTGTAAACATAGTCCACAAAGGTGAGACTTTTCGTAAATGTTCTCCTTGAGGCAGAAGTTTCCATCGGAGCTATGGTTCAGTGACAAGCTTGCTTTTCGCAATTTTAGACTCGGTTTAAGTCGAAAAGCCAGTTAAGAGTATTGTTGACTGAATTAAGTCTATATTTAGCCGGACTTATGAATTAGTTATTAGCTTCCGTATTCCACTTGTGAAGTTATTTTGATCCACAATAGAGGATGAAATAGGTGACGCACCAAAGGTACAAGCCAAAAATAGTTCTCAGGCATTATCCTGGCAGTATAGCAAGGAACCTATGGGCCTTGCACAAGACTAAAAAACCTTGCATGTCTAGCAGATACAAATGGGAGGCGAAAGGGAAGCTGCTTCTCAAAAAGCTCACCTTTTGTGTGTCTGGTCTGTCCTCCGTCAATCCCACGCTCGGTGCATCAGGCCCACAAGTTTTGTTTCTTTAAAAACAATCCTACGGGTAATACACAATGATAAAATGGCCACCACTGCGAGAGAGCACATCATACCTGTCTCTATAGCATTTTTTCCCATTTTTATTTTGAAAGAACGCAAAAGGAGTTTTTTAAGCATATCAACACATTTTTTAAAATTATCCCCAGGAGAAACCGATAAGCACGGGCTGTCGGTGTGATGAACATAAGCAAACAGCGGAAGTTAAGAGGACTAGAAACTCTCTTTCGTTTGACTGATATGAAGGTTGATGCGCGTATTAATCCAAGCTTATCCGCATCCCCTCAGGCGTAGAACCAGTGTGGACCTAGCCATTTCATTATATAGAGGCGCCTGTTCCACTGTGACGCGACTAAGTCGAAAACGAATTTTATTGTTTTGTTTTCTTTATTTAACTTGTTTCAGTATAAATCCACTAGCGTTCTATCGCGAATGCCCTTCTCGAATGGCTACGCTACTCAACGTGATCTATCATTTCTGTTGTAGATAGTGGGTAGCGTAGAAGTGTGCGTGTGTTACCAAAAATGGGAACCGCTTCTTTGCGTTTTCGAGGTGTCTGTGAAGAGGATTTAGATAAGCTTTGAACGACTAGTAAGTTTATACTAAAACAATTAGATTATTCGCTCTCGATTTCTATGCGCGTAAGAAATCTCGAGCTCATAATCTAGTTGTTAAATAGAGAATGAATCGACGTCAATTTTGGTTTTAGAAAGACTCAAATTCCGTCGTAAAACTATGAGTATATCATTTACAAAAGGATTGTGTCAATGTTGCATTGTACTCTAGTATCTCGATCACCAATTTCTTTCCAGTTGCAATAGAATCGCTGAAATACCAGTAGAGATTACCTTTCTTTGTCTTCTATCCTGCAGAAGGGGTTCTGTTGAAAGTGATCATAAATTACTCCGTTTTGCTTTGAGATAAGGATGTGTAAACAACAGTGTAAGGTTTCTCCTCCCATTTAATCTTGAGTGTGTAAGAGAGAGCGAGGGAAAGTATTATATAACTAAAGTGAAACGATACTGAACAAAACCTACATTGTAGAACGTCACGTTTCCTTCTTTTCTTATACTGAAAACACTTCACCACTATATAGAGAGTTTCAATTAGGGCAGGTTCTGAAAATCTTTTCGTCTCAAGGGATATCCTGGAGGGCAGACTCAATCGGTGAACTATCAGCGACTCTCAATTAGCCATCACACTTTCTGTGCGACAGTTCATGAACAAAAACCTCTTTCTAAGTAACTAGCTCTTGTTTAATAGTAATCCATCTGATGTAAGCTTCTCAATTCCGTACTGAATTACGGTATTGCTTCCGAATCGCATACCTTCACGGAGGTCGTTTACAGATTGCTGTTAGATGCAATAACTCAGTTTTCTATGGTCTGGCTCGTCTTTCTAGAGCAGAGCGACGAAAACTAAAAAAAATTACTTAAAATGTATATGAACACTAGGAATGAGCTATCGTATACCTCTGACACAGTTCACTCTTTAAATCTTTTATAGTGTTTACTTGTGTTCCTTACCCTGCTGCTAATCTTCCGAAGGGAGGGAGATTAACGTAAGTTTAAACTTCCGCACCGAATCGTGTACCTCCACCGAGGACATGCTCTCTTAGTAAACATACGTGGGACAGAGCAAAAAATCAATCAGTGTGGGTGTCCAACAAGAGGGCTTTAAAACCGCTCTGTTTTATGGATTAGAATGTATACAGACTTCTCCATTTTATTTGGTCAACATACAGGTTTACGTGGCCATTCCCGCTTTTGCTTGCACAAAGAGGAACTGCATGTTCATTAGCGTAGCATTATTTTGGGTGCTGACTGTCCTGTCGCGCCCTTTATTAATTTTTTATTCTATGTGGCAAGTTCTTTCGCGATATATTCGGCGCTGTTTGCGGAGCACAGGAGCAGGGAAGAGTGCGAAGAAGTTCTTCGCACTCTTCGCACTCTCCTGTGCTTTGAGCTCGTCTGGTTACCCTTTCAGAAGCTGCTAGATTTGATTGAGGTTATTATCTCTTTTAATCGTCAATTTTAATCATCAAAACAGTCGAGCGAAGCCAAAGAAAGCGAGCAATGTCTCACTCAATTAAGTCAAAATTTCATTGCAGCCTTCGTTTCGATCTGTTATGTGACGACCTTAGTGGCCAATTTTGGTCACGCATTTTTCAGTATCTAAGCGAAGTACAGAGCATTGAAACGCAGTCTTGGCAAACAAACACTAAAAGAAGCAAAAACGTTTTGCTAATCCACTCTTAGTTAACAAAGCTGTAGAAACACTCCTACTACTCGTATTTCAGTTTTCACAGCGTTCCTCGTTCCTTAGAACATCCGATCGTGTTACCGTAATCGTTTACCTCTACTAAAGACGTGCTCCGTCGTAAAGTAGCTGAAAAAAAACCCGCTCCTGTGTAGTAGTGTACATGGCGAGATAACAAAAACAGGACAGTGTAGGCGTGAAATGAATGCGAGACTTCCCCTTTCTGTGATACGTATCACGAGGGTTTCAGAATTTTCCATTTTATTCAGTCAACATGTTGGCTTGTGAACCCAAAGGAATTGTATATTACAGGCATAATTTATTACGTGAGTCAGTGCTGGTTCTCCTATATACCATACGATATCTTATGCGACAAAATTCTTCCGCGATATTTTTGGTCGACTCTTAATCTCGCACAGTGGCAGGCGAAGCTAAAGGAAGAAGGAAGCTCAGTATCGAGGAAGTACGTTCTTGCCACCCCTCTTCGTTCTTGTGTTTGACCTTCAGCGTGCATGTGGCGCGCTCGATTGCGAGTAGTCACTCTTTTGGTAGTCAAACATGTGCGGGCGATATCCTTCTTACTTAGGTCTACCATTACGTGGCAAGCACAAAAGGAAACAAAAGAGCCACGATTAATTTACTCTTGGCTAACAAACCTGTGTAAACACTCGCCTACTGCTACTGTCTTAGTGTCCACGGCTTTTGTCGTTCTCTTTAGCATCCGTTGGTATTACCTCGTTAAACTATGGAAAAACGCGTGGCTCTTGAATGACAAGCGAATAATAACAGTAAAGGTTGAACACTCTACAGGTTAATTTCCATTAGCATTAGCTTTGCGATGTTGAGAAACATTTCGTTCCTTATAGATAATGATTTGTCAAAGAAAATTAGCATGTAAAGTTTCAAAATGTTTTTCCGTTTTCATGTCGAACAAAATTGCTATTAAACTGTTAAAGCAAAACGATGAGAAACAATAGAGAAGAAGTTGTAAAATCATCAGTTGAACATCATGGGTCCGTGAATTACACCCCTATCTTGGGAGCTTTAATATAATCGGAAGAAATTCAGTTTAGAATTAGAAGGTTTATTTAGCTGCAAACTAGATATAAACTCATAGGCCTATATTCGAAAGAGCATAGTATTAGAGAGATTTGTGCGTCTAGATTTGGGATGTTACATGCTTACCCGGAGGAAGCCTGTTCCAGGCTCTTGGTCAGGGGGAAGTTGGCAGGTGAAAGAAAAACAACGGTATGGGGGTAGCTGAAAGTGAAAAAGGCCGCCTTTAATAGAATGGGGGTGGGGGAGCTTATGACGGAAAGTTTATGCATGGTACTTGACACTAAAGCACAAATGAGCTTATGATCTGTAATTTTCTTTTGTGTTATTAAAATTTTTTGTCTACTATTTTACGTGATTATCAACTTAGTGTACAAATGATATTATCTCCTTGCGCCTCGTAGCCTGTTATGATAGGAGAATCCTTTTTTACAATATATGCTCTATTAGAATAAGCGATTCAGTTTCTGGTGGAACTGCAAAACAAATCAGTTCTGAATATTGAAAGGTCAAACTGCACGACTAACTGGGCAAGGAACTTGAACCCGATTTATTGAATGCATTTTGTGTGACGTGGGTTTAAAAACTCAAATTCTTACAAAGAAAGTATTATTAGCGCTTTCGTCACCCAGAAATTTTTCGGTTTTTGAAAGACAATTATCCACACATACCCAAACCCATACCATACCCATACCTAAAGAGCCAAAACTGTACAAAGTTTCAATAACTCTTTCACTGTTTGGAGTCAATTCGTATCCCACAAGATGCCTTCTCAGGAGCCAAAATGTAAAAAGTGACGACAACAAGGATCCCCCTATAACCTCATTTACTCGGGACAAGCAATTGTCTGAATATTTCTGGGGCTGTCCCGCATTAACCTTAAAATGGCATTATTTCTTCTATGCGAAAAACTAAAAGTCAAAATGGATAACTCTTGTTCACATTTAGTTGAAACGCGTTGTATTTTATTTAACTGTTATTAACCGAGCAGGAGGTCTGTATGGGAGAGGTCATGAGTACAGACCGAACGCAGTGAGGTCTGTACACACGACCGAGGTCAAGATTGTTCCATACAGACCGTGATTCGCTCCTATGGTTGAAGGCGCTACTTATTTTAAAGATAAGCCCACCAGGGATCAAACGTTGTCAGATTTATTTGAACTAGAGTTTACACGGCTCGTTGCGTCCGTGGTTACATCGTAGTCAACTGAAATTGAAATAATTACGAGATAAAATACTATTTACAACATTCTAAATCGAAGCGACAAACGATTTTGAAACTTACAATTTGTGTTCCTGAGTGTCAGATCCCTTTGATCGTTATCTTGATGTTTATGCTTACGACTGTTGATGACTTGGCTTCGAATGTCCGTTACAGGATAAATTTTCCCTTTTAAAACTCAAGTCACATGACCTGTTTTTCTCGCCACGCGTAGTCGAGGCGATTTCGCAATTACCGACGATAATTGATTCTAATTTTTTTTACACGCGATTGAACATGCAAATCAGACTGACTAAGCTCGGTTAATAATTACGGTGTTTATTATATGGTAAACAAGAAAAAATCAATTCGTTTGATTAGCTGGTTTGTATTAGTTAACATTTTACTTGCGAACGGCGATGAGCAGAACTTAGATCTGCTAAAGTTTACTCGTCCTCTGTACACTTTTTTCTCATCAGGTTTTTTGTCACTTCCTCTACTATTTTTAGAAGAAAATAGTCAATATTTTTATATTTTTTGTATTCTACTTGGCAATGTTTTCATCGCAAAGTGTAACCGGTCTCGACGGCGGTCAATATCGATTTCAGCCAATCAAATTCGTGGATTCGGTAGTTCCCAGTCCTTGTGAGACACAGCCACATAATAACGTATAATTAAACAACGCCCGACACGCTTTTTCGAAGGAGGTATCCTAGAACATACCTGCCGATTTTCAGCCAATTCCATCGGAAGACGCGCGTAAACGAACTAAAAATGTTCATCCTTATATGCAGTTTTACTTTATCGAGAAAAACACGAAAAACCTTTTATGAGATTTGTATGAATAGGTGTTAAAAATCCCCTCCGCACTGACAGATGTCGGCATGGGTCAGTTTACCACAACAATGGGTTATGACAACTTGAAAT
>Ga0126338_10000055_pt1 | contig 35540 bp, 24 predicted proteins | sample OrbCmetagenome_2_FD_92529 | JGI IMG/M metagenome (GOLD analysis project Ga0126338, IMG submission 92529) | Coral microbial communities from Petempiche,Puerto Morelos, Mexico - Orbicella C C metagenome | ecosystem: Host-associated > Invertebrates > Cnidaria > Coral | place: Petempiche,Puerto... | reverse complement strand
ATTGTTTGGTGAAGTTCTCATTGCTGTTGCAGAGGTAGTTGTATAATAAAGCTGTAATTGCTTCTGGCTGAGCACCTAACCAATAGAAACCATTCCCCTCTGATGAAAATGATTGCACGGACTGATCACACATTGGGTGTGCAAATGAAATGTCATAGATCAAGCCATAAAATCATGCGAGCCATTCCGGTTAGCCTGAATAACAAGCTAGTAAATACTTATGTAACCAAATAGTATGTGGAAATCCTCATTAGCTATTAGAGTGCGCAATTCTTCGTTTGCACTGGACATCATCATTTTTTTAAAATCCAAAACTAAAGAGCAATGTCTAATACGACATAAATATGTGTGCGTGTCAGCAGAGTATGATCATCTGACAGCCCCTTTTCACCTTTTGATAATTAAAATACCACAGTCTAAGATATTTATGTTAAGCAGTAACTCATTCTATTTGAAAACTTTTACTCTACGATAAATTTATGAAAACTATTTTGTCTTAAATGTATGTGTACAGATCATGGTAATTCCTCTTGCCCAACTGGAGTAGCAGAGAGTAAATGTAAGTTTTTACTGTAAGTTTATTTTGCATGTAATTTTATAGAAAAGGCTTAGCTGATCTATTAATTAGCATGTAAGAAAACTTAAAGGCCTGAAGCTGACAAAGAACTTTACCCATTGAATGAACTTTGTTTTGAGCGACAATTCAGTAATAATTCACAGTAAATAATTTTAATAGACTTTTATTTTTGAATTGCACTGCATGTAGTATGCAAAGGTTTTCCTTTTATACTATACATAGTAGAATAGTCAACTTTTTCTAAAGTATCTTAAGTAAAGCATGTTGCATTATTTATTAATTACTCCACTTTTAGTTAACCCCATTATTTTCTTGTGATTCACTTTTTTACACATCATCATTGATAAAGGTCAGTTGCTTCTAGATAGATCTGTTAAAGTGCTACTGAAACGAAATTTTCGTATGAGATTTTTGCTTAGTAATAAAGTTTTGACCTTACTTGGAAACATTGTAGACTTTTTTTGCATACGGTAAGCGAAAACTCCTTTTTCAGCCATTCGAAGTTGGCTGGTTAAGCCCAAAATTGATGGCCATCTTGGCGTGGCCAAAACAGCCTAGTGACGTCACTGGTTGTATTACTCTCATGCTGAGCTGAAAATTTAGAGTGATTATGGGAGAAGCAAATTAACTCTTCGAAGCCCCCCAAAAGACATCTTAAGGACATCTCAGAGCTGTATTAAGCAGATAATAACAGTAGCCTTAGACATGAAGACGTGGAGAGTCGATTCTGGGGCTTTTCAGTCTGTTTAATTGGATATTTCTGGAATATTTTATGTAAGCAAGCAAACAAGTGCGAGTTCTTAAATTGCAAAATGATCGGGACACTTGGTCAAATGACCAGCACTCAGTTAAACAATGTCTACACTCATAAAGTAAAAAAGACATGAAAACAAGAGAAAGCGGCTTTTGAAAATATTATCCGGAGTGCTGCTGCACGAATCGCAGCAACAGCGCTTCGAGTTTTCGAGTCACTTCGCTTCGAGGAAACCAGACGCTTTGTGAGTTTCACCGCGGACGAGATGACCTTTAGTCCAGTTGTATCTGCTACATCCTACAAGTTACCACAACAGCAACAATTTAAGAAACTCTCTTCTTTTATATGGAGGGAGCAAATTTAAAACTGTAAAGGTAAAACTTAGCTGCCATGACCCTACAGGTATGTTTTCAGGAAACGAGAGAAAGCGTGACAATGTCGGCAGCGAAAGGTCATATATAATTAGTTCAAATTCTGTTTAATAAACCTAAATGGAAGGAGTGTAAACTAGTGACGTTTTAATGAATTGCTTTGAACTTGGACATTATTAAATGAATATCATAGACATAAGTATGTGCTAAAGAACTCAAAGTAATCCATTGGCTGTGAAATACTGCAATTGCGAGATACATGTTTACACTGATATGTATGTGACGATAGAGCAAACCCTGCTGTGGATCACAATTTTCAAAGATACTCTTTGTCTACCACAACAACTCTCACTTATTAGTATCATAAAAAGATGCCCTCTGTGTGCAAAGAAGTACTCGACTCAAAGCTTGTGGGCCGTTAATAACTTTGTGATTGTGCGGACGGCTGATGCGCTTACCGCTTTTAATGCAGTAAAGTTGCCGAGGATATATTCGAACCTTGTTAATAGACCTTAGATAAATGTGAGAATTCAAATTTCAGAACCAGGCTGAAAACAGACCATGATATATTGTGTTTAGGCTTCAGGGAGTGATATAAAAGTTGCCACACTCTTCTTCGAAGTCTCCAATCAAGTACTCAAGATGTTTGAAAAGTATACTCAGAGCTGTTCAAATCTGTAGCATTCATTTTGGTGAATCTTCACTCTTTGGCCCCCTCCAACATTTATGATGTGTATTTCCTGTCAAGGCTGGACCAAAATTACAAGGTAGAAAACTAGTAGGTATCAACAATATGACGAATAAACTTGAATAAATCTAGTGAAAACAAGAGAATCTATAGCGCTTCCTACGTGAATACAACCAGTGATGTCACAAGGTCCTTAAACTCAGTTCCAGAGCCTGGACACAGTTTTGCTCCAAAAAGTCGATTTTTTAGCATTTGACAGAAATAAAGTTCACCATTATTTTAAGCACGTTTGAAACTATAGATTGGGCTCATAAAAGAGAGTACGAAAATTTCGTTTCAGTAGCACTTCAAGCTACCCTATGGTAAATCATGTTTTTGTGGGACTTACATGTGAGTGTGTGTTGCCTACAGGGTTTTTTATGGTTTTGGTATCTCTATAGAACATAGTCTCATTGAAAAATTCAATTCATACTCCTTACCCCCTGAAATCAAGCTTTGAATTCCCCATTTGCGCCACACCCATCCAAGATGACTGAGTGTCTATGAAAACAGAAAGCGCTGGTTCTACTGTGGTTGCGAAGACAAATCTTGCCACAAAAAAATTTCATCCTGAAGCTCCTTGAAAAATTTGTATCCTGGAAACATTTGAGACCTTTAAGTTATCCAGATCTGGACACCAATAATAATGTTTGTTTATACATTTTTCTCGCCATCTTCTGCAAATTGAGAACATTGTGGAATATCTAGTATCTAAAAATTTTGGAGAACATGAACCACAACAGCTTATACTTCCAATTTATATTTTGAAGTGAGCGTCTACTTCTTGTGCGTTTCCCGTAGTGACATCACTAGGCACCGACCTCCAAGCACTGAGTCAACTTGAATGGGTGTGGCTTGATTCAAGAAGGATCTTTAAGCACGGATTTCAGGGGCAGAAAAAATTGGAATCCTTAAAAGATTTGAACGGGTATCTATGCTTTATAGAGATACCAAAACTGTGAAAATCCTGTGGGCGATACAAACATTTTCAGTTAATTTTTTAATTGCAAAAAAATAGTAATTTAAGTCAACTGTTAGTCCTTTCACTAGGGTTACCCTTCGTGCCCGTAAACTGGGTCTTAAACTCCAACTGACAGCTGACAAACTAAGAAATTTAATCACTTTAAATTAATGTTAATTTCTGAAATTTTGGGAGCCTAAGCCATCCATACCGGTAGTCATCAAAAATGCACTGTGTATAACTTTTAATCTGTTATGTACAATGCTCTTGTACATTCACTTGGTTATTCAACAAAGCTTTTCCATCAAATTCATAAAATACTGCTTCTCCACCATAGTTTGCAAAACACCTAAAAACAATCACATTTGTTCTGATCAGCAAGCGAACAAGGCACTTCAGTGTTGCTGATAATAATTATTCCTAGTAATTAGTAATTGTTATAATTGTATGTTAAACTGTTTTGTACAATTAGGTGAGTTAATGAGGCCTGAAAATGTCCAAGTTTCACCTCCAAAAACAAAAAAGGAATCCAGAAAAGTTACGTGGAATGGAACGTGGCCTCCTGAGACAGTCTTCATAATTTTTGAACGGTGGCATAAAAAAGGAATGTCAGCGGCCCAAGGTACCTCACAGGGTTGGGGAGAATTTAAACAGGTACAGATTACAAGTGTAGAGGGTACTAATATTGGTCATTGTTGAATACTTGGTATCAGAAGTTTGTATTGCCAGAAGTTTGCGTCTCTGGGATTGGGTCTAGCACTATCGGATTTGAGAGATGACTATTTATTGACCATTTTATTTATTGGACAGTGCCCCATCAAGATGAACCTTTTTAATGAGCACATTTGATTGGCTTGCATTCAGAACAGAACAAAGGTGCCAAGGCTTAAAATTACACATAAAGAAAGGATGGGGGTGCCTGTCGGAAATTTTGAGAAGAACCCCTAAGAGGTACCAAGATCCTGCTTTGTGGGCGTGGCTTGCAATTTTTTCACCCTTAGGAGGTACCAATAAAACAACACCTTATCTCATTATTCATTATTATATGTTTTTGTGGCTCAATTCCCTAAAAGGTACCACAAAAGCTCCCGCTGCGGACCTTTTGAGGTTGAACACCCTAAGAGGTAACAAAACCGCTCTTTTATCCCCTAAAGGGTACCACAAGCACTACGTCCTTTTTATATGATATGGGATTCCATTCATTTTCTTGCAAGTTGTGTGCTTCCTATGAACAATTCTAGCTTTGGCACATGCATCCTTGGTTTGACCAAAGAATATTGGGAGCAGATACTAATTGTTAATTCCCTTCCTGAACGACATTGAGGTCAAAAGTTGAAGACAAAAGTTAAAAAAGTGTCACAGCAGTTTGATATCTCTTGCTTCGTCTTTCTCAGAACTGGTGTAGTCTATGCAATATCCTTCTCTTGCCATTTAAAAAATAAATATTAAATATTTTTACATATGGATTTGCAGAACTTGATTTTAAGACAGAAATGGCTATTTCTCAATTCCTTTTGGACTTTGTTGTCTTAATTTTTCCCGGTTTACTATGAAAATACATGTAACCTATCTTTACTAATGACAAGATGCAAGAACTTAGAAAATGCGCAACTGTCACAGGTTGTAAAAATTTAGGCATCAGTCTCTCTTGTCTGGGTTTTTGACCAAGGGAGAAGAGATTACAGACATTTCAGGCTAACATGGTAACTGGTTACCCTGCCATGCTCTGTGACACAAAATTAAGTCTGTGATGACTGGCACTTATCTCAGGGTCTTTAGGATGAAGCCAATCAAGGAGTGCTTCATGTACTAAAGTGTACTCCCTGATGGGAAAATAGTTCATTGAAAGGTAATGTCCCAGCATTTTGTTAGACTGTCATTGTTCCATTGTTTTATTTGCTGGTGTCTTCTATAAACCTGGGTGGAGAATGACACTCTGAGAAGAGGGTGTAGCTTGATTGCTACTGAGTATTGAACTCAGAATCCTTTAAATGGCAGTAATGAATACACTTATAGCTTGTGTCATTACCTTAATATATTGATTTCTCTGTTTCTACATTTTTGTGCCAAGCTTAACATCTGGTATAATACTACATCTTTCATTATAATTTTAAGAATTCTTGGTTAAATTATAATTCAACATCTTATCTTGGATGTATTGGTTGTGTGAATAGACCATCCTACAGTCCATAACAGTGGAGCTTCAGCCCCTGGTTTGGCATCAATTCAAAGTTTTAGCAGCTAATCAGTACACCACAAGCTCATTTAGTTTACCAAGTAAACTGGAATTTGCTGAGCTTAGGAGCCCAGGTCCCCCAAGGGAGTTCCGTGTACTGTCCATGAGAACAGTCAAGGGGCATGCTGAAGTGGACATTTCATGGAGGAAGCCTGAAAGCAGCAATGGTATGACTCAATATGAAAGTTTCTTCTCTTTGCATTTTTGACAATGTGTGGAATTGTTGGAATCTGACACTGGGTGATCTTAAAATTAATATATAGAGGATATTACATGGCCACATGGAGATGGAAAATTCCTCTTCGAGTGTTGAAAAATATTTCATGAGCGAGAGCAGTGAACAAGTGAAATGTTTTTCAACATGAGAAGAGAAATTTCGTATCTCCAAGCCACCATGTAATTTTCTTCTTATTCTATATTAAAATTCTCACATTATATGGCGATTTTCCGAAGATTTCCAACCACTTTCTGAAGATTTCCAAAGATTCGCCAAAATTTGTCCGAAGATATCTGAAGAGTTCGGAAGATAACCGAAGACTTCCAAAGAAGATCCAAAAATGTTTTGATCATACACCAACAAAATGAAGTTCTGTTAAAGGGACAAAAATGTGATCAAAAATGCTATCTTCACGTGTGTGGACAAAAATTATATCCTCATATGTGGGATGTTGTTTTCATCAATTTGCTACCACTCGTTACACCACTAACTTTTATATATGTTCAACTATTACATGGCATGTGTTCACATAAGCCTTTTACATTCACGAGTGGTTTTCATACATATTTCAAAGGGTATTTAGGCAGCCAATCAAAAATGTGCTGTTCCAGAAAATATCCATACTCACCCCACAGAAGGGGTTGGAATTTCTTGGAGGTGGGGGTTCTCTAAGACCAAAACATTTAAAGAAATGTATCAAGCTCTATTGGAATTCCCAGAGGGGTGGGGGGTCTTGAAAAAAATCCCTTCTGTGGGTACCTAGGCATCGATATTTTCAGGAACTACACAACACAGAGTTTTCTCACTAGTAGATTAATGAAGGGCACTGAAAAATGCGGGAAAATTGCTTCAGGACACTAGGCATCTGAATAATGACTCAATGAATCCCCCATCTCCTTCACAGGTTTGCCTATCCATAAATACAAGTTATCTTGGAGTATGAGGCCAGACTTCCTTTTAGATCAATATGAATCTTTTGAAGTGTCAGAACAACGCATAAAGGGCAACATCCACCAATATTCAATCAATGGGCTACAGCCCAACACAACTTATCTTCTTGAGATTCAAGCAATTTTACGCTTGAATACAAAGAGGGTGAGAAGCTCCCGTGTTACCCTGACAGTTCGGACACCAGCTTTAGCAAAAGGTACTGAGGGTCAAACAGTGACTTATGTATTTTGTTTCTAATTATTTTACAATCAACCATGCAAGGAAAATGATTTGTATTTTTAAGTAATATATCAAACATGTAAGATCATGTTTCCAAACACCAAGGAGAGAATTAAAATTACTACTACTATAAATATGATGCAAAGCGGAGTATTTTTGACAAACCTCAAGGTGTTTGGGAATGAGGTCAAACTGTTTCTTTAGTGTTTGATATTTATTCTCTCAATTGGAGCTACAACTGAGGAGAAAATGGAGAAATAAGGTGGCCCAAAAGACTGTGGGTTCCTGACTGTAAAACAATTTTAAACAACTGGCTATGATTATGAATAAAATCCATAATAATAATCTTTCCCCATCGTACCTAAGACAAATTTATACCAACACCTCAAATGTAAACGCACTCAATCTAAGAAACTCTGAGATAAATTGCTATGTTCCCACACCAAGAACAGAACAAAAGGTAGCCTGCACTACAGAGGATCTGTTCTGTGGAACAAGATTCCCTCAGAAATCAGACGTACCTGCCTAGTTTAAAACTGTTTAAAACCTCACTGAATGGGAAAGATTATTTTTAGTGCACTATAAATTAGAGAAAGTTAAGTTATTCCCCTTGGTAATAACTTAATCGAAAAAAACCAAGTTGTATGTAAATTTTCATCATATACCACTGATGATGACCCTACGGTCAAAAACGTTTTGGTTTTTTAAAAAAAAATTTAGTAACTTTTAGCCTTATATAAAAACAAATTAGAGGAAGTTTTATTACATAGGTTTTTTTTTTGTAGGCTAGTTAAGTAGTTGTTAGTTAATGTAATGTACTGTTAGTTAATGTATTCCTGTTAATATAATAATAATGATATTTTAACGGGAAACTTTCTTTATTCTTTGTAATTTTTTACACAACTCCTAGGAAGACCATTTTTGTGATAAATTTCGTGTTTTACATAAAGATTGATTGATGTATTTGAACAATCAGCTACAGTATTGTGAAAAAGTAATGTAAACGATAATTGTTGAATATCGTGTTTTGCTCTTACAATATTTCGCTGATATATATCTTGGCAATATATTGCAAACATAATCGATGCATTGCAACGATAATTCAACAAGATATTGATGCTTCCTTTGATACCTCGCCGATATATCATTCTTGCGAAGTAACACCGCAGCGATATCTCAAACAGCGCACTACGGATTCATTACAATATATCACTCTAGCGGAGTATAACCATAGCAATATATCGTAGAGTGATAGATGCATCATCACAGTATATTGTTTCAGCAAAATATCACCACAGCGATATATCGTAGAGCGAGTTTTCATTCAACGAAGCGAAACAATAAGTAAAATGTTGAGACTTGGGTTAGCTAGCCTTGGCTGTCACAGATTGTTGCCCAATTCGAAGTCAGAATAAAAAGCTACTAATAATTTGTTGAGAACTAAGTGCAATGTCCGTTGTCAAACTTTTCAACTTACGCTTAAATGTTAGCGACTTGTTAAAGTAAAAACTATAACCTTTGAGTAGGCGAAATAAGTTGAAGTCATAAAAGCAGAGCAAGACAAGGAGAGCCTCAAGAGCAACAAGTGAATGGAATGAGCAACGCTTCTGCACGCGTAATCAAACAAACATATTTTAATTAGACTCAATGGCTCTTTAACTACGCAAATGCATATAAAAAGGCTTTAGAGGCAGTTCATACTCTACTCCACTTGATCTTTAGCTACCAAAAATGGAAAGAAAATTGAAACAGTCGCTTGGACTCCTTATTTTAAAGTGCCTATGAAGTAAAAAAAATAATTGCTGCTTATTTGAAAGGCTTTTCAAAATAAAGAAGAATGGTGTTTTTGGAATTAGAGATATTTACGTTTTTGTATTATGTAAATGTGGAAAGAAATGATGTCATAGGTGGTTCCATTAATACAGTACAACACTCAATCAAGAATATCTCTAGAACTATTAGAGAAATATTCTTTAAACTTGGCACCAGAAATGTACATCACAAAAGAAACAAAATGACATCCGTTGTGCCCTTTGCATGATAACAGTTATGCCATTGGTCCTGTCTTAATTAAGACTAAAATTCCCAGATTTTATCTTAAACAAGGATCATCCACTCCCAACAATCTAATAAAGAAGTTAAGACAATATGGGAATTATGCATGTTCCGAGCAAAACCCTCTGTCTGACTTCAATGGGTTGTAAATGAGCATCTTTGCTTTTTCACAGAAAGAGACTAGAGCCAAGAGTGTTGCCATGGCAACAACACAGTAGGTCCCATTCTGTTTCTTTTGTGATGTACATTTCTGGTGCCAATTTTGAAGACAATTGCTCCAACATTTCTAGAGATATTCTTGATTCAGTGTTTTACAGTTTAAGTGGAACTACTTATGATGTCATCACTTTCCTCGTTTCAATAGTCCAAATGGTAATATCTCTAAAATGAAAAAGATATTGCAAAAAGGAAACGCCGTTCTTCTTAACTTTGAAAAACCTTTCAAATAAGCAGCAATTATTTTTTACTTTATGAGCACTAATGTTTATTGTCTGAAGCGTTCTGTAGATCCTTGTCACAAAAATGATATCTCCGCTTTTATTTGACACAAATCGGTCATTCAAACGGTAAAATACTCTTTCCTTGACAAAATACTTGTTTATCAAAGTTTCTATGGCATGCTGGTCATGTTCAGTTATTTTTTCTTCGCTGAAAAGTTATGTGTAGCTTTGGTACACGTCGGCTGGTTGTTTGCAAAATGGTTATTGTCTGAAGCGTTCCAAAAATCTGCATCGAAAAAAAGATATCCCAGTTCTATTTGACACAAATTATTCCTTCAAATGGTAAAACACTCTTTCCTTGATGAAAGAGTTGTTTATCAAAGTTTCTTTAGCAGGCTGCTCATGTTTAGTTATTTTTTCTTCAATAAAAGTTCTGTGTTTCAGCATGTGTCATCAGATCATGCATGCATTTGCAAAATGTTTATTGTCTGAAGCGTTCGAAAAAATTATATCTCCCATATTATTTGACACAAATCATTAATTCAAACAGTAAAATACTCTTCTTTAACCAAAGGATTGTTTATCAAAGTTTCTTTAGTGCGCCGCTCACATTTAATTAATTTTTCCTCAAGGAAAAGTTCTATGTTTTGGCACGCTTCAGCAAGTCGGTTGTTTGAACCAAGTTTACTTTCTATCAAAAAATGGTATCTGTCAATTGTATTTGCTCTATGAAAATGGGATTGTTGAAGCATCTATCCCCAGTTCTGTTTGACAGAAGGCAGTAAATTTTTGATTCAACGGCCAATGTTCAATAAGAAGGTTTTACAGGTGGTTCATAATCTAGGGGGTAAAAAAGCAGTGGATGGTTTTCAAAGTTTTACAAATATGATCAGCCAACGACATGGGGAGAGAGAGATTGGGGGAGAGTGAAACAAACAATTATAAATTACACAAGCCTATGAACAGACCATTCCAGACCATTTTAAAAAAGATTTGTGGAAGTTGGCAAACTGACATATAAACATTGGGGAACTGATCCAGGACATTGGCCAATCAACTTCATACTCAGTATGTTGGCAAACTGATCCTTGGCGAACTTACATAATGTGAAGTTTATATGAATTAATTCATATATGAACTGCGGTTGTAGATGAAAGTGAAGAAGCATCGCACCAGTATCGCGGAGGTCACAGGTTCGAATCCCGTTGAAGTCCTGATTTTTTCGGGCTTCTTTCCAATTGCTTAAATTGGAAAATTTACTGCAATGATCATTCTTCACTTCCACGAACTTACATGTTGGCCAAATGACAGGTTACCATCAGAAGCAATATATTGCTAAGCTGCAGTGATAATTTGCCGGGCAAACATGATAAATCCCTATATAGGGTGCATTGTTGGCTGAAAACAATAAATCATTTGGCGGAAACGATATATCACTCGGTGCAAACGATATATCGCTCAGTTCAAACGATGAATGGCTCTGTGCAAACAATAAATGGCTCTGTGCAAATGATAAATCCCACAGGACTAAGCAAAATATTGTAATAGCTACAACAATAGCTCTGCGATATCTCACGTGACATGCGATATATCGGTTCAAGCAAAATATCTTTCAAATATTACCGATATATTACGATTATCCCACTATTCGTTGATTATCATTTGCATTACTTTATCACAATACTGTAGCTTTATTTTTAATAATGATAATACCAAAAAAAAGTATATTCTTATAATTAGTATAATAATATTTTTGCCCCCATGTGTGTTAGTCATTTGTTTTCCTCTTTTTTTTTGTTCAGTATCAAAGAAGAAAACTAAGGTGGCAAAAAATTCAATTTCAAGTTCAACAAAATCTACAAATGGAAAAATGGCTGTAGTCTCGAAACCAACAATACAGGGTAAGCATCATAGCTTGGCTCATCTGGATTATCACAAAGTTGTTAAGGTGCCAAATGTTCATGACCAAACCTGCATCAAACACTTACATGTATGCAGTGTTCCTATGTACCAAATTATGTGAGTCAGTAAAGACCTTGATACAGTCTTGAACACTGACCACATTTAGTGTCTGGAGGCTTCTTAAATGTGCCGTGAATAACTCTCAAACAAGATCTTTTCATGAATGTTTATTCTGGACATTACTAACAATAGTTTTGGTTTAATTACAACTACTGAGGAAAACAATATCTATTATACAGTCAAACCTATTATTGAGCTGTAATACACTTGGGAAATGGCCACTAATATTTTAACTGACCATTGGTCCTTTAAACAGCAGCGACTTCTGAAAAAAACTTAAAATTAACAGTAACTGAATGGTGCAATTTCCCAGACCTTGAAGACTGAACAGTTAATATTGAACATTGGGTGATTCCAGAAATTATCCACACCTATACCACAGGCGGCTTTTTGGAATTCCAAGGGCAAGGGGGGTTCTTTGAACTGGAAATCTAAGGGCACGAGGGTACTTACGATTGGAATTCCGATGGCATGGGGGGTGGGTCTAGAGGGGACAGACAAGAGTGTGAAAGTACAAATGAACTGACCATACTGCTCACTACAGCAGAAAGCATGTTACAAGACAAGCATCAAACAATTACGCATGTGTTTACATTCATTTACAAAAGAAATGCGATAAAAACTGGGTTGTACATTGGGCTCCTGAGAACTTAAAGCCAATGAATTTCTTGTCAGAAAACTGTTTGCGATGAACGCCGACCCACGATGTTTGTTTACCTTGTGCCAGCAATACATATTCATAAAGAAACCGCTTTAATCACGTCTGAACAAGTGAATGTCGTTCCTGAATATCGACGGTAAATAAGGCAGGATTTGCCCACACATGTTCTATTTTCCATAGTAATTAAGGGAGTGAGGCATGTTTGAGTTTGGTTTCAAGTTCAAATTCGAGTTGGATTTCAAGTTGGACTTTGAGTCAATAATTTAAATGCAAGTTGATAATTGATAATAATTAATGTTAATAATTTAACCTTGTTCAAAAGCAATGAAGGGTAACTCAGATATAGGCAGCTCCTACGCCAAAAAAGATGGATTGTATAAGCAGATGTACAAGATGGGTGAATTTGACCGTGACGTGAAAAAATTGAAACTTGCCACAAAAAGAGGATGAAAAAGGCGTTATACTATCACCTTTCTAGTGCCTTTTTAATGCATAATGAGCTCAAGTTAACAAACAATTGTTTTTTTTTTCCGCTGTTTAAACAATAACATTGCTGACACATACCAAAATATAGAGCAGTGATATAGATTTTCAACAATGTGTGGTACTATTTGTCACTTCGGATGGGTAATACCGTAAACCCCAGGGGATAAGCCACACCTTTTTCCTCAAAATTTCCCTTAAAAATTGGGGATGCAGCTTATCTGCGAGAACATCTGGACAACATGCCACAAATTTGCATAAATTAACACTTTCTAAGTTTGTATTAAAAGCAAACTAATAAGACTTAATAAAACTAGTAATTTCAGAGTAAGCATTTATCATTGCTTTTGCAAGTTTGGTGGCTCCTAAAAGAACTGTTAGCATAAGCTTACATTTCTTGCTGTTAAACACTGTTAAACCTTCATTAAAAATCTTTTAGCCAGTTTAAGGTGTCCACTTTAGAGCAGCTAAATGTCGCATGGCAGAGAATCTCCATTCTGGCACAAAGCTGTTCTTTTCATTGTTGCAATGAGCTGTGATCGAAACCTACTTGTGTCCAGTACTCCACAAATGAACAAAAGTGCTGTTGTATGTAGCATTCTATTGGAAAACTGACGGGAATGAAAAAAGAACCCTGGTTGAAAAATACCAGAGAAAGATCAAACATATGTCAAAGTTGGTAGACATCATGCCCATACTATTGGAGAACTAAAATTATAGGTAAGGGTTTCATTTGAAGTATTCTCTATTTTCAGATTGTGAGGTTTTAATACATCAAGAACTGTACATGAAAAGAATCTTTCTCAAGACTCCACTTGGGAATTATTTTGATTTCTTTCCAAAACCCTTTTTCAGAAATTTGAGTTACCAAACTCGGGGTGCGGCTCATCTGTGAGTGTGGCTTATCTGCCACTGTTTATGGTGACAAATTTTCCCCCTAATAGATGATTTCATATGATTCTGGATAAAAAATATTTTTAATTACCTTAGTTTCTACATTTCATTTCTTTCTACATACACAAGTTTACACTTTATTATTATTTAAAATAATTAAGTTAGAAACTTAAATATAGTGACAGATGAACCCGCAGGCAGTCATGGCTAATCTGCATGTAGGCAGGCCACATCTAATGTAAGCCAATCATATATAGACACTTGCAAAGTAAAAACACAACGGAAGTCAGCAATTACTGTCACTTAAAACAACAAACTGGCTCTTCACAGTCAGTTTGGAAAACAGTCGGTTTGGATGAAACACCAACTTTGAAAAGAACAATTGAAATTATTTCTTTTGAGTCTATTTCTCTAAAATTCAACACATCAAAATAAGCTATTTCTGAACGTGCATTTATACTCTATGCAATCTGCTATTTAGACAATATCATATCATCTGATTAGTGAACTGAAAGGATGCCAGTTGACCAAAAATGTTCTTTAGGTCCCCTTTTCCCATCTTTGAAATTAGGAGGGGAGGGGGTAATTTGTCTTTGAAAAAACACTTGACGATTGTAGCTCGGATTTGATTGCAGTCATCTACTCTTATAAAAACCTGTGGAGGAGGCAGGACTGTGAGCCATTAGAAATGGTAACCAGACTGATTGTTTCCTTGCTGAAAACAGGCATGTTTCAGCATAAATTTGCATTTGAAAATAAATCCTTCAACTGCAGGTCTTCATAAAGTAAATTAAACCTACTTTTCCATTGCTAATGCCACAATGGCCAGCAAGCAGGCTAATGAGAGGACCTCAGATCATACCATTGTTATCCAGGAACTGTGTGATTTGACATATAAAGATGACCGAACGGAGAAAAGGTTAGAGTCACACGTCAAACGTCACACCACTTGTACTTTCTTAATAGAGATGGACACTGCTTTCTTTTGATGTACATATTTTTTTCATGAGAGAACGTTGGCTCAAGGCCGCCTTGGTTAGCATCTACATTTTGCGGCAAAGTAATCCTTACCATCATTTTTCGTTTATGCCATCTCCGATGATGGGGGAGAATTGCAAGTATCTCAGCGGGGTGTGGTTACATGAACACCTCACCTCCCTCCTCCTCCTCCATTTTTTTTGTTTAGTTATTTAGTTATTTTTATTTGTTATTCTTGTATTTTTTGTTTGCATTTTTTATTAGTTCACGCAAACTTTATCACGAATTCCAACTCCAACTTTTACTTGTCCAACTTGAACTTTGACCCGAACTCAAACTTGAATCCAAACTCAATTGTTCAGGATTCCCAGTAATTCACAAAACAATTGAAATTTGTATTCCTTCACTAGTTTAGTCGAAAACTAGTTGCAAAATTGTGACTGGAGAGGAGGAAGTTTTAGTCACCAAACATTTAGTCTCAAATGCATGTGATCATATCACAATTTCAAGCCCTGTAGACAGTAAATAAATTCTGTTGGTAAACTTCTAAGAAGATGTAAAAGTGTCATTAAAAATCTCTTTTGTTGGAAGTCACGAGTCTAGGAAGTCAAACTATGATTCCAGATGGTTGAAGTAAAAAATGGAAATCCAGAAGGGAAGGGGGGTTAACAAGTTTGGAATTTGGAGGGTATGGCAGGGTAGAGCATTTTAGAACTTCTGAGAACTGGAGGGGGGGGTTCAAATGTTCATGCCGCCCATGGTTGGGTATGGATATTTTCTGGAATCACTCACTGAAATTTCTGTAGGGGTCTAGGAGGTATTTAAACCAAAAGCCTCAAGTTTATTGTGAGTGGGCAAGGGATTTGGGATATGGAGCAAAACAGCTACAAGTGTGACTGTAGTAGCTTACTTTACAGGAATCAGTTTTTCAGTTTGTTTATTAAGTGTGTAAATTTATATTTTATTACACAGGACCTAATTCAAAAAGCATTTATGTTTCAACTCCCCCATCACAAGGTAATTTCTAATAAAATTCTACTTTCACCAGTAACTTGTTATTATTTAATTCTTGGTCATATCAGAATGTAGTGATCATAATATAATATTAGACTACATGATCGCACACTGATTACATGACAAATAGACACACAGAGAACCAATGACGATCGAGAATCTTGGTATAGATTAGAAATTATAACTGTTCAAACTATAACTATATTCATGCACAGCCAGTGAATAAATTATCTCAAAAATGTAACCACTTGATAGGCATAAAAATAAATCTCACCTTTAATTAAACTCTGTCATTTCCTCTTCAGCCTCAACTCCTCAAAGAAATGGAACAGAATCCTCAAATCTGAAAGTACAAAAAAGTGTGGCTGTTTTAATTAATGTACTAGGGCTACATACAGATATATTGATAGCCTTAGTGGTTATAATAATGTGCTACCTTTGAGCAACAATATTAGCTTCTACACCGGTCGATCTGAAATTTTAATTTCTCTCTTCCCACTCATCCTTGTGAAACATTCTGAAAAGCAACGTTTTCTAGGAATATTAACTGTATGAGATCTTAAGACACACTTGGAAACCTTTTAATCTGTTACTTTTCATAAATGTCTCCAGTGACATCAAATTGAATGCATGGGGCAAATCAGCATAAAATATTGCAGTTACAAATTGATCGGTGCATAATTAATGCTTATTGCAAAAAAAAAAGATGGAGTTTCATATAAATCATAATTCAACAGTGAATCTTCAAGCAATTTGGCATTCAAGATGATTAATATGCGGTGTTTTAATTGAGATTCACAATAAGGAAAGGGATATTTAATTGGGATATTAAGAAGGAGGGGATTCTTTAATAATAATTATTATTGTTTTTGTCATTTGAGAAATGTTAAGATACAATTCAGAGTTGGACTGACTGGATGCAGACCATGTAAATAATTGCTACGGTTTATATTCTTTAGTTAACTAGAAACATAGTTTCAAAATATTTTTATATTTATGATCCAGTCAGAAAATTATATTTTAATGTTTGGTTTCAGGAATTTTGATACAACTTTATTTCATCTAAAATTTTGAGACAAAGAATACAAAAATACACATGTACACATGTATCTTTATTTAAAATTGAAATGGAAATGGTTCTTCAATTTCTTGGTCTGACAGCTGTCTCACACTGTCATTAAATTGCTCTTAAAAGTTGGTTTAAAGCAAAATCAACCAGGATGTTTACCTTCAAAACCTCTTCACTTCCAAGTGCGTGATGTTAACCTTTAATTTGCTTTTTTACCACTTGCCGTGTGGTTGTGGCATTTTAAGTCCGTTCTGAGAAGTTCATGGTACACCAAGACCAATAAGTAATGAGAAAGTATATCTTGATCATTCGTGATAGCAAAAGTTATATAATTATATTTCACGAAATTAAATAATTTCAAAGCTATCATGATTGAGGTTATCATCTACGTTTTATTAATTTTAGAAAACACCCTGAACAAAGCATTTGCTAAATGCCATATACTCAGTAGAACATAGAACTAGCGTGAGCTTTTGAACTAATGATGGTGCAAGCAAAGAGAATTTACACTTTGACAATCAAAGTAAAAATGCGAGTTTCCTTTCTTTTTCTCAGTTGCAGTGTATTCTTAAAGGAATGGAAAACATATTTCCTCTGTTTCTATCGAGTTACATTAGAAACACTAGGGAAAGTTTGGAAGAACTCAAAAATGCTGCGGAAACACTTGCCTGTGACTTGTGCTCCCAGTATTGCGTGTTCTCCCAAACTTCCACTAGTGTCACTAATTGACAAATTGACGTCAGTTTTTTTATGCATCTGTCCTCTTATTGATGATAAATTGGGTCATAACATTGCCAAAGTGGCTGTGAAACCACGAGCTGCAGGCGAGTGGTTTGGCAGTAAACTTTGACAATGTTATGACGAAATTTATCGTCAACAAGAGGACAGATGAAAAACTGATGTCAATTTGTTTTTCACAATAACAAGACACCAAACTGGTCAAATGCCAGGAATAAATGAGGGGAAAAGACGCATAAACTTACCATAAACAGAGATAAGTGAATTTTATTCAAAATGATGCGAACATTGCCAACAGCTTTTCTTGCTCTTTGATTGGCTACTTTAAAAAATAGGCCATAAAATCTCATCGGTTAAAAAGTTGACAGTTTGACAGCTGAAAGTTGAACTTGAAAGCTTGCATAAATTAGGACTTTATCCGTCTGTACTCTTGATAAAAATGAGCCAATCAGCGCACGAGTAGTTAGACAGTTATTGTAAAAAACTCAATAAAAACAAGGAAAATGATTCACTCTATTTCTTAAATATTTGTCAAGTTCATAAGAAAAAATTGCCAGGTTGTAAAAAATGTGGTAAATGTATCATAACATGAAATATGGGGCTAGCCCTCCATCCATGTCAAGTTGAGTTCTCTAAAGTAAATAACTATTACTTTGCTGAATACAAAGTGTAAAGAACATGCCTGTTCACAGATCTGAAAATCACATCCAATGGACGAGTACATACAGGGCTGGCTGTATCAAAAGGAAACACAACCAGCCACAGCTAGCTAGTTAATTTCAGTCTCTACTGCAATTGACACCCTGATTCAAGGAGATGGCAAATGGCAAATTCCAAACTTGGAAGGCGAGCCTTATTGGTACCTTGTCTACAAGCCTGAGACTTTCTGAGCCTAATGCCAAAGAAATCAAGACTCTGTGGTAGTAAAGTTTTAGTTAGGAAGACCCATAAAATTTGTCTAAAATTCTGAGACAAGCTTATTTTGAAGGGTGTTTTGCCATCCCTATTTAAAAACTGCTGCCTTTCAGTATGCCATCATCTTTGTTCATAGCTATTGCTAATTCAAATCAGCAACTTCTTTATCAGTTAAAAACAAAATATTGACATGAATTATTAAACAATGAATGATACTATATGGCTTCATGCTGCACTGTATTCTTACAAAATGTGACATTATTGGGCTGTGCAAAGCCTTCATTTGAGTTTTCAAATCCTTTGCCACTTGTTCTTTTGTTCAATTCGTGACATAGCAAACAATCTTTACATGCTGATCATTTCTCAGTCAATCAGAGAGGCACAGCATGCATATGATTGTGATTTACTGGCATGTTGCTGACCCAACATAATAAGTAAGCATATTAAGTTAAGTGGCAACAGTAAAAGGTTTGTGATGCCTGATAAGATAAATGTGTGATGGAATTTAATTTGTGCATGGAGTCATTAAAACTATAATTGCTGAATACAGTTATAAACAGAAAAAAATTGTGCTTTCCCAGTTAGAGGGATTTTCATTAATATGCAAACTCTTAATTATTTTGCTGCCATCAGTTGTCTGTTATGTGCCAACAACCTAAAGGGTTTAAAAGGTCCATTTTGGCTTTTTGGTGCATTTGGGTATTTTTAGGGTTCATTTGGATGAGTTATGATTGACAGCAAATTGCAAAATCCATCATTTGTTGGCTTCTTCATTGAAGAGTTTGCAGATTACGGAAAATCTCTGTGAGGTATCAGTTTCGTTATTTCTCTGTGTGTAGAGTCCTATACATTGGAAATAAGTTGATAAATTTAATTGCTGGTCAAATTCCCATTTTCAAAATATGCAGTCTTATGTTACAAAGAGAAATAATTTAGAAATGGATATATTTTGTTACAAATTAATGGAAAGAGTTTTCAGAAATAAAATTTCTTCTTTTCATTATAATCACTGTTGCTCCTCAATGTGTATTTGATATTGTAAAGTAGGATTAACATCTTTTGAACAAGTCTTGGCCTTTAGTTAATACACTTGTGACAATCACAACTGTTGTAATCATTACTAGTACCTCGCCTTTTTCAAGGCTAGCAAAATATCTTGTAATGGTGGAACCCTGTGATAAGTAAAGGTCCAGAGACTGAGAAAATGGTTTTATTTTAATTGTTTATTTTATGTCATCTTTGATTTACAATACTACTAAATTGAGCGACCAGGACGCTTATTTCAAATTTAGGAGAAGATGGGGCACGCTTATTCGAGAGAGGCACATATTTAATTTTTCTCAAATCATGGTCAGATGATCGTTTTTTTGTTTTTTTTTGTAATATATATACCATGTAATCCCACTTTAAAGCCCTGGGCTTATATAACTTCATAATGGTTTTTGGGTGGGCTTATAAACAGGGAAGGGGGAGGAGGGGAGGGGGTATATCTGGGGAGCATATAAGCAGAATAAAAATGTTTCGGAACGATGAGATAAAATGTATCTGAGTAACGAATTAAAGCTAACATATCAATACATTTAGAGCTATTACCCTGTTATTACTTTCAATTAGAAATTTATATATATCTGATAGGGCTTATATCCAGAGTAATGTCTTTGTTAGCAAATAGAAGGGTTTATGTGGGGGGTGGCTTTAACATGGGATTTCACCATATACATGTATGTGAGAGTCCCTCAGAAGTCTCAAAAGGATCGTGTCAATTTTGAAGAACTATGTAACATAACTCCCATAGCTGGTCTTGGCCTGCTGTACAAGGATGTTTGGGCTTTAGTATTCAATGAATCAGTGGATCTTCACTACCATCTGTTGAATTGCGACGGTCAGTGTCCAGTGCTTGAAAGAGTCAATAATCACATACACTACCAAAACTATACATGCTTGTTGTATCAATACTCTTCCATAAGCAGAGGGAGGGGAGGGGAGGGGAGGGGAGGGGGTACTTACTTGAGGAGAGGCATTTATTTTAAATTTTGGCCGATAGGAGGGAGGGAGTATTTGACAGGAGGTGCTAATTCAAGGATTTACAGTATCCCTTGTTCCCTGGAAATAAACATTAAATTACAGTAAATCCTCGAATTAGTGCCCGGGGTGTTTATTTCAAATTTAGGAGAAGACACGGGGCACTTATTCGAGGGCGCAGCTTAATCGAGGGGAGGGCACTTATTTAATTTTTCCCAAATCGTGGCCTGACATGATCATTTTTTTGATACATCATCTGCACGTAAACAACAACATAAGCCGTTTATCGACATTAAAAGCTGAACCTAAGTTTAAATCGCGGCGCTGTTAGTACTTAATGTGTTCAATATGTTGACTTAACGTGTTCACAAACTGAAACCATGTACAAATCTAATACTACGAGACGAAAACTATACATCATTTATTGTCTCGTTACTCGTCCACAAAATGGGGGGAGAAGGGGGGGGGGGCTTATTTAAAATTTTGGCCGATAGGAGGGGCGTTTTTTTGAAGGGGGCACTAATTCGAGGAGTTACGGTATCTGAAGAATATGATCTCTTGCTTCCATAGAATACAATGGAACCCAGCTCTATACTGTCACCCACTTTTAAATGATAATACGGACACCCGCTTATCATAAACACTTTTGTTTATCCTAACAAGAAGCTTGAATATTCTCTCTGAAATACGTACGTTGTACACTTAAGTCGACAATATTTATTCAGAGAGCCCTCTTAATGCGGGTACCCGGACAGTCCACTTCTGTCTCGGGACTTTCGTGCGTCCCTTTAGTGTCGAACGTATTACTTGCCCGTTGGAGGAACGTTCTTCTTTGCAATGGAGTTTAAAAACTATCAATCCATGTTATATTTTGGTAAGGATTCTATTTAGCTTATGTAGCGTTACCTTATCGTGTATGTTACTACACAGCTTTACTTGCTGAACCATTTGAATTGTGGAAAACATGGCCTCAGTACCCTCGTCTACTCTGTTCTGTCCAGTCCTTACGCGGCCTTTCACGCGCGGGCGAGTGGGCCGGGCAGGTGGCATGTCGTAATTTCTGTGGCTGGTCTGTGGCCCGGGTTGTTCTAGCCTGCGTAGCCAGGCGTTTCCAGGCGTTTCCAAAAAAGCACAGGAAGGAAACGAAACTGCAAGTGAGTGCGAAAAATAAGGGGGAGGAGGTGAGGAGAGATCACCCCAGGCCCGCTCCTTCGCTCATCCGCTTGCTCGATCTCTCCGTCTGGAAAAGGAAAGGAAACGGCTGCTACGCAGACTAGGGTTGTTCGAAAGGTGGATAACGCTGTCCATCGGATAACTCACTATCCAGTGGATAGTGGCTGACACTTATCTATGGTCATCTATCTTTTGAGCAACCGGGGCCTACTTTTGTGTGCGGTATACCAGGGTGTACGAACAGCCGACAATGATCACCCTTCATCTCACGGTTCGTCTTGAGAATGCGACTAAGGACAAAGCGTCAACCAAGCCGAAAATGGTCTGGGACTGAAATAAAACGCGCCTGCTTACGTCTTGTTTTTGTTGTCCGAAAGACCGTAGTTTTTGGGATATTAATAAGTTGGAGGTTAGTTTTCCATTCCGGTTTGCTTGGGGTTAGTTCCACGAAGGTTTGCCCGATTTGCTTGCGGTTAGCTTTCATTTTGTAGTTTGGGCAACACTATGAGAGACCAGGAGCCATAATCGGGGACGGAGACCGTAAGCGCATGCCATTTTTAGTTTTGGGGCTGTCCCTATGATATGGGACAATTTTTCTATTTTTAGAACAAATTGCGCCATCCCTTGCGGCACACGCGCGTACATGCTGCGAGGATTTTTGCGGATGTAGCGCGGGAAAATGGCGTCCGAAATTCCCGAAATGTTTGATGCTTTTAGCCCACAACTCAATGTGCTCATGTCTGTTGGAATTTTACTTCAGTATTTTCATCGTAAGCTGCTTCAGTTTAAGTGAAGTAATAGGCCGCTTTACATCACTGACCAAGTTGTGTTCCGCTGGTTTCTTTTACAAGAGCTCCACATTACTCCGCTCTAAGTTTCACATATGTTGAAGATTAACAGCTTTTCCAAAACACAGCAAAAAACTAGTTGGATATATTACCTAGTACCCAGCCAGCGAAATGGTTAGTATAGTTCCTAGGCCTCGATATTTCGCCTCGGTCAATCGTTTTCGGGCCGTTCATCTCGGATACGTCACCGAAATCAATTGACCGTGAAGGACTGCGAGAAAGCCGTGCAGGAACTAGGCAAGTGGTTAGTGAGCTTACAATCCAGTCGGACAACCCGGGTTCGACTCATACTATCCACATACCTGTTATGGTTCTTTTTCGTTGAGTAAAACAAGTTTTATAGGAAAAAATTAGTTTTGTAATAAAACTAAGTCTTCGGTGACTCGCTTTCCCTAGTTGCATATTCATTTTGACGCATACTCCGTTTTCTGAAAACCTTTATAGCGTAGCTTCAGCCCGCGAATAAAACTAGCGGGGCACCATGGGTAAGAATTTCTGGTTAGACTATCAAGCCGAGAAAGCGTCCGTTAGTCTGTACAGACTCTTTGCGGCTCTAACCCAAACGGGGGAGCTCGAGAATGCCATCTTTTCTTGGCGGGAAATCGCGCGTACGTAAGACTGCGCCAGGGCGCCTATAAGTAGGGCGGTGAAACGAGCGGGTCCGAGCAAAAAGGTGTGATGCAGTAGACTGGGGTCTACTAAAACGAGCAGATTCCGCTTACTTACACTGGAACTTACATTTCTAAAGAAATTCCACGAAACTCCCTTCTATATGAGGAAGGAAGGTTTTTGGTGCATTTTTGTTCTGAGGCAATGGGAAAAGGTGAGTTTTTCAGGTTGCCGGAAAACAGGACTTCATATTTTGCGCTGTAAGATCTGCTTGCGCTAGTTGTACGCGTAATCTTTTGCATTTCTTTTGACTTGCGAATAAACGTCATGAAACTCTTTACTTTGGTATCCCCGGTTAATTTGTGCGTTTCTCATAACAATCAAAATAATGCTTAATCATAACCAAAATCTGTTTTCGACCAGTTTCGTATTGTTTCTGCTTGTTTGGCGAGCAGGAAAGTCTGACATGTACAAGTAACTAATTTGCATAATGTAGCGCGTGCAATTTCAAGTCCGAATCGGTGTTTTTAATTTCTTAATATAAAATCTTGTCAAAGTATTTTTTCCCCATCTTTTGTGCTGAGATGATGCGATAATTTTTGCCAACGCTAAAAGGCTACTAAGATCACGGTTTCTTCATAGTAAAATTTTATACTGCGAAAATGAAGAAGACAAGGAGTTTTGAGAACTCGAACAACAAAATGAAATTGTTATTCGGGTTGATTGAAAAGTGCTACCGTAATTTTGCAGATTTAATATCTCTGCTGTCTTCCCACATTTCCAGCTAAATTTCTAACATGTTCTCAAATATTTATCAAATTAGTCAAACATATATAAAGCTAGAGATATTGTTTGAGTTCGATGTGCGTTTTTACACGAGCTGCGTAATTGAAGTCAATTTGTCATGTTTAGCTACAAAACACGGATCGCCGGGCGCTCCTTTTCATCGAAAACCAGCGATTAATTGGATTTTCACACAAACAAAACTGAGCAGTATTTACAGACGAAAGTTCTTATGCCTTGATGAGGCATCACGTGTTGCTTTCAGTTCAGACGAAACTCAAACAAGCAAAATTTTATTACTTTTCGTGCGCGATAGACTCTATGGCGAAATCCTTGCAAGCGTGTGGCAAGAGGAGGGAAACTTTGAAGTTCTGAAACGCTGCTATATCCAAATATATCCAGCTGGTTTTTTACTATGTTATGTAAAAGCTATCGATCTTCAACATATGTAAAATTTAGAGTGGAGTAATGTAGAGTATTCGTAAAAGAAGCAGCTGATCACGGCTTGGTCATGATAAGCGGGACATACCTGCATTCGACACTGTCTTACTCCACTCAAATTTGGGTAGCCTACTTAAGCATCATTACAACAGACGTAAACGTATTGACTTTTGGGTCTAAAGCATCAAAAAGGCTTTTGAAAATACACCACTGGTTGTTCAGAAATAAAGAAAGAAAAGTTGATTTCCGGTTCGTCGAGAGGTGATTTTTGGCAGCCATTAATCTCACCGGAAGCGCGGAAGAAGCGCTCGTCCCAGTCTTTCTCCGCATCACACATTGGACCAAGAGCAACCAAGAGCAGACTTCCCATTTCACCGCCCGGCTTTTTTCCGCCCTGACTACGCTTTTGGCAGCCCGCGTTTTTCTGGCGGGAAATAGCATGAAAATCAGATTTATAGCCATTTTGTTTCGGAAACAAGAAGGGGTTTTCCATTTTTGGAAAGAAAACTCATTTCTATATTTTCATGTCAAAAAACGATGGCGGAATTGATATAACTAGTACTTTTTCAAGACAGGGTTTAACTGAAGCAGAGCGTGAAAGAGAACGGCAGAGAGCAAGAATTAACTGGCAAAGAAGATCAAAGAAGTATCCAAGAAGTTAAGAAGATCGCGAGCGGAAAGCTGTAAGTCAGGGCTAGAGAAACGAGAAGAAATAATACCGAACAAACCCATGAAGCTGAGCAAGCGAGGGCTAGAGCCTGGGTAGGCGAAATATAAGCAAAGAACGACGCGAAGCGGTACTTGCCAGGAATAAAGAATGGAGACAAAATTTGAGCTTAAGCTTGTAAATGTAAATGCAAATTTAATGTCAAACACAGGGAGTGCTTGCGCAATCACCCGAGCCAGAAGCTCATGATGTGATAAAGTGCTGGACAATAATCAAGATCGAATTGGAATTTGGAAATGTTGGTTTTTGAGGGGAGGGAAAAACCGGGGTACCCGGAGAAAAACCTCTCGGAGCAAGGAAGAGAACCAACAACAAACTCAACCCACATTTGACTCCGGGTCCCTTGAATCGACGGCGAAAAGAATAGTTCAGTTCAGTCTTCACTGACAACGTTTGCTGGAAGTTTCTGCCAGTGAAGTGAATTGCGGTTAGCGGCTGCGGTAAGCGACTTTTTGTTGTAGAAACTTTCGTCGCGTTTTCTATAAAAATTATCTAGTTGCTTCGGCGAGATAATCTTATCTTGATTCGAAGTTGTAAAGTCTTCCTGATTTGAAAACATGCTGAGTCACTTTATAAATTTTACTGTGTTAATTTCGCTAATCTCTAAAGAATAACACTTGAGTTGCTTTGTCGCAGTTGTTCTAACTTGCATATTGTAAATAGATAGTTTTCTGTCGGTTTTCGCCGATAACCACACTTCTAAAAATAATTAAACTGTATTTTTAAATACTATCCGGCGAGTTGGAAACCAGCTGGAAACCAAGAAAGGTCAGAAAAGTATTTTATGCTCTCAAAGCGGACAGGATTAGGCAAGTTTATATTTGCGGTAGTACATTAAACTTAAACACCGTGAGTCTTCGAAATTTTGGACGTTTTTAACTTGGAAAATATTTATATTTTCCTAGTTCTAGTGGTGGGACGATTTCACTCCATCACTTCTTCACTAGGTCACTTCCTGCTAGACATTTGGAATCCCGGGGAGGGACTCCCACATGAGAAGGTCAGGGATGCTCACCCGACTCGCGTACGCGTATAGGAGCTGCCGAAAACCGGGAGCAACTTTTAATTCTAAAGATGAGTGCTGAAAGTTTTAAATTTTCGTTTACCACCTTTGAATCTCAATGTATTTTACTACAGTACTGATTGTTTCAGTTGTCAGGTATTGACAAACATGGTTGGAGTTATAGAGGGTAAAATCAGTAATAGTAATTGGACCGAGTGTCTCCAATTAGGGCTGCTGGTGGAGTACAATTTTGGAGGTAGTGGCGCGAGTAATTTCAAAATCAGACGAGCGCCAATTGAAGCGCGAGGCCGATTTCAAATTACGAGCACGATCACTCCCTAAATTGTATGACACTAGGTCCAATTATTAATTAATACCAAATGTAACAAATTTCGAAATTAAAAAAGTCTTCGGAACTTTAGGGAAAAAGTCAGCAGCCCTTTCCACAAACATAAAGAATGAAGTCAATGACGTAGGTATCCAATTACAGGTATCCAGTTCTCCGTAGAAAAAAGATTGCGGCTTTACATTTTACCACAATACCATACGAGCCTAATACAGCCTGTAAAGCACAAGAAAAGCCACATTTTTGCAGTATTTGTTAATGTGCTATCGACATTGTGTGTGCTAGGGTTGAAGGTTTTAGAATGTTGCTATACGTTTTCATGAGCGTGTTTTGTTTCCGTGCGTTAAGAATTAAGGGTAAATGTACCAATCGCCATCTTTTTTCCTACGGCGGATTAGAAATAGTTGTAATTGGATACCTGTTATGGACACCCACGTGATCTCGCGCGATTACGTGACAAATCACGATCGAGAATTTTGTTATAGAAATTGACCTGAAGGGAAACGAAAATTGCTTCGAGTTAGCCGGGGGTTCAAGTTACCGTTGGTAAAATTACAGTAAATGTATGACGGAAATCCAGGGGAAATCGATTTTAGGATAAAGGATAGGCCGTGAAAGTCGTCTTCAGAATTTATGGCAAGTACTGAAGCACAGCTCCACGATTTAATATCGCATAGGCATCTTTGAAATAAAAACTCTACTTCTTTTGTCAGGGCTGGTAGAATATGGAAAGTATTTTAAAGTTGACTTTTACTAAACTCTTGGAAAACTCACAGGCTCTATTTTGGCGCATCGAATTGCCTGTCCTTGCATTTCTAAATTAATCCGCAGATTCATTGGTCATACCATGGAAATTCTTTAGCAAACGCGATTCGTTTCTTACGAAATGAAGTTAGATAGCCGGCCATTAAGTTGCACGGAAATGCTACAGAAGAAGGTAGTTCCTTTACGTCACAAGTTATGTTTGGGGTAAGATTGCTCGTGTACCGCAGAAGACCCAGGGTAGCGGCAAGTCGCTCCTTAGGCAGCGAGAGTCTGTTGGCACACAGTATTCACTATGGTCAGTGCCTGGGTCAGTGTACATCATCAAAATTGAAAAAAACGCAGTTGCTAAACTCGACTTTGTTTTTGCTGATTTTATTCACACTAGCACCATACAAACCTCTGAAATAACTTAGAACTATGTATAAAAAAATTTCCAACAATTTAACCTAGAAAACTATAATTTTTAGCAAGCTTCTATTTGTTTTCAGTGAAACAAGTAGCATAACAAATTTGCTTTCGTAAATAAAGAAATTATCTTTCGAAGACTTTTTTCCTTTAAACTTGACAGCAACATCTGAAAGAATCATCAACTTGATAATCTTCTTGTTGTACACACCGGTATAAAACAGACATAAATAGCTAATTTGTGCTAACGTACCACCTTTGATTGTAGTAAGAACTGATTGAAATTAACTGCAACCCAACGACAATTCTACAAATAGCACAGCTTTATAACAATTATGGATAATGGACGGATAGATTTCCAAAGGAAAATACCATCTAATCTACCAGAAGTCTTTAAATTTTTCAATAAAATGAGTAAAAGGTTTGAAACATCTCTCAGGCAGTAATCTAAGCGCTTCTACGACATTTTGAAAGCAAGGAGTTACCAAACCTACATAGCTCCTCACTTTGACGATAAATTAAGGGGAACGGAGGGAAAGTAGCAAAGAATGACTATTTCATGCGCCCTTCTGTAACTAAATGATCTTATTCAGACAGAACGGTACCTTGTAAGCCAATACATGGTTTGTTCGTTGTTGCTTCTCGTTTGGCGCGCTTTTTGTGGCCTGAAAAGTTCTGTAAACATGACTGCAAGCAGGCAGTATCTTTCCCCTGTTCATCCTTCAATTAGTGATTTACGTTTTCGTCGTCGGTTCGTTCATAACCTTTCCATCGCACCTCCTATTAAACCTGGTACAGCTGATTTCAGTGTAGGTGTAGACTAGTGTTCTCAATCAAAACGTGATATGCCGTTCATGATCCGACTATAGTCATACAACTCTAGCAAGTATACGCACATGTAGTTAAACTCAGTGACATTGTGTAACCTAAACCAGAAAGTCCGATGATGGTTGTCTAAAATGTCCGGCGAATCATGTTTTGAAAACCTAAGTCTACACACTGGACTGAAAAATATTCTAAGCAAAAGAAAAAATTGTGGATTTGTTAGATTTGCAAACATGCCGTTGGCATGCCATTGTCAAATTAGCTTGTTTAAAACAATCGAGGAAACAACTGAGCACATGAAGGGAGCCCACGTTTGCAATTTCATGGTCAGAGAGATCCAATTTAGGGGAGGGGTGGGTGGAAACGTTTGAAGAACTTCTTCAGACATTTGGCAGAATGGTATTTCCCCTCGACTGTTATCTGTGTTACGTTTAGCGTAAAACTTACACGAGATTAAAAACTCTTAATGGAGAAAAAATGTTAAACAAACCTACTTAACATGAAATCTAAAACTTAATGGTCACTGAAGGTAGCACAAGAGTTTTCTTATCTCTTGCATTAAACACACCAAGTTGCAATAAAATTCTCATTTTCGGCCAGACGCTGTCGACCCTAGCATGTCGTTCATTAAAAAAATAACCTGCCATAATCCTTAAATGGATAACAGAGAATTTCCTTGCCGTCCAAAGGTACGTTTTTGTGAAAATCTTCACTTAAATCTTAGTCCAAATGTGTCAGATATTTGTCACAGTGCGGACGGGGAAGGTTCTTCTTGAACACCGACTCCATTTTCGACAGGTGGTTCAATTCCACTCTTAGCCACCCCTCCCTCGCTGATTTGAGATGGTCTTTGACGCTTTGGCGGTCTTTGTTTAGATCTTTTCTTGGAATTTCTATTAGCAGATCGTTTACTTGATGGCTTTTTGCTTCGTTTCCGTGAAATGCCTGGTAATAGCTCATTCTGTTCTTTGTTACCGTTGTTTTCCAACTCTGATCTTTCACCTTCCAATTTTGACTCGACCTGTGTTTGGTTTTCAGCAGTCTTAATGACCTGTTTGTTTCCGTCCAATGAACCATTGTTTAAATACGGGCTTTGTTTTTCCAATGTCTTTTTCTTTGCTTTTCTTAGTTTCTTGGAGGTTTTAGCAGTTTCCATTTCAGAAGAATTATGTTCTCGTCCTCCGTTTTTTCGTCGCTTCGCAGATTTTTTTCCTGTCGGTTTCAATGTAAATATCTCCTTTAGATTCATTTCGTTTGTATGCTGTTCATGTGTAAGGGTCGTACAAGATGACGTGGGCAGAGCTGATGAATCTTTTGTCTCTGAAGACCTCGCGTCAGGTTCCGAAGACTTCACGAGAGCAGTCGTCGCAACATCCTGCGAACCAGTCACAGCTTGTGATGGTTTCTCTACAGTCATCTGCTCTTTGTCAGACCGCTCGTTTTTGAAATTTTCGCTGAAGTGGTTTGAAATGTTTTTCCGTGATTCTGATGTTCTGTCAAGGCTTTTAGAAACTTCAAACTTCTTTGTGTTTTCTTTTGGCAACGGCGAACTTTCCTTGCCAGATTTCTTTTTTGATTTCCTTGACTTTTTCAAGATTTTTTGCTTTTGTTTATCCACATGAGTTTCTTTTTCTCTCTTTCTGTCTACACGTTCCCTATTCTTTCGTCGCTTAGGTGATTTTTCTCTGGATGGTTTTCCAGTTAAATTCATTCCGCTTGTGTACTCTTTACTTGTAAGGCTGGTTGAAGCCGACGTAGGGAGAATTGAAGAAACGTTCGTCTCCAACAAACTCGTGTCGGGTTCCGAAGATTTACCGATGATTGTCATGGGAGAGTTACCAGAACTCGCCACAGGTGCTACTGTATGTTGTAATTGTTTCTCCACATTTATCTGTTCTCGGTTAGACTTCTTGTTGTCACCGAAATGGCTTGAAACGTTTTTCTGTGACTGTGACATTTTGTTCAACGACACAATTGTCCTGTTTGTGTTTTGTGTTGGTAACGGCGAACTTTCCTCAGCGGAAAATGTCTGTTTTTTTTTCCCGACATACGTTTCTACTTCTTCTCTTACTCTGTTCTCGACAGAAGTCAGCACTTTTCGCCCTTTGGACGCCAATGTCGACTGAATCGTTGACTGTTCTAATATTTTTACTTTTGCCTTCGTTGGCACAGTAGTAGTAAACGGTAAACCCTCCACAGATTCTGTCATTACCGAAGTATGGTTGGCAGCGTTTGATGTATTCACGACAACTTCCGAGCGATAATACCTTTCAGACGTCAAAGGCCTAGCTGAACTTTTTGAAGATGTTTTCACATGTGATGGCAGTGTTGGTGAACGTATCACAGCAAGACTTTCTTTGGTTTTATTGACAGGTTCACGTGCGTGAGATGTTTGCGAGGTTGGTAGTGTTGGTGAAGTGGCATGTTGAGGGTACTTCTTGCCATGGTAATGCGTGCAGTGCTCTCCCTTGCAATCTCTCATTTTGCTGAGCTGTTGATGGAGCTCTGACAAAACGGCAGGGCTCACCTCATCAATTATGTTGTACAGCTAGAACATAAATTTGAAATAAGACGTAAGAATACTGGCAAGTGTTTTTAAGGCCTGGTATTTAACTGCCATTTTATCCAAACACATCTGAACTTGGCAAGCAAACTTGTAGGTTACGTCATTTGTGTGTACTGTTTGTTCGGTACCAGTCTTCCAATCAGTTTTGTCATATCAATATTGAACACAGACATTGTTTTGGCACTGGCATGTGATAGCCAAGTATTTATATGTTCCCCTACAATATGTTAACGTTCACAGTTGTCTTTATGTTTTCTACTGTACCTGGTATCGGTCTTTGCTGAGGTCAAAGTACTCGTAAAAATGTGTTATAAACTCGCAGTAGAGGAAGTTGTGACTAGCATTTATTGTCCGAAGGCACCAGTAAGAGTTATTGGCAGCGTTGGGACAGAAACAAAATTCTCCCCCTGAAACAAGAAACAGATAAAAGGTGCAAAACAGTCAGCATTTGAAGGACTTTGAATAATGATCTACCTCGTAGGAACCCCCGAATATACCATGCATTACAATTTGAATTCCAAACTCGCAGACTTGACTCGGGATGAACATTTTGAGAGCAACATGAATCAGACAACGTGGAATCAAGAAAAGAAAGTCACACACCGTCAGCCAGTTAAGTTTACTTTAGCCTGGTCATTTCAAAAACAAATTTGTGAGTTGATCATAATATTATAGCTTTGAGCTTATTTCTTGATCATACAAATCAGCCTGTAGAACCCCCTGGGACAACAGTACCCTGGGGGAGCATAAGGCATCCACAAACTCACGCCACTTTTCCCCGTTCTGGGCCAACTGGGTGATCGTTATCCAGTCCTTTCATGCGGCTCTTAACTCTTGGTGCACTGACCTTCTCTCGCCCTCGTTTCCTTTTACCCTGGGCCGCATGAAAGTGCTCCTCATTATTTAAGGTGGCTCACAACGGTTTCCAGCATTTTTGGCGCTTCTTCTTTGATGAATGAATGCTACAAATCTTTTTTAGTTGATGGCAAAATAATGTTATCATACAAAAGCCCAATCATCGGTAAAAAAGTTATGGTCATTTTCGTGATGGAAAAGATTACCATAGCAACAGCATTACCTGTTTAAAACACCCTTTATTTTAGTCTTACATGCTTGTAACTCTAAAACGAGTTCATCGAATCGTAGTTAGCATGTTAATACACAACTTTTTGCCAAGAGTAAAAAATTCCGGGTGGAGGTCCAGAACTACTTTTAAGTATTGGAAAATTCAAGGTCGCCCTAAAAGTGTTCCCACGATGTTTCTAAAACTTTGTTAAAAGTTGAATGCTGTTATTCTAATTACAATTAAAAAAAACAAAAAAAAAAAACAATGGGTTTATGGGTTATAAGCGCTTATACATAAAATAAAAGGTGTTCCACAGGTTGTGATGGTGACTTGTAAAGTAGAGATAATGATCAAAACTTGTTGGAGGCCATTATAGTAGAGTTAACTGAGAAGGAATGGTAACATTAATCTGTCAAAGTGCTGAAAAATGATGGAAACTGTTGCCAGGCACCTTAACTGGAGCTGCATCACACAAGTTCCACCCAATACCTTCCACTGGGAATGTCAAACACTAACTGAAGATTAATTTATAACGAACAGTTCCAGATGAAAGCGTTGATCAACAGATTTAAATTGAAAGGCCACACACTATGGGTTTGGTCAACAGAGTTAAGGTGGCTCAAAACAATTTCCAGCACTTTCCAAAAGTTAGAAGATGATAACAACCTGTTCATCAATGACTGGGCAGTTTTTTGATATCATGATTCTAGCTTCAACTGATTAAGGGTGGTTGTCAAAAGTCAAAGAACATTACCTGTCCACAGAGGGGGCAGTCGCCAGTGATCATTTGTTTGGTAAAAACAGTTCACGCCGGGACTTGCACATTTACTTCGTCTCGGCCTGACCTTCCTTTTCTTGGTCTCTGCCTTACGAGATGTCGCCTTTATCTGTTTACTTCGTCTTCTAAGTGGGGATGTCTGCGACTCATCGTCATATTGTTCTTCCCTTCCATCACCTTGGCCTTTGTCATGGGGGCCATTCCCACTGTTTTCCGTGATAGCCTTCTCAGGTATGGTACTGTTGCCATGGTCACATGGACAAGGGTACTCTATTAACCGATCACGCGAGCTGATCTGACGTAGTTTCTTCCTCAGGTCACGCAAAGCTCCCAGGCGCAGTTTCATGCCCTGAATTTTCTCTTTCAGTTTTCCAAGTCTTTCCTCAACGGCTTGTACTCCGGAAGTCCCGTATATAAAACCCACACTTGAGTTTGATTCCGGTCTCACGTTCGTGTCAGGAGTTCTAATTAGGGCTTTTGATTTGGAGCGTCGATTTTGAAGTCTAAGCGCCCTAGCCAATTCTTTCTCGTATCTTCTGGCGCTAAATTCGCTTCCTCTCTTCCTTGTACTGAAGCTGGAGTAGGGAGACCTTTTTGAGCGTCGTTTTAGTTCTCTTGTTAGATAATCCATGCCACTCACAATTAATTCATCTGCACGATAGTGGATAATGTACATAAAGTAAGTATTTTTCTACTGATAGCCAAAAAACCGAGCTGCAGTGCCAAAAAAAATGAAAGATTGTCGAACAAAACTCTAAAAGAAATTTTAACGGCTTCCTCTTTCGAAAAATTTCTTAATTCCTTATTATTTTTGCTGCACGTTTATACAGAAATAAAACAGAGTGATGCATCCGACAAGAAAGAAACCTTATCAATTTTGCGGAAAATGAGTTACAATGATGTACTTCATGTAACCGTGACAAGTATTATTTCCTATAGTTCCTACAATAACAAAATCAGTCAAATCCTGACTATTACACAGCGCTCCCATCAAGCACAACACGTCATGTAGCTTTGCAACTGTTTCAGTAAAACACGCGAGCTCAGTTAAGGTTACACTCACCCTCATAGGGAAGCATGTCGCCTTGATTCACATTCACCTCAGTGCCCGGTCTTGGCTTCATGCAAACGCACATTTTCACAGGGGTGATAGTAGAAGTGTATGCGGTGGGCAGGTTGGTTGGAGCAGTGGCATTTCTTCTGCACTTTCTCAGTCTCGGTCTGCGATCCAGTGTCACGCATTCCCACAACTGGTTGGGTTGACATGGTGACTGGTACTTGGCCTTGGAGCAGATTCTCTCTAATACAGTCAACTTGCTATCTTTGGCTGTTATTGTCTTATTTCTTGACATTCCTTCTAACATGTTCTTTGTTCTCCTCCAGCTAAAATGATACATTGCCAACATTTCTACAATGACCGTGTACAGTATTTCAAATTAGTTACATGCCTACATTCCCACATGTCACGCCACTCAATACGCGTGACAAGGTAAAGAGGGCTGGGAACTCTTTATAATTGACACAATTTATCTGTCAGCTGAGGTTTCTAACGGTTCACCACTAAATTTTCCATTTTCAGCATTCGCCAAAACTGATCGCGTGGTAGGATTACGCGCGTGTGCTACAAGCCTACTTAATAGTGAGCTCGAGATTTCAATTGCGTGATACTTGACGACAAGGACGCATCCCGTGGTAACTATCGCCCATAGAAATCGAGAACGGAGAATATTATAGTTTAAGTATAAATCTCATAACCGTTCAATTAAAAAATCGAACGTGGTTTAGCGCGGTCTGTACTCTTATCGACAACGATACGCGTCATCACAGTCGTCAAAATGTTGTGGACTCACGAGGCGCAGCCGAGTGAGTCCTTGATAAGAGTACAGACCACGCTAAACCACATTTCGATTTGTTTTTTTTTACCACAATATCAAGTCAAAGAAAATGTTTTTTCAGAGCGCGAGCTGAAAAAGGCATTGCGTGACACATTGACGCAAGCAGCGTTGTCTGGACTCTTATCCACAACGGCAAATTAGCCGATCAGATCGCGAGATTAGTAGCAAATGTGGTAAAAAAAACTTCATCGAAATCCTCTTCAAAGTCATTTCGAAAACCCAAAGTGAGCTGCCTAGCCAATAGGGTAACGGCAATTGTGATAAAACGCTAGAGTTAAAAAGTGGGCTCGAGTTCTTTCTGGCGTGAGAGTTGATGAGGTCATATATCACGCATAGTAATCTAATTGTTTTGGTCGTTCAAAACTTTATCTAAATTCTCTTCACAGACACTTCGAAAACGTAAAGAAGCAGCCGTCATTTTGTTAACAACTGCTAGGCTACTCACTATATACAACGGAAAAGATAGTAAGTAGGGTAGCCAATCAGAGAACGGCATTCGTGATAGAATGTTAGAAGATTTATACTACCAGGCGATAGAATACCCACGGAGTGTTATCGACTAACTTGTGCATGCCTAACCCATCAAAACAGACCTTTCAGTACAGCTTCATAGCACTTTTGTAGTACTTCTTAATTGGACCGCATTATATTTAGGTTGTCATGAACTTTTACGCTTTGACAAAAACAAACATTTCGAAGCCATGCTTTTGAAAATGCCTCTTTCAAGAGAGTAGATTTCAGCAACTTTTTTAAAGGGGCCGCTACTTTCGGGGGGGGGGATCATTCTTACTTTCGGGAGAGGGGGCGTTACTTTTGGGATTTAAAAGGAGTGTAAAAAACTAATTCAGTATTTTTGGGGGGGGGGGAGATGGGGGCGAGGAGGCGTTACTCTCCGGGGTAGGGCCTTACTTTCGGTCCTTTAAGAGTTATCGTTGTCTTTAAAATAACATAATTCGTATTTCACTTCAGCTTACCCTCGAGACCTTTCAATAAGAATAGTGTCCCT
>Ga0126338_10000054_pt1 | contig 35722 bp, 18 predicted proteins | sample OrbCmetagenome_2_FD_92529 | JGI IMG/M metagenome (GOLD analysis project Ga0126338, IMG submission 92529) | Coral microbial communities from Petempiche,Puerto Morelos, Mexico - Orbicella C C metagenome | ecosystem: Host-associated > Invertebrates > Cnidaria > Coral | place: Petempiche,Puerto... | reverse complement strand
TGGCTTGTGAGAATACTTGCTTGTGAGAGCTTGTGTGGTGCAGCCTGCACTGGATTCCAAGCCATTGAATGTGGGCTTGCAAAAGTGTATTAGTATCAGTGCAATCCCCTCTAAACATAAGCCGAGTCTAGATATGTTGGCTTGCGTGAGCAAACAACTCCTGTATCACCGAGGAAAATCACTGAGTGAAACCTGAATGAAATAACAAAGGACAAACAAGGCAGTGCAGTTAATTTTTGAAATGAATGGAAGAAAACCAATCATAAACAGCAAGACAGAGCGATTTTGAAACAGAAATAACTTACCTTGAACAATTACAACTAATTTGCAACATAATGTTCTTCAAAATTTTTTACAAAATAGGTAAACCGTCTGCAGTTACTCAGTACGACAACGATACGCCAGGAGCAATGGCCGACGAAACAACTTGAAAACAATGAGTCGCAATTGCTAGTACCCAGTCTACCTGCTGGACTATTTATTCTCCCAGAGGTCTGTCATGTGTCATCTCATCCTCAGAGTGACATAGCGTCAAGATCGGCCTCTGACTTAGTGGTCTGTATGCATTTATAAAATGCCATTTATAAAATGCGTAAGACCACAATAATCAAATGAAATTTTGCTACAGATCCAGCACTCTTAGGTATGCTTCAAGACAATTAGACAAATGACACTGAATTGACTTTGCGTACTAACTATTAACTACATATAACAATGAAAATATGTGATAACCTTGTTACAGCAAGTTTTTTTCTGGCACTGCCGCTGTGCTGTCGGGACATGCAGTCAGGAAAAAATTGATTTTGGTCGCTTAAGGCCCATTCCACACGCCGCTCCATTCATGCGCTGAACCTAACTGATGAGTTAATTATGGCAGAAGAGCGGCATTTGAATCAGTTTGGTTCAGCCAGTTAGTTTAAGTGCGACAAACAACATTAATTTCGGCAGGGTCTGTCGCACTATGCGACGTTGGAGCAGCAGCTGATTCATACAGTGTCCTCCTCATGTGTCAAACCTAATGCGTAAATTACTGTAATTTATTTTTCATATAACGGGACTCGTGATTGGCTCAAAATTGAGTGGCGTGACCACTTATGCATGAAGGTCATAGTCATCGCTAAGAATGAAGTCAACAAAATACCAGTATGCCTTTGATTTATGAGAAACGGGACTGTATAAGCGAGTTTCTTTAGCGCAAATTCATTTTTTGCTTTTTCTTCATGATAATAGCCCGGCTTATTAGATTTCCCTTTAACAAGTCAATTTAACCGGGAGAAAACCTGTCTAAATACAAACACTGAACCTTGAGTTTGAATTTGCTTCCCTAAATATTGCTATAACAGCATGATAACAGCGAAATGTTAGTTGCAGCTTTTCTATTTGGACAGAGTTCATGAATTCAGAACGCATATTTTCTTGTCGAATATTGTTACCACCAGCTTCCTGAATTAAGTTCGATGCAAGTACGCTGTCTGAACCAGCCATCGCTCCAAAGTCACTCTTAAGTCAAACTTAATCAAGTTTGGTTCGGCACATGAGTGGAGCAGTGTTTGGACGGGGCCTAAATTTTACATTTACTCTATCTTAGAAAAAAACATTTGTATTGTTTCTGAACATTTGTATTATGTCTGAATTTTGTCATTAGAAAAAAGAAGAGAGGAAAAAACAACAACCAACTTTGTGTTTCACTCATTTCCACTTCATGTTCGCCCGTTGGGCAACCTGTGATAAGAAGGCGCTAGCCTGACTGATCATTTCCCTAGTCCCGTGCTATCAGACAGCCTTTTTGTCGCACCCTGGTTCACTTATACCCAGTCTTAATTAGCATAGCTTTTGACGATTTTACTTCTCTGTTTACTCCTTAGTTTTTGTTTTAATTGAGAAGATATATCAAACACTCAAGACAGTGTTTCATCAGCTATCCAAACACCTCGAACTTCGTCAAAAATGCTCCGCTGTGCATTGTATTTTCAACTCTCCTCTCGGTGTTTGGATATTTGATGAAACACACTCTCTTATATTACTTCATGTACAGATTTCATTTCTGTGTGTACAATTCTACTGATGTACATTTTAATCATAATCTCAGCTTTATTATAACCTGTATGCTGCTACAGTTCCATTTTAAATTTAGTTGAGGCTGTACAGTTGCCAAGCTCAGCAAAAATTCCTATACCAATTTAAGGTTCTTAAAATGGTCTACAGTGACACCCTTGAGCTAAAAGGCCTATAGCTTCTCAGAAAAGTGCTTGCAAGAAAACTTTATCTTATAATTTTGAGATAAAAGCACACAGTTCTAAGTTTGCAAAACATGTTTCGGATGACCAATATCCATTTTCAGTTGCAAATACTCCAGTTGCAAATATTCCATCTTCAGTTGCAAGATCATCAGTGGTGGTTATCAAAGGCGGGAAAAAATAAATGAATTAAATATGATAAAATAAAACTTAAAAGCTTAGAAGTAATTTCTCAGAAAATTACATTATTATTCATATTTTATGAAAACGTTTTACTTTGTATTATTTAAAAGTTTATAGTGTGTTTGTGTAGCCCAAGGTGGTACACAACACGGTAATTTTGTTGAAAATGCAGAGTGGTGAACTCTGCAACAGATATGAGACAGCTGAACAAGCTTTTAACTAACTTTGATTATTATTTTAACTCATGATATTCACAATTATATTAAGTTTCATAACAGGAAGCTATGACAGAACATGTAAAGTGTGGGATACAGCCTCAGGAGAAGAGCTTCACGTATTGGAAGGACACAAGAATGTTGTGTATGCAATTGCATTTAACAATCCTTATGGGTATGTTCTAACAAAACATTGATTAACATTTTTTACTTAATATTCTCAAACTCATTAATAACTGATCAAGTTTAAACAAAGGAAATTATGACCATGATGGTGTTTACAAGGGTTTCAATAAATTTTTGAGCAGGCGGGCATCAGGGCATGACAACCGGGCAGAAAACATGCAAAGCCTGGAGTGCGTTGTTAAGCTAGGGGGGTCTGCAACCCTCCAAGTTGCGACCATTTTAGTTGCCATGGTGACTAGAATTTTGGAGGTGGCGACTAACTTGAAAGGGAAGTCGCCAGCCTGGTGACTAAAAGCGAGAGCTTGAGCGGACCATCATCCAGAGTGAAAAAATGCTCTGAGCATTATGAATTCACTTGTAAAAATAAGTTCTTCTGCCATTTTAACCCACTGAAATTGATACTAAAATGAAATGAAATGTTTAATTCCAAGAATCCATCATAAGAAAGAACAAATTTGCAGTATGTCATTAAGCTTTGTGTGTGACAAACTTCATTCTGCTTGACCGAACTTTAGCATTTGAGAATTTTACCTGTGAGCGTGAGACAATGCACGTGTACAGTCTCTACATCTTTGATACATTGTCAAGTTTGGGTTTGTACAGTGAAACTGGAAAATGTGTGTAAAAAATTGCACAGCACCTTCGCAGTGTTTTCCTGACAAACATAGCTATTTTTATCCGTGGAAAGAAATTTGATCAGGGCAGGTTTTGATCACGTGCTAGGTAACCACATGCATCACACAAGCAACAAAACAATGCTATAATTTTTATCAAGCTTCATATTAACACTTGATTACCCATGTACCTAAAATTTACTCTTTGTTTCAAAATCGTCATCAGAATATTTAGTCGGCAGATGGCTTGCCTGGGCTCTTGCCTGTGAGGCAAGTGAGTAGAGAAAGTTACTTGCCCAAGAGGAGGATGTACTTGTCCCAGATGAGTGGACATTTTCTTTTTTCCAGCCCTGTTTAGATACGCTGGATAACACTTTCTACAATCTAGTTGCTACTTGGTATAATCTGTGCTATCTACACTTGTGTTTTACTCTGTAAATGTGAATTAAATTTCACAGTATTTGTGTGTTTTTTGTTGTTGTTTTTTTCGATGGAAAAAATGGCAATGGGGTTTTTCAGGGCCAATGAAATCAAATGATGAAACAAATAATGCAAATGAACATAACATGGTTAAAAATCCCAACTGGCGGGAGGCAGACCAGTTGGCTATTTTACAAGCGTGAGCGAGGAGTTGAACTAGGGTCTACAGAGAAACAACCCCAGCTAAGTGGTCAGAGTGGGACTTGAACCCACAACCTCTGGATTTCAAGTCCGGCACCCTAACCACTCGGCCACGCTGCCTCCATGAAGGGTGTTTGAAGGGTCGGTTGATTGATGGAAGATATGATCATCAATAATAAAAATATATTATTTGAATCACTTTTTATAGAACTAGCTCAGGGATAGCATATTAATTAGTTATTATTTATTTATTAATTAATATATTAATTAGTTAATTAATATTGATCAATTAATTACTAATCAATTAATTTCTATATTTTGGCCACTAAAATGTTTCACTGGCAACCAAAAATAAACATTCAGTGGCCAAATGGCCACCAAGAAAAAAAGTTAACTTGGAGGGTTGGTCTGGGGCCATGCCCCCAGGAAAATTCTGAAATCCTACACTTGCAGAGATGCAATAGGCCCTTCGCAGCTAAGCCATCACGTGACCTATTTGTTATAAAATTATGGGCTATAACTTAACGAATGCCAGAAATGGAAAAGGCATGTTGAAAATATCAAAATGGCCAAGTTTGAGGCCCCCATCATTAAAGAAGGAGATTTTATGATGGTATGAATTTTTAAAAGAGTAAGATTTGTATGGAAAAAGTTGCTGGAGAGCAACATTTTATATACAAATCCTCTAAATTTTCTGAAAATTCAAACTGTCATATAAACTTACTCTTTAATTCAAGGGGCCTCAAACTTGGCCATTTTGGTATTTTCGATGCACTCTTTCCATTTCTGGCATTCTTTAAGTTATAGCCCATAATATAAAAATTTTTGAGGAAACATTTGGAGTCCAAAATCAGTACCATTTAATTGCATACAGGAGACCATGTATAGTAAACTTTAGAAATCATATTTTGATGCCATTGATCAACAGATGAATCAGTTTTTGTAATATTTTACTGTTTACATTAAAAGAAGGTATCGCAAAAATTTCTATTCATTCCGTAATTACCAGCATTTATAGGTTTTTAGCAGCAATTCTTTTTTTAATTACTGAAAAATGTGCAGTTATTACTAGTTATTACTTATATAAATAGCAAACCACGCAAGCAGAGTTCTGCATTTATACCGTAAAGAGACTTACATGATATGAGAATTAATAGCACAGAATAAAGCTTTTCAGTGTTTAGGAGAACTATGACAATACTGAGCTTTATGTTATTTTTAATTCAATGCAAACAGGTTAATATATATTTTTGTCTGCGGTTTAAAGAAAAATGAAACTTGAAACTTAAATCAATGGGAAAGAAATTTATCACATGCTAGGCACCCAGTGAAAGCAGCGATTGAGATATCTATCTACAATTTCATCGCTTTCTAGAGCCAGGCAAGCCAGGCTGAGAAATAATTCTGTACTTCCTTCACTCTTTATGGACAAAGAGCCAGAAACAGAAAAAAAAAAGAACATGCCCAAATATACTCTATTTTCGAAACTATTAGCCATTTTCGCTAGCGTGGTAAATTTATAGCAATTAACTGTGAACCGACAAGTTCCCTAGTAATTGAACTCCATGATCAATTTCAGACCATTTACTCATGCAGGGAAACGTGGAAGTACATTTAATACTTCATTATACAAGAAAGGTTTTCAACACAAAGATGTTACCCTGGGTATTGGACATCCCTGTTATGGTCAATTGCACCTGTCAAAACAAGGTATCTGCTGACCAGTATCACATGACCATATCGTGGGTTCAAGTTTAGAGCCGATCAAGGTCATGTGTTTTAAGTTCACCGCTGACCAAGTGCTGGTTTTCAATTGGATAGGGGGCTCACTGAGGTTAACTTGTTGTAAACAGGGTCAGGTTGTTTGGAAGCTGGTTAAGGTGGCTGAACACAGTTTTCACACACGCTCTTGCTAATGCAATTCAGCGCACGCACACAGGTTGCAAAAAAAAGATGTCAAGATAGCGATCATGTTATTTGCTCAATACACGCGCTATCTGTACTATTTTTCTTCATAATTGAACACAGTGTATTGATGGTTTTAGTCTTTTATTACAAAGGTATGTTAATAAGGTAAGGATGCAAAGAACCCAGCAATTCTCAGCTTTTTCTTTGTGAAAACACCCATTTAAATGCAGCACCTGGGTAGTAAGTTGAAAAAAATTTGGACTGAATGTAGAATAGCTTTCTTGGAAATACGCCTATTTCTTGAGAACATTAGAATTTCAAGAAATTTAGCGTGATAATACCTTAGGAAATAAGTAACTGGAGTGTTGAAGAACATTTGAACTTTAACAAAGGAAATTCTGGATATTCCAGTGAACCTTCAACAAGGGATAATTAAAGATCTCTCTGTTAAATTATTATTAAAATAGTGTTAACTTGTGAGCATCACTACAAGCTTGCTGGATGCAAATTATAAAGAAAATCTAATGACTAGATTTTCTGCAAGTAAACAAAACCGATTTTAAAGGCCTGTTAAAAGTTAACTGACAAAAGTATAAATTTTTCTTGTATACAAATGTTTTTCATTGCTTTTGTTTTGTGTATTTTGAGATTATTCAAACTCAAAACAGAAGGCTAAACAATATACAGAAAGACTCACTGCAAATCAAAATTCTTGCTTATCCTGGGTTAGCTTAATCAGGCTTTGAACAACCCAGCCCAGGAGCTCTGCTTTTAGGCTTGGCTAAATCTGTATATTACACATGTCAGCAGGGGTTTTTTGCTGAATGCTGAATACAGAATGCAGCATGGAATGTTTGCTTGTGGTTAGTTTTACTCATATTTGAGGTTAGCCTTTATTTGTTGCAAAGGTCAGCATTATGCAGTCAGGGAAATGGGAGATGGCCTTTTCATAGGGGTTGGTCGCTTAATAGGGGTTGGTGTACATGCTTTTAATATTTTTTACCATGGGGTTAATTTCTTTGTGAACATCGAATCACATCAAGGCAGTCATAAAAAAATATGTGTTTGAATATTTTAATCAGTTTTCCCTTTCTATTTGAGACTCTTATCTGTCATCACCTTTTCCAAATTAAAGCTAAGCTAGGTGTGTAAAGAGAATAGGAAACCCCTCATTGGGACAACCAAAAGGTGGCCAATTAATTGGGTTTTATTTGCGGTATTTTACTGACAATAATTTTGGGACTTTGATAACTGGCCACTTAATAGGGGGTGGCCACTTAATAGGTGACTGCTTAATAGAGGTTTGGCTGTATTGTAGTTGACCCTTTGCAACAAATAAAAGCTAACTGCAAGCAAACATGAGTGAAACTAGTACAAGCAAACAGTGCATTTGGCAGTTGGCATTTTGCATTCAGCACTCGATGTTCTGCAAATTACCCCTGCTGATACCACAATTGCACTGAAGTTTTGTTATGTAATAGTAATTGGACTGAGTGCAGTACAACTGAGGGTGTAATCAGGTGAGTAATTTCAAAATCAGACAAGCATGCAGGGTGAGGTCGATTTGAAATTATGAGCAGGATTTTTCCCTGAATTGTATGACACAAGGTCCAATTACTAATTAATTGTATCAATAACAAATTTCGAGATTAAGAGTCACTGCCTTTAAATATAGACCAAGCACCGGCACAAGTCGAAAAATCGATTTTGCTCATTTTCTGCCCATAGATTGGCCTTAGCTAGAAAGCAAACAGACCATAGTTAGTTTCTGCTAATACAGGTTTTTTGAGAAGAAATTTGCAAAAAAACAATTGCGTCCTGATTGAGCTCAAAATCTACTTCTGGTTATGCTGAATTTTCTGAATATTTGATCACATCGCACACCACACAATAGCTACTTTAGAATCTTTCAATGATTTTTATATTCAACTCAGGTCTTCATGGTACAACTGAATGAAAAATAAAAGAAATCAAAGTTAGTTTTGAGCCTGAAACGAGCTTGAACAGACACACAACATTTGATAATGAGTTGCAAGCGAATTATAGCACTAAAATATCGCCATATTTTTCTATGGGTTATAACTTTAAATGCCATAAAAACACTTTCTACGGGTTAATTATACACCCACCTGTTTGAAATTCAAACAATATATCTGGGCAAATGCTTTTAAGTAGGCTGCCTTGGCCTGTGTTTCTGATAAATTTTTGCCCTAAATTTGCGTTGGAATATAAACAATTGTGTGACGTGGCCAGTCACCCTGAATTCATATTAAACTGTTTCCAACAAACGGCAGAAAGCTATCTGAGAACATTAGGGTGAAACAATGAAAATGTAAAGGAACACTTTCAATTTTAGTATTTTCAAAGGCGTCGAAATCTCGGCAACGTTAATTAAAAACAATTTACTTGGAGTTTGGTTTTACTGCTCTGTTGTTTTAAAAGCTGTCATTCTGTATTTGATCATTTTCATTACAAGGACAAGTTCTAGAAAGGAAATTGTTTTAAGTTCATTTGTTAAGCGTAATAACAAGTTTAGAAATATTGTTTGTTTGTAACCTTACGTGATCTGATTGAATGCTACAATGCCGTAATTAAATTAGTATTTGCGATTTTAAAGGATTCCTTACGCTTTATTTGTACTCTCAGCTTGTTGACATTTGGTGTCTTTTCTTCTTCTATAAAGAATGAAGAGGTAAATTCAAAATGTAGCTACCTAAAACTAAGCAAATATTAAGTTTTTACTAAAGATAAAAGACATTCAGAGTGTAAGTATCACGGTAAGTGTTCAATTTAAATTGACCAGTTACTGTGCTGGTCGGTTTGCTTTTCCAAGTTATGCTGCACTGTCTGATAAGTTTAATACCTGTCCACGAATTTTCCTTTCCAAACAACTGACAAGCTCTCTAATATTATGTTTAAGTAAAGAAATTGACAGGTGTTTTTCGTCAGTCTTAAACCCATCTTTTTGGCGACCAGTTAATTTGGCTAATCGATTAACCAAGTTATATATTTTGAAAGCAGTTTTCATTGAAACTGTTGCTCTTCCGTGACCGATTTCTGAGAACAAAACAAGATGGATGTTTGCTGTTCGTTTAAGGCTGCCTTCCTTTGGGGTTATATTGATCACGATCAGTGATCCAAATCACTCAGATCGTGGTGCATCAAACGACAAGCTGATAAATCCATGACCAGAGTAGATTCAATGGTTTCTTTGATGCACCATGATCTGAGTGATAACCCCTAAGGAAAAGTCACTAGTTGGTAGACAGTGCTCCTTTGATCGCAAAGACCAAAGGCAGTCAACAGAGATAACAAGTACTTAAAATATAACACACAAGTTCAAGATGTGAAGAGTCAAGTGGAACTGATTCATGCACGTGTTACGATGTTTACCACTCCACAAAATTTCCATACAATGCCCATTTGTCCATCACATCGTACATCCCTTGGTCTTGGCTAGAAAGGGCGAACTGAAAGATGTAGGCTCCCTCGAGAAATATCAAGGCACAAAAACGTCAGAGGGAAAATGCCCAAAAGCCAAACGGGTCATAAACAAAACTTTCTCCCAATTCATTATGAAAAGAACGGGTTCACGTAGGATCAGAGAGCATCTCACCCCTGTTGATACTTTTTACCTACACGCAAACATTTTGACCAGCTTCCAACTGTTCCAGGCATGTGGATTAAGTACACCACTATTGTTCTAGGTATGTTTAATAAACTTTGCTTCCAGCCACTGCAAAATGTAATGTGTGAACCAGTAAAAAAGGCAAGTGATTAGAACTAGTACAGGCACAAATGGAGTTGGCCCATCAAATATCTCTTATCCAAGCATGATCATGATGTAGCCTATGTGAGCAATATCCATCCCCCATTGTCCTCGGGGGTGGATACGCTGACACGCAGGCTAAGCACGGTGACCTATCCTTTTGTTGCATTTTTCAAACATTCAAAAACGTTTCAAAAAATAGTTTGACAACTTTTATTCCTAATGAATCACCTTAGGAGGCAAAAATGTTGTGATGTTTTTCAGCAAAAGGGGCCAGCGGAGTTGTACCCAGAGACTGGTACTTTAATTTAGATCGACCACTGTAATGTATATTTGTCTACCAATATTATGACCTGCAAATTTAAAAGACAGGTAACAAATCGGATAATACTTTGTCTCAAAGTGTCACTACATTGAACAAATGACTAAAGTAGAAAAAGTAGATTTTTTGACAAACGTGTTCCAATATGATTGAAACGCAAATGTAATCCCTTTCACGGCTAAATTCTAGAAATCCGGCCTTTTGCTGTTATTTTCTAGTTGAGGTTGGATATATTGTAAATGTACAAATTTTCTACATAGCGTAGAAGTCATAGAAGAGATGAGATGGCATCACGCAGTTAGTAGTTTTTATAATTTATCGTATTTCCACTTGAGTTAAATTGTCAATGATCTAATTGCCATAAACGATAGAGAATTGGTTAAATTTATCTCTAAAATGGCCAGTGGAAATCAGCGAAAGTATCAAGTGACACGTCTTCTGGAAATGAACAAGCTGTGTGAAACATGTACAATTATTACCCCAAGCAGCCTACAGTCATGTTTTTTATCAGGGATGTTGTGGGTGTTGCAAGGCAAATGAAAAAAATATAGATGTTTATATGAACTTACACAAAAAGAAAACATTTTTCATTATTTTTTCCACGATTTCTTTGAGCAGGTTGTCGGAAACGAACGACTATACCCGCGTCACGCAATAGTTTACACTCCAACAGCGGATTTTGAGCAAAATTGATGAAAAACACAGGCCAAGCTAGGATTCTTAAAACTATTTGAACAGAGATATTTTTTGATTTTCAAACAGGTGGATGTATAGTTGACCCATAGAAAGTGTTTTTAAGGTGTTTTACGTTAAAGCCCATAACAAAATGAGGTGATGTTTTAATCCAATAATTCGCTTTCAACACATTGTAAAATTTTGCGCGTCTGTTTGATCTCGTTTCGGGCTCAAAACTAACTTCAATTTATTTCATTTTTCACTCAGTCATACCACAAAGACCTGAGCTGAATATAATTCATTCATTCATTCATTCATTCATTCAAAATCCATTGAAAGATTCTCAAGTAGCCATTGTACGGAGTGTGAAGCAATCAAGTATTCAGAAAATGCAGCAAAAGCGGAAGTAGATTTTGAGGCCAATTGGGGCGAAACTGTTTTTGGCATATTTCTACCAAAGAAAGCTGTATTAGCAGAAACTAACTATGGTCCCTTTCTATTCTTACTAAGACCCATCTTTGGGAAAAATACAAGCGAAATCAATTATTCAACTTATGCCTCTGATAGGCGATTTTGGTCGATTTTTACAGGCATTCACTCTAAAAATCTTTGTAGAACTTCTTTTGAATGAAAAAGTGAGTAGTGTTTTCCCTAAGTTGTAAAAACTGTAGGGAACATTAAGAAGGAAGCCCTTAAAGATCATGTAATTGATGTGCGTATGGCGTAGGTATCCAATTGCAGGTATCCAATTACAAAAAGTTGAAATTGGATACCTGTAATTGGACAACCACATGATTGTGAACTGATTACATGACAAATAGGCGCACAGAGAACCAATCATTAGATACAATTAGTGATGTAACAAGAGATAATTAGTTACTTGTTATACATGTGTTCACATGTACATACATGTACACATGGTAATGGGGAAAAAGTCACAGACACTGTATTTAACCCATAGTCATTGTCCTAAGTAACTGAAAGATTCTTAAAGATCCGGCAGTTGAAGGGTAATAAACAATTTTCATTTTGTGTTTCACAATCTAGTCATCTCATGTTTTGGTTGCCTGCCAGTAGTGACATCAAAAGATGTGCTTCAGTTGTCAAGTGTGGTTGGTGGATTTCAATCCCCACTGTTCCGCTGAAAAGTTATTCTCTAAGCAGTTACTCAGTTGTCCTTTTCTCTCCACATTTTAGGGACAAAATAGCCACTGGATCATTTGACAAGACATGCAAGGTATGACCAACATCACAGTTTTACATGAAGTAATCCACCACTACCAGATCTTTAGAGTAGAATAAAGTTTAATAATTAAATTTGAGCTCCCTTGCAGTAAGCACTTCCCCTTGAGTGTTGTTTTATTTCATTCAGTGACCCTTCCCAATAAACACCCCTGGAAAAAATCATAGAACAGACTGGCTAGACACATGAATTATGGAGTCTGTTTTCTCATGTGAATGCAACCCTGAACATGTGGATTTGGAGTGATGAAGCAAACAGCTCTATCACTAGTCTATGAAGTATTCCATATAGCTCCTGATTTCAAATATCTGTTGCTGTTTATTAAGTACTCTATGACATTCACATGTTTGTGTCCAAAAAGAAGTAAGAGCCTCACAAGTCATCCCCAATGAGCACCCCCTCTCTTTGAGCCAGCAAAAGTAAGTTTGCTTAGCACCCTGGACACTAAATTGAATTATCAGAGTGATAAGTAATAAGTAAAAAGAGGTACTATATTATATGATACCTTCAGTCAACTGACGTAGCAAATGCAGCTTCATCTTACACCTCTGTGAATACAGGAACTGCTTACTATTTGGTCAGTTTGATATAAGTTATAACCAGTAATTTATATTAATTTTTACAACTTATTGGGACTAATGAAGGACTCTATCCTGCATTTAACTAAATAAATGACCATGCATTGGAAGCACGGATATCTTTAATGTAATTACATATAGAACTGGATGGTATAAACTTTATTTTGAGACTGGTAATCCCATTTATAACAACTGAGAGGAAAGAAATCAATGGTCAGTGTCACAAATGAGTAATCAGCGAGTTACAAACTGGCAGTTGTTATCGATCAGATATCTGCATTCTCCATTGGATAGTTCTGCAGCACAATAGCTAAGTGGACCTGACTGTTTACTTCTGCCAATTTCACTGATTGTTATTCATTAGTTGCAGTACTGTTTATCACAGTCACTATCCATGTACTAGCTTTGAGCATTCATCAAACTCAGTACACGAATAAACAGATAAATTGACTGATTTTATTGCTGAATTTCAAAGGGAATTGGGCTATGACTAATCTGCTCCAACTTAACTTGATAGATTCCAATCAGTGGTATTTTCAGTTTGACAAAATTGTATTGTTAAGTTGGGGGGTGGCTTGGAAAACTGAGTTTTTTTGCATAGGATATTTCTCGAAAACAAAGCGCAAATCAACAAAAACAATTATGCAATGATGCTTTTCATGTCAGAACAAGTCAGTCTGCCAAAAACTAGCTCGATCCTGCAAAAAATAGAAATTGCCCCAAAATGCTACATATGCCCTTTTTGCATGAAACCCTTAAATTACAATGGTCGTGAGTTATAAACCTAGGTCACATTTTACAAATCTTTTTTCTAGAATTGTTCCCTGCTTGTAGCAAAAGAATTTGCATATAATTGTCATTTGACCTTGATTATGACTGATGTTCCAAAATCCTCATTGTTTACTTTTGGATGATTTACTGCATCTATCCAATAAAATGAGATTGGGACTGATTCAAGCCATTACTATCTTTTTTGTAGCTATGGAGTGCTGAGTCAGGAAAGTGCTACCACACTTACCGAGGACACACTGCAGAAATTGTTAGTGAACAAGTTTTCTTTCTCTTTACACCACAGGTGGCCCAAGCTCACGATGCAGGGAGTTTATTATTATTTTTTATCTATTTTTTTTACTTTTATGTGAACATTCAGCCAAAGGATATATGGCCAACACATACTATTACATAACGACCAAGTTTGAATATATGAAACGTGACTCTCGCCTTGCAGCATATGGAGGTGTTGTGTTACAACAGTTTGAATTTATAAAGATTTGTTTGGGAAAAACAGTAATAGACATTATAGCTGAAATTGTGATATTTTGGCAATAAAATTGACGTAGTGTACTTTACGATCTGTCGGCACCCTCATACAGAAAACTTATTTCAAATAATGTGATAACTTCTTTTCTTCCAAAAAGTGGACAGTTGTAGTACCACATTTGATAAAAAATCACGTTGAGAACTGTGCACTCCCTGGTCAGGGTCAATTTGTTCACCCAGCATTCCATCCACACTTTGAATGTGTCCATGGCAGGTCCTAGCAATATCTTTACAAAGTCCAGATGGCGAGCTGGCTTCGATTCAGAACTTTGTAATGTACGCTATGGAGTTGAATTTTGCTTGGAATTTTACTGAAAAGGAGCGCTTTACCCTGTACTACTATTCTGCATAGGAATTGAGGCAACTGGCATGCTTCCAATGGTTTTTTTTTTTTTTCGCTTCGAACGGTGGGCAGTATGGAATCAAGTGTGCAGCCTTAACTTGTTCTTAAGAGTGGAAAATCAAAAATCCATAACTCAATTAAAAGGCTTTGGATCGAGCTGAGAAGCAAGATGACAATAGAAAAGACAACAAGGCATTGAGGTAAGTCAATTATATTCCCCAAATATCACAATTTGAGCTATAATGTCCATTACTGTTTTCCCATACAAACCTTTGTAAATTCAAACCATTGTAACACAACACCTCCATAAGCTGCAAGGTGAGAGTCACGTTTTGTGTATTAAAACTCGATCGTTATGTAATAGTATTTGTCGGCCATATATCTTCTGGTCGAATGTTTGCATAAAAGTAAAAAACAATAATAATAAATTATAACTCCTTGCATTGTGACCTTGGGCCACCTGTGTTTATGCTAATCAGGGCTTGACACTAACTTTTTACACAACTTTCCACTTTGGAAAGTAGATTTCAAATTATACTTTCCATCTCAAAATTTTCCTTTCCAAACCCAAATTGAAGTAGACCCATGTCTACACGGGATCCTTTGCAATACATGTCTGTTAGAGGCCAGAGGAGGAATCCAAAATGGTGAATTTGATTGCACAATACCATGTGTATTAATTATACCCAGACCTACTCGATCGGCAGCTCTCTCGATATTCCAATACAGCGGATCGGTGAATGCTAGAATGGTGTAGACTCATCCTTTTTGAAAGTGGAAAATCATTGTTGGATGGTTATTTTTATCATTTGATCATTTTTTATACGAAGGTTTTTCACTTACAGTTGTAAGCCTTTTTAACGTAAAATTTACTTTACCGCATGGCCCAAAGTTTACTTCCCAGATCAGATAAGTATTTTGGTTCATTTTTGATTTTTTACTTTCTAAGAAGTAAATTTACTTTCCAATGGAAAGCGGATAAGTGTTAGTGTCGATCCCTGCTCATTCTAATTAATTCAGTAATTATTGTCATTGTTGACTATGAGGTTCATGCTTACCGGTAAGTGTTGTTGTACCCTGATATATGATAATTACTGTAAGCACTTTGTATTTCCACTATCATTCTGTCCATAACATCTAATAGAAGAACGACTACAACAGCAACAACAACAACAGATAGCACATTGCAAATTACTACTACAGTGCATGGTTACTTCTTGGTGAAATTTTGGGCCCTGCATAAATGTCAAGTCTTTAAGGTATAGTTGAAGATTAGCCCCTCTAGCATTTATTCCAGAAATGATAAGTTGTAGCTGTAATGGCTAAATATATTTTGTAAATAATGACGTAAAATCCTTGCATCATGAACACAGGGCGCAAGAAAATTGCTTGAGTCAAACAAATAAACCCTGGGGGTGTTTGAACCAGAAAATATGATATGTGGTCCTTGAATTCCACATCAGGAAATGGAATCACAGAGTTTAGACATTGCCAATGGCAATATTGCTTAACCTAATGCCTGATCGACTGAAATTACAAAACCAAGGGCTGCATTTGCACCATTAAGTAATCAACGCCTGGTGACTCTCCTTCTGACCTTCTGAACATTTTGAAGCTTTTGCTGGCAGTTTTAATAGAGAAGGTAATAGTGAAGGTATTTTAAAATGGGCAATCTCAATTGCAGTGTGCTACCAACATCTTGCAATAACATCAACCCCCAAATGCTTCTAATTATTATAGATATATATAACTTGAAACCACATATTTGGGAGCCAATCCAAATTATTCCCTTGAGGAGCATGTTTTCCTGGTCACAAGAATGGGAGTTATCAAACTACTAAATAGGGGTTTTAGGATGCGTTGAGGTTTCCACTATAACTTAAATCAAGCTAATACTGTATTGCTGTGTTAAGAAGAAAGACCCCAAAAGATTCTGGGGTGGACCCTGGCCAGGATGCACTAGTCTTCTGCTTGGTGGGACAACTTTGTTCATAAAATTAATAGTCTTCTTAAGAGTGGAGGGAATATTTTATGATGAGTGAAGGCTCCCTATATAACTTTTTATCAAGTTAAGTTTAAGTTTACTGTTAAGACAGTATTGCTGTACCTACCCTGTCCTATAAAACTTGATTCCTTTCCCTGGGCTTAGGTATGTGTGGCATTCAATCCACAAAGTACAGTGGTGGCAACTGGAAGTATGGATACAACAGCTAAGTTATGGGATGTGCAAAAAGGAGCTGAGATATCTACCCTATCAGTGAGTGCACAATTTTATATACAATTTCTGATTCCAAGTTATTTGAGTTAACAGAATTGTAAGTTGATCTAAATCCTACCCACTATTGTCCAAGTTTCATGGTATCTGGTTGTTTTAATGTATGGACCAAAATTTATGCTGGAAATCTAAATTATAAATTTGGAAAAAAATAGGGTAATTATTTATCAATAACCAGGCTCCAAAGTGAGTAATATAAGGAATATTAAATGCTGAAATGGCATTAACTTAATTCAAGCATTTCACCCTTGCTCACCATAGAGTCTCCAGTAGCTCAGTGGTTAGAGCATCCAGCTAGATCGTGGAAGGGTTGTAGGTTCAAATCCCATCTGAAACTCAGATTTTTTCTGAGTTGATGCTATTTCTACATTTAATTATTAATAAATTAAGATATTATGTAGAACTGATATTCTTATATTGAAGCAATTCTACTATTTCATTTATCCATACCAAACTTATAGTATCATAAGTTGTGGTAGTGCTTGTAAGACCAGGTTGCATAAAATTATACTAAGCAGAAAAGATGTGTCTGTACAGTAAGGATACTGCTACACAGTACTGCAATCTTTTAATCTCAAATTTGAAAATGTGCTTAAAGGGCATTTAACACTCTTCTGCGCATGTGCGCAATTTGATTACTTATCTGAGTGAATAGTTTTCAAAGTTGATATTTGTGAGAAAAATCCTTCCCCATTGACCTTGAGAGGCAAGTGAAAATAGTAGCACCGATATTGAAGAACTGTTTAAAAGTTTTCTATGAAAGATTTAAGCAGCATATTTTGTGTTTTGAGCTGAATACTGTCAAGAAATACGATGTCCTCGAGAGGGGGTTTACAAAGCAGCTTGAGATGGAAGCTACTTTCGCCCTGTAGCCATCTTGTTTTGAAAGAAAAAAAGAAGAAAAAATGAAGAAAAGATAGGAGGCCTAACATCGGAAACTTTGTATAGCTGCAGATGTGCGTGAAAGTTAGAAGAAAGTATTAAACCATATGTGCTTGTTGGGACACTAAGTGATTTCGTTTTCAAACAAAAGCTAAAAATCCATCTGTGTTCGCACGATGTAAAAATATGTAAATAGTGCAAAACAATAAAATACCGAAATCTGAAATCTTTTGTGCATGTTTCCAAAACCTTTATGTACAATATTATGTTACTTTGATAGTGTACAAAGTAGGAAATATTGATCACAAGCTGTCCTGTCTGTTTTCTTGGTACATTTATAGCCTTGATATTCCTTCCTGGTCTGTAACTGCAGATCCTAACCATGCAGAGAGTTGTTTAGCATAGTGACACCAATGTTGTCAAAAGGGTGTAAAGATTACACTATAAGACTAAAAGAATTGTTTAATATGTATAGTACACTTTGTCTGGAATAGGCCATTTTACAGTTATGTGCTTAGTTACCTGGCCTATGAATGCAAGTGAGGCTGGCGGTGACCTTGCTTTGATACAGACCTCTCTGCTTTTCTTTTTTAAATGCAAACTAGTTAGCATAAGAACAACTTGATTTACACTACAAAAGCAGTGAGGTCTGTATCTGTATCAAAACAAGGTCACCTCCAGCCTCACTGTCATTCAAAGGCCAGGTCACTGAGCAAACAACTGTAAAATGGTCTATTGCATATACAGGGTACTGTGATTAGTGTAAAAGTATCTGTAAGTACTTATCTACTGTTCTTTTGTTAGTACGTTTTTTTTTTTCTTGTCATTTTTTTGGACAAGTGGATTGTATGCGTAGTTGACTAAAATCTTCAAATTATCTGTCTGGTGGATGAGTAAATTGGGAAAGTTAAAGGTTTTTTGTCCTGGTGTTGTTGCTATGGTAACATCACTGGATTGTTGTACCTCTGAAAAATTTAGACAGCCCATTGACATTAAATATAGAGGGTTAGAAAAAATACAGTCCACCTTAAATGTGATCCAAGCTTAAGATGAAATTTTAAAATGTTCTTTTCATTCACAGGGCCATTCAGCAGAAATTATTTCTTGTTCATTTAACACAACTGGAGATCAACTGCTCACAGGCTCCTTCGATCATACTGTAAGTGTGTGGGACACAGCAACTGGCAGGTTAGTTTTTACTTCTTAGTTCTTCTTATTAATGGCTCGCCACCAAAATCATATGAAATAACTAGCGAGACAATCTGTAGTATGATTATGACCTTGCACTTCCAGTAATGGCCACCTCTGCAGTGGCCACTTGTTTTGGTCCTCACGGACAGTCCATACATTCACGCTTATTTTAATGTCTCTACAACGGCAACAGCCAAAATGACCTCTCAGCAACGGCCAGTTAATCAACAACTGACGAACGGTTTATACAAAACCATGTTTTATTATTGTAAAAGATCATCAAACTTGATCTGTTCCACGGGTTGGTCTCTGTTTCGGTTTATTTTCTGTTATATTAATACATTTTGAGTTATATATGGTAAAAGAAACATTTTTTTTTTTGGACAAAAAAATGTTGCGCCCCTGAGAGAAACAGGTTTCATATTACATCCCTAACTACCCATAACCACCACTTTCCTCTGTCCCCAAAGTGGCTGTTGTGGAGAGGTTTAACTGTATGTACACATCTTGATCATACAGTGAAACCTGTATTAGGCGGACCCCATATTAAGCGAACACCCTTTATTAAGTGGACACTAGCTTGAGTCCCAAAAATTTCTTCCTACATTCACTGTAAAATAAACCTGCATTCAGCGGACACCTCTGTTAAGCGGATGCAGACACCAACATTATCCATTTTGTTGAACAAAACCTGCAATAAGTGGACACTTTAAGGGCTTTTTACTTCTGAAAGCTCAGCTCAGACTCCTTTAACATTGTTCAGCGATGTCGTTTTAAAAGATAACTGGATTATTCCCAGATTGATGCATTGACTGACTGAACATTGTGCTATGAGCAGTCTTTGATCTTACACTGTGTTACACTGAGTTACTAAAGGGTTAATAATTACCATTATTGTGAAGTTTATATGAAATAATTCATATATGAACTGCGGTTGTAGATGACAGTGACAGTGGAAAATTAACTGCGATGATCATTCTTCACTGTCAATTACCATTATTGCACAATATATTAGAACCTGCTTAGAGCGGGCACCCTGTGCCTATGAAGTAAAAAATAATTGCTGCTTATTTGAAAGGCTTTCCAAAGTAAAGAAGAATGGCGTTTTCCTTTTTGGAATATCTTTTTTTCGTTTTAGGGATATTTACGTTTTTGTATTATGCAAATGAGTGGTGACGTCATAGGTGGTTTCACTGAAACAGCACAACACTCAATCGAGAATACCTCTAAAAATATTAAAGCAGTGTTCTTTAAACTTGGCACCAGAAATTTACATCACAAAAGAAACATAATGATGCCCATCAGGCTGTTGCCATGACAACAGTTATGCCGCTGGTTCTGTTTTAATTAAGACTAAAATTCCTGGATTTTATCTTAAACAAGGATCATCCACTCCCACCAATCTAATGGGGAGAGTTACGACAATATGGAAACCATGTGTGTTCCGAGCAAGACCCTCTGTCCCACTTTAAAAGGTTGCAAATGGGGATATTTGGTTTTTCAAAGAAAGAGACTGGAGCCAAGAGTGTTTCCATGGCAACAACATAGTAGGTTTCATTCTGTTTCTTTTGTGATGTACATTGCTGGTGCCAAGTTTGAAGAACACTGCTTTAATATTTCTGGAGTTATACTCGATTGAGTGTTGTGCTGTTTTAGTGGAACCACGTATGACATCATCGTTTTCCTCATTTGCATAATACAAAAACGTGAATATCTCTAAAACGAAAAAAGATATTCCAAAAAGGAAAACGCCATTCTTCTTTACTCTGAAAGGCCTTTCAAATAAGCAGCAATTAATTTTTACTTCATAGGCACTTTACGCGGACACTAGTCAGGGTCCCAAGGGTGTCCACTTAATAAGGGTTTGACTGTGTACCATAGTCATGTAACAACGCTTGACGATATTTGGTGACAAAGATTTTAAACAAAAAGTTCAAGACAATTTACAGCTGGAGAATGAGTGTTGCCTTGAGACTAAGGAATTGTTTCAGCTTGTGGTCGCTTACAAGAGCTTAGTCTCGTTAGCAACCAGTTCAAGTTACAACCGCATTCTCGAACTGCCCGGGTTTATTACTTCAAGAAACTCAATTGTATTTTTAATCACTGATGTGATATTCTTTTTCAGGAGAGTGCACACCCTGATTGGTCACAGAGGGGAAATTTCCAATGCACAATTCAACTTTGATAGTTCATTTATCGTGACTGGATCAATGGTATTTGTGACTTATTAACCAGTTACTAGATATAGACATTTGTGCCAATTCAGATTTTATTTCATTTATTTATTTACTTATTTGTGTATTTGTTTGTTTGTTTGTTTGTTTATTTATTATCCAACCCGGGCAACCGCACGAACAAGATATAGTCAAACATCTGGTCTCAAAGTTGGCTAGAGTATTGTCTATTGGTAGAAGCAATATTGCATCAATAGAGCCCAGAAGTTTTGATTTTGAAATGATTATTTTATACATAGCTCCCGCCAGCAAACTTAAATACAAGGTGATCATCAGACTGTGTAAGTCAGAGGAGAGTCAGTATGCTTAAAAATTCATTGTACTGGACTGCTGGAACGTTCCTGCATCTAAGTAGCCAAATAGAATTAGTTTATTGTCAAGACATTATATTTTGGTTATGAGATTATGAGAGGGATTTTCTTGTAAACTCTCTGTACTGGATTTGAACCAGTGACCCCGGGACAGTAAACCAATACTGCACTAGCTCCTGCGTGTTACCAACTGAGCTATAGCTATAGTAGTGTGGCACGACAATATGAAGGAATTATTTGGACTTTAACTATGGCGCATAGAGACGCTTAACAAAATTGCGAATTACTCAGCTATAAATAAGTCAATCCAAAAACAGAAAAAGACAGTTTTAAAGTCAATGATGCAGGGATGATGTTTGTTAAATTTCAGATCTATAGCTTCAATACTCAAGCTAGAAAAAAGTATGAAATCATATGCATAAATTATATGGTTAAAAACGCTGAAATATGTATATGGAACAATAGGCGATAAAAGTTGAAAAAAAAAAGCTTAATGCGAATGGTATGCATAGTTGCAAGAAAACAAAATTATAATTATAAGCTAAAAAAGGTGAAAAGAATTTAAAAGCATTGAAACCAAAAGCCTAAACAAATACTTGCGCGCGGAGCGAGTCACATTGTTTGTTGTCGCGCGGGAATGAAAAAAAACACTCGATGAATATGTCACACTTTCACTCATCTCGCGTTAACGCGGCCACGCCGAGGGTAAGTGGTCAGCGCAAGCGGAAAATCACTATGATGGATGTCTTGTTTATGTTTAACATAAACATCAACAAGACTTATATTTTATTGTTATTGTCCTGCTAGCTCGGGATATTTTAGCATGCTTCGGAAAAGCGCCGGAAAGCAATCGCGCATTTTATGAATTCATGATATACAAAAATGTACAATAGCATGGTGATTCGAGACAAAAGAACATTATAATAAAGACAACAAACAACATGAGCGAAAATTAGTGCAATATTTTCAAGTCCTGAGTTGACGCTGAAAAATAGCAGCCTTAAAATGTTTCAATTAATTTGAAACTCCGGGATTACATTGAATATGAATTAATCTCATTGAAGGCCAAGTCTAAAACAAATTCATCGAGTGTTTTTTTAATTCCCGCCCAATTTAGTAAGTTTAAGGGCAGTTTTTGATAGAAAGCGAAATAACACCCCACACCAGTTGATATTCAAGCCAATTTTTCTGAACGTCAAACGGAGCGATTTCTCTGAGATTTTCACTCGAGGTAATTAGATGTTATAAGATTCATTTAAGACCAGAATACTATTTAGTCAAGTCTTGTGGACATAGTTAACAATAACATTTAAAACAGGTTTGGTTTTGTTGTATGTTGACACCTTGAAATTTCACTCGTAATTTTCTCGAAAACGCTTTTACAGATGTTTTTTTAAATTTTGCCATCATTAAGACAACCATGTCAAGTCCGAGATCCCGACGTCGTATTTCCAGAATTATCCCTGATTGCAAGTTATTCAGTCTTATGTTAAATGAGGCATCATGTCATCTCGTTGCTATGGTAACTCAGATCCTGGTGAAATGTACCACATTTTCTCAAGCACACCAGTAACGTTCCATTTTCTGTTGTATTGATAATGGTGCTGCTCTTGTTGCTCAAAGTTGAACGGTATCGTCACTCAAAAATCCGATCGAGCCACCTTAAGCTATTGTTAGAGTCATTGGAATGGTACATTTCACTGTTAGTGAAGCGATACTCTGATTGTTGGTTTGTAGGACAAGACATGCAAAATTTGGGACTCCAGGACAGGACAGTGTATTGGTACATTAAGGTACGAAATGAGACTGTTATTTAACATATATCACAGTGGTTTAATAGAGATATTTGTTAAATAGTAAAATATCTATTGAAAGTTAAATATTATATATATAGATGTATGCTGTCTTTTCACGACAGCTTAAAATGATGTATGTAAAGGTGGGTTTAAACTACACAAACTACCCAAGGAAGAAGATATAATTATTGTGTGAGGAAAAAGTGACAGCAAAATTTACTAATAAATGCATTGCATTTCTCCATGGACCATTGTAGTTACAATGGTGGAGATTGCATGGCAAACATTTTCCACAGGTGCCAGAGAGAATCCTGTTCTCTGTAGCATTAATCAACCAAAAATGCGTTTACTCCACTCTTGATGTAATAAATGCTTTTCCATCACTTGGTAACCACGTAGCATTTACTGGTGATTACTCATTTGCTTTTGTGCAGAGAGGCACTGTAAGAGTAAGCAATACAATGAATTGATCCTGCCGAGGGCTTGCACACTATATTCAGAGACTTTATTCATCGTGTCTCTCCCTATAGAACAGCCACCTTTGGCCCAAATTATTCAGCCATTGCAAAGAGGTCATCAGTATATACATTGATAGATATTTGTATTAAATAATCCTAGTTGTAGATGGCGATTAACGTTGGTTGGACTGCTGATCCTATTTCTCATTTGATTGTTTGTATTACATGTAGTGGCTTTATGAGCACCCTTGATTTTGTTTGTTTGGTTGGTTGTTGTTTCAATTCCACGCAGAGGTCATGACGATGAAGTTTTGGATGTGTGTTTTGATTTTACTGGTCAGTACGTAGCCACAGCTTCTGCAGATGGTAAGATGTCTCACTTGAAATAATTTCACAATTATTCCACGAGCGCGTGTTGGATATGAGATGGTAGATAGCCAATGAGGCACCCAGCGCCAAGTTGGCTATAATCATCTCGTATCCAACAAGCGAGTGGAAAAATTGTTTTATCAAAAACGCCACCAAAATAATGAAAACTAAAAGAAATGAAAATGAACCAAAACATTATGCAATACGCTAACCATATTTGTAGAGCATGGTATAATGGCTGTTATATATATGGCTAAGGCAATGAAAACTCTTAAACTGATCCAGTTGATCACTGATCTAGTTTTTAGTAAAAAGATTTAGCCAAGCCTAAAAGCGGAGCTCTCATAAACTGCTAATCATTAAGATTTACTCGACACAATAACCTTTGAAGAGTTTCGACAACAAGCATTTCACTAAACCAAATGAGTTGACCAAAAAAACGAGGAAATCTACATAAACGCAATTGGTATGTTGACTACGTGCGAGTGTCAAGTAGCAAATCCTGTTCGGACGTACGTACGAAAGTACATACGGAGAGTCACGTGACAACTAAATTTTTTAGCTTGATGGGTGATCAAATTCTAGCTATGGGGCTCCGCTTGCACGCCTTCAGTGCACAGGAGGTCCCCTAATATAGTCTGGTTTATCTAGGTACTGGAAGAGTGTATAATGCTCTTACTCATCACTGTGTTTCAAAACTAGAAGGCCATGAAGGGGAAATTTCAAAGGTATGCTAGTTATTGTTGAGATAACAGTTTGAGTTCTGATATTGAGGGAACGAGTGTGAACTTCCTATAAATTTCAGTGTTACCTTGTATTGTGGTTTGTCAGAGATGTTGACCTACATGTAGGTACAGGAGGGAAGCATTTGATGGCTGAAATATAACATTTTAAAAAAAATTGAAAAGCAAGTTATTAAGCAATACAACAAGTTTAACTACATTTTGTGATGTGAACAGGCCATTCTGCCTTACTTGTTGTTTGATAACAGGCTATATTTGTGAGTCTTTTTGTGCCATGTTTGATTTTCGTTTTCAATTGTGTATTATTAGATATCTTTCAGTCCTCAAGGCACTAGATGTTTGACAGCTAGCAGTGACAAAACAGCCAGACTTTGGGACCCATTATCTGGGAAATGTGTACAGGTATGAAGAGAGAATTACTGGACACTTAAATGTCGATGCTGGAAGTTACTCACTTCCGTGAGACAGCCTTCGTTTTGTCCATGTGCTTCTTCAGAAAGGGATTCATTTATTTTATAATGATAGTGGCTGATGTAAACAAATACCTGTTGGTTCTACTTAATAGTTGCTGTAACTGGATTAAAAGTAACAGTTTTAAGAGATACACTGCGCAGTTCCTCTGAAATAGTTGAAAACTCGGTAAAATGTTGATAATGTCATCGTCACCATTATCATCCAGACCACCATCCTCGTCATCCTGTCGTCATGTCATTGTCATTGTTGAAATTATTTTTCCCTCATATACATAGTCGGGTAGGATTCCAAGTGAAGTCATATTCAATAGCTTGATAGAAACACAGAAAAATTTTTTTTTCTTTTTTTAAATACGTGCACATGTTCAAGCACAACTACTTGCATGTACGTGTATATCTATATTTACATCCTTGGCCAAAATAAACGTTTTGCGCATTTCGCAGTAGACCAATTTAATGTCTTAAAGACTCACTGTGTTCTTTAGTGTTCATGCATCTTTACTGATCCCTCATTTTGGTCATTCATACAATGTAATAACATCAAACAAGCCCGTGGGGCCGTGTGAAGTAATTATAATTGAATCCTATCTGAGGGATAATGTGAACGTGGGTTGAGGTTGAGTGGACAGATTTGTTGAAAGATGTCTGTTTTTTATGGTTTAAGATTTACTTGTTCCTTAATGAGGAATATTTTGTGACGTTAGAAGTGGAATTAACCTTTGCTACTCTTCTTCAACCCCATCAGGTACTTGAAGGCCATACAGATGAGATTTTCAGCTGTGCATTCAATTACGAAGGAAACATAATAATAACAGGTAACACTGATCACTCAAGTAATGCTGTTATGAGCAGTGTTGATGTAATTTTTCACGTATATGTCACAAGTGTATCGTTTTGGGTCTTTTTGGCTCTATTTTTTCTCAGTGCGGTATTTACTGGCTAGAAAACCAAACTCAGGATTTGTCAGATTGCTTGCGTGACCGGCAAAGTGAGTTACAGTTGGTTAATAGTCGCCTTTGGAAACTGAGCACAAGTTATGGCTCAAGGCGGTTACCCAAACAATCTCGGAAATCTGGAACCAAAATCTGGCATGTATAAACCATGTGTATTGTTTCCCTGAGGTTATTGGACTAATGACTTTTATATCTTCCTTTTGTATCCCTCCTACCATATTTGCCGATGTTTTGTTTAACACTTAGCTAATTATCCACTACGATTTGGTAAAGTAAATGAACTGCCATACTGAATTAGTCTGTCCAAAGACATTTTTTCGCCGCAAGTCTGTATTTTTCTTCGAGCGCGCGAGAGGGAACACGGAGTGTGAGAACGACCGCGAAGACATACGTGGACTTCTCTGGAAGTCTCCTCCCCCGTGTCATCACCTTATCTTTAACACTGTCGCCCAGGGACAATGAAATCGCGTAATTGACTTTTAATACAAAATCTAAAAGGATCTAAATGAGTAAATATCAATCAGTGTCGCCTCACTCGCTCGCGTGTTGAAGGATGTCTTCGCAGACTACTTCAACACCGAAAAAAAAAAAACAGCTAAAAGAAGTCATCTGTTACTGCCTGGCAGACGAAACAGCTACTAAGTTAAGATCTTTTCGAAACCAGTGGGAAGAATAGCGACGGCATCGCCAAGCAAACAAATTATTTTTACTGCTCGGAATTCAAATCAAATCAAATCGTTTCCGGATATTTTCGAAAAGAGAGATTTTTTCTCGTTCCCAAAAAATAAGCGTTCGCACAAAGCGTAGTCGTCCGTCCACACGATAACGTTAAAACGCCGGAAATACGAGATTGTCCCTTAAAAAGCATGCGCGCGATGCTAGTAACATGAGCCAACAAGCAACTATTGGCGTCATTTTGTGCGGTGTTTACTCATGTTTGCGCGTCGATCCCCTTTCAAATCTTAGGACGTGTTTTTGCAGCCCTTGTTCTCGACACAGGCATGGAAAGCATCCTTATTTTGTTCAATTGCTTCCTGGCAAAGTCAGCTTTAGATTTAACAGTGTGAAATGCAACTGTATGCATGCTATTAGGATTGAAAGAAGCCCAAGTAACAAAGACACAAGTTGTCTGAGTTTTCACGCTGGAGAACGTGGACCGGGATAGACTGGACTCGATCTGTGATGTCAGCGTATTCGAAAACTTCCGTTTATGTTCGTCCATAGGAAAATGATAAGCCGGTATTTTTGAAAAATCCACTCTCGAGAACGTTTTCGAAAACCTCCGTTTTCGGCGCTCGAAAACGCCGTTTAGGTGTGGACAAAAGGCTTAAACGGAAGAAAAATCTTCGTTTTCAAAAATTTCCTGGTACATATGGACGGGGCCTCAATTTCGATTGAAGTACTTTGTTTACTTGTCGATTGTGTGGGTCCAAGATGACAACCGATTCAAACCGCATGACGTGCGTGTGATGGGGCATTGACATGGTGATGACTGGTTAATGGCCTTTTAACCAATGGGATTTTCCGTTTGTGGAGAAACGGCTATTCAGTTTCTCAAAAGAAGTCCATGTACCCTCTAGTTATGTCTTTCCCCAGCCCCAGCCCCTTGTGTTTTGGCTCGTTCATATCTCCCGCAGTTATATATAATGATATGAAACGTATCTATGCAGGATGACCATTTCAGTTATAAAAACTGCTATCAATATGGGTCCTGCATAAAATAAACAATAAATAATTAATCTTTCGCTCAAGACAAAATAGTGGGTCTGTGGACAGACATTTCCAGCGCAAGCCCTACCTTTTCAGTCATTTTGGTGATAAGCTAAGAATTCAGTTGCAACCGACACGGTGCCGCAACAGTTTCTTTAGAATCTATTTATGTTTAGTAATTGACCATTGAAACTTTTTGTCCTGCTGAGAAGCAAAGCTTCTTTTTCCTTTTCTTTATCCTGTATTGACTCTATTTAACTATTTGATTTAACTTTGATAAATCTCTACAGTAGACCAGTTTCAATGTATTAAAATTCTAACATGTTTCTGAGGCTAAGAGAACTAAAACAAAGGAAATTGTTATTGTGACACAATGGGCTTTATTAAACCATGCAAATGCCTTCCAAATACATACCCATAATTTCCTACCGCAAAGCATTAAATACACATGTTAAGGTGACTTTATGCTTAGTTTGTTCATTCTCTTTTTGTAAAATCCGACGATGGTATCGAATCGAGCAGGGTATATTGTTTGATACCCTCAGTTCTAATTTGTGTTATATATACAAGTTTTACAACGCTTTCGAGTGGTATACCTTGGAATATCCCACGAGCCACATGTATTTTCTCGAAAGGCTCGTGTGTATGGCAAGAAAATAGAAGTGACAAGAGGGTTATTCCATGGTATACCACGAGAGAGCGCTGTTGAATAACTATTTTATACCATGCCATGGAAAATAGAATGGCTAACACAATCAATGCGACTTACGTGAGGCGCACGATGGGAAGGTTGGATGTAATACCGTCGACTATACAACGGCTTTCGTGTATTCTGATTGGCTGAATTTACTATGGCGTGGTATAAAGTGTGATATGTAAAATGAGAATGGGAATTGATCAGTGGGTTGTTAATACTAATATGTATGGGTTATTGAGCAAGTGTGAGGTCACGATGGCTGGATATTGGCCAAGTTCTTTTTTTGCGTGTTTATTGACCGAGACGGAGTCGAGGTCCAGAAATTCGCAAAAAAAGAACGAAGCCAATATCCAGCCATCTTGACCGAACAAGCTTGGTCAATAAAGGATTTATTATATGGCTTTCGGGGAAATTTTTCTTGCGGGACGCGGCGGGTAGACCCGAGCGGGCAAGATAGCCCCATCTTGCCCGCTCGGGTAGCCAATCACAGCGCAGGATTTGATTCATCTTGTCCGCTCACGGGGCCAGCCATATAATAAGAAGGTGTCTACACTGAAGCAGGAAGGCCATTCCCTAAATGCATTATTTTTCATGACTTTGCAACAGGTAGCAAAGACAATTCATGTCGACTTTGGAGGTAGACGATGGGGTACAGATAGAAGGAAACTAAAGCTCAAGATATTTAAAAACAGAGTGTAAAGATCCTGTTGATTCATAATTAGATTCAACAGCTGATTTAATAGTTATTTTTATGTACTATGCCTCAATGTAACGTTTATTCAAAAAAAAATTAAAATTAAAATTCTTCTCCCTGTTCTTTTTCCGGCATGTTTGATTAGCTTATAGTGACGGGAATTTCTAGGTAAATGTCAAGTGAAAAACCAATGTGTGATATTGGTTTATTTCAAGTGAAATTCAACTTAGAATTGACTAGTCAAGTAGTGACTTGTAAGTTTGTTAGTAATTCAAAAAGATACGCAGTTCCTTTACCGCTATGGAGCGTATTCACATAACTTCACGGTAGCTATGTTGGTGTCCAAAAACAATGAAACAGAGGTTGGTGTCCCAAACCAATCTTGTGGGTATTCAACTCTTTTCATATGTGAACACTTTCTTATTTTTTCAATAAATTTGCATGGCTGCTGGCCTCGAGAGTGAAAATGCTCTATAAAAATCTTAAATAAATTTCAGCACTCGAAAAAGCCATTCCATGTGAACTGTCAGAAGTAATTGTGAAAGACTAAAGCTATAAAGATCACAAAAACCTTATTTAATCTCGCGATTGGGGCTAACCTTTATTTTCACTTCCGATTTCACACAATCACTCTTTGGATTGTTGTTAAGTTCTTTGCTAATCCGCTGACCAGTGAAAAGCACTCTATCATTTTAATTTTGCCGATTTGTCGTTCGGATCTCTGAAACCAACGATAGAATTAATGAACTGTGCTTCTAGGGTTGGTCTTTGTTTGTACTGATGTTTATTTGATCGTTCTGTGGTTCTTTAAGCAAGTCTGTTCCTTAGAAAGGTGTTTTCACTGGGTTCTACCTCCTGAAGTATTTGATAGATCTGAAACAAACTAAAGCCGCCAATGATGTATGTCCTAACCTGGATAACCTTCAGGGGTATCGCTGATCGTAGGGTTTAGTGGCCGGGTAACACCGTTCATTGGTGCATCTGTTTAGACCTTCGACACCTGGCCTTGATAACAGATTGCTAAGGTTTTAAACTTTGTTTGTAACTTTTGTTCCGAAGACTAAATCTTTGTAAAAAGTTGTTTTCCTTGGGTTTTGCCACTTTAAGTATTCGATAGATCTGAAACGCACAAAACTAACTAACCTAGCATAATTAAGCGCTACAAAATGGACATTCGGTTTAAAAAAATTGCGGATAGCTGTACGCATGTAAAACATCAAATTTCAATTGTGAAACACTCTTAGTCACGAACTACATTGACATGGGTAAGTCAGACCGATTGTTATTCTTGATATCATGATTTGAAGCAAGTAAGCCTCTTAGAAAGGTGTCTTCAAAATCTATATTGCAGTCGACAAAAATACTCCTTGCGGCTTCCGTTACTCGTGCAAAATATCGAATGTCAATTGCAAAGCACTTCTCAGTCACGAACTAAATTGAGAATGAATATACAATTTAAAACTTTATTCTGGCTTAACTGACAACAAATGGGAAATGACATTTGTTTTCTGCATCAAAGAGATCTGGTTAATCACTTTTTTATTTTAATAATGATATTTTAACGGGAAGCTTTCTCACCCGTAGGTGATCTACAGAAAGGTCCCGAAGGTCGCTCAAACAATTACATTTGAACTTACACTACAGTTACAAAACAGTCTATAGATTACGTATCTACGCATTGCATACAACAAAACTTACAGTACGCCACAGAAAAAAGGCCACTAACTTACAGATTTGACTTCCGTTACAACAAAAATACATTACAGAATTCAAAGAGCAGCTAAAACAGCCGCGCAATTGCTGTTTTTAGCAATTGACAATATATGACCATAGTCCTAACAATATGTGTATATACTTGGTGGAAATGCATTTTTCTACGTGATATTTAATTTTAATTTTCAATTTGAAACCCTCAATATACAGAGGATATTACACGGTGGCGAGAAGATATGAATTTTCTGTTCGAGTGGCAAGAACTATTTTTACCACGAGAACATAAAATTCATATCTTCGAGCAAACGTGTAATGTTCTTTTTATTATATAGACATGCTGATGACGCCGTTTTTGACGATTTTCCGAAGATTTCCGAAGATTTTCCAAAATTTTCCCGAAGGCCAGACGAACGTTTCCGAGCATTTTCCGAGCATTTCCGAACAATTGCCGAATATTGCCGAAGACGACCGAAGAAGATCCGAGGATGTTTCGATCATACACCAACAAATTTACGTGTAGTTAAAGGGACAAAAGGGAAATGTTATCAAACATGATATCTTCGCATTTGAGGATATTGTTGGGAATTGAATCCAGTGAGTTGTAGGCTCAGACTCCAAATATACGAACTGTTTCATGAACCAGTCACGTAATCCGGAACATAAAATAAACGGCGAATCGCAATGGCTAAAAATGGCGAAGAAGCCAGACTCAAAACTCCAAAAACAGCGGCAAGGCTGGCCTAAAATCTTAAACACGGCAAGAAAATACAACAAAGATGAAAATCTGCAAAATTACGACAGCGAAGTTCAAATGTACGCGCGAACACATTCTGGGCCGCGATTGACTAATTAAAATCACCTGAAATTACGCGCGCAGACAAAACTCGTACTAAGGCGAGAGGGGTGAGTTCAGAGTTCGTAAAGTTAAAAACATCTTTCCCCCTCGATCAGTGTTCATCATAGTCTTTCAGTTCGTCCAGACACTGATCGACTTCTCTTCTCATTTCTCCTTCAATGGCGGCTTGCCTCCTTTGTCTCTCTGGAGGGCAGGCAATTGGTCTAGCAGGCTCTTCTCCATCTGCATCACTAGTTTCGCGAACCTCTAACGGAAACAGTTTCTGTAGAGGCTTTCGCTTGCCATTGCTTGAGGCAACTTCTACCGTGGCTCCTCTTACTAGACCATCGTTTCCTGGATACACATCTGCAACCTTTCCAAGCTTCCACATTCCTCGGTTAGACATTCCTTCTTCCATCGCAGTGACAATGTCACCTGTCTCAACTGATGGTGAGTTGCTGGCAGCTCCCTTCTCTAATGCTCTGTGGTGTTCTCGCAATTCTACCACGTACTCTCGTTTCCATCGACTCCAAAAGTGGGACGACAACGACGTTACATAACGCTGTCTCCTGGTGAGAATTTCAACATCACTTGACTCTTCTTCGGCGACTATAGATTCATCAGGAATGGACAGTAATCTTCTTCCCGTCAACAAATGAGAAGGGGTGAGAGGTTCCACTCTATCCTCTGAAAACACGTATGTGAGTGGTCTGGAGTTCAACACACATTCAATTTCTACGACGAGAGTCAAGAGCTCTTCATATGTCAACTTGGCATTCTTTAAGATCTTCAGACAACGTTTAACACATCGAACCATGCGCTCAAAGAAACCACCCCACCACGGGGCTCGTTCTAAATTAAATTTCCACTTCACCTTGTGGTTTGGAAGAAAACTCTGCACTTCCGGCAGCTCAAAAATGGATGACAAGAATCTTGCAGCAGTCTTAATGTCTTGGCAACTGTTTCTTGAAGCTCTCGAGTTGAGGGGATTCTACCACTGCTTGTTGCATCTCGCGCAACCACAGAATTTCTGCAGCCTAATATTCATCTGTACTAAGCGTTCCAGCTGCTGCCATGCCATTCCTCCACGACTTCAATTTTTGCAGGAATCTTAACACAAATGTTGTAACTCGGAACAATCTCTTAATGTCACTATATCTCTGTTGGTGGAACACGCTTGATAAGGCTGGCATTCTAGCGTTAACAACTAGCCCAGTACAATGCTTCGGTCTGTCACTGACACGCATTTCATCGAAGTAGACACTTGAGGGTTCAGTGGTATTCGCAAATTTAGGCCAGACCTCTTTTCCTTCAACCAGCCAAGGAGGACCATACCACCAGGTTTCAGACTGTTTCAGTGCTTCGGCTTTCATTCCTCTAGAAGGCAAGTCGGCTGGATTTTCAATCCCAGGGCAGTGACTCTATGATTCAGGCGGCACATTTTGACGAATTTCTCTGACTCTGTTCTCCACGAACTGCTTGTACTCCCTACCTACTCCTTTTATCCAGCGCAGTGTTGTCATGAGTCCGTCCAGCAATAGACTTCATCAACCTTGATCACCGGGAGAAGTGCAACACGGACACGGTCAACCAATCTTGACAAAATCAAGGCAGCTAGAAGCTCAAGTCCTGGAATTGTTTGCTTGGCCAGAGGTGCGGCGACCCTTGCTCATAACGAGTCGTGTGCAAGCACCCTTGCTCGTTTCAATTCTCAGAATACACGACGGCAGCATTCGCCACTTCTGAACTGTCTCCAAATCCATGAATCTGAAAAAAGACCACGTTTTCTTCTGAATTTGGTATGTAGCATCTTTCAACTTGCATAAATCTTGAAAAAGAGCCTTAACTGTAATGAATAGTGGATCAATAGTGGACCAAGAGGATCATACAGTTTGGCAACAACCTTGAGAACGGAGCGCTTGTTTAACGGCAGTTCCTTTGCAAATTGCACAAGCCAGTCAAAATAGAACATGAAGGTGTCCTTCGTAATGTCCCAATTTAGACCCAGAATCTTCCTCTCGCATGAAATGGTGGAATTGTTTACTCCAAGCTGAGTTTGTGTGTACGTTTTATCTTCTTCAGATAACGTGGAAGCCTCCATGATAGGCACTCCTTCTTGGTCAATCCACTACATCAGTTTCTCGGAGTTTGAAATCCATTTTCTCAGATTGAAACCTCCCTCCTTCATTCTAGACTTGGCCTTTGTGTAGAGCTGGAAAGCTTCCGGAACTGTCTTTCCCCCCATCGAAGTCATCTACGTAGAGCGAACTCAGAAAATCGTCAACAAACTGCGGATCCTCGGCTTCATAATTAGACACGTGGTGTCTAACTGTCCCGTTCAGCAGAAAGGGAGAACTGGTGACTCCAAACACAACACGTTTGAAACATTTTACAGCAGTGTTAGGATCTTCGCTAGTGGGATCATTTATCCACAGAAATCGGAAAACGTCTCGGTCAGCTTTCGCGACTTGAACCATCAGAAAGGCCTTTTCAATGTCGGCGACCAAGGAAACTTGGTGGTACCTGAATTGCATTAAGACGTCAGGTATTTCAGATGTTAGTGAAGGACCAGCCTGTATACAGTCGTTCAACGATGGACCAGTAGACTTGGCAGATGCATCATAGGCTATTCTTACTTTGGTTCTCTGCTTGTCCTCACGTACGACTGGATGATGTGCCAAGTAATGAAGGCGACCAAGCTGGACTGGCGCGTTGGGATCTGCATCAGAGATTATTTCTTGCGACGATTGCTCGTCAATAATGCGACTGTACTCCGCGAATAGTTCAGGGTTTCCTCTCAGATGCTTTAGAACAGAGGCCAGGCGTGAGACTGCTAATGCATAGTTGTCCGGTAACAGTGTGTGTTGTTCCTTCCAAGGTAGAGAGACTTCATAACGATCATCGCACCAGCGAATGGTGTCCAAGAGCTTGTCGTGTGCTGTCCCCTCGTGTAGTGACACACCGATACTTTTTAACTCCCAGAACTTCTTTACTTGTTCTACTAGGGGGTCTTCATCCTTTCGACTGATATTTAGGTCATCACAGCTAGAAGTGTTAAGCCTCAGGGTGTGGCATGTCACCAGATTAACATCAGAACCCGAACCAGGTGCGTGGGGCATGAGTCCAGGCAACACCCATCCAAGACTCCTTTTCATCGGCACGGGTCCTGATATCCCCCGTTTCATGTCTCTAGTAAAGAAAGACCAGTAGAAATCGTTTCCAATCAATAGATCTACTTCTGAACCACAATCTTCGGTTGGGTGATCTGCGAGTTCCAGGTCAGCCAAATGACTGTAAGACTGTTGTGCAAATTGCACAGCTTGATCCTTTAACGGACTGCAAATGAGAGGGACTGCAAATGAGAGGGACTGCAAATGAGAGGGACTGCAAGGGCAGTCATCTGAACCTTTGAGCTTTCACTCAGTCCACTGACACAGAACTCGACGACATCACATTCCTTTAATTGCTCATTCTCTTGACCAAACGTCTTGATAAGTAGCTTCTCTTTCTTGGGGAGTAGATTTAGTTTCGCCTTTGCGCGTTCTGATATGTAACTTCTCTGGCTGCCACTCTCGAATAAGATGCTCATTTTCACCACAGGATGCAACTGATGAACCCTCGAGACTTGAGCAATGGCAGTTTGTAACAGGATTGACGTGTTCGAGTCCAGATAAACGGTTGTAGAGGACTTGTTCTCATTAGATCTGCGTTCTCCTCCATCAGACGCCACCATACTGCTTCCTCGAGATTGGATTTCCGAGGTACCACTGCCACGGTTGGCATTTTCACAGACTGACATGTGATGTTTTCCTGAGCAAATACGGCACACCTTGTTCGGTGAGCAATTTTTCGCCAAGTGGTTGCGCCGTAAACGAACAAAGCAACGACCCTGTTGTTTTAAAAGATTTCTTCTTGCGCTGATATCGGTAACTGTACCACAACTTGCGCTTGGGTGACTGCTTACAGAATGTGCAGCTGACAGGTTGCTCAGACTGATTAGTTAGCGTTGTGCCGGTCCGGACATCTTTACCCTTATTCGTTTGACTTGAGAGTGGTCTCTTGGGAGTGAAAGAATCAGACGAGTTTGTTCCAATAGGCTCGCAGCGTTCCCTTGCTTCGATTTCAGAGTCAAAGGCCTTTAAAGTGCCTATGAAGTAAAAAATAATTGCTGCCT
>Ga0126338_10000053_pt1 | contig 35780 bp, 15 predicted proteins | sample OrbCmetagenome_2_FD_92529 | JGI IMG/M metagenome (GOLD analysis project Ga0126338, IMG submission 92529) | Coral microbial communities from Petempiche,Puerto Morelos, Mexico - Orbicella C C metagenome | ecosystem: Host-associated > Invertebrates > Cnidaria > Coral | place: Petempiche,Puerto... | reverse complement strand
ACTGCAAAACGAACAGAGTGAGATCTAGAGAGGAAATTAAACAGCATTAGTTGAGCTGAGCTTATTTTTCCTGAGCCACCTACTCAATGAATCCTTTACGAAAGTTCAAATATTGTCCGTGATAAAGACGTTGAGTTAATTTGTATCACTAAATTTCAAACTGCTCTCTGGGGACGAAATACTAGGAAGGGTCCGTATAATAAGTGCATTGAAAATACCCCGTCGTATCGGGCACTCTGTCCATGTAAGAGAGCTGTCCTTTAGGAGAGATTAGATTTTATTTGTATTATAAGTAAAATGCATGTTTTAATTATCAAAATTCATCAAATGGCATACTATTTCAACTTAAACTGAGTCAAAGCTAGGAGCTCAGCAGCTCTTGAACTTGTTAATTTGTTGCACACAGTTGTTACTAGCATGAAAGCAGTGCTGAAGAAACTCAAAGGAAGCGAATTTTTGGAGGAAATAGAAGACGAACCAGTCATGGAAAGCAACCCTCTTGCTAGAGGTAGGTCTCGACGGTGAAAATTTGTCGTAGGCCGATGTTAATTAGATACATATTCAAATTAAGTTTGTGCTTTGTTAACACAGGTTTTGGCGATCGCATAAATTGGGTTACCTATGAAGATGGATTAGAAAAAATCAAGAAGAGGTAAATAGATTATGTAACATCTACGGCTTATTTTTTGACACTTTCCCTCACTATTGAACGTTTTCCACATCGACATCAATTGACTTTTCGAAACTCGTTATAGATTAGTTTTTCCAGCCGGGTGTCAATCTTATCGTAAATTTAAGGTGGCTCTGAACTGAATGTATAGAATTATTTTTTTTAAACTTTGCCAAAAGTTATGTGTTATCTTGATTATTAAAATTCGATGATAAAAAACAGGGCTCACCTTCAGAGAGCGTCTATGAGTTATTAGCCGTTAAGTTAAGGGTGCTTTTAGCAGGTTATACTGTTACTATGGTAACATTTTGTGTCAAGAAAATGATATCAACGCGTTACCAATGATTAGGCAGTACTTTGATACCATGATTGAAGCATCAACGGATAAAGAGTGGTGAAAATGACTCATGAAGAATATTGTCAAAGTCGTGCAAAGTGCTAGAAACTGTTGCTAGCCACCTTAAATAAAGTTTTGCTTTTTTATAGTGGCAAGTGGATGCTGCTTCTCATTCACAAAACATGGTGTGGCTCATGCAAAGGTATTCACTGTTATTTAATGAACTCCACTCATGTTATTTCACCGTATAGACCGACAAATTGTTAATACACGGATTACTCCATTTTACAGCCTTGAAGCCTAAACTTGCCGACTCCAAGGAGTTTGCAGAAATGAGTAGACATTTCGTGATGGTTAACACGGAGGACGAGGAAGAACCAAAGGGAAGTCAGTTTGTAGTGGATGGCGAGTACATTCCCAGAGTCCTGTTCCTCAGTAAGTTGTTTTATACGTTCTAGGATAGCAATTATTATCTTCTGCAATAAATTCGTATACAGTATTACCCTTTTCAAATATACAAGTAAAGATTCTTCTCAGATTCTTCACAGAAAAGCTCATTAAATAACCATTTTGTTATCAGTGACGAGGTCTTAGCAGCTTCATATTATAAATTTTCCATCCTGGACGGGGACTCCAATATAGAAAAGACGGGGGTGTTCGTCGTACCTTTTAGGGGTTAAAAAGCGGTTTTGGTTCCTTTCAGGGTGTTCAGCCTCAAAAGGTCCCCAGCGGGAGCTTTTTTGGTATCTTTTAGGGTATTGAGCCGAAAAAAATATGAAGGAGATAAAGTGTTGTGTTAGAATTGGCACCCCATAGGGGCAAAAAAAAATTGAAGCTACGCCCACAGAACAGGATCTTTACACCTCTTAGTGTGTTCTTTTCAAAATTTTTGATGAGCACCCCCGTCCTTTTTATATGGGTGTTCTTCCACCCCCCGGGTTTTCCATTACCCCCATGTTGTACATGGCTACAAGCTAATGATGTTGTTGCTCCTTTTGACATTTTTTTTTGGCCACTTCACGCTTTTTTAATTTCCTATTCCGTGTTCGCGCTCCATTTTATTTAGATCCTGAAGGAAAAGTCATCGAGGCAATTTGGAACGAGGGAACAAAGCATCCACAAGTCAAGTACTACTACAGCAGTGCTCAGGAATGTATGAGAAACAATAAATTATCTTTTACATTAAAGAAATACGTCACGGTTCGCGCATCTTGAAAAGTTTAGCCTAAATTTTTCAAGTTCGTCGTTTGTAATCCGTGTTAATCTTCTCCATCCTTAACCATCCTTGTTCCTTTATGGTTTATTTTTTTTCTCTTTGGTAATTGTCTATCTTGACGCTTTTTCACGCAGGTATCGTATCGTATCATAGTTAGCTACTATTTTTAAGGGTTTTTTTTTTCCAATCTAAAGGAAGTTTTAATTCGGTTTAACTGATCAAAGTCTTGTGCGAAAGATCCAGTCCTCCAATCAGTAAGCGCGCTATGTAACCACAATCGTATTAAGTTTGATATAATTTGTTGATTTAAGTTCCGGTTGTTGCCCCGGGTAAAGTTAAATGTGACCTCAAAATTAAAGAAAAACTAGTTTTAACCGTTGGGTATCTTTCATTATCTTTACAGTGATATCTGCAATGAAGAGAGCTCTTAAAATGAAGGAAACAGGAACACTAGGTATGCGATAAATAACCTTTAATGCTTGAAAAGCTGAGATCAGTTTAGTCAATCATAGATTCACTTTTCTGTAACGCATTAAGCTGAACCCAGGCTAGAACGGTCAAAAGACAATTCAATGTAAATGTTAAATTAATTCATTGTTATAAATATCGACTGGTATTCATTGCAAAGTCAAGTGATTTTGAGCTATAAAAACGTTCAATCACCATAGATAATTTAGTAGATATTTTGTACACATAATTCACATGCCAATACTTTGTTAACTGCAAAGCAAATTTAACCGCAGTTGTTTTCTAATATTAGCCAGTACTTATTGAAACTTGGAACAATGTGAAGGTATGTTTCCAATTCAGCAAATATTTTTTCTTATCTAGAAAAAGCAGAAGAGACGAAAGAAGATCAGCAAAAGGAAGAGAAAGAGGAAAAGAAGGAAGAGAAAGAAAAAGATCCCTGGTGGACTCCCAAATTATCAAGAGGTAACAAGCTCCATGTTGTCCTTTGCAGTGTTTGGTGGTGAAAATAATTGAAATACAGTATTCGTTTTCTGAATTTGCCGAGATTAAGTCTTAATTGTAATTATCCTTAACAGGTTTTGGTGATCATATTAACTGGGTTTCGTACGAGAAAGGACTAAAGGAGGCAAAGGACAGGTTTGTTACAACTAAACTGATACGGCAGTAATTTAAAATTGTCTAAGAAAAGAAGCTGTTTTCGGGAGGTCATGTGATTATAGCGTGAGATTTTCTTCGTATTAGAATTACTATTAGAGAATCATTTTTAAGGGGAGATGAAGTAGGCAAAGAAAAAACAAAATCAAAAGGGCATCAGAATGGAAGCCAAAGAAAAAAGAGAATGTAGTCTTGTAAATGATGCCGGAATGCCTTCTCAATGACGTTTTTTTGCCGGCGCCTTTGGAGTGCGTAATTTCCAGCGCTAAGTTTTGAAATTTGATCGGGAATAGAAATCAGGAAATTTATATCTTTTCACCGGATTACTTTCACGGAGTTTTATTTGCAGTGACTTGTTCCACCTACAGCCTTTGAAATGTTAGTACGCAGTTTATTATATAAAGGCTATGTTGTCTTTTGTCTCCACAGTAACAAGAACATGCTCTTGATAATTCACAAATCTTGGTGCAGCTCATGTAAAGGTGGGGAAGTCATTGATAAACTTTGCTTTTGTCAACGAGTTTACATTGCAAATTTTTCGTATTTAATTTTAGATAATTAAAGAACACGATTTCTAAAGCCAATTAATTTTTTTTCAAAGCTATACCATGAAGGTTTATATTCCCCCACACGGCTCAATAAAATATAACTGATTCTTGCCCTGCCACTTTCGTTTTCTGATTTCCACTCTGCAACTAGCTAAGTTAAGGTGTTATGTTTTTCAGAACATCTTTAAGACGAATGGATCAGCAAGTTAAGATATAGGCCGCGCGCGCCTGTTGTACGGGACTGATCAATTCCGCCCACAATAGACTTTCATTATATTCAACTGGTTTTGTAGACAGATGCTTTTTAACAATTTTCACTCAATTCACATATAGCCGCTAAATTGCTGTTTTTGTGACTTTGCAACCGAGTGAAACCCAGTGTCAGTATCTCTAGATCTGGTTTCTTATTTACCTAATGAAATGTTTTAATATCCAATCGCAGCCTTGAGACCTAAATTGGCAAAGCACAAAGAATTCGCTGAGCTCAGCAAGAAGTTCGTGATGGTTAACACAGAGGACCATGATGAACCGAAAGGAGAGCAGTTTGACGTGGATGGCAAATACGTGCCAAGGATTTTCTTCTTAGGTTAGAAGACGAAAAATTAACATGGAAACTTGCTAAAGAAACTTTTTATATTGATTCATCGTGGTCTAGTGTGTTAACCGGAAGAAGTAATCCCTTATATGGGCTATATAGGTACATGCGGCCTTAAGGGTATGGTTTTTCGGCCGTCTTGGCCATTTTGGATACAAATAGGAAGTGGTTTTTGCTCTCTAGTCTTGAATTGGACATGTTTTGTAGAAGAAGCTACATTTTCATCATTATCAACAAGATCGTCATCAAAAGCCCTTCATAAATTATGTTTAGGGCAATTGTGCCAGCCCCAACGGTCATAAATAGGGTATCAAATTTTTGGTTAGGTCATAAATAGGGTAGGGAAATCGCAGATTTTGGTCACAAATAGGGTAAGGGTTTTGGGAATCGGGCCGCACACCCCCACCCAAATTTTCTGGGAGTACCCCGCCGGGTGTGTTAACGATAATGGTAACGATATACCGTTGATTAGAATGACGTTGACGAATTTGATAACGGTGATGACGACGACAAAAACAATGATCATGACGATGGTCATGGAGGTAATGGCGGCCGGGATGACAGGGATGGAGGGAACTGAAGCAGCCATTTACTTATTTTTTTATCAACCCGCCTATCTCTTTCTTACCACAGATTCTAACGGAAAGGTTCAGAAGGATTTATGGAACGAGGGAACTAAACACACACATGTAAAATACTACTATCAGGACGGAGAAGAATGTGAGTTGAATTTTAAGTATTCTTAGAGCTTTCCAGGGAACATATCTACGATTGAAAATGGGTAACAGTCGAATTATATGCCGTGCTGATTTGATCAATTGGTCCTTACATAAACCCCTGTTTTGCTCTTGTTTTCTTTATTTTGTCTGTAATCCAATGCATTTTTTGATGATAAACGGTGTAATAACGTCCCTTTTTATTTATTGTCAACTGTTCGTGCCAACTTATTACACTGAACATGACGTACGCGTATTGCCGACAATCTGTTCAACAATCTGTTTAACAATCTGTTCTTTGTTTTCGTCTTGATAGTGGTTACAGTCATGAAAAAGGCATTGAAGATCGAAGACAAACCCAAGGAAGTTTCTGATAACGGTAAATTGAGGACGTAATAAACTGTCAATTCAAAAGCATTGCACGAGGATTACTTCCTCCCCCCCGACCCCTTGAGCGAGACACTTTCTATAGAATTTCGTCTTTGCTTCCACGAAAATTTGGTTTTTCTTTGACATCACCTGTGAACAAGTAAAATTTGCTTTGAGTTGTATAATGAGTATTTAAAAGACGTGGTTAATTTAGCACATTATTCTATGTAGGATGGAGTCAAGATATCAAATGGACTTCAATTGAGGAAGGTTTTGAAAAAGCGAAAGAAGGGTAAGGAATATACCGTTCTGAAACTTTACACTGGGACGCGTTCCACACCGGGAAAACAATGAGAAAACACCTTCTATAAAGCAACATTGACTCATGGTCACACTACATGTGAAACCTCCCATAAGGGGACACTAAGTTATGATCCTCAGTGGCCACAAAAGGTTACATTTCTTACCTTCTGTTAGAGTCAACTTTCAACTTCAACGTTCAACTTTATCAACTTTATTGGTCTCATTCTATCGCGGGATAGCAAGTATGTAAGTCGTAGTTCCATACAAAGAAAGACAGTTACATCATTTATAACCTCATAAGAACACTACACTTCCAAAGCTCTTGTGGCTTGGAAGATTGACGCTTATAAGTTAACATGCTCGACATTAAGTCGTTAATAAACCAGGCACGCAACATTACCAACTGATGAGCTGTTTGCCATTCCACTTGCAGAAAGAAACCGGTAATGCTTATCATCCACAAGTCATGGTGTGGAGCTTGTAAAAGTAAGTAACGTGATCGCAGGAACTGAAGCTAAATTGTTCATCACAAGCGGAAAAAAACAAACAAACGGAAACGAAATCTTGTACTTGGTCTATGTGTAACTTGCTACCCGTTACTGTTAAGTGTTAAAGGCCAGAAGTCTTTATTGCACAATGCCTTTATGCCGCTAGTGTATATGAATTTGTTCAGTTGCTTAGAATCCGGCATATGTTATTGTTTTCTCTTCTAAGATTTGAAGAAGAAGTTTGCCAAGTCCACTGAGATTGCTGAATTAAGTAAGAAGTTCGTCATGGTCAACATTGAGGTAAGTTATCTGATTCAATTAATAATCTCAGTGCATCAAAAATTTCAGCGTTAGTTAGGATAGACCATTTTCCAGTTGAAGCCTAACTTAAGCTTGGCAGATGCGTAGATGCTCACAGTAAAACCAGTAAAATAACGTCTAAAAGTTGTTCACGGTCTCCAGACCAGTGGCTTACTAATGTACTTGCGGGAATATAATATCATTAGCAATTTTGCTCTTCCATCTGGATCAGGGCACAGAAAAGAATGGCCATTCTTTTCTGCGCCCTGATCTGGATGGGATATCAGTTCATTGCAGATTGCACCAGTTTTCCGGGACTTATTTGCATTGATGAAGAGAACGGCATTTCTAGAATAAAGTTCCTACAAATAGACTAGAGTTTATCAGTTTAAAACTGAGGCCCGACGTCTGGATCCAAATGTACATTCCATTCACAAGGAAAATGGGGAATTTTGCTTGGACTTGCTTATATTAATACGACCAACAAAACAACTCCAGCGATAACCAACCATGTGTTACTGAATATTTATACTATTTAGGATGATGGTGGAAAAACAGCAGAGAAATTTGACGTCGATGGCGCCTATGCTCCTAGAATCTACTTCTTAGGTTAGTAAATTGCTTAACGTCTCTCCAGTACACGTTCTTCATTATTTTCTGAGCCGCACCCTACATGGAAAATCTTAATTTGTTTTGTTGTTATTTCCTCAGATCCTTTCACACGTGAGATCATGAAGGAATTCTACAACACGGATCCTTTGTTTAAAGAATACAAGTATGCCTATGGAGAACCAAAAGAAAGTAAGAAGACTTATGTTTCATAGACCCCGATTGACACAAACGCTCTTATTGCGAGCATCCCTCTTTTCCTAAGACCAATTTAGTATAAATTATAATTTAGACCAGCAATTTTCATGCACACCTGACTTTGTACTCAGTGACATTTTAGGGAAATATTTGATGGTATGCTTAGAAAGACAACCGTCTTATCGAGAGAACCACACTTCTGTGGGAAATTTATAAAAATGTAGTTTACCAAGCAAATGTTGATTCTTTTTCCGTTTTAAACTCTTCTGAACCAGGCCATTCTATTTCTAGAATTTCACGTGTTATATACGTAGTAGACATGATACTGTGATATTAGTTAATTTTGATACTTGGTTAACAATTCTTAGTTGTTGAAATGATGAATAAAGTCCTTGGAAAAGAAATGCACGAGGGAATCGCTCCAGACAAAGGTGAGTGCAAAATGTTGAATAAATTCATACCAATATATTTTGCCCACCAAAACTCGTCACACCTGCCCAACTGACGAAGCAGGTACAACGTAACTTTCATCTTTGGCACGAGCGGAGATAGCATATGGCGTTTAAACCATGCCATAGAAAATACAGCCAATCAGGATACAGGAAAGCCGCTTTATATTCGACGCTATTACATTCAACCTTACCATCATGCGTCGCGCGTATGTCGCATTGGTTGTATTGGCCACTGTAATTTCTATGGCATGGTATAAAATAGTTATTCAATGCACTCTCATTGTATACCATGGGATATCCCACTTGTCAATTGTATTTTCTTGGTATACAGGCTCGCCTAAAGCCTCGTGTGTATACCGAAAAAATACAAGAGACTCGTGATATATGGTACATCACTTGAAAGCGTTGTATAATTAAGATATATTATGCGGAAGTAATATTTTATTTTCTTGTCATACCTCTTAAGGCTTTGGTGCTCATATCAAATGGATGAAACTCGACCACGCCCTCAAAGAAGCAAAGGCAATGTAAGTGTAATAATCATAAGAGATGAAATAAATCTTTGCTCCTCAATTCTGACTGTAAAAAATTTACAGAGGGCTAATTTATCTTTGGGTTTAAATAAGATTTCTCTTTTCTTTTCTTCCTTTTCAGTAACAAGCCTATTATGATGGTGTTACATAAAAGCTGGTGTCAGATCAGTCAGGGTAAGTTTTTCATGAGTAGACAGCAGTAAAAACTGGAAGATTTAAGTACATTATGATAACAGGAAACCTGGGCCTTGGATTATCTATTCTTGGGTACTATTGACATCATGTTGAGTCTTAATTAGGGGGCTTCAATACTCTTAAAGCAGTGTATACCTCTTCTAAGCTGGTGTTTGGCTGTACAATTTTGTCTTGTCAGATCTCAAACCCAAAATTGCTGAGTCAAAAGAAATTGCTGACCTCAGCAAACACTTTTTCATGGTCAACCTTGAGGTAAGAGTTACAATTATTTGAAGGTCGAAAAACATGAAATATTGAGACAGGTTTCCTTCGATATACATGGAGAGAATTTTAAGTATCACGGAACATTAGCAAATAATTCTTTTGGCGATGGTTTATTTTTTTAGGACGATGAAATACCAAAGGATGGAAAATACGACGTGGATGGATCATATGTTCCAAGAATTGTTTTCCTCGGTAATCTTAAAATTTTGTAACTTAAAGCTCTCTAACCTAGGGAATTTATTTATCGTAGAAGAATTTGTTCTTCGTTCCGGCTGACTTACGCTTAAATTGTATAAAACAGATTCCGATGGCAAGTTAAATAAAGAAATCGACAACGAGGGAACTAGTCTTGACAAAACGAAGTTCTTCTACAAGACAGCTGATGAAAGTGAGTACAGGAGAAAAAACACCTTGTTTACCTTTAGTATTAGTAGCTAATTTGTCCTAACAACGCAATATATTTTCAAGTAGACAGGTGTTAAGAATGAGGAAAATCATGGTATTCCGTCCAACTCCGCTTTACTGACAGGCAATTTTTAAGGACAGCTTCCCATTACGGAAAGATACCTTGGTCCTCGAGAAAGATACAAACATCTCCTCTTAAAAACTATTAAATACGGTCACTCGTGTGATTAAGAACGACAACGAACTCTTTTTTCTTGCCCATTTAACACATTTTCGTACAAATTAACTTCTCCAACATTGACACAACTTTGGTGCCGAAACTTTTTCAAAATGGCTGGTGTTCATGCATAGTGTTTTAATGTCTATGTAATGCTGCCTGTCTGCAGTTATGTCATTCCTTAGAAATCCGTGTTATTTTTAAATTCTCTTTCAGTTGTCAAGTCTATGAGGAAGCTTATACCGGAACCATCAACTTTAGACAGAGGTATGTCATCAACTTAACCTTCCAACTGCACTGAACGATTCTGCATATAATTGTTGTCACTCGTTCCCTGTTCTGTGTCAAAGACGTCGCTTACATGGGTGACTTTTTTGTAGGATTTGGTAAACACATCAACTGGATGACAATGGAGAAAGGTCTTGAAGAGGCAAAGAAAAGGTAACATTTCATTTTCCTACTGCAGCTTATGTAACACTGTTATTCCACTGTCATTAGTTCATTAGTTTATGTACAGTGTTACGTCAGTCGAGTAATTTCATTTTACCTATCCACAGCGAAACTCCCATAATGTTGATTATACACAAGTCTTGGTGTGGAGCATGTAAAGGTATGGTAACCGCACTTTTAAACTTAGAGCGCTGCACAATAAGTGCCAACATTCGGACGCTTCCTCACTGAACGACAATGTATCTTAGTAGAAGTCCAATGTTTCGTAAGCCAACGCCGTTTGCGCCCAGCGTCATCAAAGCAACTAGTTCCTCACCCAAAAGAATAGGTACTCATGATGCAAACACATTGCATCCAAGCACACTGTAATCTCAGACTTACAACCCATTGGCACCTACGATATCGATGTTGCGGATCATTTGCACGCTGGTGTATCTTAGTTGGAGACCTTCACTTGAGAAATCCTCATATTCAAAAAGTCGCCTCTTATTAAACCCTCTGACATTTCTCAGTTTTGTAGTAGCACCCTTTTCTGAATATTGAAGGTGTTTCATTGCCGACTTCCCTTCCTCCCTGTTTCGCTATTTCTTACTTTGCCTTCCATTACCAAGGTTGTGTTTATTTCTTTCAGCCTTGAAACCAGTCATAGCAGAATCAAAACAGATTGCTGAACTCAGCAAGAAATTTGTCATGATAAATGTGGAGGTAAAATGCGCATTGATATTCCCAAATTTATAAATCAACTATTCGCTTCTACTTCATTATGACTTGGGAAGACCAGGTCTTAAACTATAAAGCTAATCATTGTTTTAAATTTTAGTTGATTAATTCCGACACAACATTTTAACCTTCATGCCTGCCCAGATAATCAACGCTAAAACAATGCAGCTATAGGTTTACTTTTATTCCGTTTCTGTAGGACGATGAAGAACCAAAAGATGATCAATTTGTCGTCGATGGAAAATATTTCCCTCGAGTCTTTTTCCTTAGTAAGTGCATCTTCTCAAAAACATTTGATGTCTACAATATTATATGCTAAAATCAAAAATTGATTTAAATGAATCTGGAGCAAATAGGGAGATGTATGTCTTCTGTACTGAAAAAATAACTACTTACAGAAAGTAAGACTAGAGGTGTGCTTGCAGAGCGCTATGAGAAACTGACCTATGTTACAATATCTAAATGTATCTCTAGGGCAAAGTATGTAGACATGTGGAAATGTGAATGTGTTCTCTTTATTAACAATTGTTGACCGTCGTTGCAGATCACAAGGGAGAGGTCCAAAAAGATCTTCACAATAATGACCTCGAATTCATCAAGTACAAGTACTTTTATAACGATGACGAAGAGTGTAAGTACTTTTGGCCCTGTCGCTTCTTTGCAACAAAATTTGTCTTAAAACCTTAATTTTTAAGTCATTAGGAACCAACAACTGGCTTGTGTGTGTGTGTGGTTTTCTCATTTTATCTTTCTTTTTTCCAAAAGTGATACATACAATGAAAACAGCAGCGAAGAAACTCGTCAAGCCCCCACCGTCCATAGATAGAGGTAGGGTGGAGCTAAATTGAAACTGCACACGGCATCTTACTACGCACGCCCGTGCGTACATAGAGATTTCGTTAACGTTTATGATGGCTCAAAAAGAATTAGGTAGGACTAGCGCGCGCGCTATGTTATAAATGGTAGATAACGAACTCAGCGCTACGCGTCCCGCGTTGGCCATAATCATCTCATATCTAAAATGCGCGATTGGAATAATTGTGTTATTAAAAACGTTCCCAATATATAGAAAACTAAGCTAAAATAACAATAAAAGCGTCCCAAAACATCAGGCGGACGCTTACCATATTTGTAGAGCATGGTGTATTTTCTCATAACCCATGATGGCTAAGCCAGTGAAAACTCTCGAATTGCGTTATCCAATGATTCAGTTTTGAATGAAATGTGTTAGTTCTTGACGACCACAAGATTTTGAGGAACATAACAATTAACTCATTTTTGTCGTAATCCTAGGACTAGGCAAAGAAATCAACTGGATGAAGTTAGAAGATGCTTATGTTGAAGCAAAGAAACGGTATGGTTTGATACACGCGCAATCGGTGCAGTCATCATAGTTGAACATGGGCAATGCAAGTCTGCTACGATTGGTCAGAATGAGACAGATTACGCGCCCTCCAATATCCTAAAATTATGCACTTTCTTTAGATGGATGTTGTGCATTCAGTAATTTAACATTGCGTCTTGCTGTTCCTTAGCTGGAAGCCAATTTTTCTCTTTATTCATAAAAGCTGGTGCAGTGCTTGTCAAGGTAAGTGATATAGCTCTCTTTTCTTATACTTACAACTTGCTGATGTTGCAACCAAGTGTCTCTATTGTCAAAATCATAGTTTATAGAGGGAAATGGTTAGGAAATCTGGCAAAGTTCTTTAATGTATGTTTTTGATGGCAAAAGAGAAAAGATGGTCACGTGTGCTCATACAACTAACTAATAGCAGCATTGCGATTATGTCATTCATACATGGTCAATGAGCATAAAACAAAAGATGTGCAGGGTCAAGGACCTTCCAGCACAAATCTTAGCCTGTTTTTTTTCCTTTTTTGATGTTTACCAGGCTTTTAACCATTCCCTCTATTAACTGTGACAAAATCAAGAAAACTTCATACCTCTATAGTAGGTAGACCACGTTGTATTAAACTCCATTTCCGTTCATCACTCAGAATAAGCTACAGTGCAGAACATGATTAGCTCTTACTAAAAAAAAACACTATTCATTGCATTAACGTTTTGCTCAGTACTTTTTTATTTGCTCAGCTACCACCCAAGAAATTTAACTTTTGCAACACTTGTCGCATAGTACAAGAGCCTTTATTTTACTGAGAAGCTTTTTGGCATGTTATGTAATTTTTCTTTCAGCTTTCAAGCCCAAATTTGCTGCATCCGAGAAGATAAAGGAAGTCAGCAAAGAGTTAGTCATGGTCAATGTGGAGGTAAATTAACGTTTGCTAGATTAGTTCTGTCGATTGAACTCAAGGGCTGGTTTCTCTATCAACTTTTATAGTAACCGTATCTTGAGAAAAGACGTGTAACAAAGTAGATTGACTCTTCGTAGTCGCCTTTGTTCGCTAAATGAGCGTTACAAATTTGGCTACCAGAAAAAAATGAAAAAGGGAACAAAAAAAACCTTGGAACTTTCCAAATACCAGTCAGAGCGTGACTAACCCTAAAAATTAAAAGCCTTTGTGTTCTCATTCATGCGAAGATTAATCCCGCGCCCGTCACCATGACATGTTCTCACTACGAGTTATAAATAGTATAAATCAATATCTCTTTTGTGGTTAACCAAACATTGTTTTAATTTTAGATTCGTTTACCACAAAACAGTTTTATTACTTACTATAATATTTAGTTACATACGACATAAAACCCTGTCGTTTACTCTTCTCTCTTAGGATGAATTTGATAACACCCGAAAGAAGTTTGACATTGATGGAGCATATTTCCCGAGAATCTTATTCATGGGTTTGTATTTGTTTCCTTCGTTAACTTCCTTTCTCTGCACTCTAACACCAACAAACTGGACGAAAAAACGGATTTACTCATGTTTGCGAGTTGAGCAAATGTGTGGTAAATTTGGGGCTCTAAATTTGGACTTTATTTGCACTGGGTAGTAAAGCGTGGTAAAACTTGTATATTTGTTTCATAGGAATTTATGTGCAAATGTGGAGTAAATGAAAATGTTTGATTCAAATTTTCTTCAAATTTGCTACCTGTGCAAACCATCAACATTTCTAAAAATTTGTTAACAATAGCGAGGCATCGATCTTTGCCATCTAGCATAGAAGGATCAACGATAGTTAAAAGGTTATCAATTTTTCTTCAGTCACGCTATCAGGTGCGGATTTCGTTATTAGACCACACTGTGGAGCTAATCAATGATTTATATTTTTACAATGACTAGATCCTTTGGGTAACGTGATAGAGAAAGTGACCAATGCTGGAACAGTGTACAAAGAAAGTAAATACTACTACTGGGAACCACAATCAGGTAATAATCTCCTCTATAGAACTGCACTTATCCCGCCCTCAGTCAGTAATTATAAGCTTGAAAATTGATGAAAGAAAATTGCTCAGGCAATTATTGTAAATGAAATACGCCATATTCTTGTTCTCGGTATTAGACTGGAACTAGCTTGGAATGGAGGCTCGTCAGGGGAATATCATTAATGATAGATTAACGTCATTTGCATTTGAAAAGACTCCTCATATTAGCCTCAGTTGCAAGCTAGTTCCAGTGCAATACCGAGAATACGCTTAGTAATATGGCATAATGGTAGACATAGATCTTATCATATAAACATTCATTCTGTTGTTGGAAACGGGGACGATTACATGCTTGATTGTAATGTTTTTCTTTTTGTAGTTGTGAGGTCCATGGACAAAGCAATAGACAAGGTCAAAACTATGACAAGACCAAAAGAGGAATTATAATACTGAAGAAGAATTCACGTTTTAAACAGTTTTAATAAGGTTTCTTAGCTTTCCTAAACGTTCACAACTATGCCTGATTTTCGCGGAGAATCTCAATTTTCGTAAATAAATGACAGTTAAAACTTTTAAACCTCTTTCTGTGTTGTGATATGGTTGTTATACGTTGATTCATTTCACCCTTAAGGCAATGGTATCAACGTACAGATTCTCCTTATTGGTCGTCGTATATTTCTTATAGTGCCAGTTGGGAGAGTTTGCCCCGAGATGTAAAATGCAAATTGTCCTTGCTGTTTTCGGTACAATTTTGAAAGTGAAACATTGGTTCACGGAATAAAGGAAAAACTGATTGCGTGATCACTAGATCTCCATCATGTTCGATTCTGAACATTTCAGACGCAATCACATGTGGATCACAGTTTGTTCTTTTGTGTCCTTCCCAGTCCTTTAGTTCCCTCGCGCGGTTGATGTGTTGCTTCCAGATCTTTTCATGACGGGAAGAGGTCTGGAAACGAAGAAGCAAGGGCATCGATCAGTGCAATATTCGAGAGAGGCGCCTCACTTTGCCAAGCAACTGACATTTACCGTGAATTTTTAATAACAAACAGACTGAATACATACAACTTTTTTTATCTAGCAACACGTCAGGGATTCCCTGATTCGAATTGATTAAAAAAATCAAATTAACAATTTCATTCCTCCTTGAAAAAAAACAATACTGCGCGTCAAAAAAGCAAACTTCTTATTACAAATGTAATCAGAATTTCTCAATCCTAGATTTATTCATAGTTTACGTTCTGGTTGCTCCTCGACAAATTTATATTCTACTGAAAGAAATATCAGCGTAGCGTCCGTTCCTTAGATGTATATTCATTGAGTGCAGACAAATGCTATTCGTGAATGTAGCGCATCCTAGCAACATATTCTCTTGGTTTCGCGTGTCAAGTACATCGATTCAACTGAAGCAAAATTAAATAAGCCTAAAATGTGACAAGAAAAACAAGCATGGTTTTATTTAGACGTTCAGTCAAGATGAAACTCAAGATCGCGTTGGTTGTTGTTTTCTGCGCTATAATTGCTGTTTTTGTATGGTATTACGTGAATACTGGTCAAAATCCCATGGTTGAGATTAAGAAAAAAGTCGGTACATTCGTGAAGAAATATTATAACAATGGAGACGAAGATAAAAGCTATGAAAATAATATGACGCGCCCGACGGTTTCAGCCACCACAAGAAAGTTGTTAGGGGGGAAACAAACAGGCAAGACAAATACAGAAGGGACATCGGGTGTTTTAACCAATCAGCACAAGTCTCTGCCTTCTAGTTTGAGCACACTGAAAGGAAGACCCCAGGTGCATGCACTGGGCCATATTGCCTTGCTCAACAGCCATCCAAGTATTCCTAGGATGAATGCGTTGCTAGCAAGCGACGCCATCGACTACACCGAAGGCGTCTTGGAGCATGCCAGGAGAACGTTTTATAGAGAGGCAAGACCAAGTAACCGAACAAAAGAGAAATTCACTGTTTTGTTTCTTCATGGCATCGGACTTACCTCCACGATCTGGATAAACATTGGAACGTTTCAAATCTTGGCTGAGTTAGGTTACAGAGCTCTGGCTGTAGATTTACCCGGCCACGGAAACTCCAATGATTTGAGTATACCTTACAAACGGGATGACATCCTGGGATATATGACAAATCTGTTCACCGCACTGGACCTCCATCTGCCGGTCATGGTTTCTCCATCGACGGGAGGTGAATATGCCATGCCGCTATTGATGGCGTACCCTCGCATTCTCCGTGGACTCGTCGCTATCGCTCCATCTGACACGCAACATTATCTAATAAGCGACTACAAGAAACTTTCCGTTCCAATGCTTATTTTGTTTGGCGAGAAAGATGAAACAATGCTTCACGAGTCTTCTCTAGATAGCCTATGGTATGTCCCCAATCGTAAGATTTACATGATAAAGAACACGACCCACGCGTGTTACGTGGACCATCCACCCACGTTTCATAAACTTCTGATCGAGTTTCTGCATCGCGTGGAGTAGCGAACAAATCTTTGAAGCGTCGTTGCTAGAACGAGTCAAACGGGAAACGTAGTACAAACTCAGAAGTGAATTCCTATTTTCCTTTCTCGTTCCTTGGCATTTCTTCCTTTCAAACTTCTTGAAAATAGCCCTGAGAGCAAGGCTTCGCAGTTCCATTTGTTTAATCACGAGTATAAGTAGGGACGGTAGTTGCGCATGCTAGTTCCAAGTTACCAATAATTATACCTCTAACCAAATTGGGAAAGTCGTGTCTGTAAAAACTTGCCGGGTAAAAATCATTTTTGAACGGTTCAAGTCAGAAGAATGAGGGATTCTGCTACAAGAATTAGCCAATAAGGAGTGCCTACGACTTATTCGTCCCCAGGTCATCTCTTGAGATTGTCATTGAATATTAACAAGAGAGGTGCAAGGGCTGATGGGAAGGAAAAAGGAAAGGGAACCACTGGCAGATGTTTCCAAGATGTCGAACAGCGCAATGGCAAATTTTATCGCAAACTGGGGTTTCAAAACAACAACTTTCCATTTTGCCTGTCGTTGTTCTGCTCTGTCCTCTTCCTTCCCATAATTCTCTCCGAATCTCTGAGAAGTTTTACTTCCACCCCGCAAGACACAATGGACGGACTGGGAACGAGTCAGGACGGGTGATACAGGAATTTTTTTAACTAAGCCTCTCTCTCAAAGCGAGGCCTGGTGCACACCATCCATGTGACAATGAGTTCGATTTGCATGTGAATGAAATCTCATTTTCATATAAAAGGTGGGCACCAGCACTCGCTTTGAGAAAGCTAAGAGGCTTAAAATAATTCGGAAATGGTCTAATGATCGCACTAATAAGCAATCAGATTGGGGAATATTTTTTACCACCTTTATTGACAATTACAAATAAACGTTCAGCACAACAACTTTATTTAGGTTCGAGAATATATGTCTTTCAGGTGTAGAAAATGTCTCAGTGTATTCGATTTTTAATTTTACAAAATCCCCATTGTTCCGTACTTGGAAGCCGGTCATAGTTACAATAGCGTGATTAAAGGAGGTACGATCTAGGCTGCAAAACGTGTTAACTCCATTTCCACCCCTAACTCGTTCATTTGTTGTGATTCACGACATTCTCTATTGCTATATAGCAGTGAAGTTTTTTAAAACTTCACTGCTATATATCAATAGAGAACACTCAGCGACGTCTTGACCCTAAAGAAGGTTGTTCCAAACAGCTGTCGAAGTTAGGCAGAAAATAACTATAACACTGATTGTACTTCAGTTCAGTTCAATTAAATACAATTTATTTACACTTATTTTAGTTAACTTACATAAAATTCATTTAATTAGCAAAGATCTAAAATCAGAAAAAAAGACATGCAAAATTACATTAAATAAGAGAAACGTGTGTAGTGGCCAAAGGCGGCTCGGCTAATGATTTCCATTCGGTCTTCTCATAAGAATCTTACATTTAAACAGCAGAATTGTCAACATTAACAACCGAACTAACTTTGTCGCGTATTTTCGATTTCTCCCGCCCAGTTTGTACCATCACCTATTTCCTCGACAAGGTGAAGTTAACAAGGAATCGTGAGAGTGTGAATGGGGTTTACCTGATCGCTGAGAATTGGTGAAATTAAAAATGCCAACTCAGAAACGACGCTGAGATCTGAGATCTTCAATATTTACCGATGACTAAGAAACGGGCTAAAATTTTAACTGAAAGCTCTCCACACTAGGCCGGAGAGATTTGAAAACGGCGTTTTTACTCTACAAATGCTTCAAATCTTTTCCGTCCGCGCCACGCTGGAGAAATTTGAAGACGCAACAATCACCGGTCATTTTGGATTTGTGTTTGAGGAAAGCTCGTGCAGGGAAATAACATGGTTATCGCGACGCCATCGTTTTCCAAAAGCTCCGTTTTCAAAATGGTTTCCGTCCACATTAAAACGCAAAGCTGGCGTTTTCAAATTCCTTGGGTTTGAAGAGCGTTTTGGAAAAGCTCCGTTTTCGTGACGGATTAATGTAGATGGTATGCCTAACCGAAGAAACAAAGCCGGCTGCGTCAAATTTCTCCGGCCTAGAGTGAACGAAGCTTGAGATTCCAGGCTCTCTATCTAGACCATCTTGGGCATGAGCCTGTGCGCTAATGTGGACCAATGAGCATTCGCCCGGCTTAACTTGTTCTTTACCACCATCTCTGCCCTAATGTTAAAAGGACGCATATTTTTCATTTAAACTTTACAAACGGAACATTTTGAAAGAACTAGTATCAAACAATGGACATAAACAATGATCTTAACTATCAGCCAGTTCTTACAAACATTCAACGCGTTCTGTAAATCACTCTAAACACATTCAGCAATCAATTTATTAGTGTCGTGCGTGGAAAGGGGTTGCCCTCTGTATCTGTATCTGAGTCAGGGGTTCGTGTATAAAATGTATGACGAAAAGAACGATAAAATAAGGGGAAAAAATTAGTTAAATATCAGTCAAATAGATAAAATTATAAATAAAAGTGTAATAGTAAAATACGAGATATTATAAAGTTATAGATATATATACACCAAGCCTAAAACTGTGACATCTCTCAATAATGCTAATAAAACAATAATAATTGAAATTAAAAACTGGAAGGTTTGTTCAGGCTAGCGAAGTTTCGTGTCTTATCAACAAGACACTGAATGTCGTTTATCTTCCAGACGCTGTTCACCTCGGTAAACTCTAACTTTTAATGTGTTACTTTTAATTTATTGCCCCTACACAACCTTCTTTAATCTGAAACTTCGGAAGGTTAACAGCGCAAACTTTGTGTTTATCTGGTTTAACCTAACTGCCAGATACCGATGACCTCGCAGTTACCTTTTTACAGATCACTTTGGGAACCAGAAAACAAGTGGTTTTTTTTTTTTTTTTTTCGTTTTTTTTTTTTGTTTAGCTTTAAGAGGGCACTAGCTCAGTAGAAGCCGAAACTCAGCTTTCATTGACGAAGTAAGCGAAAACAAAACAGGGGACGATACCTGCTATATAATCGAGTGAAGCGATGATAATGCCAAGGTCGGGGTCGAGAGAGGGAAACAGGCAAATGGTTACTCTAGCAAGTGGCTGAAGTGTATAGTTTGGTGGCTACACATAAGAGAAACAAAGGAAAACACAGAAGAAATGCTACTGTCTGCCTTTTATTGCGAATTACCACTAAAAAGGCATAGTCAAGAACCACTAGCATTCAGTCTATTTTCACAGCCTTCTTGTGGACGAAAAAGTGTACAAATAGCTTCATATGCCTTGACAAATTGTGATGGATCATTCTTTCTAGAACATTCGATTTGTTTAGTAACGTGTAACCGGTCAAACGGCAGGAGTTTGGCCATTTATGACCGTGTTTCCCAGCATCTTAATTCATCAGTGGAGAATGTAGGTGGCCAATTCAACGGCAAGCAGTGGGGAAGAAATATCTAGCACCAATTCATTACAGCAAAGCTTGAAAACATGCATTCTTTGCTCGATGATGGCTTAGCGTATTTATCCTGCACGTGTTATCAGCAAGACAATGAAGCAAGGGTGGTAAACAGGTCAACACGAGGGGTCCACTGAGTTTCATAAACACTGCTCCACGGGTAGCGTGTGTTAAATTAATTAACCACTGAAGTGAAAGTAATAATAACCTATTCCATGCTTGTTAAAGCCGTTTGTTTTTCTCTTGTTTACGCGTTAATGCAAAACATTGGTACGAGGCTGGTCTAACAATGAATTACCAGTCTTGTAAAAATAAAACCACCAGCAATTGTTCGATGTTTATCAAAGTGACTTAAAATTTACCACTCTAAATTTTAGTTTCTTTTAGCCTGTCTACAGGAAACTTCAATTTAACCAAACTTGAAAAATATATTTTACTTTATTTATGCTTTTTGTTGCCCAAAAAAAGCTCATTTCAAGTTTACAGCCTGGCGTGAATAATTCCTCTGTGAAAGTTAATTTTCACAGCTGTTGTTAACTTACGGCATTCGCGTTGTTTTATTTAACTGGTCCCGTAATGGAATTGGAACAGGAAATGCCTAGCTGTGAAGCCGTTCATTTAACTTTCTACAAATGTTACTTGCAGTCCTCTCACATTTTGCAGCTTCCACGAGTATGTTATATGTAGAAGCTATAAAAAGAAGTAACATAAAGACACGATAGCTAGCTATAGGCGATCAAATAATTCATGGTCTAGTTGTCAGGCTGGTTCACCTAACAGTACGTAGTTTAGTTAAGAAAAAAACCCTGAAATAATGCGGTTAGAATATTGAATTTTCTGTATTAGATTTCTTAATTCACTTTTATACGAATCTTAAATGCAGATGCAAAACTGATGAACGTACAACTTTTGATATCGTGCCACCTTATTATAAAGTACAAACATGTTTTCTTGGTTAGGGCAAAGTAGGGAGATTGTCATATCAATATGAAATAAAATGTTATATTTTATCATTCTTTTACTTTGCTTTAGCAACTAATCGATTTCTATTGACCACGAATCAACTCTCATCAAATGGTTTAAGTTTAAGCTATTGAAGATTGGTGCAGAGCACAAATCTTCAAACAAACTCCAAAGCTAAATCTGCACAGTGCCTTGATTTCTTTGTGAAGTCGATTGAAATATTCTTCTAGTGTTTATTACGAGAGCCATGCGTACAACGCCAAACGTTTTAAAAATGTTTCCTCTGAGTCCATTACAAACGGGACAAAGGAAGAGAAACGCGAAATAGGTGGCTCTCAGTCCACAAACACGTTTCACGAGACAATGTTGAGTCGATTCGCTCCAAATTTGATTTCAGGCATTACAAAGCAAAACAGATAACACTCGAAAATACGGCCTAATCGGAACGGTATTAAAAATCCAAATTAATTATTTTTACCCAGTCATTATTTAACAATTACCGTAATGTCGAAATGTTACTATTTTTCTCCGTAGTGAAAAATTACATATTAAGCAAGGTAGTATCTACTATTAAGATTCTTCTTCTTTTTAATGTCATAGAAAGTCATTGTTTAGATGGTGAAATCAAAAGGATACCCTTTTCAGTGCATTTCGCCTCTAATCTACTTTCCTTTTTCGTTTGCAATTTTGTTAGCTGATCTGTCTGACGTAATGCGACATCTGGCTTGTATTCGCCGATCGTTCGATTCAATTACAAAATAATTACGTTTGTACAGAAACGAATATGTGTAGAAATATTAACGCAGATAAGTTCTGTGCTGAAAGGTACAAAAATCAACAATAGAGAGACAGTAAGCCAGAATATATGAAAACAAAAAAACACGACATAGCCTTGAAAGAGCTCACCCTAAGAAAAAATCGGTTAGCCCTGAGCGCGAGACGTAACCAAAAATTATGCCGGTGTGCAATGGAAAGAAGGTAGCTTCTTAATCTCATTTGAATCTATGTTACTCAATCTTGACCAATCCTGTTGTTTTTTTCTTAAGTTTTAAGCACCTTTATAACTTTGAAGATTATCATTCGGACGGCCTTTTTCTTTGCATTGAAAGTTAAATTGTACTTCCCAAAGTATACTCTAAATCTCGGAAAATATACTTTCTTAGTATAATATTTGTTACAATGAGCATGACAACCCGATTAAGAGAGTGTAAATCTTCGTAATTAAGCAACTGATACTGAACATCTTTTAAAAAAGCTATGAGAAATCTTTACTTATAAACCAGAATTGACCGAATTGTCTCAACAAAATGCAAACTGATTCATATTCATCTAAAAAATCTTTCTAAACTTTCATCTCTACCATGCTACCCCACCGTCTAAGACTGAATAAAAGTGATCACAACATAATTAAAGAGACCTCAAACAAATGCCAAATTGGTGTATTTTTCTTGAAAACCAATATCAGCATGCACATTCAAAAATCACACTGCTGAACTAAGTTTGCAACAACCTTCAGGCAAGTGGAACTCCTAATTCATTGTCTCCATTTTAAATTTCAGCTGTAGTCACTTTTCGTATCCCAAGTTATTGCCTTCCATTATTTCCTGCCAATAAATTGAAAATACTCTAACTATAATCGCCAGCGACCACTTGGACGTTGAAATTTTGTCGTGTTGACGAATTCACTGTTATGGAGAATTAGCGCAACAACCTTGTTTACGCCTGACCTCATGGCAAACAACTTACATGCAAATTTTACGCTTTTTCGTCTTTAGTGAATGTTTTTATCGAAAAGCATGGTTGATTGTAAGATGAAATGGCATATTTACTTACTAAATTAGTTCTGCGTTCGCTGTGAATAAATTTTAAACTGCTTGTTCACTTAATTTAATATAACTGCCTCGTGATAAAGTCATCTTTGTCGTCGCGTACCTAATGATATCACTTTTCTGGAACCTTCTGTCTCCTGATAAAGTAATATACCTTTTCTCGCAGACTATGTGACGATCAGTTCCATTCTTTTCAGTGAAAACGAATTATAAGGGATTCTGCAATCGCTCCGACTGTAGTATCACTTACTTGTAAGTTGCTGTTAATACGTCTCGCATGATCTCTCTATGTATTCATTCAACAACACCTTCTGTGAACAAATAGCTTTTATTCTTTTGTGTGAAGAGCTAAAGCAAATCTCGCTATTCATGGCGAAAAGACTGAAACAACAAAGCCTTTATAGAATTCTTATGTTCCCTATCTGTGGTTATTGTCCATACAATGTCTTATCAAATCAGGTGACTCTTCGAAACAGAGAGAATAACGCTTCTTAAGTGATTCACAATATGGTCTTTTGTTTATGCCATGTGCTTTGTAACAGAACAAAAGGTTCCATTTGTTTACTTAACATCAATGGAGGCAGTAACCTCACAAGGCTTGCGGGGTGAAATGTCCATTATATTATTTCAATTAGCGTATAAATTCATTACCTGTGAACGGGAAAGCCATTTATCACAAAGTCCATTAATGGATTTCAAGAACTTTTAACATTCCATATTTACTTACAACCTGTCAAATGACCAAGTTCAGGACCGAACTCAATGGTTCCATTCGAGTGCCGATGCAGGCAATTGGCTAGTCTTCAAGTATTTCAAATGCAAAGTAGTTAATTCGATCTGTTGTTATCAGCGAAAGGTTCAGCTAAACATAATTCTTTCCAACATATTTTGTCTGGTTTAAGAAGAGCTAATCCCTTGCTTTAGGGCAGTCAACATCTGATGGGAAAATGAGTCAGTTACAGATAAACTAGTTGACACCATTCATCTCAGATTCATCGAAGTATTTCTTAAATAAAGAGAAGCACACCGTTTACAACAATCAAATGACAATTGAAATCTGCATTTTCGCCTGAAAGACAACGAGGGCGTTTCTTAAACAACTCCAGTTACGTAACAAATTTCATTCCTCTTCTTTTTTTAACATAGCTGGGTCACTTTGTCAAATACATGAGAAATGCTCGCCTGTGGAGGTTTACGTTATCCAAATTATTTCTGAGTTAGACATCTGTGTAACAGCTTTTTTTTTTTTTTTACCAGATTCAGGAGACTAAGGCTGTTCAAGCACGCACTGTGTTCATTCATCAGAGTTAAAGATCCACAACGGGGACTTTGAATTTCAAGAGCCGCTTCTACACAGCATGCACAGCGAGACTCCGGGACAGATCGAAGAAGTTAAATACAACAAAAAAAAAAAAAAGGTGACAGCAGTTGCAATTCCCCTTACACGTGCTTTCTTAGCTTAACCAAAACAGCTGTTCCTTCTCGACTTCTCGGCACTGGCTTCATCGAAAGACTAAGAAACATCTGTGTGCATCTGTTGTTCACCCGGTGCGTAGAATTTCTCGTTCCTGAAGGTGCAGAAAAGAAGAAATAGCGAATCAACACTGTATGTTTGTAACTGACTTTGTTGAAAAAAGAAAGGCCTCCGTTAGAAACAGAACCGTCGCTTATGTATTCAGTTTTCGGTGCGAATATTTTGAAGCCGGCGGGATGAGTATTGTGAAGGTGGTGTAATCTAATGGTCACCTGTTATTTCGTTCCTAGGCCGCTCCATATGCGAATCCTCCGAACAGAGCAAAAAGGATAAATCCAAACCAAATACTAATTTAATCGCAGCCAGTTTAGAGGAGAGACCTTCGAACGCGTACTGTGTCACTGTTAAAACCCCCCGAAACGGAACTTAATCGTTTTGCTGAAGTATCAGGTAAAGCTGCCTCAAACCATTTTCCAAGTTTGTTCTCAAAATGTCGTCACCTTTATTCATAATTGTTTAGTTACAAGGCAATTTAAGTTTCCACTTCTCCACCGTTACGGATATTTCCTGATAAGCATGTGAAAATAGTATAAATTCAGAATGCTATAAAAAAAACGGATTACTTTGACGCAAGGGAATGTGCAGTTCTGAATCATCGCCACCATTTTATAGTTAGATTACTAATGTTTTAATGGGTCTCGAAATTTCAATTCCTAACGTCGTCAGGGTCTCTGACAGAATCCATTGTAGAAAATGACACATCTGTAGAACGGCTAGCATCTATGGCGTTTTAGTTTGTAATAAAACACACCTGGTACATATTACAACCGCTCATTCTAAGACAACAGAGTGACCGGCTGGACCTCACCCTAAGGAAAATACGTGACAAATTACAACGCCACTAAAAGTTCCCTAGATCGGCTCGTCTTCATAGCCTGAATCTGGTCGAATGCTGGCTTACACTCTACTAATTTGAGATCATTATAACCGCTTTATAAATTAAATTTACACTCTATCTCCGTTTGTATGGATATCGATGACCCAAGCGTAGTACAACAGCGTTGCTATCCTTCCTTGTATGAGCATCTTTGCAACTTGTACCTCCATTTGCAAGCTGAAAATCGCGAATTTTATGAACTTCCCATCATAAAGTTTTATTAGAGAGAGTTTATTTTCTATAATCATGCAAGTAATTGAAGGTTCCCGCGAGAGTCAGTCGAATTCTGCTGACAGGTAATAATCTATATTTTGATCTGACGAAACCAGTCAGATCTCTGGCCCGCAACTTTTCCGCTTAGGCAATACGATTACACGAGGCCTACTGACAAGCTACAGAAGAAAGGGCGAAAGGTGCATGAATGTAATATAAACAGTGAACAGGGAAAGCTGAAGAAATTTTTCTACACGGCTCAGGCTGACAGCTGCTACCGGTGACCTAACTACTGAAACCACAATCGAACTAAAAAAAAACTGTGGCTTAAACGAGAAAGAACTACACGCCTAAATTGTGAAATAGATAGCATCTATTAGGTTATGTATTTACTTCCACTGGCGTCGCATTGTCTTATGACAGCCTAAAAGGTTGAATGGTTCGTTTTCCAGTGTAGGTTATTCTCTTGGTTGACTGTTGCATCTGATGTCAAAAACAGCATAATCAAATTATAATGGACCTCAGAAAAAAGATCTCTTGAATTGGCAAGAACCATGAGTTGAGGCTCACATCCTCATCTGAACGCCTTGCAAGCAGCTGTTTATCGATGAACAATATGCTGGAAAAAATGACAACATGCGAACTGCGCGAAACTGTTTTGCAAAGTTAAGTAGATTCTTTAGCACAGTTCAGGTTTGATAGCTCAGCTTTATATTGAGCCTTTTTTACACTCTTCTTCGAATTGACTTTCAATTATATTTCAGGATCTTCATATATACTCCAATATCTTGCAATGTTTGTGTTTGGAGAGCCAGGGCGTTCAATTTCGATCGTCCGGTCAGTTCCCCTGCGTCATATGTATAGGTTGAATTTACTGTTGGTTCTTGCCTTGCTCTGACGGTTTTCCTTCGGGGAGTCTAATGTTTATCCTCCTGAAAGACTAAAATTTTGCAAAGTCCAATGCCCCTGGGCCTGCATGACTGTATGACTGAACCAGCTTGGGTTGATGTGACCTCCTCTTTTAGTATTGCACTTTATATTGCGAAGACCATCAGCTCACTCAAATTAGCAGAAAGAGAAAATATCGATGGCGGGGAATTGGAATTACGGTAATGCATTTGTCATACTCATTTTCTCAGTAAATGATAATATAATACTATATAATATATGAGTGTATTCTTTGCAGTGTTCTTTACTGCCAACTACTTTATACATTTCTCGACTTCTGGGAATTCTGAGAATGATGTTTGAAAATGCATTAGCTGATTTGATATGGTTCTGATTAGTTTCTTCAAGCAGTTACTAGTGGAGGTGTTTGTCTTCAGGTTCAACTGTTAACACTGACACTTGCTTCATTGAAGTTATCAGAGAATTCAAGCTGAATTGAATAACGAATCCTTACTTGAGCTTTAACTCGTAGCATGATTATTCGTCTCGTGCGACATCAAGGTCTTGGATTTGGAATCTAAAGAATTCATAGCAACTGTGGAAGTTTGAAGGCAAACGGCGCTATGGCGGATTGGGTCAATTCATTCTTTGTTGAGTTACTTGTTCGTTCCGGCGATCTTTCCATCCTCATACCTTTATTATGATTAGTCTGATCTTTTTGGCGCCTTTCGTTATCAGCAAAAATAGGTTAATTACGTAGTGCTGAGATTAAAATCGTGACCTAAATAATACCCGGTATTTTATTCAGGTGGAGGCAAGAGCTTCACATGACAATTACTATTCCATGTCCCCTAAATGTGGAGAACTGGACCATGTGCTCACCATGTTTGCTACTACAGCTGTTATTTTGCCCAGGATCATAGAACCATGAAAAACGTTCTGATATTCCCCAAAATTGGTTAGGCTTCAAATGTATCTGGATGGCTTAATTACATGAATAGTGATAAGTACAGTATTTTGTTAAAGTTCCGTGAACTTCCCGTCTGCTTATCATCTAAATATATCACTCGAAGAAAACTTGAAATGCGATACATACTCTGCTAAACAGCAACTGTCTCGCAGGCATAACTTACAATACCATGGAATGTCTGGGCAGGCATCTATTAGTCTTCAAACAGGTTAAAGATATTTTAAATCGTCGTTTTCAAGTAAATTCTCAAGTCCATATTTCTTTTTTGGGGTTTAGTACCATGACATCCCAAGTCGACAATCCTCGACAACGGTTGACATAAAAAATGTTCGGGGAGCTTTATTATGCAATTTCAATGGCACATTGAGGCAAGATTTGCTCAGACAGCTCTTTGTTCCTCTCAACTATTTAATGACTTGCTTCTGTTCGTGGGCAGCGAAATGAAATTGAAGACAACAATGCGTAGGCTAATGGACTTTCCGCTTGGTACCTGTCCGAATGGACAGTGAACGCCCCTTGGAACTGGGCCGCCAAGAAAGAATGAGATCACGTTTCAAGTTGGATATTTTAGTTTCTCAAGCAAACCACAGGATGGTGACTTTCACTCTGAACTAGCAAACTACTGAAAGTCTTGGGTTAAACCTTGGACCAAACAATATATCGCGAAGTAATAAAGGTCATTCACTTACCATGACTTGACGAGGCAGCCTTGCTTTAATCGTCGATGGAATTTTAGGCTGACATAGAGACTGAAGTACAGCCGTGATGGATCAAGATTGATAGCAAAAAAAATATCAGAGGAATGAAAACAAGTGGCGCCTTGCTGAAATCATAACACCCATCAAAGGGTTGTTATAACTAAGCTTATAAATCTCAAATTGAAATTGGAGCCTAATCAAGCGGCAAGGTTTTGGATCTTCCTCGTTCCCCGTTGTTTGAGTTTAATTCAGTTTAAAATAACAATAGAAACAGAATACTGATCTTGTGTTCTGAGGGACTTAAGAATTGTTTTCCAAAAAATCCATTAGCCACTTAACTGTATATTTGTATAACTTCTTATCGTTTTTTTTTTTTATTGCTTTTTTCAACAACTGTTATGTTTTTAGATGAGGCATGCAAAGTTCTTCTGACTCACCTGAATGTAAACTTAAACGACTTGTTTACTTACCCGCAATGAGGCGACTCTTATTAATGGATGCTCTTGAAACGTTTACTATTCTCAGTGACCAACGAGGCTTTCTCTGTCAGAATTTACCATCACACACCTGGACAACTTCAAATTACTTGGCAAAACCATAACTCCTAAGAACATCAAATAATATCACATTTTCCACAACTTTGATGCCAGTCTTACAAAAGAGTTCCATCCTTAAACCATAATTTCCATCTCGTTTCTATTCGCCACCAGTCGCTTGTGACTGACCAACCTGCAACCCCTGTTGAAGGCCTTTGTTCGTTAGACCTTCAGCGAATGCGATTTTCTAATTAGCTGAATTGACTTAGCCAATTCCATGACCACCTCCACCAAGGTAGCCATGCAAGCAGAGTAATAATCACCCAATTGGCCTTAAATGCGCGTTACGGGAATACATATCGGCCTCTACTCTTTCAAATATAATTATCAAACTTATTACGTTTTTATGTTTTAACGTGTTTGGTTTCCTTGTGGACCCTTTAAAGGGATTCACGCGTGGTTTACTCCATTTTTTTAACTGTCATGAATTTTACTTAAGTGACTTGTTTGAAGTCGTCGGGTACAAGATCGTGATAGACCCAGTTGAATAAACTGGAGAGCTTTTTTTCAAAGCGGTCATTTATGCAACTGTTCTTAAAACAAACAAAACAAAGCACAGTCAACAGATTTTGAATTGTAACTAAACAACGTGTTCCAATGTAGTTACTGAGATTTTAAACAATGGCATGTTTATCTACAATTCTCTTCGCTTCACGGAACCCATTTCTTGAGCGAAGAAACCTATATCTTGAGATCTGAACAAAACACTGCCCACGTGTTAAATTATGCGAACAGTTTTAGGTTAAGTTTAATTTCGTTTCAAAAATATAGGTAAAATCAACACTCTTCGCTCGCGTGAACTTGCCCTAGTTTTCAAGAAAGACAAACGAAATAATTTAAAAGTTATGCTTGGCGAATGTCATCGCACGGAATACGGAAGTGGATCGAAAAATATTGAGAAGTAAAGCGCTCTTAGTTAAATAACCACACATACACTGGCACACATAAACACACACACACGCATCTGGTGCAATAAATGGCGTTAAAATTATGTTCTTATATCTCCTTGAAGTGTTTTTAACTTGTGTTTTGAATAAAAGAAACAACGGGAGTTGATCGGGACCTTAACTTGTGGGAGGCAACTAAATAGTTTGAAAGACTGTTTTAAGATATCGTGCTGGGTACGATATAACATTTCAACAAAGAAATCTTAGTGATTTCAAACATAAGCTGTTTAGCTTCCCGTAAGCTATTCAAAGTAAATCTTTTGACAATATGCTGGAAAACAATTGCACTTAATTTTCCTATTTGTATGACTGAAAGACTTAGCAAAAATAGCGCATATGCCACACTCCTGCGCGCAGTGACAATTTCACGAATACAAAGACAACAGACGTGGATTATTAGTGTTCCACTACTTTACGCTTCAGGACATCAACTATTGAAGATACTACCTCTTAATGGTATATAGCAGAACAAGGCAATGACATTTTCTGACAGATCTAAAACTGGTATTTAAAATAGAGCCGCGACAAAAGTCTACTGGCACCCGAATTGAAAACCTAATTAATAAACTGCATTAAGTTGTATTCGATACAGTTTGCTTTTCCGCCCATTTGTATGCCCTATCGGTGGCATTAGATACACGCATTATTGAAACATCCATATATCTTCCTTGTCAAATTAAAATCTATAAACAACTGGCGTTTACAGATTTTGAATAAAAGGGATAGCATAGTCAATTCTTTGAAAGACTTGCCCGCCTGCCTAAAAAAGATTAGTTTCCATTGAGTTGTTAGAAACCATAGAATACGAACAAAAGAAAAGATTAAAACACCAAAATTACTAAAGCCAAATTATCTTGGCGTGAAATAATCGCATTCATGGTAGGCCCTTGGTCATATATCATTTTGAATTCATTTCTAAACATTCGTATTCAAAGAAAAGAAACAATGCAGTGTATGGTGGCAAGCCATGACAGGTAATCCCTTGTGTTATCAACGGGGCTTTTGTCTTCGGTTGCCATGTAGAATCGAACACGTTCTTTGAGATAACAAAGTGTGGATGTTTTGTCCCCTTACAATGAGAAAGGTAGTTTACACTTCATTGTGAAATGATATAATTTTCTACTATTCGAGTACATGCTAAAATCACCCCGTTTGATAAACGTGCGGTCCGCTCTATGTGCGTGGTCTTACGATTTCTGTCTGCAATATTGGAACGCGCAGAGCCAGGCAAGTTACCTGTAACTCTTTGGAGCAAGATTTCCCACGCTCGACGGCTCGAGGAAAGGCCACAGTTTCAGTTGGTAAATTATTTTTATTGTATCAATAAACACTCTAATAAGCTTATAAACTGTACAACCCGACTCACTCCGAAATAGGATAAATTTCAAAAAGAGAGATCATTTAGATTCTTTCTTCAATATATACACATTAACACTCGTGAAGACCTCAATACAGCCACGAAACCTTAAAAAAGACATGTTAAAGCTGCCTCAAAGTTCAAAGTGTCTTTTTAATTGAATGAAAAGTAAATATAATCACTATTATTCTCTTCACGTCTTTGCAAATGTTCTATCCTTATAAACGATTTGTGCTCTATGATCTCGTGATTTCGGTCAGTGCATTATATACAAACATTGTCGTCTCAACTAGTTGAAATGTTCTTTGTATAAATTTTATGAAATTCTCTCTAAGAAAAACAACAGTCACTTCTTACTAGTAGCCGACATCCGGTCTCAGCATAACGAAGTCCATAGAGGACCTAGGAATTCCAGTTCTGCTGTCGATAGCGGTTGGAGCGTGAACTATAGATGATGATTCGGGCAAAACGCTTCGATGGTGTACCACATGTCCAACTTGCATAGAGTGTGGCATGGATGGATGGTGACTTGGGTAACCGATAGGAGGTCCGCAAGAGATTTCTCTTCCAACAAGCGGTAAATGCGTCGAGCAAGGTCCTTTCATTTCAGTCACAGTCTGCATTACCGGATAATGAGGCGCGAAATGGTAAGGTGGGGGAGGTTCCGCTAGTGTACAGTTTCCGGAACAGTTGCTAAAAATTGGACCTGAAGGCATTAAATGCCCAGGCGGCATCGGGCTACAAAGCGAAGAAGGAGGTGGGTATCCCATCCCATTCATCTCATGATAACCGTAAGGGTTGATGCTCTGCGTTTTCAACTTGGGCGTAGATTTTGGCTTTCTTTTAGGCTGGTATTTGTACTCGGGATGGTCCTTCTTATGTTGTTCTCTCAGTCGTTTCGCCTCCACCACGTAAGGATCTTTGGATTCAGGCGAGAGTGCATTCCATTCAAGTCCGAGACGCTTACTGATTTCCGAATTCAACATGCGAGGGCATTCCTCTGCGATGCGTCTTCGTTCCTTCCGCGACCAAACCATGTATGCATTCATGGGCCGTTTTATGTGTTCACTGGGCTTAGTCATTTCTGCTGATCTGTTTTCAAGTGGTACAGTTTCAAAAACTTCGACGCGAATTCACCACGGAGTGGGTTGTGTAACAGTGCGAGTGCGGTCAACCTGTGATAGCAGCTTTTATAGGTGGACCAAACCTCTCGTTTGTCTATGCGCCTGCTTGGAATAAAAAGGAACCACGTTCCGAACAATAGAGCGCCTGAATGAACTCCCGCAGAAGTGCTTCATTATAAGAATCTTGACGGGTATAAATTATTGATCGCCTAGAAGAATGGGTTACCCACATGAATTTAACGAGCAAGAGTTCGACAGAACAATAGAAACTGGAGAAGGTTGATGAATAATTAATCTAGCACGATGTCTTGTAAGATGAGTAAATGGGGAAAAATACTGGTGGCGGGAACTCCCATGGATTGAGTGAATTCATAGCATGAAGGATTGTTAAGGACAAGTGTTTTCCTAGTACGTTTTACTTATTCATTCACAAGGAACAAATAGAGAAAGAAAATACCATGTCTGGTGCACTATCTGATACTTGACTACTGCGCGAAAACAAAAATGAGTGTTATTCGTGGCTCAAGAGAGATCCTAAATCTGATTGTTTTCGACGAAGAGAACGGCGCCAAGAAGATGTGAGGTTCTAAAAAAACACTCTTCTCTTCAAGGGCTCATTTGCATTCAAGACGACCTTGTTTTGACGTTCACTGAGCAGATAACAAAAGTAGTTTTGCATAGAAAGGAGAAATGTTTACAAAGACCCAACTGTGCCTTGAAAGTTTCAATAGTAGTTTTCATTTACAACACAATATTTTACATGAGGCCAATTTTTGCTGTTCATACAATATCTCCACAGAGTTAAATCCCCACATAGAAGACAATTCATTGTATTACTAATTATTTAGCCGGCTCTTCATTCAGTCCTAGGCTGTTGTCCCAAAAGGATCGACCCTTGCGCTTAAATATTTGTTTATCACGGAACTGTCCAAACCTTGCATGGTAATGAAACATACGAGAGGCACACAAAGACGTTGTTAAAATTGCACTCTTTGTTTCAGTCAACCATTAAATTTGTCCCCGTGAAGGCTGTCAAGATCTAAATATAATTTCAAAAAAATCTTTCATTATCACTTTAACAACGGGTGGCTTTTATTTTTCCATTCGCTCAGTGTGTCACAGTTGATTTTAATGCAATTTCCCGCTAGTCTGCCAATGATTGAATATCTATATTTTCTCAATATAATCTGGGTATTTAAAACACTGAGTACACAGCACACAATACGCTGTCACAGACGTATCTATCGAGATGGACAGGTGTGTAGAGACTAAGTCATTCAAATGAAGAGAATTTACTTATTAAAAGTTCAAACATGACGCTTTGTGAATTAAGAAAATGCGGTTGTCTTTAACTAACGTTATTCGTTTTAAGTAGGTCAGAATCCGCATTGAAATGTTACACGCGAGGTGAAACGTTTTACGCCTATTGCAGTGGGTACTTTAAAAATCAAAGGGACTCAACTGTGCGTGAATTCGCCACAACAAGTTAACAAAACGAGCTGGAATTACATTTTCATTGAAGAATGAGCTATGGAAATTAGAAAGAAAACACGTGCCTTTTTTCCTTCTTAACAGCTGTCAGCGACCGATGCCAAAACCGTCAGAAAGTCTACGAACAGCTAACTCGAAGCACGTTTTTTCTTTAGCTGTACGGGCCTTTGAGCAATGTAAATTTTCCCTTTTTGCTTTCCCAATTCCAGTCAGTCTTCTTCTCCGAGATAATAGTTGCCACTTTTTCAAGCTAACCGATATTCACAAGACAAAAGGGTAGATAATTCTCTGTGTCTGTTGGGTACAACATAAACACGACAAATATCGGGCTTTAAACGGGCTTTAAAAGCCCTCTGTGACTGGCAGGTGCTAGGATCGTGTTCCCAAGGACTGCGTTATAGAAATACCACAATGGCTATTGTGTTCAGTTCCGCTTCTAAGATTTTGCTCGCTTTAATCAAAACAACGTTTATAGTCAGAAAAGGTAATGCTAAGTTACGAATCACGGAAGGAGTGAATTAAACTTTTCATTTACCTTCAATAACCGTGAACACATCAATTTTAAGGCAGTGAAACACGTTAATAAATCCAAAAGGCCTCTCTAGAATTAACACGCGGTGTCCCGTTGAACTTCCTTGTAAAACCCACGTTGCCATATATCATTACACAAACGGGAGCTCTTGTTATCTCATTTTAGACCCACTGCCAAGCGACTCCACCAGCTACACCGGGAGAAAATTTAACGGATGAAAACATCGAGCTAAAACAAGAGAGCCATTTGGTGTCGTGCAGTGGTAATCACATGTTCAACAGCGTGAAAGAGTAAACATTTTGTTCGCAGAAAATTTCAACTTGTGGCTAATTCAAATCCTAGCAAGTTTCTTTTGAACGTTGTGTGATGATAATTCCTTTTCAAGTTAATTTTGCTGTTCGAATCTTGTTCGTTCGCTCATGAAAAGCGATTAAAAAGGATTCAGAGAGTCATAACAGATGAGTGTTATTGACGATATAGTGAACCAACGCGCGGGAAAAATATTCAGGTAATGTCTTGACAAAAACTAATTGTATAATTGGAATTTAATTTGGGACACGTTTTGTGCAATTATTAATTTGGTGTGTTGATTATATCCTCTCGTTTTGTTACGGCTAAGGCTGTGCAACACAAAAATAACACTCAGATTGAAAGCTGCTGAACAATAGAGAGAAGTTTGAACGAGCGTGCATGGTAATTTTGAACACCTTAAAACCAATAATCTCAAAGATATTACATTACATAAAGCCGATAATCTCAAAGTCGTTTTATGTTATGTTATGTTCATTGCAGGCTAAGAACAACGCCATTTTACTGTTGGTCTTTTATCAAAATTTTTATCCCAAAGGGTGTCCTCGAAAATGGGCAATGTAAAGACCGTGTTAGCAGTGTTAAATGAAAGTGCTATATTCTGTATTGGAAGCAAGGTGTTGTGAACAACATGTTTAGTGGTTTTTCTTTCCAGGTTACAAATATTCACTCACGCTTTTAAACAAAAAAGTGTAAAAGTCAAAATTCTGTCTCACACAAGTCAATGAGTCTGAATATAATTTTAAAGCAAAAATTTCGCGATTACCCGTCCAGCATTTAGACAATGGACATAGAATACACACCGCCTCCACTTGAGAGGGACTCTTGGAAATGAAAAGAGTGCAAAGAAACTCCAGTGATAAATGAAATGGTTACAACGGAAAAGATCAAACATCTTTTGTCGGAAAGCTAAAGCGTAACCTTGAGGTGAAATTAATAAATAACAAATTCTTAGACTGAGCAGGCAAACACCAGTAAATAAATGCGTTAGTTAGAAACCACCATCAGATTCTCTGCCACACTGTCATTTAGTATGACAGAAAATATTCGCACAAATGGCGTTTGATTGTGAGAAAATTTCTTGACGTTTGTTTTCAGAAGAGAAAGAGGATGGCTTAAAAATATTTTATTTTGAAAGCACCCCGACCTTGCAGAAAATTGGGGCTGTGGCAAAAGCTGTTTGACACTTGCAAATTTCAATATTTGGTGGCAATACCTGTGTTTTTATTAGCACCAAACGTAACAACAAATCAACAAAGCATTCCCGTAGCAGTTCTCGTCTTCATAATCCAGCTTATATCTTCAATATTACTATATGTTCCTAGGTCTAAGAGTATCACCGGTTATCATTTTAACAAAGTGTCGAGGCAACCCCCCCCCCCCCCCCCCCCCCCAACCAACCTAGTCACCAAAACACCTCTTCGATATATAACTTAAAACAAACAATAAAAAAAAAAAAAAATGAATAAACGATTGTCTTTGTGT